>Ga0302315_10006082_pt1 | contig 10145 bp, 13 predicted proteins | sample III_Palsa_N3_1_FD_200532 | JGI IMG/M metagenome (GOLD analysis project Ga0302315, IMG submission 200532) | Peat permafrost microbial communities from Stordalen Mire near Abisko, Sweden - III_Palsa_N3_1 | ecosystem: Environmental > Terrestrial > Soil > Palsa > Peat permafrost | place: Sweden... | reverse complement strand
AATAAAGACGCTTAATAATAATGTTCTTAAGTTCCGCACTTTTAACAATTTTAGTTTTAAGTTCCATCCAATATTTAAAATTATGATTTTGTTTTAACAAACTTAATTAAAACAAATGCATAAATCCAAATACTTTTTAAAATATTTTAATAAGTATGGAGAGTTATAAAATTATAGTGAAAAAGACGGTATCTTAACATAAAATAAAAATTATTTTGTTGAAGATAATAAAATGTGTGCAATACCTTGATTTGGTGCCTAATTATGTTTGGATAAAAGGCGTAGATGTAAAATTAAAAATTGAAAATATTGAGTTGACCAGTTACTTTTTCAATTTTCTGTCGTTGTTCTACTTCGTTAAAGTTAGAAATTGATATACCCAACAGCCTGATCTTTTTATCGTCGGGGTTGGTTGATGCCAATAATTGCTTGGCCGTATTGCCAATAATTTGCAGATCAGCTACCGGCGACAGAAAGGATTTGTTGCGGGTGATCTGTTTAAAATCGGCATATTTTATTTTGAGGGTTACGGTACGCCCTTTTAAATTATATTTAACCAGCCTGTCATAAACTATCTGCCCGAGCTTGTCCAGTTCGGCCTCCATTTCGGGGATGGTGGTTAAATCGTATGGAAAAGTATCTTCGGCAGCCAGCGATTTTGTTTCGCGGTTCGGTTCTACCTGGCGATCATCCATCCCCCGTACTATCCGGAAATAAAAATTGCCTGCTTTGCCAAAGTTTTTGGTGAGTTCATCCTGTGTTAACTTTTTAAGATCGGCACCGGTATGCAAGCCCATTTTCTTCATTTTTTCGGCAGTTACCTTACCTACGCCATGAAATTTCTCTACCGCCAGCTTTTCCATAAATCCTGCTATGGCCGATGGGCCTATAAAGGTAAGGCCATCGGGTTTATTCATATCCGAAGCTATTTTGGCTACAAACTTATTAATGGAAACCCCGGCGGAAGCCGTTAGTTGCAGTTCATCCTTAATAGCCTGTTTTATTTGCTTCGCGATATCAATGGCTGATCCGATATTTTGCTTGTCGGTGGTAACATCCAGATAGGCTTCGTCCAGTGAGAGTGGTTCGATCAGGTCGGTATAACGGCTAAATATCTCGCGTATTTTTCGGGAAGCTTCTTTATAAGCGTCAAAACGCGGGCGTACAAATGTAACGTGCGGACAAAGCTGCAATGCTTGTTTTGATGACATGGCCGACCGTATGCCAAATTTTCGCGCCTCATAACTGGCAGTAGCAACAACACCGCCGCGCCCCTGGGGCGAGCCACCTACTACCAAAGGTATGCCGCGCAGTTCGGGATTGTCGCGCTGCTCAACCGATGCGTAAAAGGCATCCATATCAATATGGATGATTTTACGGTATGTTTGATCGGGAGATGGCATATACAAATATAAGTGAGCGTTGGTAAAGGCTCATTTATATTTAACCACAAATAAGTAAGAATACAAAAATCATAAATCAATCGGTTGCGCAAGCTTTTTTATAATTTTTTAAAATAGCCTGTACCTGATGTAGCAGTAAACTATTTTGGCCTGCCATAGCTAAATTTTAGCGGTTTAATAGCGCGCTTTATTACATTTGCTGTATGGAAACCATTGCCTGGCACGATTTTGAAAAAGTAGAGCTCCGCGCAGGTACAATATTGGAGGTGGAGGATTTTCCGAAGGCCCGGAAGCCCGCCTATAAGGTTAAGGTTGATTTTGGCCCTTTTGGCATAAAATGGTCGAGCGCGCAGATCACCAGGCATTATACTAAGGAGCAATTAATAGGCAAACAGATTATGGGGGTGATAAACTTCCCGGTAAAACAGATCGCCAATTTCATGTCGGAATTCCTGGTAACGGGTTTGGCAGACGAAAACGGCGATATTGTGTTAACCAGTATTGATAAACAAGTGCCCAACGGCAGCAAACTCATATAAAAACATGGATACAACCTATTTAAATTATCTGACCGGACCGCAGCTTATCGGTATCCTTTTCGTGGTACTTGGCCTGGTGCAAAAATTGCTGCCGCCTAAAACTATTAACAACTGGTATGGCTACCGTACAACGCTTGCACGCAGCAGCCAGGAGATGTGGAAAGAAGGCAACAAGTACTCGGCCGATTTTATGATAAGGGCAGGTGCGCTTGTTTTTTTTGCCGGGCTGATGATCAAATCCATCCTGCTATTGCTTAAAGTAGATGCGGAGGTGCAAAAAACGGCCGGATATATCATATTATTTGGCGGCGCAATTGGCATAGGCGTATTGATGACGATGGTTACCGAAAAGCATTTGAGGACCTATAAGCCTGCACCTAAAAAAGTTACTAAAAAGCGTAAATGAGGTATGTTACTTTTGGTGATGAACCCGCAGCGGTTTCGCCGGATGAATTTTTTATGAACGAGGCGCTAAAGGAGGCTCGACTTGCATTGGCCGCCAAAGAAATACCCATAGGCGCCATAGTAGTTGCCAAAGGGCAGATTATTGGCCGGGGGCATAATTTAACTGAACGGTTGAACGATGTATCGGCGCATGCCGAGATGCAGGCGCTTACTGCCGCCGCCAATTTTATGGGTGGTAAATATTTAAAGGAATGTACCTTATATGTAACCCTTGAGCCTTGTGTAATGTGCGCAGGTGCCTGCTACTGGTTTCAGTTGGGTAAAATTGTTTTTGGCGCTTATGATGTTAAGCTGGGTTTCGGGCGGTTGCACCAAAAAATAACCCATCCTAAAACCATCATTACCGGCGGGATAAAAGAAAATGAATGTGCCGAGCTGGTGCGGAGTTTTTTTAAGAGTAAAAGATAACGCACAGCCCCCCAGCCCCCTGAAGGGGGAGCTTTTGATTAGCTGGGTGGCCTTATCTGAACCTTGATTTTCTTGATTATGGGATTTCTTGATTTTTGAAGTTCATCATGGCTATCTTTAAATCCTGTAAATCCTGGTTCAGGATTTTTGTGTTAGGGACAGGCGCGGATACCGGCCCAGCGCTTAATGCCTTGTGTGCGTATGAGCAGATGGCCCGGCCCGAAGGGAACACCCAAGATTAAGAGATTAGTGGATCAGTGATTGGTGTCATTTATACCAAACAGCTAAAGCCTAAAAGGGAATTGAGCCATCTTTTAATATGCGACAGCCTAACCATTTTTTCAATCAAAAACATGACACTTTTATAGAGCAATTCAACTATTTCAACCTTATATTTGTTGCCAGTACTATCTTTAAAACTTAAAAACTTATAATTATGGCATTCACACTACCGGCGTTACCTTACGCTACTGATGCGCTGGAACCGCATATTGATAAATTGACCATGGAAATTCACCATGGTAAGCACCACCAGGCTTATGTTACCAATTTAAACAAGGCTTTAGAAGGCAAACCAGATGCTGATTTCAGCATCGAAGAGATCATTACCAATATTTCAAAATATCCGCCTGCGGTGCGCAACAATGGTGGTGGCCACTATAACCACACCCTGTTCTGGACATTGCTTTCGCCAAACGGCGGCGGCGAGCCTACCGGTGACCTGGCGGCTGCTATCACCAGCACTTTCGGTTCATTTGCCGATTTTAAAACCAAAGTTTCGGAAGCGGGTGCAACCCGTTTCGGTTCGGGCTGGGCATGGCTGATTGTTACACCTGATAAAAAACTGGCGATAACCTCAACCCCTAACCAGGATAACCCTTTAATGGATATTGCCGAAGTAAAAGGCACGCCAATTTTAGGTATCGATGTTTGGGAACACGCTTACTACCTTAAATATCAGAACCTGCGCCCGGCTTATTTAGCTGCGATCTGGAACGTGATAAACTGGGCACACGTAGCTGATTTATACGCGAAAGCCGTATAATTCCCTTTTAATAAACTTCGCGTCATTGCGAGGTACGAAGCAATCCCCTGTATGCAGATCCGCTCTGTAAATCGGGGATTGCTTCGTACCTTATAATGACGTATTAGTAAGTTGTTGATAATCAATATACTTTTTTTACACGTCATTGCTATTTTTTCCAGGGGAATCCTGGTGGATACTCGCAATGACGTTTTTTTATAACATCATTTATGAAGGCAATTGTTTTAGAAGCCGCAGATAAGCCGCTTGTATTTAAAGAGGTTGAAAAACCCACCTTGCAGCCCGGCGAAGCGTTGGTGCAAATTAAGGCTGCCGCGTTGAACCGGAGGGATTACTGGATCACAGTTGGCAAATATGCGGGTATCAAATATCCTACGATATTAGGATCGGACGGGGCAGGGGTTGTGGCTGAAGTTGGAAGTGATGAGGATAAACATTGGGTTGGCAGAGAAGTTATTATTAATCCCGGTTACGGCTGGGGGGATAACCCCGATTTTCAATCGGACGATTTTAAGATATTGGGTTTGCCTGCCGATGGCACTTTTGCGGAATATGTGAAAGTGCAGGCGCAGCACCTGCATGCCAAACCCACCTATTTAACGTGGGAGCAGTCGGCAGCCATCCCGCTTGCGGCATTAACTACTTACAGGGCATTATTTATTAAGGGCAAAGCGGTAAAGGGCAACAAAGTGTTGATAACCGGCGCAGGCAGTGGTACGGGTACCTTTGCCCTGCAATTGGCTGTTGCGGCAGGTTGCCAGGTGTTTGTAACATCCGGCTCGGGCGAGAAGATTGAACGGGCAAGGCATTTGGGTGCTGCAGGTGGCGTAAATTATAAAACGCAGGACTGGGCCGAACAACTGCTGCACCTTACGGGTGGTTTTGATGTAATTATTGACAGTGCTTTGGGTGAAGGTTTTGCCAACCTGCCCGATCTGTGCAACCCGGGCGGTAAGATCGTTGTATTTGGCGGCACGGCCGGTAATATTCCGGTTTTGAACGGGCGCAAAATATTCTGGCGGCAATTGCAGGTCATTGGTACGATGATGGGCAGCCCGGATGATTTTAAGGCAATGCTTGAGTTTGTGAACGCCCACAAGATAGTGCCGGTTGTTGACGAGGTATTTACGTTAGCCGATGCTGCCAAGGCAATTGCTAAGATGGAAAACTCATCGCAATTTGGTAAATTGGTGCTCACTGTATAATTAACAAACTTAAGGCTGGCTCAAAAGTTTTTTATTAAAAGGCCATCAAATAATATTTTCCCGTGCTATTTATTTTACCACAAAGGAAACAGAGGTTTTCACAGAGAGGCCCAGAGCTCAAAAATATATCCTATAATGTATTTCTGATTTGTTAATATACAGCGAAAATTCCACTCAATCCCCGCTATTCAGGCTCTGTTAACTCTGTGCAAGCCTCTGTGTACACTGTGGTTATTTTTAACCGCAGTTTCGTATCATATTTATTTTACATATGATACAGCCTCATTATCTGTATAGCTTTCGGCCTTTTGCGTTCACCTTTCAGCTTAACTTTTTGCTTTATCCAATACCATTTGGTTAAGCCTTACATATTCATCGTCATTATTATTTTTGGCCAGTTGTATACCTTGTTCGGCAGCTTCAATTGCGCCTTGTTTATCGCCCATTTTTAGTTTTACGCGGGCTATCCATAGCATAAAATACGGGGCCTTTGGGTCGCTGGCATGGGCTGCAGTTGCCCAGGCCAAGGCTTTGTTTAAATCTTTATTATTTTCATAATAATACTGAACGGCAACAAAAGCATTGCTTTTAGGGTCTTTTTGCATCAGGGTATCAATATTGGCCATTACCTGTGCATCATCATCACTCTCAAAATGGATGCTTACCGCAGTTTTATCCCATGCTAAATTCAGATCGTTTGATTTTGTGGTAGCGTTGGAGAATTGCATGGTAAATGTTTCCACACTACTATCCAGCATTGTTACTTTTACTTTAAAGCGCAGCAAGTCATCAACCTGTTTGTAACTGTAAGCGCCCCACTGTTTGAAAGTTTTATTCAGGATGATAGTCCATTCATCGGGCCCGGGGATGGTGAAGAAGCCATATTCGCCTGCGGGGACTTTATTGCCCTCAATTATCACATCCTCAGTAAAAGTAATGGTTGTGGCAGCGTTGGCCCCGGCGCGCCAAACTTCGCCATAAGGCTCCAAAGTGCCAAATATTTTACGGCCTTTAACATTAGGGCGCGAGTAAGTGATGATGACTTTTCCGAGACTAAGGTCCTGTGATAAGGTTTGTGTCGTGCTGGCACCAGGAATACGGGCCTGCGCATTTGTTTTTAAAACTGCACATACCATCAGCATTACAGTAAAGTAAATTAGCTTTTTCATAAAATGAGTTTTGATTGAAATATTTTGATCAGCTTGTTTGACAGCAGATATGGCTGATTGTTACAGCAACAGGTATAAAAATAAAAAGCCGCCCCTGCCTTGCGCCGGGCGGCTTTCAACCTAAACCTTATCACAATTAAACTGGCAAGGATGCCAATTCACATATTATACAGCAATAATTATACCAAAAAATGCCTATAATTATATTATTTTTAATAGTCAGCATTAAAAAACAGCTATCAATTAAACTGCTGTTTTTTTGGGTGGATAAATATAAACAAGTGTATATTAATCGGCTTGTTGCCCCTGCTGCCCTGCTGCCTGAACATTTGTGCCTGTTTTTGTGAAGCCTTTTTTGCGCAGCCAGGCATCAAAAAGGTACAATACCAAAACCATATCCAAAAACAGGAAACCCTTCATAAAAGGCCCTGTAAGCAAATTTTTAATATCGGGCAGGGCCAGTTTGGCCGGAACCTGTGCCGCAACGCCACCGGCCTGCCAGTTAATACTTGCCAATGCAAATATTAATAGGATGCTGATGGTAAAAACAAAAAATAAGCCTATTCCGCGTATAATCCGTTTATCAATAGCTGCTTTAAGCGGTTGGCGGGCGTGGTCGGCGCGGATGGTTTCCATTACATTATAAGTAAAGGCCATAGGCGGTTCATCAAGCTCAATTGCTGCAAACTCCTTATTAAGCTGTACCAGTTCATTGTACTTGTTGCGGTACACTTCGTCCTGTTCAATCAGCAAAGTAATGGCTGCCTGCTCCAGGGGCGTGCATGTGCCATCAATATAGTTCCAAAGTTTTTCTTCTATGCTGTTCATATCAGTTCATTAACTTCCTGTTTTAAATTACGCTCCAGCTTTTCTTTTAAACGCTGGCGCGCCCTGAATAGTTTAACCTTAACCGTATTTGCCTCAATGCCCAATGTCTGGGCAATTTCTTCAAGTGATTGCTCGCCTTTGTAAAATAAGGTGATAATGGTTGCATCGTCCGGCAAAAGCTGCGCTATGGCCTGGTTTAAATAATACGACCTTGACTTGTTCTCGGCACTATTAACATTGTAACTGCCGGTTTGATTTTCCAATTGGATAAAAGTATGCTCATCATCTATCGAATCGGTGTCCACCCGTTTTTTGCGCAGGGCTGTCATAGCGGTAGTGTAAACAATGGTGTACAGCCATGTAGTAAATTTTGCCTGCTGCTGAAACGAACTGAGCGACCGGTATGCCTTTATAAAACAATCCTGGGCAATTTCTTCGGCATCTTCCCTGTTTTTTGCAAAACGCAAAGCCAGGGTGAACACAAAACGCTGGTGCCGTTTAACCAGGTCGGCATAGGCCGATTGGTCGCCCGCCAGGGTTTGTTCAATTAACTCGATATCCGAAAGCTTGCTTTGCATTGTTATAGCTTTATGACAACATGTTGATTAGCGAGGTTACAGTTATATGTAAAGATAGTTTGTTGCCCGCAGTTTTTACTATATAATACTTGCCGGAGTGAAGGATTACAAGTAGTATGTGTTTTTACAAACTTTTTTGAAACAAACTGTAACCTGTTTAAAAACAGTGTAGTCATAGCTTACAAATACACCAATAAGGTGGTTTGAAAAGAAAAAATATCAACTTAAAAAATTAAATATTATGAACTCAGAAGAATTAGGCGTTTTGATACCAATTTTGGTTCCGCTGGGCATGTTTGCCATGATTTTTGGTATTGTTTACCTGTATAAACGCGAACGTATGGCTATGATTGAACGTGGAATGGACCCGCGTAGATATAAGCCTCAATCAGCACCTTATCAAAACTTAAAATGGGGCTTATTATTAATAGGCGCAGGCCTGGGGTTATGCCTTGCGTATATATTAGACCGCTCTATTTTCCAGGATAATGATAACCCTGCAATGTATTTCGGGTTAATAGCAATATTCGGCGGGATTGGCTTATTTATATCATTCCTGATGGAAAAGAAGGATACTGCTAAACAGCATAACGAAGAGTGAGTCTAAAGTCTAAAGCACAAAGTCTAAAGTCTAAAGCAAAAAAGCTTTGTGCTTTAGACTTTAGACTTGTGCTTACCTAATGTACCGTTCTTTTATCAAATCTAAGTGATAAATTTCGTGCCCGATGGTCATGTAAACCAGGGCGCGTACCGATACCGGGTGATTACTAGCGGTGCCAATCAATAATTGCTGTTCTTCGGTTAAATTGCTATAAATATAAATGCTGCTTTCGCGCACAACCTTAAATTCATGGGCAAGGTCTTGTATGCTGCGGGTTTCAAAGGTGGCATTTGCTACATAATCATCCTGCTCAAAACCAGGCAAATGGCTTTGATCGCCCCGCGAAAAGCAGAACGCACGGAAAGAGAAAACCCTTTCGGTATCAATCATATGGCCAAGCACCTGTTTAAGCGTCCACTTGCCTTCGGCATAGGCATAATCGGCCTGCGTGGTGGTCATCCTCGAAAAAAAATTATAAGTGCTTTCTTTCAGATAATCCAAAATTTCCAATACCGGCCCATTAGGAACTTTGGCTACATATTTTGCTGCGTAAGGTGCGTATTCACTGGGTAGTGGTTTGCTTATCATTGTTTGTTTTTATTAATATTATTCTAAAAGTGGTGCCTTTACCTAATTCCGAATCGCGGACGAATATTTGCCCGTCATGATAATTTTTTATAATGCGCTTGGTTAACGACAGGCCCAACCCCCAGCCTCGTTTGCGCGTAGTATAACCCGGCTGAAATACCGTGGTGAACTTTGAACGCGGGATGCCTTTGCCGGTATCGGTAACATCAATCAATATCTGGTTCTTTTTGGCTTTGTTCTGGTTGATCTCTACTTTTATTTTCCCGCGGCCCTCAATGGCGTTTACGGCATTTTTGAGCAGGTTTTCCAAAACCCAATCAAACAAAGGCACGTTTAGCCCGGCCTTTAAGTACGGGTTGCCCGTTATTTCAAAACTAATATTATTACTTACCCTTACGCTAAAATAATCAACAAAATCTTTAATGGTATAATAAACCGAATGGTCTTCGAGCTTGGGTTTCGACCCTATTTTCGAAAACCTGTCGGCAATAATTTCCAAACGTTTAATATCGTTCTCCATTTCAGCCAGTAAGGGGTCTTTTTCGGCCTTGAATTTATCTTTTATCAGTTCTACCCATGCCATTAATGACGATATGGGCGTACCCAGTTGATGGGCGGTTTCTTTTGCCAAGCCTACCCATACCTGGTTTTGCTCGGATTTGCGCGAGGAGTTGAACGCGGTATAAGCCACCAGCAAAAATATAGCTATAACACTTAACTGAACGAAAGGGAATATTTTTAATTGGCGCAGCAGGTCGGAATCTTTATAATAAACCAGGTACTGCGTGTTGAGCATGGTTAGCTGTATGGGGTCGTGCAGTTTTTTCATGGACTCCAGTTCCGACTGAAAATAAGCCGGATCGTACATGGGTGCACCTTTAACTTTATCGTCGCCGGGTATTTTTATGTTGGTTTTTGTAGGGTCAAGGCCGCGTGTATATTTAATGTCGCCTTTTTCATCAACTACAATAGCGGGCACTAATGAACTATCGCGTACAGCAATTACGTACTGTAAAAAGTCGTTATCGTCCGATGTGGAGAGTTGCCGCATGCTTAAAGCCCAGACCTGTGCACGGGTACGTTCCGACCGGGCAAGGTTCCTTACCAGGTAACTGGTGTACAGCAGCGAGCCGCTGGCAATAATTATTGCGAAGATGATGAGGGAATATTTCCAGAATTTTTTCTGACGGTACGGGTTCATGTCTTAAGTCGGAAAGTCCGGAAGTCCGAAAAGTCGGAAAGCCCGGAAGTGGGCTAAAATACATAAAAGTAGGGAAGTCCGGAAGTCAGAAAGTCCGGAAGGCTGGAAAAAGCAT
>Ga0302315_10006080_pt1 | contig 10147 bp, 6 predicted proteins | sample III_Palsa_N3_1_FD_200532 | JGI IMG/M metagenome (GOLD analysis project Ga0302315, IMG submission 200532) | Peat permafrost microbial communities from Stordalen Mire near Abisko, Sweden - III_Palsa_N3_1 | ecosystem: Environmental > Terrestrial > Soil > Palsa > Peat permafrost | place: Sweden... | reverse complement strand
CTCTTCCCTGCTATAGCCGACGAGGTCACACATGCTGGGATTGGCTTCGATAAAGTTCCCGGCTTTGTCAGTGATCATGATGGCGTCCGAAGCTTGTTCGATAAGGGCATGGTATTGCAGGTCGGCCCGCCGCCACTCCTCCTCGGCCTTCTTGCGCTCGGTGATATCTTTAAACACCACGGAAATGCCGGTCGCCGAGGGATGGATATTGTATTCCAGCCAGCGATCCTCCGATAGCCAATAGGCTTCGAGGCATTCGTATTCCTGCCGCGTGTTAGCTCGCTTGCAGGCATTGCGTAAACTGTTCTCGGGATTATCGGGGAAATCGGCCCAAATCGACCGACCTACGACCCATTGCGGGTCAAGCCCCAGCATCTGTCCCGCTACCGCATTCATATAAGTGTAGGAACCCTCCGCATCGACGGCGAAAATGCCATGCTCTATTCTCGCAAGAATGTCGGCGTACAGTTCGGTTTGCTGATCGGATCGGGCTTCCGTCCGCGGCTCGTTGTGCATACAGTGACTTTGGGCAATTGAAAATAAGCTATTTCGGGCAGTTTTGCACCGATTTTGCCGTGGCCCGACATCTCAATAGATCATTGACGGGGATTTCGACGAAGGGGCGATCCACCACCGTCAATCGTCGGTTGTCAACCTTGAATTCAATTGTTTTGAACCATCGAATATTAATCCCCATTTTTGTGGGAATTGTACTACCTGAGACATAATTACAAAACCCTTGCCTTTCACGTCGTTTTTTGGCTGACGTTCCTGTGCTATACCGCCATAGACGACGGCCGTCACCACAATGACGTCTGGTCTTTCGACCTGGACGCTTCAGATATTTGCGGCATCCTGATCGCCATGCTGGTCGTGTATACCAACCTCTGCCTGCTCATGCCGCGGTATTACGCCAAACAAAAATACCTGCGCTATTTCCTGGCGGTTTTATTGCTGTTGCTTGCCGGCGGGCTTATCAGCAGATTCCTCTCCTGGCAGATATGGCTGCCCCGGGAAAGACTGGCCGACCCGAACAGCCACGAGCCGACAAACTTTTGGATCCCGGTCCGCATCATAAGCGATGCCTTCGAGAATTTCCCGGTCCTGGCGATCTCCGTGTTGATCAAACTCATGTTCGACGCGAACTCCCGTGAAAAGAAATTAAGAGCAATAGAAAAGGAGAAATTCATGGCCGAAATGGGTTTGCTAAAAGCGCAGATCAACCCGCACTTTTTCTTTAACACCCTGAATAGCCTTTATTCCCTTTCGCTGGCCCGGTCCGAGCAATCGGCCGCCGTGGTGCTTAGGCTCTCGGACCTGATGCGGTACATGCTGTACGAGGCAAGCGCGCAGACGGTCTTGCTCAAAGATGAGATCACCTACCTCGAGAACTATATCGGCATCGAGCAAATGCGCTATGTGGAACGGCTCGACCTTTCCTTTCAATACTCCGGGGATATTGCGGGCAAATGGATCTCGCCGCTGTTATTGCTGCCGTTCGTGGAGAACGCTTTCAAACACGGCATCGAAGACAGCTCCGGCTGGATCACTATTGATCTCAAAGTAGTCGATCAGGCCCTTTACATGAAGGTGGAAAACAGTTTCACCCTACCATCCAGGGCGAAAAAGCCCGGATTGGGGCTGGTCAATGCCAGGAAAAGGCTGGCGCTGGCATACCCCGATAAACACGAGCTCCTTATCACGCATAATGACGATATTTATTCAGTAGCCTTAATGTTGCAGCTTTGAAAAAGATCAACTGTATCATAGCCGATGATGAGCCCCTTGCCAGGGATGTCATCAAACGACATATCCACCAACTCGAGCGGCTGCATATCGTAGCGACCTGCTCGAATGGGCTCGAGGCCTTCACGGCGATCAAGAACACCCAGGCCGACTTATTGTTCCTGGACATACAAATGCCCAACCTGACCGGCATCGAGCTCCTGCGGACCGTCAAGACCCCCCCGGCAGTCATCCTTACGACCGCCTACCCGGAATTTGCATTGGAGGGTTATGAACTCAATGTGATCGATTATCTGCTGAAGCCCATCTCCTTTGAGCGGTTCCTGAAAGCGATAGACAAATATGAGACATGGGTCAATCCCGGCAGCCACAGTAATATCGTCGCAGAGCGCGCGACTTCCGACCGCATTAAGCCCTTTATTTATGTCAAGGCGGACAAAAAAATGGTCAAGATCTTCCTAAAGGATATCCTGTACATGGAAGGGCTAAAGGACTATATTAAAATACATACGACCAACAACGAGGTCGTCACCTATCAATCCCTGACCTACTTTACCGAAAAGCTGCCCGCCGACCTGTTCATGCGGGTACACCGGTCCTATATCGTCGCCCTGGCCCATATCAATTCGTTCTCGACCACTGAGATCACCATCGGCGACACGGCCATTCCCATCGGAACCACGTATGCCAGAGAAGTGGGAAAGAAGCTGAATTCCGATATTTTTCCCCAATAGTTGACGCGGCTTCAGACTCATTTTCTCCCAATTGCCATTTCTTCACCGTTAATTTGCCCGAATCCGGGTTCAATTTGGTTTAGCCTGCCTGAGCCGCTATTCGGTCCGAAGCGAGCAGCCATCATCTAAAATGCAAAAATCCGGTTAGGATACTACGTTTATTTGCTGATGCAAAAATTATCGGCATCTGTAATTTTATTATTGATCGTCTTAGCCATCTCCACCCGGGCCCTTGCGCAATCCAAAGACAGCAGCAGGCAAAAACTGCTTGACTCCATGAAAAGAACCCTGACCACCGTTATCGTCACCGCCCGGCCCCCCATCATAAAAAATTCGGCCGATAAGCTAATTTATGATGTCGCCAATGACCTGAGCTCGCAGGGCGGCGTTGCGATCGACGTCCTGCGGAAGGTGCCGCAGGTCTCCGTAGACGTGGACGGGAATGTCGAACTGCAGGGGAATGCTAATGTAAGGTTTCTCATCAACGGTAAGCCCTCGAGTATTTTTGGGGCAAGTCTGGCCGATGCATTGCAGACCATACCCGCCAGCCAGATCCAGCGGATCGAAGTGATGACGAGCCCCGGGGCAAAATACGACCTGGCCGGCATGGCCGGGATCATCAACATCGTGCTAAAAAAATCCGACAAGGACGGCCTGAACGGCGCCATCAACGGTTCGGCGGGAACGAGGCTACAGAACGGGTCGTTCAACCTGAATATGCATAAGGGGAAATTTGGCATGAATGCATTCTTTAGCGGGACCGATCAACTGAACTCCACCTCGATCAATACTTTCAACCGGCGTTCATTTAACGCCGCACAGGATACGATCACCAATTTCACGGAAAACGGGCGCTCACCATTCATTAGAAACGGTTATCAATCCGGTATCGGCCTGGACTATAACCTTACCCCCAACGACCAGGTTTCGGCAACCGTCGGGGTTGACAACAGCACCCATCATGGAAGTGGCCCCACCGCCCAGGATCAACAAGTACTGCTTGCCAATGGCCATGCGCTTTCCGATCTCTTGAGCCAGCGCTATTCCTCGAGCCGATCGAAGGAGAACGCGACCGACTGGAGCCTCGCCTACAAGAAGACGTTTTCCCGGGAAGGACAGGAGCTGGATCTGCTCTATATGACTACCTATGGCAGGAATAGCGACGATGCGACCGAAACCACCAATTATCCAAATGGGGAATATGGTCCATCGGGCTCCCGAACAACCAATCCCGGAAAGAATAATGAGATCGATGTCTCGGCAGACTATACGCAACCGCTCACAAAGAAGATCGATCTCCAAACGGGCGCCAAGGTTACGCTCGACCATATCAATGCGGACAATGCCGCCGACACCCTGCTGAATAACGGGGCATATGGCCTCGATGCAGGCCAAACCTATCAGTTCAGGTTCTTACAGCACATTTATGCTGGCTATGTGTCAGCCGGCTTTAAGCTATTCGGCGAATTCCTAACCGGGTCCGCAGGGATGCGTTTTGAGCGGACCAGCACGACCCTGGCATTTTCCGGGGCGTCGATCCCAAGTTATAATTTGTGGGCGCCGTCTTTACTGCTGGAGCACAAGCTCAGCGAGGAGGAGTCGTTGAAATTGGCGTATAGCTACCGCGTCGAACGGCCCGAGTATGACGACCTGAGCCCCTTCCTGAATATTGCCGACCCCCATGATGTCAGTACCGGAAACCCCTTGCTCAAAACGGAGATCGGCCACAAATATGAATTTGGCTATAGTCAATCTTTTAACCATGACGCTACGCTCTACACCGGCCTTTTTTACAACTACAACAGTAACGATATTCAGTCGATTACCACCTACTACCCCGTCTACACCCTGGAAGGAACGACTTACACCGATCTCTCGCTGGCCCGTACGGTGAATATCGGCTCTCAAACCACCTATGGCGCCAGCTTGTCGGGATCATTTGCCCTGGACAAGCAATTGGATGTCCGCTCGGACCTTTTGCTGCGGGAGATGGTGAATGCGATGCCCGGGCAGGCCAGCATTTCAGGATTTTCGTACAAGCTCAATGTAAATCTCCATTACCAGATCTGGCCAGACCTGGCAGCAGAAGTGTTCGGCAGTTACAGATCGAGACGAATAGAATTCCAGGATACCCATCCGGCCTTTCTGTTTTATACTGCCGCCATAAAGAAGCAATTCAAGGCAAAAAAAATCAGTGTCGGATTGACGGCCAGTAATTTTGTCCGCCGTTACGTAAACCAACTGAGCACCAACTACGGCTCCAATTTCATACAAAACAATCTGCGCCAGATCCCGCTCCGCTCCTTTGGCGTCACCTTATCCTACAAGTTCGGGCGGTCCGAGGCCAGGAAGAAGGAAGACGAGGAGACCCCGCCAGTGCCCGCGCTCTGAAAGAGCGGCTAATTCGTCCCCGGAAGCCATTTTTGTCGGGCCAGATGACTACAGGCGATTGAGTATTACCCAGTATGATGCAAAAGGGAGGATAAAAAAACATTGGTGGCGCGAATACTACAATAAGAAATATGATCAGCCACGTTGTGTGCTGAATAGGAAGAGTGTTTATAAACAATAAGCCCAGGTCGAATCTTACTCCGATCGGTTCAAATTTTCGAATGAACGGGCAATTCAGAAAAGATGAATATATCGGAAGTCAGCAGCCGCCGGGAAAATATTCCCCTGCCGCCAGATCAGAAGAAAGCAATTTTGCAGCTAATCGATGCGAAAATTAACAACGATACGAAAGAGGTAATTGCAAAGCTGAATGACTAATGACAAGCTGAGCAACGAGATCAAGATCGTTTATTGGGTGATCGGTATTGCTATGGCCGTCATCATGTTGTTCGTAGCCAGAAAATAGCCGTTTGCTTTCCCTGAATAAAAGAAAAAAAGCCACCCGTTAAGGTGGCTTTTTCATCCGAACTTTTATTTGTCCGCTCCTGGAATTTCCACGCGCGGTCACTGCGCTAAACATTTCATTCGCTGCGGAGGCACTTTACGGGGTTAGCGAGGGCCGCGCGGATGGTCTGAATACTGACCGTCAACAGGGCAATGGCGAGGGCGCCGGCGCCGGCCACAAGGAAGATCCACCAGCTGATCTCCGTACGATAGGCAAACGTCTCGAGCCATTTGTACATGGCCCACCACGCGGCGGGGAAGGCGATAAGCGCAGCGATCCCGACCAGCATCGTGAAGTCCTTGCTGAGGAGGCCGACGATACCACTGACGCTGGCGCCGAGGACCTTGCGGATACCGATCTCCTTGGTGCGTTGTTCGGCAGCATAGGTAACGAGGCCGAAAAGCCCAATGCAGGCAATGAGAATGGCGAAGACGGCGAAGGTGATGAAGATCTGGCCGGTCTGCTGCTCGGCGTGATACAATTTATCAAAGTCGTTATCCATGAAGGTATAGCTAAAGGGCAACCCCTGTTTGGCGGCATGGAACTTACTTTCGACCTGCCGGACGAGGCTGAAGACATCATTCGTGTGGAAACGGACGGCCATGCTGCCCCAGTAAGGGCTGACATCCAGGACGAGTGGCTGGATCCTCTCGTGCATGGAATTATAATTGAAATCTTTTACGACGCCGACGACATGAAAGGGGCGGCCGGGGAGTCCTTGCGGTTTATTCCAGATGATCAGTTGGAGAGGATCCTTCACGCCGAGCCTCGCTACGGCGGCTTCATTGAGGATGAGTCCGGTAGAGTCGGTAGGAAATTGCGCGAGGTCGAAGTTGCGGCCTTTGACGATCTGCATGCCAAGGGTGGGGATGTAATGGTCGTCGACAGCGAGTGTGGTCAAGAAGATCGCCTTCCTGACGTCGAGCGTGGCATCCTGGAACCAGCCTGGCTGACGGTACTGATTGCCGCCAACAGTGGGGAGGTCGCCGGTAACGGTGGCGTCGGTGACCCCGGCAAGGGTGAGCAGGTTCTTGCGCAGATGGGTCGTGCCCTCCCGGCCGAGCGACCAGGTATTGTGGATGACGAGTACCTGATCCCGGTTAAAGCCGACTTCCTTATTTCGGATATAGTGCAGCTGGTGGTAGATGACGAGGGTGCTGACGATGAGGCCAATAGAAATAAAAAATTGAAAGACCACCAGGCTGTTACGGAGCCAGCTGCTCTTGAAGCCTGCGGCCATCTTTCCTTTCAATACCTGGATCGGCTGAAAGGAGGAAAGGTAGAAGGCGGGGTAGCTGCCTGCGAGACAGCCGACCACCAGCACCAGCAGGATGAGGAGGGGCAGGAACCGGCCGCTGAAGAGCACGTCGGGCTGGAGCGATTTGCCGGCCAGCTGATTGAACATCGGTAGCAGCAGGACAGCGATACCAAGGGCGAGGACGAGGGAGAAGAGGCTGAGCAGGATGGACTCGGTGAGGAACTGGCCGATGAGATGTCCTTTTGTCGAGCCGGCGACCTTGCGGATGCCCACTTCCTTTGCACGGTTGGCGGAGCGGGCGGTGCTGAGGTTCATGAAATTGACGCAGGCGATCAGGAGGATGAGCACAGCAATGACGGAGAAGATGTAAACGAACTGGAAATTGCTGTTGGCTTCGAGCTCGTTGTACTTATTGGAATGGAGATGGATGTCTGTGAGGGGAGTGATGGGGCACCGGAAGTGATTTCCTGCTTTCTCGAGGCCGGCCAACGACGCATGGACCATTTCCTGGAGGGCCTGGCTGATATTGAGGTTTACGACTGCATCTACATCCTTCTGGACCTCGGCTCGCGTGGTGCTGGGTTGGGCAAGGATATAGGTATAATAATTACTGCTAAGCCAGGCATTGTCTTCGGGATCATTAAAGGAGTAGGCTTCGCGGAGGGGGCGAATGAAGCTGAAATGAAAATGGGACTGTCCTGGCATGTCCCGGATGACCCCGGTGATCTTGAGGGGTGTATTATCATCACCTACCTCCAGTGTGCGGCCGATGACGTCGGTGCTGTTGAAATAGCGGCGGGCGGCACTTTCATCGATTACGATGGAATGAGGGTTGTTGAGGGCGGTATTGGGATCGCCGGCGACCATGGGCAAGGTGAAGACCTTGAAGATCGTCGAGTCGGCGAAGGTGAAGCGATGGTCGAGGATGTGGTCGTTACCCTTCCTGACCAGCAGGTCACCCGGGTCGCGGAATCGGACCATCTGCTGGATCTTCGGATAGGAAGCGACGAGGGTAGGGCCGAAAAATTTGGAGATGGTGGCGGATTCGAAGCTGGTGTTATTGAGGTAGACATCCTCATCGATCCGATAGATGCGGTCGGCGTTGACATTGTAGCGGTCGTAACTGAGCTCATCGGTGACGTACAGGACGATCAGCAGGCAGACACCGAGGCCGACAGCGAGGCCGATGATGTTGAGGGCAGTAAAGCCCTTGCTTTTCCTGAGGCTGCGGAAGGCGATCTTGAGATAGTTGCGGAACATGGGTTAGTCGGTTTTATGACGAGTAAGGCGGTCAAATCATTCGCTGCGGAGGGATTTTACGGGGTTAGCGAGGGCCGCGCGGACGGTCTGAATACTGACCGTCAACAGGGCAATGGCGAGGGCGACGGCGCCGGCCACGAGGAAGATCCACCAGCTGATCTCCGTACGATAGGCAAACGTCTCGAGCCATTTGTACATGGCCCACCACGCGACGGGGAAGGCGATGAGCGCAGCGATCCCGACAAGGATCGTGAAGTCCTTGCTGAGCAGACCGACGATGCTGGTGACCCGGGCGCCAAGGACCTTGCGGATCCCGATCTCCTTGGTGCGTTGTTCGGCAGCATAGGTAACGAGGCCGAAAAGCCCAAGGCAGGCAATGAGGATGGCGAAGACGGCGAAGGTGATGAAGATCTGGCCGGTCTGCTGCTCGGCGTGATACAATTTATCAAAGTCGTTATCCATGAAGGTATAGCTGAAGGGCAATCCTTGTTTAGCGGCATGGAAGTTACTTTCCACCTGCTGGACGAGGCTGAAGGCATCATTCGTGTGAAAGCGGACGGCCATGCTGCTCCAGTAAGGGTTGACATCCAGGACGAGGGGCTGGATCCTCTCGTGCATGGAATTATAGTTGAAATCTTTTACGACGCCGACGACATGAAAGGCGATAGGCTTGTACTGTTCATCCCGATTGTAGAGGATCAGATTGAGCGGGTCCTTAACGCCGAGCATCCCTACGGCGGCTTCATTGAGGAGGATGGCGGTGGAGTCGGTAGGAAATTGCGCGAGGTCGAAGTTGCGGCCTTTGACGATCTGCATGCCGAGGGTGGGAACATAATGGTCGTCGACATTGAGCGTGGTCATGAAGATCGCCTTCCTGGTGTCGAGCGAGGCATCCCGGAACCAGCCTGGCTGCCAATACTGGTTGCCGCCGACGGTGGGGATGTCGCGGGTGACGGTTGCGTCGGTGACCCCGGCAAGGGTGAGCAGGTTCTTGCGAAGCTGGGTCGTGCCATCCCGGCCGAGCGACCAGGTATCATGGATGACGAGTACCTGATCCCGGTTAAAGCCGACTTCCTTATTGCGGATATAGTGCAGCTGGCGGTAGATGACGAGGGTGCTGACGATGAGGCCAATAGAAATAAAAAATTGAAAGACCACCAGGCTGCTACGGAGCCAGCTGCTCTTGAAGCCTGCGGCCATCTTCCCTTTCAATACATGAATCGGCCGAAAGGAGGAAAGGTAGAATGCGGGATAACTGCCGGCGAGACAGCCGACGAGCAGCACGAGAAGGATGAGGAGGGGCAGGAACCGGCCGCTGAAGAGCACGTCGGGATGGAGCGATTTGCCGGCAAGCTGATTGAACATCGGTAGCAGCAGAACGGCGATGCCAAGGGCGAGGACAAGGGAGAAGAGGCTGAGCAGGATGGACTCGGTTAGGAACTGGATGATGAGGTGTCCTTTTGTCGAGCCGGCGACCTTGCGGATGCCCACTTCCTTTGCGCGGTTGGCGGAGCGGGCGGTGCTGAGGTTCATGAAATTGACGCAGGCGATCAGCAGGATGAGCACGGCGATGACGGAGAAGATGTATACGAACTGGATATTGCTGTTGGCTTCGAGCTCATCAGACTTATTGGAATGGAGGTGCACGTCGGTGAGGGGGGTGATGGGGTACCGGAAGTGATTTCCTGTTTTCTCGAGGTCGGCGACCGACGCGTGGACCAGTTCCTGGAGGGCCCGGCTGATATTGAGGTTGACGACTGCGTCTACATCCTTCTGGACCTCGGCTCGCGTGGTGCCGGGTTGGGCAAGGATATAGGTATAATAATTACTACTTAACCAGTCGTTGTCGCTGGGGTCATTAAAGCTGTAGGCTTCGCGGATGGAGCGAATGAAGCTGAAATGGAAGTGGGACTGTTCCGGCATGTCCCGGATGACCCCAGTGATCTTGAGGGGTGTATTGTTAGGACCTATCTCCAGCGTGCGGCCGATGACGTCGGTGCTGTTGAAATAGCGGCGGGCGGCGCTTTCATCGATCACGATGGAATGAGGGTTGTTGAGGGCGGTATTGGGGTCGCCGGCGATCATGGGCAGGGTAAAGACCTTGAAGATCGTCGAGTCGGCGAAAGTGAAGCGATGTTCGAGAACGTGGTCGCCGCCTTTCCTGACGAGTATGTCCTCGGGGTTGCGGAACCTGACCATCTGCTGGATCTTCGGATAGGAAGCGACGAGGGTGGGGCCGAGAAATTTGGAGAC
>Ga0302315_10006077_pt1 | contig 10147 bp, 7 predicted proteins | sample III_Palsa_N3_1_FD_200532 | JGI IMG/M metagenome (GOLD analysis project Ga0302315, IMG submission 200532) | Peat permafrost microbial communities from Stordalen Mire near Abisko, Sweden - III_Palsa_N3_1 | ecosystem: Environmental > Terrestrial > Soil > Palsa > Peat permafrost | place: Sweden... | reverse complement strand
ACGTGAGATCAACAGCCTTTTCCTATGATTAATTCACAAACCAAAGCGCCCCGATGGTTCGAAAACCAACTCTGCGGTGCTCCGCGAATTTGTCATTTTCCTTCAATCCTTGTGGCCATCAGACTGGCGTTGCGCCGGCCGCCGCCCGGCGCAACATGATCCCTGTCTCAAACCCGCACACACGGGAACCGCGCAACGAAGCCTGTTTGCTAGACCTGTGCCCCTGTCGCCTCACGCTGATCCCGCAGCGCGCGCCGTCGCGCCGGCAGAAACGGATGAATCAGCAGTTGATACGCCGCGCCACCCAGCACGCCCCCAAGCAATGGCCCGACTATCGGAACCCACCAATAATGATCCGGAGAGGGAAGCGCCGACGACCCCCATCCCGCAAAGAAGCAGAACAGCCGAGGCCCAAAGTCTCGCGCCGGATTAATTGCCCAGGCCTCCAGGTAGCCCATCGATGCGCCAATCACCGCCACAATCAGCCCGATAATCACCGCACCAAAGTTCGCTCCCGGCGCCTGCTCGTTATATTGCTCCGTGACGGCGAAGATCCCGAAGATCAAGAATGCCGTGAGAATTATCTCGTCCAGCAGCGCGTGCATCGCCGTCACCGCAAGTCCGGGATGCGTGAAGAACACTCCCGTCGCGCCACCACCCGCACGCGTGAGCTGATGCGCCGCATTGAAGTGATTAATGACCGGTCCAAACAACACAAACACCACCACCGCACCCAGAAACGCTCCCACCGTCTGCGCCGCGCAATACGGCAAAACCTTCTTCCACGAAAACTTGCGGTACAGCGCCAGCGCCAGCGTTACTGCAGGATTCGCATGGCACCCACTCACCGATCCCGTTGCGTAAATCGCGATCGTGACCGCCAGCCCCCACACCACGCACAGTCCCCAATACGCATTCTGATACGGGCTGGGATCGTAAAGCACGTACATCGCTGCCACCGAGTCGCCAAACGCGATGATGATAAACATGGCGACAGCTTCCGATATCACCTCCCCCATCGATTCGCGCCGCGGTGACTCCATCGTCTCGAACTCCTTGAAGCAGTCCCTTTATACAGCGTCAATCCTGCGTCCGCCCGTCACACTGGCCGTGCTACTCTTTCCTCTTCACGGAGGACTGATGAGCAAAGCCAATCAGCAACTTGTCCAGCGCTGGTTTGACGAAGTGTGGAATCAAGGCAATCCCGCCACCATCGATGAACTCATGCTCCCCGATGGCAAAGCACACGGCTTTCCCGAGCCTTCCGCCATCCTTACCGGCCCCTCCGAATTCAAACAGGCTCACTCGCTCTTCAACGAGGCCTTCTCCAACATCAGCGTCCATGTCGACGAAATCATTGCCGACGGCGACAACGTAGCCGCCCGCTGGACCGCGACCGTCACTCACACCGGTGAGGCGCTGGGATTTCCGCCCACCGGCCGCACCGCAACCTTCTCCGGCACCAGCTTCCTGCACGTCGCAGACGGCAAGATCGCCGAGGCCTGGAATCACATGGACTTCACCCGCGTCGTCCTCGAACTCCAGACCGCCGCGGTCACTGCCAAGCGCTAAAAATCTTCCTCGCCGTTGTCCCTGCACAAAGACAACCCGCCCCCGACCACCAACGAATTAACGTAGCCAGATCTCCCACGGATCATCCTCAGCCAAGTACAGTATTCCTATCCCGAGGACCCCATGATCCGACTCTCCAAGCCCCAGCGCCTGACCGCATCTTTAATCGTCCTGCTTTTCAGCGCAGCTGCGCTAGCTCAAACAGCCGCCCCCGCGCCCGCTGCCGCCCCCGCGTCGCCTCATCTGGTTGGCTCCATCGCCGGACATCCCGGTTGGCCCGTCGCGAAGCCCGCGGACGTCAGTTCGCCCGAGGCCATCCTCAACGCGGTCTACAGTGTCATTTCCGGTCCGCAAGGCCAGCCCCGCGACTGGGATCGCATGCGTTCTCTCTTCATCCCCGACGCGCGCCTCATCCCCACCATTCCCTCTGCCGGCCACGCCGACGCCGTCGTCCTTACCATCGACGGCTACATCGCTCGCGCCAGCGCCCGCATGGCCACCATGGGTTTCTACGAAAGCTCCGTCCATAACGTGACCGAGCACTACGGCAACATCGTCCAGGTCTGGAGCACCTACGAGTCCCGCCACGCGCCCACCGACGCCACCCCCTTCGTCCGCGGCATCAACAGCTTCCAGCTCCTCAAGGACGGCGATCGCTACTGGATCGTCAACATCTTCTGGGATGCGGAAACGCCGGACCACCCCATCCCCGCGCAGTACCTACCCGCGCCCCCACACTAATCCCTGCGTCTCATGCAGTCGCAAACCCATCGACCGCTAAACAGCCTTGCGCTGGAACGTCGTCTTCTTCGTATTCGCGAACGAACTCTTCGCCTTCACCGCGGCCGTCGACGCTCCCGACGTCACCTTGGCATCCGTCTTCACCGCTGCCGCCTTCTCGCGCATCGCCTGCAACTTCTGCGCCTTCCGGCTCAGTCCGCCTACCTTCACTCCGCCTGCCTTTGGAAGAAAATCACTCATCCTGAAATCCTCTCACGTTCAAGGCCTCTCCCGCACCTGCCAAACTGCTTGCCACTCAGGATCCGCAACACCGTTTCTCAGCAAACACTGCGCCCCACTGCGCTCCATTCCGCAAGGCACTCAACACACCGGAAGACAATCGTTTGACTATGCCATAAACGCGGGGTCATACTTCCGGCTTGGGTCGACTATGACGAAATGGTTCGCAGTACTTCTTCTTGCACTCTCCTCCACATTCCCCTCCACGCTCCTCGCCGAATCGAAGTTCATCCACACCGACGGCCGCAACCTCGTCGCACCCGACGGCACGCCCCTTCACCTCAAGGGAACGAATCTCGGCAACTGGCTCGAGCAGGAAGGCTACATGTTCCATCTCGACGACGGCCCTCAGTCTCCCCGCGAAATTGAAGACCTCGTCAACCAGCTCCTCGGCCCCGAAGAAGCGGTCCAGTACTGGAATCAATACCGCGACACCTACATCACCGAAGACGACATCAAGTTCCTCCACGACACCGGCCTCAACTCGATTCGCATCCCCTTCCACTACAAATTCTTCACGCCCGGCAACGATGAAGGCTTTCGTCTCGTCGATCGCGTCATCGGCTGGGCCGCGAAATATCACATGGTCGTCATCCTTGACATGCACTGCGCTCCCGGCGGCCAGACCGGAGCCAACATCGACGACAGCTGGGGCTATCCCTGGCTCTATGAGTCGGCCGCCGACCAGCAACTCACCATCGACATTTGGAAACGTATCGCGCAGCACTATCGCAACAATCCAACCGTCCTCGGCTACGACCTCCTCAACGAGCCCATTCCCAACTTCCCCCAACTCCAGCAATACAACCAGGCGTTAGAGCCGATCTACAAGCGGATCACCGCCGGCATCCGCCAGGTCGACACCCATCACGTCATCATCCTCGGCGGCGCGCAGTGGGACTCCAACTTCAAAATCTTCGGACCTCCCTTCGACAAGAATGTGATGTACACCTTCCACAAATACTGGATGCCGCCCACCCAGCAATCAGTCCAGTCCTATGTCGACTTCCGCGAAAAATATAACGTCCCCATCTGGCTCGGTGAGTCCGGTGAAAACACCGACACCTGGATCCACGACTTCGTCACCGTCCTCAATAAGAACGACATCGGCTGGGCCTTCTGGACCTACAAGCGCATGGACGCCACCGCCAGCATCGTCTCCTTCCCCAAGCCCATCTACTGGGACGAAATCATCGCCTACGCGAAACTCAATCGCTCCACCGGCAACACCGAAAAACTCCTGCCCGTGCGCCCGTCACTTGAACACGCGCACGCAGCATTTCAAGACCTGCTGCAACAAATCAAATTCCAGCACGCCCACGTCAACGCGGGATACCTGAAGGCCTTGAACCTCACCGTACCCCAGCCATGAGCCCGCAACCTGCTGCACCCGAGTGCGCCAAATCCGACCAAAAAATTTGCTATACGGAAAGATCAAATCACCATGCGTAAGCTAGCTCTTAGTGTCATTTTTCTTATGCTGGCCGGATGCGGCGGCAGCGGCTCCGGTGGCGGCACCACGCCTCCTCCGCCTCCGCAGGCCGCTGCCACTCCAACTTTCTCGCCCGCGCCCGGCCTCTTCACAGCAGGGAACTCCGTCACGCTCGCCGACGCCACCACTAGCGCCACTATCCACTACACCACCGACGGATCGACGCCCACCACCTCTTCGCCCGCCTACACCACCGCAATCCCTTTCACCGCCGACATGACCATCACGGCAATCGCCGCGGCCACCGGCTACACGAACAGCCCAGCCGCACAAGGCCTCTACCAGATAGCCGGACCAGCTGTATCCGTAGTACTGAGCACCCACGATCAAACCCAACTCATGGCCGCGCAAACCGCGACGCTCTTCACCGCCACCACCGCCGGCACCAACAACGTCCTCGTCGATGAAACACAAACCTACCAGACCATCGAAGGCTTCGGCGCCGCCTTCACCGACTCCGCCGCCTACCTCCTCCAGCAGGTCCAGCCCTCCGCCACGCAGTCCGCCACCCTCAGCGACCTCTTCACCCGCACCGGCAACGGCATCGGCCTCAGCTTCATGCGCGTTCCAATCGGTGCCACCGACATCGCCCGCTCCCTCTACTCCTTCGACGATAACAAAGGAACCCCCGACTCCACCCTCGCCAACTTCTCCATCGCCCACGACCAGTCCTACATCCTCCCGCTCATCCAGCAAGCCAAAGCCCTCAATCCGCAGATGAAATTGCTAGCCAGCCCATGGAGTCCTCCCGCCTGGATGAAGTCCACCAACTCCATGAACTCCGGCACCCTCCTGCCCGCCGACTACACGCCCTTCGCGAACTACCTCGCGAAGTATCTGCAAGCCTACAAAGCCGCCGGCGTCACCTACGACTACCTCACCCTCCAGAATGAGCCGCTGAATCAAACGACGGCCTACCCCAGCATGTACATGGACGCCCCAACCCAGCTCACCGTCCTCCGGGATTACGTCCTCCCCGCCCTGACGAGCGCCAGCCTCACCACCAAACTCTTCGTCTACGACCACAACTGGGACACCCCCGCCTACCCCGAAACTGTCCTCGCCGATCCAATCGTCGCCGCCTCTCCGCTCGTAGCAGGAACCGCGTGGCACGGCTACGCAGGCACACCCGGCGCGCAGCAGACAGTGCAGAACATGTTCCCGACCCTCGGCACCTGGGAAACCGAACACTCCGGCGGCACCTGGCAAACCGACCAGTTCACCACCGACTTCCTCGAGATCACTCAGGTCATGCGCAACGCCGCAAAGTCCTTCGTCAAGTGGAGCCTCGCTCTTGACCAGACCCTCGGCCCCAACCTAACCGAGCTCAACAACGGCCTAGGCGGCTGTGCCACCTGCACCCCCATCGTGACGGTCAACAGCACCACCGGCGCCGTCACCAAGGACGTCGAGTTTTACACCCTCGGCCACTACAGCAAATACGTTCAGCTGGGAGCCACGCGCATCTACTCCAGCAATACTCCCGCCATCGCCAGCGTAGCCTTCCTCAATCCAGACAACTCCAAAGCCCTGGTCGTCTTCAATAACGCGACAACCAGTCAGACCTTCACCGTGACCTGGGGATCCCAGTCCTTCTCTTACACCCTTCCATCCCTGGCCGCCGCGACGTTCACCTGGACTGGCGCCCAAACCAGCCCACCCTCCACTCCCGCCACTTGGCAGATCCAGGCCTCCAGCTACTCGCAAGCTTCCGGCCTTGAGACCGAGACAACCGCCGACACAACCGGAGCCTACGACCTCGGCTACGTCGCCCCCAACGCCTCTGTCTTCTACAAGGGCATCAACTTCGGCACCTCCGTCGCCACGGTCAGCGTTCGCACCGCAAGCGCCGGCCAAGGTGGCACCCTGCAGTTCCATTTGGACAGCCCAACCGGCCCCCTGATCGCCACCGCAACCCTCCCCATCACAGGCGGCTGGCAGACTTGGCAGACAGTAACAGCACCCGTAACCGGCGCCTCCGGGGTGCATGATCTCTACCTCACCTTCCAAGGCACCACCGCCGGAATCTCTAACCTTAACTGGTTCCAATTCAACTAGATGCGACCCATGACACTCGCGATCAGCATCTTCGACAGCCGGCGACCCACCCTTGCAGCCCTCCGATCGCTCCATGGCTTGCTATCACCGGACAGGCCCTCCGCCGTCTGCTCGGTTGTCCCAACCAATCCCGCCACCTACAGCCCCGAGTGGAATCCCACCTGGTCCAAACGATGGAGCCGTTTATCAACCTCCAGAACGAGCATTTCCCCCGCTGTTCACGCAGAAGCGCATTAAAAACTTGACAATCGACAGACCGTTAGATCATCATGATCCGCGATTTCAAATCAACTGAAAGACAAACGTTTGTCTCGATCAGTTCGATAGCAAAACATGCAGCACTTATCAAGTTTGGAGGCACTATGAAGTCAAGTTGGTCAGTATTCAGAGTCATTGCCATTGCCGTGGCTGGCATCCTGGGATTAGGCAATGCCTACGCACAGAGCACGAACGCCGGAGATATCCGCGGCCTCGTCACCGACCCCTCCGGCGCCCTCATCCCCGGAGCCACGGTCACCGTGTTGAACCTCGACACAGGAGTCGCTAAGGATTACCCCACCAATAACGACGGCTTGTACGATACCAACTCCGTCGTCGCCGGAAGCTACAAGCTCACCTTCACGAAAAATGGTTTTGAGACCTACGTGCGTGGACCCATCACCGTCCTGGTTGGCACCACCGACGTCAACGCCCAACTGAAAGTTGGTGCATCGAGCGTCTCAGTAACCGTCAATACCGACGTCCCCCTCCTCAACACCGAAGACGGTTCTCATTCCTCAACCCTCGAAGCGCATGACATGGAGCAGATGCCCAACGTTGGCGGATCCAACGGCCCTGACTGGCAGAACTTCATGATCCTCCTTCCCGGAGCCTCCGGTACCTACAGCGGCAACAGCAACCAGGCCAATGCCTTCAATCCTGGCCAGGAAGTCTCCACCAACGGCAACCTGCCCTTCACCAACGTGCTCGCCGACGGTGCCTCCACCACCCTCCCAAGCAGCCAGAACGCCAACCCCGCCGCCTTTGAAGATGTATCGGAAGTTCAGGTCAGCCTTTCGTCTTTCTCCGCCCAGTACGGCGTTGGCGGCCTGATCATGAACCAAATCACCAAGAGCGGTACAGACAAGTTCCACGGCGTTCTGTACGAGTACTTCCAGAACACCGCGCTGAACGCGGCCAACTACGGCTTTGGCAACAAAGAGACCGTGCCGTTCCTTAACTACGACGACTTTGGCGGAACCTTCAGCGGCCCCGTACCCTTCTTCGGCCTTAAGAAAAAGATGTTCTTCTTCTTTGGCTACGATCAGATCCACAACAACGCCGTTAGTTCCGGCTACCAGACCGTTCCAACCGCCGCCATTCAGAGCGGTGATTTCACTGGTAACATCGCCGCCAACCCAACAGCTCCGTACCTGATTTACGATCCAACGACGCAAGTCATTGACTACGACTCAGAAGGCCACCCCTACCCGGTTCGTCAGAGCTTCCTCAGCGAGTATGGAACAAACGCTATCCCCGCAGGCTTGATCGATCCGGTCTCGGCTGCCTTCCAGCAGTATTACCCGACGCCTGATAACCACATCCCCTACGGTAACTTCGTGCCGAACGCAACCGTCAATAGCGCTGGCGTTCTCACCAACAACTTCTTCTCGCAATATCCAGTGCCCCGGCCATGGAAGAGATACTTCGGCCGCTTGGATTATGCGATTACACAGAATAACCGCCTCACGCTCTCCGATACGCAAGGCAACGAACTTGAAAATGGCGCCAATGCTGTAACGGAATGCCCGGTAGGTTGCCAGATCGGCGACGTCGACAACAACAACGCGCAGGTCACCGATGTTTGGAATATCAGCTCCAGCACCGTCAACGAAGCCAGGTTCGGTTACACCGATCAACTCAACTTCTTCCAGGACGCCGGTACGGGCCTGGGGTATCCCGCCAAGATTGGCTGGCAGTTTGCCAAAGCCAACGTTCTCCCCTCAGTTCAATTCCAGCGTAACTACCCGTATGCCTGGATTGAGCCGGCCACTAACGCGTCCTACAAGGAAATGGTCTTCGATCCTTCCGACGTCGTGACCATGATTCGCGGCAAACATGTCCTCCACTTCGGTGGTGAGTTTGCCTTCTATCGTGACGACACAACCACCTGGGGCAACATCAATGCTGGCACCCTGCAGTTCGATGGTTCTTATACCGAGAATTGGACACTCAGCGACTCAGGCGTCGCCTCATCCAACAGTAAGTCGGGCGAAGAGTACGCTGACTTCCTCCTCGGCTACGCTCGGAACTGGAGTGCCGGCGTATCACCTGAATACGGCGTCCGTTTGAAGAAGCCCCAGATGTTTGTTCAGGATGATTGGAAGATCAAACAAAACCTGACCATCAACCTCGGCCTCCGCTACGAAATCAGCCATGGCTTCAATGAGGTCAAGGGCAATATCGCCACGTTCGACCCTACCGTCACAAACCCGGCAACCGGCACTCTCGGTGCCTACTGGTATGGAGAAACCAAGGCCAACGGTCGCTCCTCCCTGCAGGCCAACGTGTTTAGCACGGTCATGCCACGAGTCGGCTTCTCCTGGCTGGCGCATCCCAACACTACCGTCCGCGGCGGTTTCGGAATCTACTCCTATAACTGGAGCACGGATAACTACGGCAGTGGCTTAGGTGCTTCTGTCTCGTCCTCTGGTAGCTACAATGACCAATCGAACGGAATCTATCCCACCACCAAGTTCGGTGGCACCGGAACTCTCTTCCCGTTAGGCGGCGGAACCGCAGGTCCCCTACCGTACACCTCTGCTTCCCAGGACCCAACCCGGTTCAATGGGCAGGGAGTAGGCTACAACGCGTACCACACTCCCATCCCAAAGATCTATCAATGGAACTTCGGCATGGAGTGGCAGCTCAGTACCAACATGGTAGCGACCATGAGCTATGTTGGTAGCCACGGGCTCAACCTCACCTTCCCCACCAACATCAATGCCGTTCCGCTAGACCAGCTGTCCTCCAGCGACGTCTCGGGTTGCGGTACCGGATCAACCGTCAATTGCGCAGTGCCGTATCCGATTTATCAGGCGATTAGCGGTAACCTCTACCAGGCGATCTCAAACTACAACTCGCTGCAGACAACCATTACCAAGCGCCTGGCGCACGGCCTCAGCTTCAGCGCCAACTACACCTGGTCGCACTTCCTGGATGACCAGGATTCGTCTGGTTGGGGTACGCATGCTGGTCCTACTAACTATCAGTACGCAAGCACCTTGACCGCGAACAATGCGAGCAAGAATTACGGAAATTCTAACTTCGACGTCCGCAATTCCTTCAAAGGGTTTGTGGTCTATAAACTTCCCTTCGGCAAAGGCAGGGCGTTCCTGAACAAGAACTGGTTCGAAGATGTAACGGTCGGTGGTTGGCAGATTGCCGCCACGGTCATCGTGGCATCAGGAAATCCGTTCCAGGTCTTCGCTACGGATAACACCTACCAGAATGCTGGCTCGCAGTACCCCAGCTTCTCTGGAGCCCCGACTCGCCCCAAGAACAGGGGCATCGCCGAGTGGTATAACCCAGCTGCTTTCATCAACCCCGGAAACGGAAACTTCGGCAATTCGGGTAGAAACCCCTTGATCGGACCCGGCTTCAACACCGTCAACCTCTCGGCACTCAAGGAGTTCCACCTGCCTTGGGATCGGATGGCCTTCTCCATCCGTGCCGATGCACAGAACGCCTTCAACCACCCGGCCTTCAGCCCCCCACAGGGTCAGCTGGCTGGAGACAGTGGTCCGGGCACCGAGTACACCACCACCAGCAATGGCGGAAACCAGATCACCGGTATCCAGATTGGTGGCCGTACGGTGCAGCTAGGGGCTCGCCTCTCGTTCTAGCGTGTATTCATCAGCACCACCTCCGGAGAGACGGCGAGTACCTTCGCCGTCTCTTTCTTTTTCTCGCCAAGCCCTTTCGCTCGACTCTCGATATCATCTGGACAGTATGTACCCAAAGCTC
>Ga0302315_10006076_pt1 | contig 10149 bp, 4 predicted proteins | sample III_Palsa_N3_1_FD_200532 | JGI IMG/M metagenome (GOLD analysis project Ga0302315, IMG submission 200532) | Peat permafrost microbial communities from Stordalen Mire near Abisko, Sweden - III_Palsa_N3_1 | ecosystem: Environmental > Terrestrial > Soil > Palsa > Peat permafrost | place: Sweden... | reverse complement strand
ATTGTTATAGGCCGCGATCATTTGGATTGCGGTTCGGTAGCATCGCCAAACAGGGAAACGGAATCGATGAAGGATGGCTCGGATGCGGTGTCCGACTGGCCGCTGCTCAACCTGATGGCCAACACGGCCGGTGGCGCAACCTGGGTATCGTTCCATCATGGTGGCGGGGTTGGCATGGGCTACTCGCAGCATGCCGGGATGGTAGTTGTAGCCGACGGGACTGATCGCGCAGCAACCTGCCTTAAACGTGTGCTGCATAATGACCCGGCGATGGGCATTTTCAGACATACAGATGCGGGTTATGATAAGGCAGCCGAATGGGCAGACAGGTTTGGGTTGAAGGTATGGTGATGACTAGAAAAGTCAGGAAGTCGGAAAGTCCGAAAGTCCGGAAGAAGGAATTAAAATAAACTTGCGCTCGTTTGTAACAAGAAAAATAAAAACGCGTCATTGCGAGGTACGAAGCAATCTTTATGAGATGAGCCGCTCTGTAAGTCGGGGATTGCTTCGTACCTCGCAATGATGGGTGTTAAATTGAAACAATGAAAAAGCTAATAGGCCCATTTAAACAAATACTCACCCTGGCAGGGATGCCGCTTAAAGGTGCGCTTAAGGATGAGGATTTAAATATCATCCCTTATGGCGGTGTATTGGTTGAAAATGGCCTGATAGTTAAAATAGATAACTTTGAAATATTATATAGAGAAAATCTATATGATAAAATCGAGAAAATAAAAGGCGATCATGTATTGCTGCCGGGATTTGTAGATTGCCATACGCATATCTGCTTTGCGGGTAGCCGTGCTAAGGATTATGCCATGCGCATAACCGGCAAAAGCTACCTTGAAATTGCCAAAGCGGGTGGTGGTATATGGGATTCGGTAATGCAAACCCGCGCGGCTGATGGGGCATTGCTTACTGAGTTATTGTTGCAAAGAATTGAGCGGCATTTGAGTGAAGGTGTTACCACCATCGAGATAAAGAGCGGCTACGGGCTGGAAACGCAATCGGAACTAAAGCAGTTAAGGGTAATAGCGGCGGCATCGGCACAAACCTGCGCAAGCCTGGTGCCTGCCTGCCTTGCTGCACACATGGTACCCAAAGATTTTAACGGTACGCAGGCCGAATACCTCGGTTATGTTTTTCATGACCTGCTGCCGGTTATCAGGCATGAAAATTTGGCAAACCGTGTTGATATATTTATTGAAGAAAGCGCTTTTGATGCCGATAACGCCCTCATCTACCTGAATAAAGCCAGACAGATGGGTTTTGATATCACCGTACATGCCGATCAGTTTACTACAGACGGTAGCGCTGTTGCTATTAAAATGGGGGCGGTTTCGGCAGATCATCTGGAAGCAAGCAAGGATGCGGAGATAAAAATGCTGGCGGCATCAAATACGGTGGCTGTGGTATTGCCGGGTGCATCGTTAGGGTTGGGCATGCCTTATGCGCCTGCCCGTAAACTACTGGATGCAGGGGCTTGTGTAGCTATCGCCAGCGATTGGAACCCAGGCTCAGCACCTATGGGCGATTTGCTGATGCAGGCATCGGTAATGGCCGCATCCGAAAAGATAACCACCGCCGAAGTGCTTGCGGGTTTAACGTACCGCGCAGCGAAAGCATTAAATTTGAATGATCGCGGTATATTAGCATCCGGTTACAGGGCCGATATGCAGGCTTATGCTTGTGATGATTACCGGGAGATATTGTATATGCAGGGGAAGATGAAGCCGGGAATAGTATTTAATGAGCGCTGATACTTAATAAAATGTCATTGCGAATCAGGGCAGTGGGGTGAATGGCGCGATGAAGCAACCTCGTAGCTATGCCTGTTCGCTTTGCTTGATACGAGATTGCTTCGTACCTCGCAATGACATAAAGTTTTTTAATTAATGATATTTAAATTGAACTACAGTAATTAATATGATAGGAATTAATCTCCAATCTCTCACCTCTAATCACCCACATCAATGCAACTGATAGAATGCGTACCCAATTTTAGCGAAGGTGTAAACCTGGATATTATTAAACAGATAACTGATGAGGTGGAATCGGTTGAAGGTGTACGGCTATTAAATGTCGACCCTGGAAAGGCGACTAACCGCACTGTAGTAACCTTTGTGGGCGAACCGGAACCGGTTATTAAAGCTGCTTTTTTGGCGATAAAAAAGGCAGGTGAATTGATTGATATGAGCAAGCATAAAGGCGAACACCCCAGGATGGGCGCTACGGATGTTTGTCCGTTGATACCTATTGCCAATATCAGTATGGAAGAAACTGCGGAATATGCTAAAAAACTGGCCAAACGTGTAGGTGAGGAACTGGGCATACCTGTTTACCTATATGGTAATGCACAGCCTGATACAAAACGGAATAATCTGTCGGTAATCAGGGCAGGGGAATATGAAGGTTTTTTCAAAAAGATAAAATTGCCTGGGTGGCAGCCTGATTTTGGCCCGGATGAGTTTGATGCCAAACGCGGGGCTACGGTTATAGGCGCAAGGGATTTTCTGATCGCTTATAATGTTAATCTCAATACTACCTCCACCCGCAGGGCAAATTCCATAGCATTTGATGTTAGGGAAGCCGGACGTGTGCTGCGTGAGGGCGACCCGATAAACGGAAAGATTGTGACAGATGATAATGGTAAGCCGGTGTCAGTACCGGGTTCATTAAAATCGGTAAAGGCCATAGGGTGGTATATTGAAGAATACGGCATAGCGCAGATCAGCATGAACCTGACCAATATTGAGGTTACACCGCTGCATAAAGCCTTTGATGAGGTATGCACTAAAGCTGCCGAACGCGGTATGCGGGTAACCGGCAGCGAACTGGTTGGGTTGGTTCCGCTGAAAGCCATGCTGGATGCCGGGAAATATTTCTTGTTAAAACAACAACGCTCGGTAGGGGTGAGTGAAAAAGAGCTAATCAGGATTGCTATCAAAACAATGGGGTTGGATGAGCTGTCACCTTTTAAACCGGAAGAACGCATTATTGAATATTTGCTGAAAGATAAGGCATCAAGCAGGCTAATAAGCTTGAGTTTGGTTGATTTTGCCGATGAAACTGCCAGCGAAAGCCCTGCACCAGGCGGTGGCTCTATCGCTGCCTATGCGGGAGTTTTGGGTGCATCGCTGGCTACTATGGTGGCTAATTTATCGGCACACAAAAAAGGATGGGACAGCCGTTGGGAAGAATTTAGCGACTGGGCCGAAAAAGGGCAGTATTATAAAGATGAACTATTAAAACAGGTTGATTTAGATACTACTGCATTTAATAAAATAATAGAGGCATTCAGCCTGCCAAAATCAACGGACGAAGAGAAAGTTGCAAGGGATAAGGCTATACAGGCTGCTACCAAATATGCTATTGAAGTACCGTTCAAAGTAATGCAACTGGCGCATGGTAGCCTGGAAGTTATAAAAGCCATGGCCGAAACAGGTAACCCCAATTCCATAACGGATGCTGGTGTTGCTGCGCTTTGTGCACGTACTGCAGTTTTAGGCGCGTTTATGAATGTGAAAATTAATGCTTCGGGATATAAGGACAAAGCGTATATCGCGGAAATTATTAGTCAGGCTCAGGCAATAGAGTGGGATACTTTAGCATTAGAAAGGGATATAATAAAAATTGTGAATAGCAAGATTAGCCCCTAACACCCTAAAAAAGGAACAATTGTATATTTATTAAAAAAAGCAAAGGCCCTGTTAAGGGCCTTTGAACTATATGCAAATCAACAAACCCCCCGTAAGGGGGTTGGGGGTTAAAATTTATACCGCACAAATGCTTCCATTGCCGCGTATTCGGCCATGCCGAGGCGGTCGTAGCAGAGGGCGGTTTCGCGGTTACGGTCTTCGGCGCGTACCCAAAACTCGCGTACATCATCACCAGGGAAAACCGGCGTATCCTTTTGCGATTGGTGCTTAAATATAGCATTTCTTTTTCGGATTACCTCATCAGGTGATAGCGGTACGGCCATTTCAATTTCAAAGGTGTCAAACTCGTGCCATGCACCACGGTACATCCACAACCAGCAATCTTTCACCCATTCTTCGGTATCCTTTAAACGGGCAAGCGCCGCCAGTATAATGTTGAAACAAACCACGTGCGTGCCATGCGGGTCGGCAAAATCGCCTGCGGCAAATATCTGCTGCGGTTTTACTTTTTGCAACAGATCGATAGTGAGTTGTATATCGGCTTCGCCAACGGTATTCTTTTTGGTTTTCCCGGTTTCGTAAAAGGGGAGCGCCATAAAGTGAATGTGATCGTCGTGTAAACCAGCGTACCGCGCGCCCGAAATTGCCTCTGTTTTACGGATGAAGCCTTTAACGTCCCTTATCTCCAGTGAATCAATCTGGTTGGGTTGTTTTTGGGCAATAAAGCTGCGCATCTCGCTGTATAAATTTTTGAGGTGCGTGTTATCCTCGCCAATGCTGGCGTTAAAATCAATGGCAAACTCCATGTAGCGCAATACATCATCATCCCAAACGGCAGTATTACCCGATGTTTGATAGGCTACATGCACATCATGCCCCTGGTCAACCAGGCGGATAAACGTACCACCCATCGATATTACGTCATCATCAGGGTGCGGCGAGAAGATGATCGATCTTTTATGTGCAGGCAATGCACGTTCGGGGCGTTGCGAGTCGTCAGCATCAGGTTTACCACCCGGCCAGCCGGTAATGGTATGCTGTATCTGGTTAAAAATATCAATATTTATATGGTAAACCGGGCCCTGTTCAACAGCTAACTGTGCCATGCCGTGGTTATTGTAATCTTCTTCGGTAAGTTTTAATATGGGTTTGTTAACGGTGGTGGCAAGCCAGATAACGGCTTTCTTTTTAAGCACGTTATCCCACACGCAATCCTTAACCAGCCAGGGTGTATCAAAACGGGTAAGTTCTGATGCTGCGGCAGCATCCAATACAAAATCGACATGATCGGATAGTTGCAGGTAAGTAGCAGGTACATCGCCTGATATTTCGCCTTCAACCGCTTTTTTAATGATAGGGGCTTTTTTACGGCTCCAGGCCATCAGTATAATTTCGCGTGCCTTAAATATGGTACCAATGCCCATGGTGATGGCTTTAGTAGGTACGTTTTGCTTTCCGCCAAAATCGCGTGATGCATCGTTGCGGGTCAGGTCATCCAAAGTAACCAGGCGTGTGCCTGAGTTTGGGGCTGAACCCGGTTCGTTAAAACCGATGTGGCCTGTACGGCCTATACCCAGAATTTGCAGATCGAGGCCGCCTAATTCTGTTATTTGTTTTTCGTAATTCACACAAAACGCTGCTACTTCGTCCTGGTTAAGTGTGCCATTGGGGATATGGATATTCTTTTTATCGATGTCGACATGGTTAAACAGGTTCTCGTTCATGAAGGTAACATAGCTTTGCGCTGCTGTTGCCTGCATAGGGAAGTACTCGTCCAGGTTAAAGGTGATCACATTGGCAAAGCTGAGGCCATCCTCTTTATGCATACGTACCAGTTGGGCATACACGGCAATGGGGGTTACGCCTGTGGCAAGGCCAAGTATGGCCTTTTCGCCTTTTTTACTTTTTTTACGGATGAGCGAGGCTATGCGGCCAGCTACGGCAAGCGATGCTTCCTGCTGATTGGCGTACACCGTTACCGGCAGCTTTTCGTACCGTGTCTCTTCGAGTAAATTTAATCGGGCCATAATTTTATTGTTGTATTATATTATAAAAGTAACAAGAAGGGTTAAGAAAAGTTATTCAAAAAAAACCCCCGCCGAAGCGGGGATTTTTAATCAACCTAAATTAACCTATTGAACATCCCACCAAACATGGCCGGCCATAGTATCCCCACCAGGGACAGCATTGTGGGCGACTGTGTAGTTAGTAGGGTTATTAGCAGCTTCGACCAATGGATATGGGAAGCGGCGTGGAATAGTTCCGTTTGTAGCGTTACCAGGATAGTTAACCGGTACTAAAACAGGGTAACCCGTTCTTCTCCAGTTACTCCATGACTCATAAAAATCCATCATGGTATTGGTAAGCTCCCAGTATTGGGTATTAATCATATTTAAACCTGTAGTGCCTGCTACATAAGGGTTTGCCGCTACATAAGCGGCAGCTGCAGTTTGCGATATGGCAGCATTAGGCGTATACTCGCTAAGGTAAGTTATAGCTGCTTCAACACCGTTTGTATAATGTGTTGCAGCGCTACCGCCAATACTAAAACGCTCGGCAGCATCGGCCCACAGCAATTCTGTTTCGCCGTAAGTAAGTATAAATGTAGGTGCGCCCAGGCTGGCAACCAGGTTAGGGCCAGGCTGCGAGTAAGCTGCAACAGTGGTAAAGCCTGGTGCATTACCTAAAGTAGTAGCGCCGCCATTAAGGTCATAACCATTTGGCTGGCCTTTTTGGTCAACCAGGGTGGTATCACCGCCATTAATTATACCGGTAGTAGGGTCGAAAGTAGCGTTGGTAACTGATATTTGAGCTAAACGGGGATCCTTTGTGCTTTTCATCAGGTTAACAAAAGTATTTGACCATTTTACATAGTCATTTTCAGGGCCGCCATGTAACACCTGGTTAACACGGTTAACAGTTGGCCTGCCGCCTGAAGCATCGTGTACAAGAAATGCGTCGTCAGCGTTACTGGTAAAGGTTTTGCCAACTAATGATGCTACAACTGTTTTAGCAGTAGCTGCGTCAACTTTACTTAAACGCATAGCAACACGCAGTAATAAAGAGTTCCCGAATTTTTGCCATTCAGCAATATTGCCGTGATAAAAAGCATCACCGCTTGGGATATCGCCGGATGGGTTCAGTTTTGAAGTGGCATCCTGCAGTTCAGATATTAAACTGGTGTAGATAGCTTGTTGCTTGTCATACACCGGGAATAATATTTTACCGTAGTAACCTTCGCCAGCCTGTGAGTAAGGAACATCGCCATATAAATCGGTAATACGTTCAAATATCAGGGCTTTCATTATCCTGCCTATCTGGTGCAGGTTATTGTATTGTGGCTGCGATTCGGTAGTGGTAACCATATCAACAATAGGTTTTACCTGCTCATTGTAAGCGCCATCGGCGCCGTTATCACTTTGCCAGTAAGCGGCAAGGTATTCAGGGTTCGACAAGTATTTATCACCTGCCCAGTAACCGATTGAAGTAGCCGTACCCTGTATCATGTCTGAACAGTATATCAGGTCGGCGCGCCATGTGTCATAGCTAAAATCCTGGCTGCCTGTATAGTCAAGCTGTGCAGTAGTGAGCAGGTAATTCGGATCAAAGTTGGTGGCACTGAATGCCGTTGGGTCCGTATTTAATTTATCAAAATTCTTGGTGCAACTTGTCGATAGGAATAACCCAGCGGTAAGCAGGCTGCTATATATAAATAATTTCTTTTTCATCTTAGTAAGATTAATCGTTAATATTATTAGAATTTAACATTCAGGCTTAATCCATAGATCCGGGTAGGTAATGCCTCGCCCAATTCTAAACCTTGCGATAATGTTCCGTAAGTAGACTCAGGATCAATATCAGTAGTTTTCTTCATCAGGTAGAATAAGTTACGGCCAACCAGGCTTACGTTTATACCTTGTATGGCATTATTGAAGAAGGAAGCAGGGAAGTTATAACCTAATGTTGCCTGGCGGAATTTGATAAAGCTGCCGTTTTGAACAAACAAGCTCGAAACATTGTTACCAAGTGTGGTGTAATAGTTTTCGGCAGTTGTAGCGTTACCTGGTCCGAAGCCTGTAGTACGACCTGGCAAAGTGGCTTTACTTAAACCATCTTCGTAGGCGTAGTATTCAGAACCGGCGAATATTTTACCACCAAATTTACCATCTATCAGGAACGACAGATTAATATGGCCGAACGTAAATTCGTTGTTAAAACCAGCGCTCCATTTACCATAAGCAGAACCGTAAGTTTTTAACGCGCCCTGCTCCGGAACTCCGTTAGCATCAACCTGAATTTGGCCGCTTGCGTTACGCAAGTAATCAAATGCCTCAACCTGATCGGCGGCTTTACCTACCACATCGGTTATAAAGCCGTTGCCGGTACGTGAAGTAGCAACAGGCAGTTGTGATTGACCGGCAGCTAATGCTAACACTGTATTAGCATTATAAGCACTGTTGAATGAAGTATTCCAGGTGAAATCTTTAGTTTTAACAGGTATACCTGATATTAAAATTTCCACACCTTCATTTCTCATTTTACCAATATTCAATACGGCACCTTCATATCCTGAAGTTATTGAAGCCGGAGAGGCTACGATCTCATTTTTAGATAATTTATTGTACCAGGTAATATCAAAGTTTAAACGATTTTTAAGTGTGTGCAATTCTGTACCAATTTCCAGTTCAGTTGCATCAGATGGTTTAAGCTGATCGTTAGGTGTAGAATTATTAGTGATAGTACCCAACGGCATGCTATTTAATTGTTCAGGTAGCAAACCATAATTTAACAAAGTTAAGTATGGCGATGTTGCAGCACCAACGTTTGCAATACCTGCCCTTAATTTACCAAAATCAAGCCAATCAGGTTTCCACAATTCAGTAAATACGAATGAACCGCTTACTGAAGGATAGATGATGTTCAATTTATTGTTTGGCGATGCAGAAGAGGCAAGGGTCGAGAACCAGTCAGACCTTGCAGTACCTTCAATATAAAGCCATGATTTGTAATCAAGTTCCAATGTTCCGTAAAGCGAATTGGTTTGATATTTATAGTCGCCGTAGGCAATTGATTTTGAAGCTGTATTACTAATTGTATAAACGTATGGTATTACAAAGCCAACGCCCGATTCGGTAGTTGATTCAACACCATTTTTTTCGATGTTACCACCAACGTTAGGGGTAATGGTAAGGTCGTGTGTTGCTTTAAATGGTTTACCAATCAGGAAATCGGTGTTTAATTCAGAAACGTTATCATAAGTTTCGCCTAAGTTCTGGAATGCTGCAGCATAATAACCTGCACCGTTAGGTACAATATCGGTATAACGCTCAGTATAGTAATCCTCGCCTATACGAACCTGTGCAAACAAACCATCGTCAAATGTATAACGTGCGCTTGCCGAACCTATCATACGGTTACGGCTGCTGTTGTTTACAAATTTATCAGCTGCAAACCATGGGTTGGTAGCATAGTTGTTTTGTACAAATTGTAATTCGTTGCCGGCAGCGTTAGTTCCCTGGGTTTGCGGGCTAAGTGTATTTACATTTAAGCTGGTTGGTAAAAATGATACCTGGAAAGTTGAGTTGCCCGGCCCGTCACCTAATATCGGCCTGTTTTTGGCGTCATCATTAGTATAGTTAAGGTGTGCATCAATAGTTAAGCGTTTTATAGGGCTAAAGTTGCCGCCAAAGTTAAAGCTCCTTCTGTCATAACCTGAGTTAGGTGTAACTGCTTCGTTATGCAGATCGCTTGCCGAAAAACGTATTGAAGCCAGGTCATAAGCTTTACTAAATGCTACTGTATTGGTAAATGTACTACCAGTGCGGTAAAATTCATTGAAATTATCTTCCTGTGCAACATAAGGGCGGGAAACGCCATCAAACTGTATTACTGATGAGCCATCCAGTTTAGCACCCCAGCTGCTATTGCCAGCCTGAAATGCTGCTATAGCAGTAGTTGGCGCTAAACCCTGGGCACCGTTACCATACTGATACTGATAATCGGTAGGGTTGATGATGTGTTCTGCTTCAAAGTTTGAGCTGTATTCAACAGAACCTTTGGTGCTACCGGTTTTTGTAGTGATCAATATAACACCATATTTTGCACGCGAACCATAAAGGGCGGCAGCGGCAGCGCCTTTAAGTACCGAAATAGTTTCGATATCGTCTGGATTGATATTACCAATACCATCGCCCTGATCGGGAGAGTTGGAATACTGGCCGCCGCTGTTCATTGATAAACCCACTATTTCAGTGTTATCAAGGTTGTTCATCGGCACGCCGTTAATTATATATAATGGCTGGTTAGAGCTTGGCAGCGGGCCGCCTGAGAAACTTGCAGCGCCGCGGATATTGATGTTTACCGATGAAGCGGGGCCACCTGAAATGGTGGTTACGTTTACACCAGCAACTTTACCCTCTAACTCGCTGGCAAAGTTTACTTCTTTTGCAGTGGTTAATTCGCTGCCTTTTACTTCGGTAACAGAGTAACC
>Ga0302315_10006072_pt1 | contig 10153 bp, 6 predicted proteins | sample III_Palsa_N3_1_FD_200532 | JGI IMG/M metagenome (GOLD analysis project Ga0302315, IMG submission 200532) | Peat permafrost microbial communities from Stordalen Mire near Abisko, Sweden - III_Palsa_N3_1 | ecosystem: Environmental > Terrestrial > Soil > Palsa > Peat permafrost | place: Sweden... | reverse complement strand
GGCAGTTACCGCCTACGGTGTTGAATCGTCAGCGGGATGTGGTGAGTGCGCTGCAGGGGTGGGTTGAGGATGGGAAGGCGCCGGCTGAGTTTGTGTCGACGAAGTATGTGGATGATAAGCCGGCGGCTGGGGTGCGGTTTGAGAGGCGGCTTTGTGTTTATCCGGAGGTGGCGAGGTATGACGGGACGGGGGATCGGAGGATGGCTAGTAGTTTTAGGTGCGTGGTGGCGGGGAGGTGAGGTGCTGCGGAATGCTTAAGGGTTGACGGTAGATCATCGCGTTCTGGTCTTGCGCGGCGCGGGTTCCCTGAGTCGCGCGCTTGCTCGCGTTGTTTTTCCCGGTTTGGATCGCCGACGAAAAAGCGCCCAGCCAATCGCGCACATGGCGCCCCCCATAAGCACGCAGACCAATCCGCCACCCAGGTCTGCTTTCCAGTCGCCCGCATCGACTGCCTCGCTTCTGCGTGCACGCACCGGATCGGTCGTCGACACACGCAGCGTCGCTGCCGCTTGCCTGTCGCAGAAACGCTTGGTGATCGCTGATACTTCGCCCGCGCTGATCAGCGCGGCTTGCGATTTGGTGTAGGTCGGAGAGTCATCGGGTGTCCAGACATCTTCGAAATGCCGGGCGAGTCTTGGACCGTAACTGAATTCCGCCGTCAGCTCCCATGAAGCATCCGATTTTCCATAGCGAAGCTGAGCGGTGCATCCGTCTAGATGCGCTGCAACCACAGGCCAACTGCGCGCCTGCAACAGCGTGATTGCATCAACGATGCAGAGCAGACCTATGAAGAGAAACATCAGTCCGACCAGACCTAGGATCGCGGAGCGCAGACAAGAGAAGATGAATTTCATTGTAGCCGTCGTGACGGATTGGTTAGCGCGCGTCAAAGAATATCTCGAAAACGCTCTATACACCTAAGTATTGACAGAGGTGTATCGCTCGACTATTGTCAGCTCGCGGGACGGCGGGTCAAGCTTGCCAAGGGATATGCAGTTCATGTTCCAGGCACTACGGGGCTACCCCGTGGATCAGCATGATCTCCGCAGTTCGTCGCATGAGCCCTAGTTGCGCGTTGCGCAAATGAGCTCACGCAGCACAAGACGCGTTGACTCGCCGGCTCGCCTCTTTCTACGCTATGCGCATATCTTCCCTGCAACACGTTACCTACGCCATCGCCGATGCCATGCTCGCTGGGCCGGCGGAGCCTGACTCCATTGTCGAGCGAATGACCCGTTGTTTAGGTGTTCGTTCGGAATGGATGCGGGGATTGGCACGCACGGTTGCGAAGCGCTTCGGTGCGCGCTGGGACAGTGTCGATCGTAAAGAAGTGTCGATGATTGTCGCAGGGGCGCCTGGTTTCGTTGCTGCATGGCGCAGCGATATGCGGCCGGTGATCGCGCAAGTTCTGCGCAGGGCTCCCACACAAGAACTGCCACCGCCGAGGTTGCGTGCGGTTACGCTGCCGCAGTTGCCGACGCTCGGCGATCTGGCCTCCTGGCTGGAAGTCGAGGCGGTCGATCTTGAGTGGTTCGCAGATCGCTGGCGTGTTATGCCGCAAAGTGCAGGCGCGCCACTTCACCACTACTCCTACAAGGCGATTGAGAAGCGCGACGGACGATGTCGGTTGATCGAAATTCCTAAGTCGCGCTTGCGGAGCATACAGTGCAAGATTCTTCGTGGTCTGCTTGAGCGGATTCCACCACACGATTGCGTGCATGGATTTCGCAAGGGTCGCAATACCGTGACTTACGCGGCGCCGCATGCCGGTAAGGCAGTGGTGGTTCGATTTGATCTTGCGGATTTCTTTGCGTCCGTTCACGCCCCTCGCGTTCACGCATTGATGCGGACATTAGGGTATCCGCAGGAGGTGGTGCGAGCGTTGACTGCGCTTTGTACGAATCGGGTTCCGAGTGCTCGTTTGCTCGCTCCGGATGTGCAGGGCAAGATGGAATGGCTGGAGCGGCAGCGGTATCGGACGCGGCATCTGCCGCAGGGGCGCCCACCTCACCGTCGCTGGCCAATCTCTGTGCTTTCCGGCTCGACCTTCGGCTTGCCGGTCTTGCTCGTGCGCTCGGGGCTACCTACACGCGCTATGCGGATGACCTGGCGTTCTCAGGTGGCGAAGATCTGGCGCGGGTGATTGAGCGGCTTTCAGTTCGGGTCGCAGCGATTGCGCTGGAGGAGGGATTCTCGATTCAGTTGCGCAAGACACGCGTGATGCGACGCGGCGCGAGGCAGCACCTGGCAGGGGTCGTGGTGAACCAGCATCCGAACCTGGCGCGGTCCGAATTCGATACGCTCAAGGCGATTCTGACGAATTGTGTGCGGCATGGGCCCGCTTCGCAGAACCGTGACGGGCATGTGGATTTTCGTGCGCATTTGCAGGGACGAGTGGCGCAGGCGGTTATGTTGAATGCGCAGCGTGGGGCGAAGTTGAAGGGGATTCTCGAGCGGATTGGGTGGGACGAAGAGGTGAGCGAGTGAGGAATGAGGGGTGATTTATCATCTCCCACGCGAATTCCGAAGCAGGGGTGTCTTCAGTGTCAAGTCGCCCCGCTAACTTACGCGAGGCTCGAAAGCAGATGTCCAGGCGTCATGCAATATCTGCGTCACTTGAGCCCGCGATCAACTCCTTGACAAAGCGCGGCCACGAGTGCGAATTACCGAGCTTCAGGAATCGTGTGCAGGTCACGGAACACACACCTCGCTAGCATGCGCGGCAAATGTAGAGAACGATGCGGCTTTTGAACCGAAGGTCGTTACTGCCGCAGTCCGGGCAATGCTTCAGGATACCTGCCCCCATTTGATCGACCGTTTCAATCCAGCGTGTGGCAGCCGAGGAGATATGCGCCAGCGTGAGTGGATCGATACGTCGCTGATGATCCAGCAACCACACCGGCAATTCCGGCGTGCACAATTCCAGTGATTCGAGCATTGCGCGGCCCCAGCGCGCCACACTATCAATAGTTATGCAGATAGCATAATAAACATCTGAAAGTGATTTGCCTGAAATACGGCACCAGATAAAATCGACTCATTTTTCCGGATGCCGGAGTCCTTTGAATGGGGAGCCTTCCATGACGTAGAAGGAAAAAGGGCATTCGTTACATGTGTATTGGGCAAAGCGGCATCGGGGTTTGGACGCACTTTCCTCTTCAGGTTACGGCCCCCGCATGCGCGCATGCGTCGGGAACTTCGCGCCTGTGGGCTGCAGAGTATTCAACGAGCATTATGGCTGCGGGTGTCAGATCTATTGGCAAAAGCGACAGGTAATTTACTCCCATATTCATATTGCATAGCTCAAATCTTCGGGCATTATTTCTTGAATTGTCAGTTAAGTTAAAGTCTCGAGAATGAATGTTTACCATTTCATTTGTCAGATCTAGAATACGGCGGCGCCAGACCTGCGCGACACGCTACGGAGCATAAATCAAATGGGGGCGTCTGACATAATTGGCCAGCTGCGATCTGGCATTACGCAAAATGATCGACTGGTAAAAATCGACACACCGCTTGGCAGCAATTCTGTGCTGGTGCAACGGGTAGTAGGTACGAGCCGGGCGGGTCGGGACTATGAGTTCACAGTTGATTTCGTCTCGCTGGATGATTCGGTCCAACTGAAAGATCTAATCGCGCAACCGGTCACGCTCTGGCTACAGCAGACCGACAAATCGTATAAGCCATTCAACGGTTATGTCCATACGGCTCGCCGGCTCGGCTCCGACGGCAGCTTAAGCAGCTATCAGCTGATTCTTGGTTGCTGGCTGCACTTTCTTCGCTTCCGCTCCGATGCGCGTATCTGGCAGAACGTGACTGCGGACGAAATCATCACGCAGGTTTTTAATCAACACCCACAGGCCCAAGGCGCATTCCGTTTCGACTTGACCAATCAGGTCAAGCCACGCTCGTTCTGCGTTCAGTATGAGAGCGACTGGAATTTCGTCAATCGCCTGATGGAGATGGAGGGATGGTTCGGGTACTTCGAGCAATCGAGTGATGGCAAATCACACACCCTCGTGCTGACGGACGACCTGTACTCGTTCAAGCCCGCTAACCCCCAGCAGATCAGCTTTTATCGCGCCGGCACCAAGAGTGAAGCCGACGCGTTTGTCCAATGGGCGGGTACGCGCACGCTGCAGAGCACGTCGCTCACCACAAGTACGTTCGACTATAAAGCGCCGCAAACCAGTAAGGGCACAAACGTGCCCACCATGGGGAATCAGGGCTCATTACCTTCCCAGACCGAGGTGTACCAGTACTCCGGCGCCTATACGTATCTCGAGCAGAATCGAGGCGACGCGCTGTCTAAAATCCGCATGCAGGAATGGGAGTCGCGGGCGAAAAGGTTCTGCGGCGTCGGATCGGTGCGTAGCGTCGACGTGGGTCGGTGGTTCGAGCTGGTTGATCATCCCGAGCACGATCAGGACAGCGCGCAGAACCGGCAGTTCGCGGTCATCGCCGTCGAATGGGTTATCGAGAATAATCTCCCCGTCACTGGCAATGCGGCTGATTTTCCTCATAGCCTCAAGTCCCGCGTGACGGCGCTTAGAGGTACGTACACCGCGAACGATCCCTCTTCGACGAGGGCTGGTGATGGTAGCGATGGCTTCTTTATGGCAATGGTCGAGGCTCAGCGACGCACGGTACCGTTTCGCAGTCCATTCGAGCACCTCAAGCCTGTGATGCCGGCTCAAACCGCGACGGTGGTCGGGCCAACCGGCGAAGAGGTTTTTACTGACGATCTGAACCGGGTCAAGGTGTGCATGCATTGGGACCGCATCAACACAGGCGATGAGAACGCGTCCTGCTGGGTTCGGGTGAGCTATCCCAATGCGGGACAGAACTGGGGGGGTGTTTTTGTACCGCGTATCGGTCAAGAAGTAGTCATCACGTATATCGACGGCGATCCGGACCGACCGTTGATCACGGGTCGCGTGTACAACGCGGTAACCACGCCGCAATGGCACACGCAAGGCCAGTTGTCAGGCTATAAGTCAAAAGAATACAAAGGGTCGGGTTTCAATCAACTGGTACTCGACGATTCAACAGGTCAGAATCGCACGCAGCTATACAGCAGCAGCGCTTCGTCACAACTGAATCTCGGCTATCTCGTCGCACAGAACGGCAATACGCGCGGGCAGTTTCGAGGAACCGGCTTCGAGCTCGCGACCGACTCTTATGGCGCGATTCGCACTCAAAAGGGCCTATACATCAGTACCTTCGGCCGGTCAGGGGCGAGTGGTGAACAGCTTGACGTCACCGAGGCCAGCGGCCAGTTATCCGCTGGCCAGCAGCTGCTACAGGCAACTTCAGATACAGCTACGCAGCACGGCGCTGCCGACATGCAGGCCATCGGCTCACTAAAGACCTTCACAGCCGCTACCCAGTCGTCGAGTTCCGGCGCCGCGGGGCAAGCCAATGGATTTAGCGACCCTGTGCTCCTCATCGCATCGCCCAAGGGAGTTGCCATCACCACTCCCACAAGCATTCATATGCATGCGGGTGAAAACGCGACGGTATCGACCAATCAGGATTTCAATCTTGCGACCGGCAAGAGCCTTGTTGCAAACGCAGTCGAAAAAATCAGTCTCTTCGCTTACAAAATGGGCATGAAGCTGATCGCAGCCAGCGGCAAGGTTGAAATTCAGGCGCAGACGGGGGGCATCGATCTGCTGGCAAGCAAGGGGATCAAGATGTCTTCCTCAACTGATTCTATCCAGGTGTCGGCGAGCAAAGAGATACTGCTGACGGCGGGGGGCGGCTACATTCGCATCAGCGGTGGAAACATTCAGATCCATGCACCGGGATCTGTCGACATCAAGGGCGCCCAGCACTCATTCTCCGGACCCGCGAGCTACGACGGAAAGCCTCCCGCATTACCAACGAGTATTGGCAACGACCAGCAGTTCATCCTGAAAGATAAAAGCACCGGCAACCTGATGCCGTTTGCGCCGTACCGGATTGAAGGCGAAGGCGGATCGGTTCTCGCAAGGGGAACCACAGACGCGGAAGGCAAGACGGTGCGAGTATTCACGGGCACAAAGGCGCAGGCCGTGAACATGTTCCATGAAGACGATGAATGATCGCAACCAGAAAATACATATCGCGCGGTTGGGGAGCAAAACATGAATGATCAAAGTCCATCGGGGTCGAGCCAGACCAATCCTCAGGCAGGAAGCACTGCCAATGCAACGGCACAGCAGAAGGCCCTTTACTTCCTGTATCCGGACACCGCAGAGTTGTTCGAACTTCCGGTGGAATCCATCGAACCGGTGCGCCAGGAGATCGCCCTGATGAGCAAGCTTTCCGAGGACCTGATTGAGGCACGTCAGGCACTCGGCATCGCTCACGCAGCCTGGCAGGATCAACAGTCGAACGTGGCGCTGCGTCCGCAGCTTGAATCCAACCTCAAGACAGCGATCCAGAACGAAGAGGCGGCCACTGACAAGATCCATAAGGAACTGGAAGAAACCCCCGCATTCAACAAGGACGGCGTCTGGGAACTGCTGCCACTGATGAAGACCAGCTCGGGCAAGCAGCAATATGCAGGGCAGCGATTTACGTACGTTCGCTCATCGAAGGTCAAGAACCATTTTCGGCGGTACAAGCTTGATTCCGACAAACCCAATCAGTTGAAGTCATTCCTTGTCAAGGATCAGACGACTGGCAAGTACAAGATCGATCACGATCGGCTTCACGATTCTCTCAACGAGGCATTCAAGAAGGCCAAGTTTTCTCACGAGTGGAAAACACCGCCGTGGGGTAAGGAATGGGTCCCGGAGTTCGCGGAATCGTGGAATAAAAACTGCACATTCAAGTCACCCGACAGCCCGCACGAGATGTGCGAATTCAAGGGTGGAGCGCAGTTCCTGCGATTCTTCGCTGGTGCAGGCGCCAGTGCAAAAGTAGAGAACACATTCAAGTCTTTCGATGATGTTTTGAAGATGCGCGGTGAGGTCGCCGCGTCAGCAAAAGCAAAGGGCGAGCTTGGCGGCGTCCTCGCAGAAGGCAATGTCCACGCGAATATCTATATCCCGTGGAATTCCGGTCTGGAACTGTACATTCCCACACCAACGCAAACGACGTCTGGCGCCGTCTCGTGGGCGGGAAGCTCGCCGAACACCACGCTGGGATTTTTTCGCATCTCGCTGAAGACAACCGCGGAAGCCTCATGCGGAGCGAGTCTGCTCGCAGAAGGGGGTGTTGAGTTCAAATTGGGCCGCGACGGCAAGACACAACAGGTGAAGGGCTCTCGCGCCAAGCGCAATGCCACGCAGATGCAGCAGCCAAAACTCAACGTTACGGAAACGAAGGTCGAAGGCGATGTCGGCGCCGATCTGAAGGCGTTTGCGGGCGTCGAAGCAGAGGCATCGATCCAAGGCTCACTTGACTGGCGGCGCCCTCAAGCAAAAAAGGATGACTGGAATTCGTTTGCATCGGTCAAGCCGGGCGTAAGTGGACAGGCCGGCATTGGTGCGCAGGCTGCGTTTCATATCACGTACGACAAGCAATTCAGGATTTTTATGAAAGCGGCCCTGTGTGCGGGCGTTGGTTTGAAAGGCGAAATCGAGGCGTCCATCGATGCTGTCAACATGATCGAATTCGCGTGGTGGGCCAAAACGCAGATTGCTTATGCAGGTGACCAGAATCTGAAGTATTTCGCGCCGGAGGCTTTCAAGATCTTCGTCACGATCTGCACGCTCGCGATTGCCGAAGGAAAGGAGTTAAAGACATATCTCGGGAAGGACTTCGAAACGCTCCGAGGCGAACTGGTGGACTTCATCCGCACTGAGCCCCAACAATTTCTGAATGCGATCAAAAATGCACATGATGAGTTGCTGAACAGCGTTGCCGAGGTGAAGGGCTATATTATCTATGCCCTGCAGGGACTGGGAGAGCAGTTTCAGCAGTGGCAGAGCGAGGTGTCCGACTCGATTAGCCATGTTCTTTCCTCCGCCCAGATTACCAATGAGTTGCACAACATTTATCAATTCGTCTCGCCAGAGGTTGCAGAAAAAGGGAGCGCGCAAACAGCGCGCAGTGATATTGCTAGTACTATCGGTGCGGATCAGTTGGCGGAAATCGAAGGACGGATCCGCGACGACCCCGCTCCCGGCTTCGCGTTCGCTTTCAACGACAGCCCCGCCTACGGAATGCAGCAAGGCACCAATGTCGCCTGGCTCGATCCGACGACGACGCCCGACGGCAGCCAGATGGCATGATTCGCCGTGGCCATCTAGCGAAGAACAAAGGAATGTGACTGTATGAGTTATCTGTCCTCCCGCACTCTGCGGAAGTCTTGCCGGTCTGCGATTGTTGGCGTCGCGCTGCTGGTTTCGTTCACTGCATTTGCGGACAAGATTGACGTGAATGCTCCTGCGGACAAGGACCGGCTGATACGTGAAATCACGACCCCGTCGCCACCGAAGAGCGTCTGGGAGCATCTGAGTCTCGTCCTGAACTGGGCGCGTGGCAAGCCGTACGACGACACGATCAGGATCCTCCAGGAGTACTTCAAGAGCCTCCCGGCTCCCGCCAATAGTGAGCTCGCCCAATTCAAGGACAAGGTTCGGCACGAGTTCGTTTTTGTTAAGGGCGGGAAATTTCTGATGGGGGATTTCGGACCTGAACACTCAAAGGAAAAGCTTCCGTATTCTGCAAACGACGGCGCGTCCCCAGCGCACCCGGTGGTGCTCGACAGCTATTCGATACTCAAACATCGCGTGACTTACGCGGACTTCGACTTGTATACGAGGGCCAATCATCTCGATCCCATAGGAATCAGGAACGGGCATGAGCTGGAATTCCGGTTTCCAGACTACCCGGTTGCGCAGGTAACGTGGCAGGAGGCTAGCGACTTCTGTTCGTGGGCTGGACGAATTACGGGCCTGCCGCTGGGCCTCCCCACAGAGGCGCAATGGGAGTACGCGGCACGCTCGCGCGGTGAACTGTGGGTGATTCCGAGCCCGGAAATCCAGGCTGTCGACGGGAAATACAACGTCGAACAACTCGACGATACCGTTGTACGAATGGAAAATAACGGGACCAGCCCTGAACCGATGATCAGCCGACCTGTTGGTACTTATGGCGACAACAAGCTTGGCGTATCGGACGTATTTGGGCGTGGCAAGGAGTGGACGTACGACTGGTTTGACAAGGACTATTACAGCCACAGCCCGCAGCACGATCCTCGCGGCCCCGAGCAGGGGACACTGCGAAGCGTACGGTTCGGGACCGATGGCAACACCCGACTTGTGATCGATCGCACAGGGATGGCGCCCGATACAACGGACGCGACCGTTGGATTCCGCTGCGTGGCTAACCAGACGGAACCCGTCGCTCAATGACAAGGCTAGAACAGCCCACACGACCGAAGAGCGCCATCACGGCCGCAGACGTGCCAATCAGCTGGAAGACAAAAGCGGCGCTCGGCGTTGGCTTTCTGCTTCTGGCGTTGACGCTGTTCTGGATCGGATCGATGCTGCGCTCAACCTGGAATATGGCCAGCGCCGAAGGTACCGTCGTTCGCTTTGAGGATAACGGGCAGCTTCGTTCTTATCGGCCGATCATCCGCTTTACGTCCGCAAGCGGTGAGCAGCGAGAGGTGACTGGAAGCACTTCGTCGTCCCACCCCGATTACGATATCGGCCAGCGAGTCCGGATCTTTTACGACGAGACAGATACACGCCGGCGTGCCGTCATCGACGACTTTGAACAGCGCTGGTTTCCTGTTTTGGTGGCGTGCGTGCTTAGCATTACGTGGACTGCGATCTCCATTGGCGTCTATCTGGCAGAACGCCGCGCTGTATTGCGCGCCACCTCGCCACCCGTTGCGCGCTCGATACGCCAGCGGAAAAGGCAACTGGACAGACTGTCCATTCTGGTGACCGTGATTCCGGTCGTTCTGGGTACAGGATTTTTGCTTGGCGCAGGTGTTTCGCTGATGCACGAGCTGCAGAAGACTCAGGGGTTTAGCAAGGCGAAGGGAGAGGTAGTCGATATAAAGCAGAACCGGACTACGTACAACCAGAACGCGCATATTTACTCTGCCGTGGTCGTCTTCAAAACGGATACCGGAAGGGAAATTACCTTTGCGCAAGATTCGTCCTCGTCGCATATCGGATATCAGGACGGCGACGTGGTTGACGTC
>Ga0302315_10006071_pt1 | contig 10153 bp, 10 predicted proteins | sample III_Palsa_N3_1_FD_200532 | JGI IMG/M metagenome (GOLD analysis project Ga0302315, IMG submission 200532) | Peat permafrost microbial communities from Stordalen Mire near Abisko, Sweden - III_Palsa_N3_1 | ecosystem: Environmental > Terrestrial > Soil > Palsa > Peat permafrost | place: Sweden... | reverse complement strand
TCCCGTCAACACCAGCGGACTACCAGGCGCTGCTGGACAATACGATGCAGATGAATTCCAATTATCCCGCGCTATATATGCTGGGGGATAGAGATTTTTATCTCACAGATTCAATTTATACCGCACTGGACCCTGAAGAAAGGGGAGCCTATATTTGGGCAACTACCCAGGATTTCTATGGTGGCGAACAAAGCTATGATTGGCAGGACAGTTACACGACCATCCTAAATGCCAACGTCGTATTGGACGGGCTAACGACCTTAAATATTAACGCCGGATCCCCCGCGGCATTTAATAATGTAAAGGGGGCCGCTTTGTTTTTCAGGAGCCTTTGCTTTTATTCTTTATCACAGGAATTTTGTAAACCTTACAATAGTTCAAGCGCAAACACCGATTTGGGTCTTCCGTTGAGAATATCATCCAACGTTAATTTAATCGTTAAGAGATCCTCGGTCCAGCAAAGCTATGATAAGATAATTAATGACCTGTCCACAGCGATTCCGATGTTGCCAGCAATACCATTATATCCAACCCGGCCTTCAAAATCAGCAGCATATGGCTTATTAGCCAGGATTTATTTAATACAACAGGATTATGGTAAAGCCTTCCTATATGCTGATTCATCTCTTCAGATCAATAATACGCTGATAGATTTTAACACACTGGCTTCATCGGCAAATTATCCCATTACCCGTTTTAATAACGAAGTAATTTTTCATTACCTCTTAGGGAATTATGAAGCTTTTGAATCTGGTTTATTACAGGTCGATTCAACATTATATCAATCTTATGCTGCGAATGATTTAAGAAAAACAATCTACTTTCAGTCAGAAATGGGCGGCTATTCCTTTAAGGGGAGTTATAATGGCAACCGTTCATTCTTCGGCGGACTGGCGACCGATGAAATGTACTTGACCCGCGCAGAATGTAATGCAAGAGCAGGAAACACAAATGCGGCTATGGCTGATCTAAATGCCCTTTTAAAAACCCGTTGGCTGACCGGTACTTATACCGCAATGACAGCAACAAGCGCCGATCAGGCTTTATCCCTGATACTTGTGGAACGGCGAAAAGAACTCTGCTTTAGGGGTTTGAGATGGTCGGACTTGCGAAGATTAAATATCGATCCCCGCTTTCAAATGACATTAACGAGAATCGTGACCGGCCAAACCTATGTGCTGCCTCCCAATTCTTCAAAATACGTGCTGCCACTGGATGATTATGAAATTCAATTTGGCGGCCTCACGCAAAACCCCAGATAGCTAAACAAATCAATTTATATTAATCAATTACAACATGCTTAATCCAATCCATAAATTAACAAAAGTGATCTTCTTCATCGCTATCTATTTCGGAAGCTATGCCTTAAAAGTGAATGCGCAATCACAGGTTCCGGAAGTCCTTGTGGGAGAAAAGGTTCCCGATGTAACCATAAACAATATTATAAATTACAAATCCTCAAGCGCCAAAATATCGGATTTCAAAGGGAAACTTTTAATCCTTGATTTTTGGGCAACCTATTGTGCCCCGTGCGTAAGTCTGTTTCCCAGAACGGACTCCCTGGAAAAGCTATTTGACGGAAAAATCCAATTTTTATCGGTTACCACCGAACCGGAAATTAAGGTAGCGGAATTCTTAAACAGGATGGATAAAATAAAGCATATTAAGCCTATATCAGCGGTAGGCGACACGTTACTACGCCAGTTTTTCCCCTATTCATCTATTCCTTATTATGTGTGGATTGATTCCACCGGAAAGGTAATCGCAAATACCAGCTACCAGGCGGTCACCAAAAAGAATATCGAAGCAGTTTTAAATGGAAAACCAACCACATTCGAGGATATGAAGGATATACGCCTCCGGAAATTAAACATTCAGACCTCAGCATTTTTGTTAAGTAACAATTTTCAACTCAGTGATAGTCTTATGAAAAGAGATGAGATTTCAAGAAATAATATATTATCTTATTCAGTTGCCACAAAAGCTGTTGACGCGACCGCTGGTCATCTTAATTTCGACATGAATCATTTTTCAGCGGTGAACCTAACAGTTTATTTCATCTACGAATTTTTTTATGACGCGGGTTATTATAATGCTCCGGTTCAAGGGGCATTTGATTCTGAGCTTAATCACAAATTTGAAATCAAGGATAAAAGAATACTCAATAAGATTGATCTGATGGACACTACGCATATAAAACCTGGAACAGTAGCTATGCAAAATTGGCTTATGGGAAATACCGTCTGCTATGAAATAGTTTATCCTAAAGGCATATCATGGAAAGAGAAAATGATATTAGTGAAACAAGACCTAGACCGATATTTTGCGAAACCCATGGGCTTTGATACGCACGTTGAACAAAGAATTGATAGCAATACTAGTGTATTGAGGGTGATCAATAACGGAAAGATCAATGCAGATTCGGAGGAACAATCGGAAGAACACCATGACCGCTATCATTATCTTCAGCATAATTTGCCTATTAGTCATTTAATTAATATTCTAAACAGCTATTTTTTTCAGGATGAAAAAATATCGTTTATTGACAAAACGGGGTTAGATAACCATGTCGATCTTGATTTAACATGCGATATGACCAAATTATTATCAATAAATGAACAGCTTTTCAAATATGGGCTAAAGTTTATTAAAGAACCTTCAAAAATAGACGTGTTAGTGTTCACAGATGCCAGGAAGTAAATTAAAAAGCAGGCAGGAGATCATGCTTCTGCCTGATTTTTTAATTATGGTTTATAGGTACCAGACTGAGCATCTCCGGCGTAAACAGGCGAACCGGAAGCTGTTGGGCTGTCCCCCTGAACCGGGGCGCTATTGGTAGTCCATAATGCTTGGCACTGTTTACTTGAAAGTGTACAAGTACCGTTCTCGTCGTAAACATAATGTGCCGGGTTGGTATCACCTACGATCCCTGAAGTACAGAAATAATAGTTTGTTTGTGATACACCTTTCTTATGTGGACGTGCATTTGTAAATGCACTGAACCCGATTGCCATAGCGCTTACCAGGAGGCCTAAGACAAGTTTATGTAAGTTTTTCATTTGATTATTTTTTATGTTATTTTTTCATTTTTTAGCAAGCGGAGCGCGAATATGGCAAGCGCAATAAATGCGAGGTTGAACCATATATGTTGTGTCCAGCTTAATTTTTCGATGACGCCACCACAATGACACGGAAGCTTATCCGCCCATAACAGCATACTTAGAATATAGACCGTAAATAATATTACCAGGCCTAAAAAGCTGTAAAGGCCCCATTTTACAGTTCGCGGAACGATCAGTAAAATGGCTACCAGGATCTCTGCTAAAGGAACAAGCCAGGAAATATAAAGCGCAAAGTGGCTTATGATTTTCACGTGGTATAATCCATTCAGAAATCTGCCATGGTCTGTAATTTTTGCGTAAGCTGTATATAAAAATAAAAACATACAGAGTAAGCAGATAACCCAAATTACCCGTTCTTTCCCCTTATCGGAAAGCAGGAATCGTTGCTTTTTAGTGCTCATACTGTCCATTACTAGCGTATTGTGTTTGCTCATCGATGTATTTTTGCCTTTCTTTCAGGATTGAGGCATCCTTGAAAACCTGCCCCTGCTACAGGTTTGGATTTTCATGTCGACAATATTGTTTGGCGTAACCCGGGAACAATGCAAACTTGCGGTCGTGAGTAATATGGTTAGTAATTCTCTTTCGGGCGTAAGTACAGGTAATGAAAGCCGTTCCGGTCATCGTATAAAACCATACTGATGCTGCCATATAAGCCATGAAGAAACGGATACAAAGCGTTGCCATAGTGGCCAGCATTGCCGTTGAGGTAAATTCCTCCGCAATGTCCCTGATTATTGCTGCATCAAACGATCTCATCTGCTTCCCTTTCTTTTTCCTTTTACCTAAAATAAAGCGGCTACCAACCGGGCGCCACCTGCCCTTTTTGCTGATTGGGGCTTATCGCCGCCCGCGCGTTCCCTGCATCCGACCCGGAATTCAACTCACCAGTACCGTCCGGTTTTACATGAATGACAGCAATAGGCCTAGGGACTGTCACTTTAGTTCTGAATGCTTCTACGCCCGGAAAGGGCGGTATGAAATCGGTACTCCCTATGTTTTTAAAGCAACAGCCGTTCGTCCGTTGCCATCGTTTAAATTTGGGGATGTGTTATATTGATATGATGTTATCGAAGGTAGATAAGACCGGAAATTATAGCTGTCCTGTTGGGAACACTTTGAAGTAATTTGGAGGACATTTGGGTGTAGTCTGCACTACAATTTAATGTCGGCTACAGGACAATTTTTACTGGATTTTAATTATGTGAGGTGACCCAATAAAATATAGGCATTAACTATTTTTATCATTTTCAGCTCTGAATTTTGCATAGGCGCTGCTAAACGTTGTCCGGCTCATATCGAGGTAACCAGCAATATGGTCGTTATTGATTCTTGTGGCTATACCGGGACTATCATCTAAGAATATCTTTACCCTTTCTTCCACTGTTAACTTTAAAAGATGTTGATAGGCTGAATGCTGTTTTTCTCTTTCAGCCAGGAAGTATAGGAATGTAGGATACATGCTTTGAAATTCAGACAATAACAATCTTAGGTTTGCGTAACTAAGTGTTATCAATGTTCCACTTTCCAGCATTTGGATGTTATCTGTCTGCCTTGAACCATACAGATAAGCGTTTATATCGATCAATACGTCATCTTTTCTGGTAATCCGTGTAATAATGTATTTATCTGCGGTAGCATCATAATAATAACAACGGGCGATACCGCTTTCAAAATAGATCAGGTGCCCGTCTTCGGCCTCCCCGCTTTCTGCTATATACTGATCTTTTACTGCCGTTATAATATTACTGTTCTCAATGATGAAAGTTTCTAATCCGGCTGGAACGGAGCCATTAAGTTGGATAAACACTGGAAGAATCTTCCTGCGAAATATGCTCTTGATTCTTTCCTGTTTATCTATATTCATGATTAAAGCAGCTTACGCCTATTTTAAATTAATTCTCAATTAGTATGTTCGTTAACCATCGCATTAAAGTTGTTTTGTCGACAAGGATATTATCAAGCCGATATTTTACAATAGTATCTGCCATTTTATACGATTGTATCCGCGAAAGACCAATGAGGTCCGCCATCTAATACAAAATAAGGGGACAAAAAGCGTAAAAAGTGTGACATGCCATATTAAATAAAAGTATTACCGTATAAAAGGCTTGTATGATCAACTAAGCTGTTGACAAATGTCAATTTCGATCCTTATTTACTGGCAAATTTCAAGTATTTGTAGTTGGCAAAACAGTTACAAAAGGGTTGCAACATTTTGGCCGAAAATTTGAGATTTTATTTTGTTCTATCCCCGTTATTCATTGAAAAGCCCGTAAAAAAGCCATATTGACCTTTTAATATTGCATTTTACAGAAAAATTGCTTGAAAAAACTACTACCCTAATACCACCCTGATTTTCCAGAATATTTTAGTCCACAATTACTTTTTGTTTGCACCCATAAATTTCGACGGCTTAGTCGGAATATGCTAAAATTATACCGGGTAATTTAAAACTACAGCTTATAGGATTTGTCCCGAGAAGAGTATGAGCAAAAAGTAAGTATCAGGTATACATTAAAGCCGAAGATCCAAATAAATTATAGAGCTGTATTGCTGTGTAATATATCTAAACGAAGCCACTGACAGTCTGGCAACTTCTATTATTTCTGCATTAAAACTAATGATTATGGAATCACTACCTTTGAATCTGGAATCAAAAAAATGAAATTTGCTTAATTAGTTCTCTTTGAGCTAGTTTCTATTTTAAATAAATTGTAAATAAAAATATAGATAATCGATTTATTTCCGATTATCAAATTTAAATTTTACATTTGAATATGAATTTTAATCAATCTCTCGCAAATTTCTCAGGACAGCCGATTACACATCAGCTACTGATATCCCTGTTGAAGGATTATAAGCGGCCAAATGACAAGATCAATACCCTTAAGTCGGAAGGTGTGATTGAGTCCATAAAAAAAGGGTTGTATATAGCAGGACCAAAGGCATCTATGTCCAGGCCGGAAAGCGGTTTGCTGGCCAATCATATTTTCGGGCCAAGTTATGTATCCATGGAAACGGCGCTTTCTTATTACGGCCTGATTCCGGAACGGGTTTACGAGATTGCCTCAATGACCACCAAGGCATCTAAAGAGTTCAGGACATCTGCAGGAACCTTTACTTACACGCACCTTCCTCTGCCTTATTATGCGTTTGGATTAAATATGGTCAGGTTGTCTGAAAAGCAGCGGGCAATTATTGCTTCGCCAGAAAAGGCGTTGTGCGATAAAATAATCAGCACCGCGGGTCTATTACTAAGGAGCACTGTACAAGCGTCTGCCTACCTGATCGAAGACCTGCGAATAGATGAAAGCGCCTTAAAAGACCTGAATACTTCAATGATGAATACCTGGCTTGATGATGCCCCTAAAAAGGAAAGTCTGGGAATGATGATAAAAATGATTCAAAACTTATGATTAAAGAATGGCTTGAAGAATATCATCCGGCTAATCAGCAGGAAGCGAAAGATAGCTTAAGAGAAATCATGCAGGAAATCGCGCTGGCCGGTTTATCCCGTGCCGGCTTTTTTGAAAAGGCTGCTTTTTATGGTGGAACTGCGTTAAGGATATTTTATGGTCTTGACCGGTTTTCAGAAGACCTTGATTTTTCATTACTGGCGATAGATCCTCAATTCTCTTTAAACAGGTACCAGGAGGCAATTATCGCCGAATTTAATTCACTGGGCATGCAGGTAACTATCCGCGAGAAAGAGAAAACAAATAAAACCAATATAGAATCGGCATTTCTGAAATCAGAAACGATATGGAAGGAACTGATACTTGAGAATATCATACCTCAAAGCGGGTTGAATGAAGTCGCCAATATCAAAATAAAAATAGAGGTTGACCGGGATCCACCGCTGGGATTTGAAACGGAAGAAAAATTATTGTTAAAACCCTTTTCGTTTTACGTCAAGTGCCTCACACTTCCTAACCTGTTTGCAGGGAAAATGCATGCGCTGCTTTTTCGCAAATGGGGAGAGAACGTTAAAGGCAGGGATTGGTACGATATGGAATGGTATATCCGCAAGGGAGTTAAATTGAATCTAAATCATTTTATGATCCGGGCCAGGGACAGCGGCAATTGGGATAAAGAGCAAATAACAGAAGCTGAATTTAAAAACCTGTTAAGCCAAAAGATCGACACGGTAAAAATGAACTATGTAATCAGTGATATCCGCAGGTTCATCCGCGATCCAAAGGTTTTAGACATCTGGAGTCCGCAATATTTTCATGACCTTGTGAATAAACTTCAAATTGAAATATAACGTGGAAGTTTACTTTAAAAATCAAACTGCATAAAATAAACTGACTAAGATTCGAAAATGCAAGGCCATGCATCATTAGACCATTCAATCATTGAAATAATTTAACATCCCTCAATAAAAAGGAGCTAGAGGTTAATTGATTTTGACGAATTAAGGACGGCGCTAAAAAGATACTCGACAAGCAAACCCCAAATAAAGCTGTGGTACCCTTTGAAAAGGTGGAATCGACATTGACACTATTGCTGATTATGAAGCTGATAAAAATCCTTAAATCAATTTATCCGGTGTAATTGGCAAATCCCTAACCCGTTTACCTGTTGCATTATAAATCGCATTTGCGATGGCAGCTGCCATTCCGGTAACGCCTATCTCACCTATCCCTCTTGCACCAATAGGAGAAATATACGGATCTGGTTTCTCAATAAACTGTACCTCAATTTCCGGAATATCCGCATTTACAGTTACTAAATATTGCGCCAGGTCCCTCGTTACAATACGGCTATTATTTGGGTCGTATTTGGTTTCTTCCATTAAAGCCATACCCATACCAAATATAATACCGCCCATAATCTGGTTAGTAGCGGTTTTAAAATTCATTACCGTACCGATATCCATCACACTGGCAATTTTTTCAACGCGAATAGTTCCCAGATCAGGATCAACCAGCACTTTGGCAAACTGCGCGCAGAATGAATGAAAAACGTAATTTATCGCCCTTGACTGATACATTCCTCATTCACCACTACAGCGAAGATAGCCACCACCGGGATAAAAAGTAAAGACTATACAGGCGGGCAGTTGTGTTATATTTTTTAACGGCTTGCCCGTATTCTAAGACTTTTCCAAATATATTTCTTCATCTTAACTCAATAACAAAATTCTCATTTTGGCCGGAACCCGTCAAGGGTACATAAACAGCGCAGTCACACAGGGCCACCCTTCGCTGCCCTTGACAGAACCCGTCCAAAATAAGGGGAGTTGTTTAAGAGTTAAGGTGATAAGCCCTAAGCGGTTTAGAACAAAAATTAATTGACGGACATATCGAACACCTTTATGAAGATGCCGCTTGGTTAAAAGAGGATATTCGAAGAAATTAACGAAATATGTGTTCTTTGAGCCAGCGCAACACATTCACGCTTATTTGCTAGTATTGTTATTGAAAAATTCAGAAACCTAACATTCTGGCCATCTTATATGTACATATTGAGCAGCAAGAGCAGTTTTTCGCAATGAAAACCGATTTTGATTTCTAAATAGTGAATAATTGTTGATTTCTAAATCTGCTATGCAAAATCCTTATATCTTGGGTTAAATATTCTCCCATTAAATATCCATCGTAAATCGTCCACCAGCTGTTAATGAATACATATCAACAAATACTTTTAACGCTCTTGACTGCGGTACATCTTTTTTGAAAACCAGCACAGTGTTCATGGTGCCTAATTGTTTGTTCAAACTATGAGTTGTTATTTTCCTACCAGAATAATATCTGGAAATTACTTCTTCCGGAAGTAAACTGATACCCAGCCCAGCCTCAACAAAGTTTATAATACCTTCGATCGAGTTCAATACAGTGCTTTTATAATGAACTATTCCGCTGGAGCTCAACCAGGATTCCAGTCTCGCCCTGAAAATACAACCTTCGTCAAACACAACAATTTTTACCGGCTGCTTTTCTAACAACTCGTTTAGTTTTGGCCCATTTGAAGAGGTAAGGATTAACAGCTGCTCCTCTTTGATATGGATCTGCGCCAAACCATTAACGTTTATCGGTGCCGATACAAATGCAGCATCAAGCTTATGGTTCAACACATCGTTTATCAGGTTATTCCTCATATCTGACTTAAATTCCAGTTCAACCTCGGGATATTCCTCAGCAAAGCGGTTAATTATATCAGGTACTTTTAAAGCCATCGTTGTTTCTATACATCCTACTTTCAAGCTACCATTAACTTTGTTGCTGCTTTGGATATTGCTCTTGGCCTCCTCAAGTAAATGTCCGATCTGCTTACAATATTGCATCAGGGTTTGCCCGCCTGGGGTAAGTTCCACCTTTCGAGATGTACGGGTAAATAACTCCACCCCAAATTCCTCTTCCAGACTTTTTATTCTTGCAGTAACGTTTGACTGAACCGTAAACATAGCCGCTGCCGCCTTAGTGAAACTTCCGCTGGTCGCCACGGCTTCAAATATTTTCAGATCGTTGGTATTCATTTTTAATTAATCACAAAAAGTGATTAATAATATCACTATTAATCGTTTTGCATAATCAAATATCATACATAATTTTGACTTATCAAAAAGAATATGAAAAACACAACAATTAATCTAACCGTCTGCGTACTGCTTAACTTCTTATTAGTCAATAGCACCCTGGCACGATCAAATCAACAATCAAATTTTAATAATCAAGTCATGGAAAACACTTCAATTCACTACCGCAACATTAAAGTAAACGGATTAAATTTATTTTACAGGGAAGCAGGACCTGCAAATGCGCCAATCATTCTTTTACTGCACGGCTACCCCACCTCTTCACACATGTTCAGGAATTTGATCCCCATCTTAAGCAAGAAATATCATGTCATCGCCCCCGATCTTCCCGGATTCGGTTACTCCGATGCTCCAGATCATAACAAGTTTAAATACACCTTCGATAACCTTGCGGGCACCGTGCAGTCATTTATTGATAAGCTTGGCATGAAACGCTTTGCTGTTTATATTTTTGACTATGGTGCACCGGTTGGTTTAAGATTAGCTA
>Ga0302315_10006069_pt1 | contig 10155 bp, 5 predicted proteins | sample III_Palsa_N3_1_FD_200532 | JGI IMG/M metagenome (GOLD analysis project Ga0302315, IMG submission 200532) | Peat permafrost microbial communities from Stordalen Mire near Abisko, Sweden - III_Palsa_N3_1 | ecosystem: Environmental > Terrestrial > Soil > Palsa > Peat permafrost | place: Sweden... | reverse complement strand
CACCACCAGGTTAACGATCGCTATACCAAACAAAAACAGCGTCGAAACCAGCGTGCCAATCACCCCGCCAATCTCCCTCGCGGCATCAAGACGACGGTGCAACGCAAACGCCGTACCCGCAATAGCGATAGACCCGACAACCACAATGGTCGAGTGTCCCAGCGAAAACATCAGTCCCACCGCAACAGGCCGTTTGCCTTCCTGCATCAGCTTGCGCGTGACATTGTCGATCGCCGCAATGTGATCCGCATCAACCGCATGGCGAAGGCCAAAGCTGTAGGCCAAAAAAGCCGTCCCCAACAACACAGGATAGTGATGAAATGCGACGAGCGCCCACGCCCACGCACCGAGGTTTAACGCCAGCAGAAAAGTATAAATGGCAATTACTTTGCCACGAGTGTTGCCGGATTCATCGTTGAGCAGTGTTCTTAAGAGCAATGTCTTTCACCTTCTTCGTGGCTGGTTGCTCTCGCATAATTAAAGAGCAGCCAACCACGAACTTAAGTGAAACACACTATCCAACAAGCGGCCTATCGACTGCGCATCTCAGGCACCGGCGCAACCGCCTGACTACAATATCCCGCAGCATTGCACGCCCTTACGCCGAAGAAGACATTGTCCTTCGAGACAGGCAGCGTCGCCGCATTACTCGCAGCAGTGGCTCCATACTTCGCCGCATCCGTAGCAAACTGCCAGTCGTTAGCCGCGGTCTCGCGCCACACAATCTGATAGCTAACCGCACCCGCCGCAGCAGTTGGAGCTTCCCACTTCAGCGTCGTATTGTCATCCAGGTTCGTCGTCACAACCCGCACGTTCTGCGGCAACCCAGGTGAAGAAGCCAGCGTAGCCAGCGTAGCCATATTCAACCGCGCAACCTGCGCCATGTATTGGAAGTCATCGAACTTTATCAGATCGCCATACTCAATGCCGTTCTCCACGCGCACATGCTGATGCTGATGGTCAAAGTTCTCGCGCCACTCCGTGAATCGCACCGCCGGAAAGTCCTCATTGCTAAACGAGCTATGATCTCCCCCACGCAAAAAGCGGTCCAACCGCAACTCCATCTCAGCCTCGAACGGCTTCAACTGCCCCGGCTGCACGCTCACAGCATGCAGCGGCGGGAAGTACGTGCGGTTGACCTCCAGCACCTCGCGCGCCAGTTGCCGCGAAGGCGTATCGCTATCCATGCCCAACGCCAGCATCTGCTGAATCTTCTCCAACGGCCAAGTCGGCAGAATCCCCTGCGAAAACACGCGCACCAGCGACTTATTCTGCAGCGTCTCACCCGGCGTCGTGTCACCGCCAACGATGTCGTTGTTCAGCACACCTTCCAACTGCCAGCCCTCGGACTTCGCCAGCTTCGCAAGATGTCGGCTGCCATTCAACCCCTGCTCTTCTCCCGCAACGCACACAAACACAATCGTCGCCGGAAACTTATGCTGACTCAGGACGCGCGCAGACTCAAGACTCACCGCCGTACCGCTGGCATCGTCATTGGCTCCGGGCGCCGGATCGTGCGTATCCATCACATCGGTTTCGCGCGAATCATAGTGGCCTGTGACAAGGTACATCCGCTTAGCCGCCGCTGGATCGCTACCACGCAGGATGGCATACACATTACGGATCGGTGTCGGCTTAACAATGCGTGATCTGTACGCAGGCAGACCTTGCGCCGGCTCCTCAACAAAGGCATCCACCTTCACCTCAAGACACCCACCACAAGCCTTGCTGTAGCTCTCAAACTGCGCCTTGATCCAGTCCGATGCCGCCAGCACACCGGTCCCAGGCGGCAGGTCGGTCTCAATGCTCGAAACCGTGCTGCGATTCTTGAAGGTCACCAGCGTCTCGATGTTGGCCTTGATCTTGTCCGCCGAAACCTGACGCAGCGCCGCCGCAATCTCCTTATTTACAGGAGCCTTCGGAAGCGGCCTCCCCGCAATTAGGTAGTCGCGCGTCTCAGCGTGCGGCTTAGGCTGCTGAGCGTGTAGGCCTGGCGAAGCTAAGCCATTCAAAATAAATAAGCTGCAGGCAAGAAGAGCCACGCAATAAGGCTGTGACGATGTGGATTTACGAGTCATAAATGTTTGCCTTTTTATCAGAGCGGTGGAATGGGGTTCTGTTGAACATCATGCAGCTATTTTGCGGCTGTATTGAAAATGTGCAAGAAAATGACAATTCGTTGAAGCTGATATCTGATATCTTATGCATGAATCCGTTTCCAACAACTTAATTCTCTTTTTATGTCCCACTTCCTGGAGGTCACCGTGAAGTTAGCTAAGGTTCTATTCGTGTCCCTGTTAGGCGCTCTTTCCATAAGCGCATTCGGCCAGTCTACCGGCTCGCTATCAGGTATTGTTACCGACCCCACCGGCGCAGTCGTCCCCGGCGCTCAGGTCAAGATTCATTCGCTCGCCACCGGCGCGGATCGCAATCTCGTCACTGACTCAGCCGGCCTCTACGTTGCTCCCTCCCTGCAGCCCGGCGACTATCAGGTGCAAGCCGTCGCCCCCGGCTTCAGCACGGACACAGTCCAGAAGGTGACCCTCGAAGTCGACCAGCAGGAGTCAGTGAACCTCAAGCTCGCGGTCGCCTCAGCCGGTGACACCATCCAGGTCGAAACCGCCGGCGCGCAGATTGAATCTGTAACCATGACGGTCGGCCAGGTCATTGACCGGGCCACCGTACAGGAGCTGCCTCTCAACGGCCGCCACTTCCTCGATCTCACCGTGCTCACCCCCGGCGGCATCGTAGCCAACAGCTCCGGCAGCCTTACGGGAACCAGCCGCGGCCTCGGTGCAAACTCCTTCGATAGCGCCGGCAATCGCGAAGACTCCATCAACTTCCAGATCAACGGCGTCAACCTGAACGACATGAGCCAGAACCAGATCACGTTCCAGCCCTCGATCAGCACCACCTCCGAGTTCAAAATCGATAACTCAACCTTCAGCGCAGAGTACGGACGCAGCTCCGGTTCCATCGTCAACGTCGCCACACGCTCAGGCACCGACAAGTTCCACGGCGAGGCGTTCGACTACTTCCGCAACGAAGCTCTCGATGCTCGCAACTACTTCAACCGCTCATTCAATCCGGCCACCGGCCTTGCCCTCGTTGGCAGCACTGGCGATAAGGCTCCCCTCAAGCGCAACAACTTCGGCGGAACCTTCGGCGGTCCCATCTGGAGAGGACACACATTCTTCCTCGCCAGCTACGAAGGCCTTCGCCAACATCAGGGCATTCTGCAAAACAGCACCGTGCTCAGTACAGCCCAGCGTGCTGCTGTCGTTGCCGCCGCAAAGCCTACAGCCAATGCGCTGCTGGCAATTATTCCCCTGCCGAATAGCGGAAACAACTACGTTTCGTTTACACCCGGCCCCGTTAGCATCAACCAGTACACGATCGACGGACTGCAGTTGATCGGCAGCAAGGATCAGCTTCACGCCTTCTATGCATTCCAATCGGATGTCCGCACCGAACCCGCGCTGCAGGGCGACACGGTCCCCGGCTTCGGAGACCATCGTAACGCACATCGCCAGATCCTGACGCTGAACGAGATTCACAACTTCAGTAACAACTTCACCAACGAGGCTCGCCTCGGCTTTAACCGCATCGCTATCGCATTTACCCCCAACTTTCTTACGCCTCCGGGCACTTTCTTCATCGGCGACGGACAGCAAGCCAATGCCGGCATCCCGCAGACCACGCTCTCGGATATCGGGCTCACCATCGGCGGACCCTCTGGCTTTCCACAAGGGCGCGACGATACCCTGGGCGTCTTCTCCGACACCGCGACTTGGCTAAAGGGCAAACACACCGTCAAATACGGTGGTGAGGTTCGTCGCTTTCTCGAAGCCAGCTTCGCGGGGGATACTGGAACGCTCACCTATGCAAGCACTGCAGCAAACTTCACCAATGACACGGCTACCGGCTTCAGCATCACCCCGAACGTGATCGTTAGCCGCGTTTACATCACTGCAGCCGGCGGATTCATTCAGGACAACTTCAAGATAGTGCCGAACCTCACACTGGAAGCCGGTCTTCGTTTCGAGTGGAATGGAACTCCGACCGAAGCCGAGGATCGCTTCGTTATCTTCAATCCAACTTCAGTAACGCTCCAGCAGATCGGTGCAAACTTCACCGGCTCTGTTTACAAGCAAAACTACAACTTCGAGCCGCGCCTTGGCTTTGCCTATGATGTTTTCAGCACCGGCAAGACCGTTGTTCGTGGCGGTTATGCGCTCATGGCAGATCAACCCGTTGAAACCGCTGTCGGTGGCCTTACCTCAAATCCGCCGTTCAGCAAGAAGGTATCGTATACCGCTTCAACCGCCACACCGTCCATTCCAGTCGCTTCGCTGTATGCTTCATCGCTCGCGGCAGGACTTTCGGTCTCCAACATCAATCCGAACTTCCGGAACGCCTACATGGAGACGTTCAACCTCAATGTGCAGCAGGCCATCCCGGGTGGCATCGTCGGTTCGGTGGGATACTACGGCTCGGTTGGCCGTCATCTCCGTATCGCAACCAATCAGAACCAGCCAATCGGTGCCGGTGCTGTGCAGGTTCGTCCGTACTTGAATCTCGCCGCAAACAGCCCCATCGATCCGGGTGCGTCGATCAACTCCAACATCTCCGAAGCCAACAGCATCAGCAGCTCGAACTACAACGCGATGTGGGCAACTTTGGCTAAGAACACAAGCCACGGTATCTCATTCAATCTGAACTACGAATGGACAAAGTCGATGGATGAAAACTCACTCGGCGGCCAAGGCGGATTGAATCTACAGGACAGTCTCAATCCGGCGGGCAACTACGGCCTCTCGGACTTCGATGTGCGCCAGCACTTCGCTGGTACTGCAATCTACAACCTGCCCTTCCACTCCAACATCTTCACCTCCGGCTATCGTCTGACGACCATCGTTCAATATCAGACGGGCAGCCCTGTGAACATCGTAGCCAGCAGCGATACCTATAACGGCGTTGCCGGAACGGTTCGTCCAGACCTTCTGGGTAAGATCTCCATCCACAAGGTACAGACAGCCGGCCTGGCAAACGTTACGTTCATTCAAAACCCAGGCACCACCACTTACGGCGGTACGGTCTGCAACGAAACGAATAAGACCACCGCCTGCGTCTATGAGATTCAAGCGACCCAGGCGGTTACTGTTACGAATCCTCCTAACCCCAATCCCCCGAATCCGGCAACGTCGGCCACTGGAGCGGCCGGTTTAACCGTGTCCTATGCGGGCGTCGGTACCATCCAGCGTAACGCTGGCATCGGCCCTGGATTTGCAGACGTGGATCTCTCCGGCGAGAAGGAGACGAAGCTCTTCAAGGGCGTCAAATTCACGCTGCGGGTAGACGCCTTCGACATCCTCAACCATCCCAACTTCAGCCAGCCGTCAGGTAACGTGCAGTCCGCAACCTTCGGTCAGATCACCGCGACCCGCTTCGCCACCAGCGACGGCGGTTCCTCCCGGCAACTCCAACTGAGCGGTAAGTTCACGTTCTAACATTGCAACCTTGTAGCGTGCGCTTTACCTCGCGGGAGAGCGCACGTTCTTTTTTGTTTCCATCGCCTTCATTCCATCGACTGCGATGCCCTACCGGCCGCCTGCCTTGGCCCGAAACCGTCGTGTAGAATGCCCCATGTGCCCGACTTCCTCATCAAACTTCCGAAGGTTCCAAACCTCACGGAACTAGCCTATTTAAGCCTCAAACAACACATGCTCGACGGCTCTCTCGTCGAAGGCTCACGCCTCACCGAAGAAACGCTGGCACGCCAGCTTGGCATCAGTAAATCCCCTGTCCGCGAAGCGTTGAACCGCCTTGAAGCCGAAGGGCTTATCACCATCCACTCACGCCGCGGAGCCTTCGTCCGAAAGTTCACGCTGAACGAAACCCGTGACCTCTTCGACCTCCGCATCCTGCTTGAGGTCTACGCCGTAGAGAGAGCCCAAATCACGCCGGAGCTGCTCACCGCACTCGCCGACAGCATCGAACGCACCAAAGAGCATCTTCGCAACGGAGACAAGCTCGCCCACTCCGAAGAAGACCTCCGCTTCCACACCATGATTGCGGCAAGCACCGGAAACGGCGAATTTCTCAATGCCTTCGATAGCGTGCAGCATAAGAGCATCCTCTCGCGCTCCAAGACCTACCACCTCTCACCCACCAGCGCTCCCGTCAATCATCAGAAGATCTACGAAGCTCTCAAAAAGGGAGACCGCGAAGAGGCCAAGCGCGCCATGCGCGATCACATTCAGTTCCTCGGCGATTCCCTTCTGGATTTCATCCGCGCTCACGGCGAAGGCACAATGCCCCCGAATGAAGAAGTAGTCTTAGCGTCAGCGGACCAACTCGCCTGATGCAGCTTCTCGCACCGGCTTTTATCTTCCACAGAAAGAAGAGTCAATCCATGCGCACTGCCTCGTTGCTACTCCCCGCATTGCTCGTAGCGTCCATCACAGCGCACGCGCAGACAAGCGATTCCCTCCGCGACAACCTGAAGCAACTCACCAACACCATCGGCGTCAGCGGCTACGAGACAGCCGTAACCGCGCAGATCAAGCACGACCTCGCCGGCCTGCATCCGCAGCAGGACGCCCTGGGCAATATCACCGTCACCTTCGGCACCGGCGCGCCTCACCGCCTCATTGCCACGCCCGTCGATGAACCCGGCTACGTCGTCAGCAAGATCGACCCCGACGGCTACCTCCGCGTCCAGCGCCTCCCGCAATCCGGCCTGCCGCCGCACTACAACGAGCTCCAGAACGCCCAGCCAATGGTCATCGAAACCCGCGACGGCCGCCTGCTCCCCGCCGTCTCCGCCGGTCTCTCCATCCACCTCGAACCCGGCCGCTCCAATGTCCCCGACCCTGATGACCTCGACAACTTCTACATAGACGTAGGCGCACAAACCGCCGCCGAAGTCCGCGCCTCCGGCATGGACATCCTCAGCCCCATCGCCGCCCAGCGCCAGCTCTACCCCGTAGGCCAGACCGCCTGGTCCGGCACCGCAGTCGGCGACCGCTACGGCGCCGCCGTTCTCCTCCAACTCGCCAAAGCCTTGCAATCCACACCCATCCACGGCACCGTAACGCTCGCCTTCGTAGTCCAGCAATGGGCCGGCTCCCGCGGCCTCACCCGCATCCTCGAGCAACTCCACCCCGACGAGCTGATCTACATCGGCCGCTCCCGCCCTCTGCCGCCATCCGCCGCAAAGTCCACAGAACCAGCCGCCGCCTTAGGCTCCGGCGTCCAGGTCTACGACTCCCCCAACACCACCCCAGACCCCACCTTTGAACCCGCCGGGACAGAACTCCACCACACCCCCGCCGCCTCCGCCATCATCCGCGGCTACGGCACACCCATCGCTCCACCCGCACACTTCCTCCATCTAGGCGTCCCGCTAGCCTTTCCCCTAACCGCCGGAGAAACCCTCGACGAACGCGACCTGGCCCAGCTAACCCACATCCTAGCCACCTACACCGGCGCAGCGGTCCCCGCTGAAACCCCACGCAACACCGCAGCAATGCCCTACACCCCACTCCCGCCGCGCCCCACCACCATCCCGGCCACCGAACCCCTCCTCAAAACCCTCAGCGAAGCCTACGGCGTCAGCGAGCAGGAAGCCATGTCCCGCCACGCCGTCGAGCAGATGCTCCCGTCCTGGGCGCATCCCACCACCGACACCGGCGGCAACCTCGTCCTCCATCTCGGTTCGCCCAGCGCCACTCCCGCAATCGTCTTCATGGCTCACACCGACGAACTCGGCTTCCGCATCCGCGCCATCCTTCCCGATGGCTCCCTCGATCTCGAAAACAAGGGCGGCGGCTCACCCGCCTTCTACTGGGGCCACCCCGCCATGGTCCACACCGCCGCCGGCATGATGGCCGGCGTCGTCGAGCTACCCGACGGCTGGGACACCACCCAGTTCCACTTCCCCACCGACTTCCGCGCCCCCGCCAAGCTCTACGTCGGCGCCTCCATCCCACAGGACGTCGCCGCGCTCGGCATCAAAGTCGGCGACACCGTCACCATCCCCAAGCACCTCATCCACCTTCTCGGCCACCGCGTCTCCATCCGCAGCCTCGACGACCGCGTCGGCGACACCGCCATGGTCCGCGCCGTATGGGAGCTCGGCCCCGCCTTCAAAAAGAACGTCACCTTCGTCTGGTCCACCCGCGAAGAGCTCGGCCTCCTCGGCGCCAACGACTACGCCACCGCCGCCGCTGCCGCTAACAAAATCCCCGCCACCGTCTTCGCCATCGACACCTTCGTCTCCTCCGACTCCCCCATCGAGTCCCACCGCTTCGCCGACGGCGAACTCGGCAAAGGCTTCGTCATCCGCGCCATCGACAACTCCAACATCGCCCCCTGGACCGACGTAAAGCGCCTCCAGTCCATCGCCACCCAGCACAACATCCCCATCCAGTACGGCATCACCGGCGGCGGCAACGACGGCGCAGTCTTCGAGCGCTACGGCGCCATCGACGTCCCCCTCAGCTGGCCGCTCCGCTACTCCCACTCCCCCGCCGAGCTCATCGACCTCCGCGACCTCGACTCCCTCGCCGCCGCCACCACCGCCCTCGCCCGCGACTGGTAGCATTCTCTCCATGGCTGTACCGCAAAAACGCGCACTCGTCACCGGGGGCGCAGGCCTCATCGGCTCTCACATCGTCGACCTTCTGATCTCCGAGGGTTATTCAGTCCGCATTTTAGACAACCTCGAGCCCAACACCCACAAGTTCGGCAAGCCCGCCTGGATCAACCCCGCCGCCGAGTTCCGCCAGGGCGAAGTCCAGCACTACGACACCATGCGCTCCGCCCTCGAAGACATCGACGTCGTCTTCCACGAGGCAGCCTACGGCGGCTACATGCCGGAGATGGCCAAGTACGTCCTCGTCAACAGCTTCGGCACCGCGCAGATGCTCGAAATCATCCGCGACCACAACCTCCCCATCCGCAAGGTCGTCGTCGCCAGCTCGCAGGCCGTCTACAGCGAAGGCGCCGCCCACTGCCCCGAGCACGGCCACGTAGTCCCACTCATCCGCCCCGTTGACCAACTCCGCATCGGCGACTTCGCCGTCCACTGCCCGATCCTGGTCGACGGAAAACCCTGCGGCAAGCCCACCACCTCCATCCCCACGCCCGAGTCCACCCCCGGCGGCGGAGAAACCGTCTACGCCCTCACCAAGGTCGACCAGGAGCGCCTCGTCCTGCTCTGGGGCAAGCAGACCGGCATCCCCACCGTCGCCCTGCGTTACTCCTGCACCTACGGCCCCCGCCAATCGCTCTTCAACCCCTACACCGGCGTCATCGCCATCTTCTGCACGCGCCTGCTCAACAACCAGCCGCCCATCATGTACGAAGACGGCGGCCAGACCCGCGACCTCTGCTTCGTCGAAGACATAGCCCGCGCCAACCTCCTCGTAGCCACAACCGACGCCCTCGACGGCCTCCCCGTAAACGTAGGCTCCGGCCGAGCCACCAGCGTCCGGGACCTCGCCAACATCATCGCCGCCCAACTCAACGTCCCGCTCGCCCCCTTGGCCCGCGGAGAGTTCCGCCCCGGCGAAATCCGCTCCCTCATCTCCGACATCAGCCGCATCCGCACCATCGGCTACGAACCCCAAACCACCATCGAGCAAGGCATCGCCCGCTACGTCGATTGGATCGCCACCCAGGGCACCGTAGAAGACTACTTCTCCAAAGCCGAAGCCGGCCTCCGCGCCAAAGGCATCGTCCAAAACGTCAATCCGTAGCAACACCTTTCCAGGATTGTCATTCCGCAGGAATCTGCTTCTCGCTCGTAGCAGCACTATCCTGCACACTACCCACATTGACGACCATCCCCCCAAAAGCCCATCATTCTCCTGCAAGTCGCCACCACCCGCGACGCAGGAGAAGCACCAAATGCACCTCACCTACCAATCCGGCTTCGCCAACGAGTTCGCCACAGAAGCCATCCCGCACGCTCTCCCCATAGGCCAGAACTCCCCGCAAAAACACCCTCTCGGCCTCTACACTGAGCAGGTCTCCGGCTCCGCCTTCACCGCCCCACGCGGCAAAAACCGCCGCATCTGGACCTACCGCATTCGCCCTTCGGTAGTCCACGAACCCTACCAGCCGTTCGCCGCACAAACCCTCCTCCGC
>Ga0302315_10006068_pt1 | contig 10159 bp, 6 predicted proteins | sample III_Palsa_N3_1_FD_200532 | JGI IMG/M metagenome (GOLD analysis project Ga0302315, IMG submission 200532) | Peat permafrost microbial communities from Stordalen Mire near Abisko, Sweden - III_Palsa_N3_1 | ecosystem: Environmental > Terrestrial > Soil > Palsa > Peat permafrost | place: Sweden... | reverse complement strand
ATAATCAGAGTAATCGTTATCACCAGCGCTGTAATCGCATTTAAATCAGAAGCTTCTAAACCTAATGCATTGCTATTTAAGGCAAGCGCAATAGCAAGCCGATAAATAATGGCACCAAGAATGCAGGAGAGAATCGCAAAAGCAATACGTGAGGTACGCACTAAGGTTTGTCCAATAATAACAGCAGCAAGCCCAACAATAATCGTACCTGTGCCCATCGTAATATCGGCAAAACCTTGTGATTGCGCATAAAGAGCACCAGCAAGCGCCACTAACGCGTTGCTAATTGCCAGGCTAATGAGAGTAGCCCGATTAACCCGCACGCCTTGAGCCAGGCTAACACGTTTATTCATACCGCTAGCACGTATCGATAAGCCATATTCTGTTGCTAAAAAGTAAATTAATACACCTGCTACCATAAAAACGATAATAGCCATGAGTAAAATAATAGGCATCGCGTCAATAAATACGGTAGGGTGATCAATAATAGCAATATTAGGGCGGCCCATAATGCGTAAATTAATGGAGTATAAGGCTGTCATGACCATTATTCCCGCGAGCAGCGGCATAATTTTCCAGCGTACATGCAAATAGGCCGTTAATGCCCCAGCTAATGCGCCAGCAGCTATGGCAAAAAAGGTGGCTAGCCAAGGGTTTAACCCGTGTAATATTAAAGTGCCTGCAACAGCGGCACCTAAAGGAAAAGTGCCATCAACGGTTAAATCCGGAAAATCACTGACACGAAAAGTAATAAATACCGCCATACCAATTAAACCGAAAATTAAACCAAGCTCAACAGCACCCAACAATTGGATTATATTCATGCTCTTTTTTTACCCTTTGTTCTAGCGGATGACTTCTTGTGCTTGGTCGATGAAAGCTTGTGGCACTGCTACGCCAATAATTTTAGCGGTTACTACATTAATACTGGTTTTAATATGTTGTGGCGCTTCTACCGGAATATCGCCCGTCGGCTTACCTTGCAAAATCGCTACAACTTTTTGGCCTGCCAGCATTCCTACATCATGATGATTAAATCCAACACCGATGAGTGCACCTTTAGCGGTAGTTTGGGTTTCACTCGCTAGGGTGGGAATGCGATGCTTTTTGGCAAAGCCTAACACGGCATCTGTAGCTGAAATAACGGTATTATCTAAGGGCAGGTACAATACATCAATTTTACCAATTAAGGATTGTAGCGCGGGGATAACTTCATTTGAACTAGCTGTAGTTGCTTCAATGATATTCAGTTGGTGCTGGTTAGCAATGGTTTTTAATTGGGCAATCATGGATACAGAATTAGCTTCTGCTGCATTATAAATGACGCCGATATTTTTAACGTGCGGTAATACTTTTTGTAAATAAGCAATTTGCTCAACAACAGGGACAGCATCTATGGCGCCGGTGATATGGCCACCTGGTTTTTGCAAGTTACTGACAAGTTTGGCCCCGATAGGATCAGTCACAGAAGCAAAAACTACGGGTATCTGATTTTTCTCAGTTGCTGCTGCAACAGTTTGCGCCGAAGGTGTGGAAATAGCCACAATCACATTAGGGGATAGGCCTGATAGTTTTTGAGCAATTTGCGCTGCAATGGGTAAATTACCATTAGCGTTTTCGTATAAAATTTTGATGGTTTTATCGTCTTCATAACCTGCTTGTCGTAGCGCATCGATAAGACCGACTCGTGTTTCATTTAAGGACGGATGTTCAACCAGCTGGCTAATTGCTACTACAGGAACTTCAGCCCCAGCGTGGAAAGGGAGCAAAAGCGATAACACTAAAGTGAGTTTTTCAACTAATTTGCGATGCTGGGGAGTTATATGTTGAGAAAGGGCGGTAATTAACGGATGGCGGTGGGTAGACATAGTAACCTCGGTGATAGTTTAATCGTAGTTTTATTCAATACAAAATCATCATTATGGATCCAACTTACATAGGTATAATTGGAATTCATAAATCGTGATAGGTAATAGTTGTTATACATAACGTTGTACCTTTGGTTGTGCTAAAATGTAAGGCGCAATCTGACATCCTAAGCGAGATATCAATAGAGTGTCAAGAGTAAGGGTTGAAACTTAGCGCCAAAAGAAGGAATAATTTATGCTTGTTGACTCTCACTGCCATTTAAATTTATTAAACCAAGCCGACCTCCAACAAGATATCCCCACCGTACTTGCCAAGGCAAAAGAGCGGGGTGTGACGCATTTTTTATGTGTAAGCGTAACACTTGATGACCTGCCACAACTATTAGCCATTACCCGTCAATATAAAAATGTATTTGCTTCAGTTGGCCTGCATCCTAACGAACAGCCGGGTTTTGTGCCAACAGCTAAAGAGCTTATTGCTTTAGCAGACGATAAGGCGATTATAGCTATCGGTGAAACAGGGCTTGATTATTATCGTACAGAAGGGGATATTATTTGGCAGCAAGAGCGTTTTCGACAGCATATTCGTGCAGCAATAGCCTGTAAAAAGCCACTGATTATTCATATGCGTGATGCGGCAGCCGATACCTTACGCATTTTACGCGAAGAAGAAGCGCAGCAAATTGGGGGTGTGATGCATTGCTTTACAGAAAATTGGGAAATTGCACAACAAGCTATGATGCTTAATTTTGCTATTTCTTTTTCAGGGATTGTAACCTTTAAATCAGCAGCAACATTACAAGAGATTGCTAAAAAAATTCCTTTAGATAAAATGCTTGTCGAAACCGATTCCCCTTATTTGGCTCCGAGCCCTTATCGTGGTCAACAAAATGTACCTGCTTATGTTCGAGAGGTTGCTGCCTTCATTGCGGATTTACGAGGCGTACCTGTAGAAACTATAGCAACTGCAACAACCGATAATTTTTTTCGGTTATTTTCTAGAGCCGTTCGTTAATTAATGAAGAATAGGATGTTTCATCATGATAAAACCACAACGCTTACAACCTGGCGATAAAATTTGTTTAATTACTCCGGCGTTTCAAGCGCTGCCTGCCAAAGTGCGTTTTGCCAAAGAACGATTAGAAGCACAAGGTTTAGAGGTGGTCATGCCTGATACCCTGATGAACCGCGATGGGTATTTTGCAGGGACGGTTGAGGAAAAAGTTACTGAGTTACATAATGCTTTTGCCGATCCGAGTGTGAAAGCGATTATGGCGGTGCGTGGTGGTTATGGCTGCGCGCGTTTATTAAAACATTTAGATTATGAATTGATAGCGGCTAACCCAAAAATTGTATTAGGGTATAGCGATATTACCTCGTTATTAATGGCTATCTATACACAAACTGGGTTAATTACTTTTCATGGACCATCCGCAGGTTACCCACTACCAGAATTTTCTCAGCATTATTTGCATCGCGTATTATTTGGTGGTGAAGCTGTGAGCTATGAAAATCCGCATAAACCTCCGCGTGATGATGTGATCTCAACAGCGTATCGTCCGCATACGATTACGCCTGGTGTGGTTAAAGGGCGTTTAATGGGTGGCAATCTTACGGTATTAGCTTCCTTATTAGGCTCTCCTTTTGTGCCAGAAGAATGGGAAGATGTAATTTTATTTCTTGAAGAAGTGCATGAAGAAAGTTACAGCATTGATAGGATGTTGTGCCATTTAGATTTAGTTGGCATATTACCAGCCGTAAAAGGGGTTATTTTAGGCTCATTTACGGATTGCCATAGTAGGGCGTTCCAATCGTTTGATGTTGAGACAATTGTGGAAAATACGATTTCAGCCTTAGGTGTGCCAGCGTATGCTAATGCGATGATTGGGCATCAAGAAGAAATTTTCACATTGCCGATAGGGGCTGAAGTGGAGTTGGATGCGAGCAATTGTACGTTTCGCTTATTAGAGCCTGCGGTGGTTTGTGGGTGAGGTTGGATATATTGAGTAGGGTTCGCCCCCCTTCCTGTCCTTCCCCCGCAAGAGGGGGAAGGGACCAGTTAGATGTTTTGGGGTGGATGCTTAATTTTATTCTTCTGTTCTAAAAGCTCACAGCGTCTTGATGTTTTAAAAGCTCACAGCGTTGTAATATAAAAATTTTCCCCTAAAATGATTAGCCCGTCCCTTCCCCCCTTGCGGGGGAAGGACAGGAAGGGGGGCGAACCCCACTCAATCCCCCAAATCACCCCGCAATCTTCTCCTGCCACTCCCTCGCCATACGGATAATATTTTCCTCATGCAACGTCGTTAGCTGCCGGTTCTTCAATAACTGCTTACCCGCCACCCACACATCAGTCACCTGATGACGACCCGTAGCATAAACCAATTGAGACAACGGATGATACAAGGGCGTGCTCTCCAAATGCCCTAAATCAATTGCAATAACATCGGCAGCCTTACCCACTTCCAAGGAACCAACATGCTTATCAATGCCCATGGCACGCGCACCATTTAAAGTCGCCATTTGCAACGCTGTTGCAGCATTTAACGCAGTCGCATCTTGATAAACCGCTTTAGCCAAAATAGCACAGGTGCGCATTTCACTAAACATATCTAAATCGTTATTACTAGCAGCGCCATCCGTACCCAAAGCAACATTAACACCAGCCGCTAAAAACTGACCTATCGGTGCAAACCCTGAGGCTAATTTTAAATTGGATTCAGGGCAGGCAACAACATGAGTACCTGTTTCTTTAATCAGCGCAATTTCTTCCAAATTAATCTGCGTCATATGCACGGCTTGCAAGCGAGGAGATAAAAAGTCTATTCCTGCTAAACGACGCAAAGGCCGCTGTTGATCTTTAGCGATTGCTTGCTCCACTTCTTGTGCGCTTTCATGAATATGCATTTGAATCTGAATACCCCATTCACGGGCTAAATCGCGCGTGCGTTTTAAAGGTGCATCAGAAACGGTGTAAGGAGCATGCGGTGCTAACGTAGTATTAATTAAAGGATGATGCTCAAATTGCTTAAATACTATCTCACTTTTGCGGAAATAATCATCTGGCCCTGTTCCCCAAGCGGTAGGAAAATCAAACAGGCAAAGGCCTAAATTAGCCCGTATGCCACTTTCAATGATAACCTCACTAGCAGCTTCTGGGAAAAAGTACATATCATTGAAACAGGTAATGCCCCCACGTAACATCTCTGCAATCGCATGCCTAGTACCATCTTTAACAAACTGTTCGCTAACAAAACGTTGTTCAGCGGGCCAAATATGTTTCTCCAACCATTCAATAACGGGTAAGTCATCTGCCAAACCCCGCAATAAGTTCATAGCTGCATGCGCATGTGCATTGATAAGCCCTGGCATAACGGCATGATCCGCGTATTCATGATGCTGGGTGGCTTGATAGCGTGTTTTAGCCTCAGCGGTGGGCAATAAAGCCAAAATTTGCCCTTTATCGATGGCAAGGCTGTGATGCTCTAAGACTGCGCCAGCAGGTTGTATAGGGATGATCCAACGAGCGCTAATAAGAGTATCAATAGTTTGCATAATATAGATTACCTAAAATAGATCAAAGTTGTGTGTATCGTGGTAAAATACGCAAATCAAAAGGTATGGTCAAGTATTATCGGAGTGTTGCGAGTACTTTCAGGGTGAACTTGCAAGGGCGGTAAGCTTCCCCACGTGCCATGGTTATTATTTATAAAACAGGATTAAACGACTCATGAGCGATCTGGCAAAAGAGATTACGGCTGTTAACATCGAAGACGAATTAAAGCAATCTTATATGGATTATGCGATGAGCGTCATTGTAGGACGCGCATTACCTGACGCACGTGATGGGTTAAAGCCTGTCCATCGGCGTGTGCTATTTGCGATGAATGAGCTTAGCAATGATTGGAACAAAGCCTATAAAAAATCTGCTCGTGTTGTGGGTGATGTTATCGGTAAATACCACCCACATGGTGATGTAGCTATTTACGATAGTATTGTCCGTATGGCGCAACCTTTTTCGTTACGTTATCTCTTAGTGGATGGGCAAGGTAACTTCGGTTCGGTAGATGGCGATCCACCCGCTGCAATGCGTTACACGGAAGTGCGTATGTCTAAACTAGCGCATATGTTATTAGCGGATTTAGAAAAAGAAACTGTTGATTTTGTGCCAAACTACGATGGCACGGAAATGATCCCTGTGGTATTACCAACACGTGTACCCAATTTGCTGGTGAATGGCTCTTCGGGTATTGCCGTAGGTATGGCGACCAATATTCCTCCACATAATTTAGGGGAAATCATTGATGCCACTATTGCGCTTATTCACAACTCCAATTTAACAGTTGATGAATTAATTGAATTTGTACCTGGGCCTGATTTCCCAACGGCAGGTATTATTAGCGGGCGCGCTGGGATTATTGAAGCGTATCGTACGGGGCGTGGTCGTATTTATGTGCGTGGTCGCACCTCAGTAGAGGAAGATGAAAATTCGGGCCGTGTTTCAATTATTATTGGTGAATTGCCTTACCAGGTGAACAAAGCCCGTTTAATTGAGCGTGTCGCAGAGTTAGTTAAAGGAAAATTATTGGAAGGTATTGTTGGTTTACGTGATGAATCTGATAAAGATGGTATGCGTGTCGTTATTGACGTGCGTCGCGGTGATTCGCCTGATGTTATTTTAAATAATTTATATTCGCAAACGCAATTGCAAACTGTATTTGGTATCAATATGGTTGCGTTAGTAGCGGGTAGGCCGCGCGTATTAAGTTTAAAATCGTTACTAGAATCTTTCTTGCAGCACCGGCGTGAAGTCGTGACCAGACGCACCTTATTTGAATTGAAAAAAGCGCGTGAGCGTGCGCATCTTTTAGAAGGTTTAGCGATAGCATTGGCTAATATTGATGAAGTGATTGCTTTAATTAAAGCCTCGCCAACGCCGCAAGATGCGAAGCAAAAATTATTGGAAAAAACCTGGCCAGCTGGTTTTGTACCTAAATTGCTAGAAACGGTTTCATTGGATATGACGCGTCCTGAAAGCTTACCTGCTGAATTTGGCTTACAAGGCGACATTTATCGTTTAACCACAGCACAAGCGCAAGCGATTTTGGATTTACGTTTGCACCGCTTAACGGGTTTAGAACAAGATAAAATTATTGAAGAATATCGCGAGCTATTAATTAAAATTACTGAATTATTAGCTATTTTGGCAAGTAGTACGCGTTTAATGGAGGTGATAGAGGAAGAATTAACAGAAATTAAACAGCAATTTGCAGATAAAAGACGCACAGAAATTTTAAATAGCCATCAAGATTTAGATATGGAAGACTTTATTACCGATGAAACGGTAGTAGTGACATTATCGCGTGAAGGTTATGTGAAATACCAGCCAGTAGATACCTACCAAGCCCAGCGCCGCGGTGGCCGTGGTAAAGCGGCAACCAACTTAAAAGATGAAGATATTATTGAGCGTTTATTAATAGCCAATACCCACGATACTATTTTATGCTTCTCGAATAAGGGCCGTGTTTATTGGTTACGTGTATTTCAATTGCCGCTGGCAAGCCGCACTTCACGCGGTCGACCCATTGTGAACTTATTGCCGCTAGAAGAAGGCGAGGCAATTAAAGCGATGTTGCCGGTACGGGAATACTCTGAAGATAAATTTGTGATTATGGCCACAAAGCGGGGTTTAGTGAAAAAAACGGTATTGAGCGCTTATTCCAGGCCTCGCCCGGGCGGGATTATTGGTTTAGCTTTAAATGAGGGTGATGATTTAGTCGCTGTGGATATTACGAATGGTGATGATGAAATTATGCTGTTTACTAATTCAGGTAAGGTCATTCGTTTCCATGAAGCTGAAGCACGTGAAGTTGGTAGAGCGGCACGTGGTGTACGTGGTATTCGTATGCAAGAAAATCAAATTGTTGTTTCTTTAATTATTGCTAAACCTGCAGGCGCAATACTAACAGCTACGCAAAAAGGCTATGGTAAGCGTACCGGGCTTGATGAATACCGCAGGCAAGGCCGTGGTGGTCAAGGTGTGATTTCTATCCAAGTTAATACGCGTAACGGTGAAGTAATAAGTGCAGTGCATGTGGCAGATAATGATGAAATTATGTTGATCAGCAGCAAAGGTACATTGGTGCGCACACGTGTCAATGAAGTATCTGTGGTGGGACGTGGTGCACAAGGTGTGCGCTTGATCAATTTAATGGAAGGTGAATTGTTGGTTGGCTTAGAGCGTGTTGATGAATTAAGCCAAGGAGCAGACGAGGATGACGTGTTGCCAGCAGGAGAGAGCGAGGGGGATGTTAACGCGGAATAATGGCGCATAACTTTTTTACATAAAGCGCAATTGAATAAAGAGATTTCAATGAATCGTAGCTACAACTTTAGTGCTGGCCCAGCGATGCTGCCTTTAGTGGTATTGGCGCGTGCTCAAAAGGAATTGTTGGAATGGAATGCCGGCATGTCTGTGATGGAGGTGAGCCATCGCGGCGCAGCTTTTATGGCTTTAGTAGCAAGTTGTGAAGAAAGGTTGCGGTTATTATTGCGTATTCCTGCTAATTACAAAGTCTTATTTATGCAAGGTGGCGCTAGCGCGCAGTTTGCAGCAGTGCCTTTGAATTTATTGGGTGATAGGAAAACGGTTGATTATATTGATACCGGCGTCTGGTCACAAAAAGCCATAAGTGAAGCTAGGCGCTATGCCAACGTTAATGTGGCTGCCTCAGCTAAAGAGGCTAATTACACGACCGTGCCTTTACAATCTGCTTGGAAGTTATCGGCAGATGCAGCATATTTGCATATTACGCCGAATGAAACCATTCAAGGTGTAGAATATCATCAATTTCCACAAGGGTTTGATAGGGTATTGGTTGCCGATATGTCATCTACTTTATTATCGCGCCCTGTTGATGTTACCCAATTTGGTTTAATTTATGCGGGTGTGCAAAAAAATATTGGGCCAGCGGGTTTAACGATTGTGATTGTGCGAGAAGATTTATTGAATAAAGCTTCTGCATTAACGCCTTCAATTTTGAATTATTCGTTGCAAGCACCTGAACATTCGCTTTATAACACGCCGCCGACTTTTATTTGGTATATGGTGAATTTAGTGTTGGAATGGTTAGTGGAACAAGGTGGCTTAGCGGCTATGGCTGCTGTGAATGAACGTAAGGCTACAGCGTTGTATGATGCGATTGATAGCTCTGCATTTTATAAGAATACTGTTGATAAAGCGTATCGCTCTTGGATGAATATTCCTTTTACCTTGGCGCAGGATAAGCGTGATGGGTTATTTTTAGAAGAGGCTGAAAAGGTAGGGTTAATGAACTTGAAAGGCCATCGTATGGTAGGCGGGATGCGGGCTAGCCTTTATAATGCAATGCCGGAAGAAGGCGTGCACAATTTAATTGGATTTATGCAGGATTTTGAAAGGCGGTATGGGTAGCGTTGAATTCCGAGAAGTAAGCCCACATTGATTTACAAGCTACAACCCATTTGGTAAGCTATTAAGCTAGTATAAGCGGTATTAATCAGGTAGGAAATAGCATGACAATAGAAAATCTTTTAAAGCAATTGCCAGATAGCCAAGAAAAAAATCATATAAGCGTCTTATTAAACAAAATACCGGATATAGAAACCACGCCAGCATTCCAATTTTTATTCAACCCTAAACTTTACGCCGAATCCTCCTCGTATTTTTCCAGCACACTGCGTAAAATAAAAACCCCAACTACATTTTTGAGCTTCGCTTTCTCTTCCAATCCGTTTCGCACGCCTTTTAACCAATGGGTAAATGTAGGAAAAAGCAAAGCTGCTGAGCAATTATTAATATACGCTATTATAGATAGTAATTTATTGATTCAACAGCAGTATGATCTTATAAATACTCTGCTGGATAATGATGCTTCTTCTTATACCGCTGCTTATGAAGCATATCATTCTCAACAAGCCGCCGCCACTAAAAAAGCAGAAAGCAGCAATATACAAACATTTGCAGAAATTGTTCTATCCAAAGTACATGCCATTAATCCACCGTCCAAATGGTTAGACCAGCAGCTTGTTGAACTCAATAAAATTGTAGAAAATCACCCTAATCAATTTGAAAATTACTTAAATACACTTTTGCAGCAACTAACAGGCGAGGCGATTACTGTAAGGGTTAAAACTAATTTTACAAATGTCTTAACTAGAAAGAGTAATTTTGAAAATTTAGCTGATTCAGCTATAGATCAACTTCACGCAGTATTTGAAAAACACCATCTAATTCCTGCAGATGTCGCTGC
>Ga0302315_10006066_pt1 | contig 10161 bp, 8 predicted proteins | sample III_Palsa_N3_1_FD_200532 | JGI IMG/M metagenome (GOLD analysis project Ga0302315, IMG submission 200532) | Peat permafrost microbial communities from Stordalen Mire near Abisko, Sweden - III_Palsa_N3_1 | ecosystem: Environmental > Terrestrial > Soil > Palsa > Peat permafrost | place: Sweden... | reverse complement strand
CTCCTGGGTCGGCCCGATTCTGGTCGGGGCACTGCCACCAAAGGGCGACGAGGGTATCCAGATTGCAGAACAAACCATGCGGGGTGGCAAAGATATTGATCGGTTACCGCAGTTCTACCTGCCTTATGACCAAGTCATAGACAAGATCATGCACCGCGCAAAACCCCTGTCCCAACTGAAGAACGCAAGCGACACTCAGCGCAGGCAATTCGAACAGATCAATCGAGACCTTTCTGGCGCAGCGGTTGCGCTTCCTTTACAGCGTGGCGAAAAAAGCTTCACCGCCATCATGTCGCCACAAACAAAACGCCCAATAAGCATACTTTCCATCGACCCCTGGTAGCGTCGATTCGGAGGAATACCTTGTCAGCACGGGTACTTAACTGCTCGGTGCACGAGCCCTGGATACGTAAAGCTTAAGCACATGCCTTACAAACGTGATCCGGCACACACAACGCCCCAGCGGATTGGTACAAAACGTGAATGTCGCTTCCCCATATCGGGGAGTCCATCATGCAACGCCAGCGCATCACTGAAGGCTTTACCTTAATCGAACTGATGATCGTTGTGGCCATCATCGCGATCCTTGCTTCCATTGCCATACCCGCGTATCAAAACTATCTGATCCGCGGACAGGTATCCGAGGGCATAGTTCTAGCCGACGGCGCCAAGTCGGCGGTCTGGGATTTTTACGCCAATAATGGATCGCTTCCACCCAGCAACCAGAGCGCAGGGCTCGTATCAAGTACTTCCATTTCCGGGAATTACGTCTCCAGCGTCAACGTAACTTCCGGCGTAATCAAGGTGCTTTTTGGTGGCCCCAAGGCGAGCAGCCAACTGAATAGCACCGGCGAATATCTTGTCCTATCGCCAACCGTAGGTGTGGGCAGCATTACTTGGACTTGCACCCCCAGCACAGTCAATCCTGACTATCTCCCGACTCCATGTCGGCGTTAATTTTAGCTTGCTGAAGAGGCGGGAGCCGACAATGCGGAGCGAGCACTGACAAAATTCGTCAGTTTGCGACCTTCTGTTGACAGCCATGGCCAAGCCAAGCCATGCGTTATCTGGATTCATCAATTGGCTGCGTTGGCCGATTTGAGACCAAGAGCACAATCGGAAGTGATATTCGTCAGCGAAATGCGTCCGCTACCTCAATGGCACACAACCTGCTTTGAGTACCATGAGCTTCCTAGTCGTTTACTGACTAAGAGTACGGGGCCCGATTCGCCAAACGCGGATCCAGGGTAGGGGCTCGAGGGGGCATCAATCATTATGTTTACACCACGACATCCATTAGGAAACCACATGAAGACCATGCAGAAAGGCTTTACCTTGATCGAACTGATGATTGTGGTTGCGATCATCGCCATTCTGGCCGCGATCGCGATTCCGGCTTATCAGAACTACCTGATCCGTGCACAAGTGTCGGAAGGCTCCGTACTGGCTGACGGCGCGAAAACCGCCATGGCGGAGTTCTATTCGAATGTCGGCAATTTCCCGACAAATAACGCTTCTGCCGGCCTAGCCACACCCGCGTCGATTAGCGGAAAGTACACTTCTGGCGTGGATGTTTCTACGCAGAAGGGTGTCATTGAAGCCAAATATGGTAACCAGGCAAACACCACGATCAGCGGTAAAATTTTTGCTCTGTCAGCCATCCCTAGCAACGGCAGCGTTGCATGGAGCTGCTCGAACACGGGCCTCACAACCGTGCAGCTGCAGTATCTTCCGACGTCGTGCCGTCAGGGCGGTTGATCGTCATATCAGTATCTCGAAGGGCCGCCTTGTGCGGCCCTTCTTTTTTGCCGGAATAATATTCAATGGGTAAGCGCCAAGCCTTGCCAGCATTCCTTTTTTTGCTGGTGCTGACGCTGGCACTGGTCGCCTACATGCCCGGCCTCAACGGCGGGTTTTTGTTCGACGATTTTGGCAACCTGCCTGCCCTTGGCGCTGGCGGTCCAGTCGATCATTGGCCCACGTTCTGGCGTTACATCACCTCCGGCACGGCCGACCCCATTGGTCGCCCGTTGACCTTGCTGTCATTTCTGCTGGACGCCCGTGACTGGCCGGCCGCCCCGTATCCGTTCATACGCACGAACCTGATCCTGCACTTATTCAATAGCGTGCTTCTGGCGTGGCTGCTGCGACGACTGGGACGCGTCTCGTTTTTTGAAGTAGATCAACACCGCATCGACATGGCCGCCGTGCTTGGCGCAGGGTTCTGGCTACTGCACCCCCTGTTTGTCTCCACCACGTTATATATCGTGCAACGTGAAGCGATGTTACCGGCCACGTTTACTCTGCTTGGCTTGCTATCGTGGCTGCGCGGTCGTAGTGCGCTGCAATGTGAACGAAATTTCTCTGGCCTGCTCTGGATAGTTCTTGGGCTAGGCGGCTGTACGGTGATGGGCATACTCAGCAAGGCCAACGGCATCCTGCTGCCTGCATTGGCCTTGGTGATCGAATACACCTTGTTGCGCACCAATCCAGTCGGCCGATCTGGGTTCGGCAATCAACGGCTTATATATCGCAACACCATGGCGCTGCTGGCATGGCTGCCTACCACGGTGCTTGCCTCGTATCTGCTGGAACAGGGCTGGCTCGGGCTCACCCGCGGCATTTCGGCATTACGCCCATGGACCATGGGCCAGCGGCTATTGACCGAACCGCGCGTACTCATGGATTACCTTGCGTTGCTCTGGTTGCCACGCCCCTTTACGCCCGGGCTGTTCAATGATCATATTCAGCCCTCGATCTCGCTATGGTCACCGGGCACAACGATGCCATCACTCGTTGCCCTGGCGGGGCTGATTGTTGGCGCATGCATGTTGCGCCGACGGTGGCCTGCGGTAGCTTTGGCCACCCTTTTCTATTTTGTCGGCATGTCGCTCGAGTCCAGCACGGTGGCGCTAGAGCTGTTTTTCGAACACCGTAATTACCTGCCCGCAATGTTGATGTTCTGGCCGTTGGCGCTGTGGCTATGCGGCGTGCCTGTATCGACACATAGCCCGGTAATAACGCCAAGAAGAGCGGGAAGTGTGCATGGTGGTTTAGAGGTTGAGGCATCGCCTAAAACCACTGATAGACATCGATTTGCTGCCCAAATGAAGCAGCTCAACATATGGAGCATTGCCAAACCGGCCATTGCAGTCTTTTTAGTGCTGGGTCTTGGCCTGATCACCCGCGCCCGAACTGAGCTATGGGGCAGTACGCACGAACAAACGCTTTTATGGGCCATGCTCAATCCCGATTCGCCACGTGCGCTGGCCAACGCGGCCATTACGGAGATGGAGACCGGAGCGCCCGCCAATGCCGTCGCCCTTCTGAAACCGGCTTTGGCCAAGTCGCCCGAACAGGTTCAGCTGGCGCTAAATCTGTTTTCCGCGCAGTGCCAACTGGGAAGTGTCGATCTGATCACGCTCACCGCTGTGCATACGGCGCTGCGTACCACGCGCGATCCGGGTTCCTTGCTTGTGAACTGGTTCGGGCAAGCCACAAGTCAAGCCGAACACCCTCCATGCCAACAAATGACATACGACACCCTGGCCTGGTTGCTGAATGCAATCCACGACAATCCGTTCCTGATGGCGGTCCCCGGACGCCAGCAAGATATGTATTACCTTCAAGGTCAACTCGCATTGCATCAAGGACATGCCGATCTTGCCTTGATCGATTTCAACCGGGCACTCGATGTAGAAGCCAACGAATCCATAGCCCTGGAGCAAGCCGCATTGCTTGGCTCCATGGGTTCCCCACGATTGGGACTTGCACATCTGGATCACTACGAAATGGTGCGTAAACTCACGCCGACCCCAGAGCTCGGCATGCCTCGCATCCACGCGTGGGTACTACAACGCGAGCAATATTGGCCGAAGGAAATGGCACATCTGCGCGCCGTACTCAATGAAGATGCGAATCGACAGATCACCGGCAAACCATGATGTGGATCCACCAATGAAACAGGTTGCACGAAGCTCTAAATGGGGCGCGTGGCTGCTCTTAGCAGCCTTGCTACTCACCACTGCAGCGTACTGGCCTGGCTTGTCAGGTGACTTTCTATTTGACGATTACCCGAACATTGTCGACAACAAGGGCGTGCAGCCAGTCGATGCCCATCTGTCTTCAATGGTCGGTGCAGCGCTGTCCTCCCCCTCCAGCGAGTTCAAGCGCCCGCTTGCTTCTCTCAGCTTCGCTGCAAACTATCTGGCCACCGGCCTCGATCCATACTGGATGAAGCTGACCAATCTCATCATCCATCTGCTAAACGGGATACTGATATTTTTGTTGGCCAGAGCTTTACTGCTATCCGATGCAGCAGTTGCAACAGCGTCCGGAGAAGTCGACTTCACTGCAACACGCAACGTTGGGGAAGCCGATCAAAGGGCAAATTGGAATACCAGCGGTACAGCGAATTTGCAAAGTTATGCAGGCATCGTCGCTGCGCTAATCAGCGCTGGGTGGATGCTTCTACCAATCAACCTCACCGCCGTGCTCTATGTGGTGCAGCGAATGGAGAGCATGGCGAACCTGTTTGTGTTGCTAGGTTTGATCGGATACGTCACTGGCCGCCAGCACATGCTGCAGGCATCTAGGCACGACTGGCCTGAGCAAAGGCTGGGGAAAAGACCAAAGGCGCCACTGGATCGCAATTTTATTCTTTGCCTCTTCAGCATCACCATTCCTACCGCATTTGGCTTACTGGCGAAGGAAACCGCCGTCATGCTGCCGTTGTATGCACTCATGATTGAATGGGCGATTTTTCGCTTCGGCGCATGGCCTCAGACAAGCATTTTAGTGCGTAGCGATCGTCGGATCGTCAGTCTGTTTCTGCTGGTGCTGGTCGTGCCGATGGCCATTGGTCTGGCTTGGATAGTGCCGAGCATCTTGAAACCGGAAACGTGGGCGACGCGTGACTTTACGTTGACTACACGTCTTCTCAGCGAAGCGCGGATTGTCGTCGACTACGTTGCCTGGACAGTCCTACCCACGCCCGATGCGCTGTCCTTTTATCACGATGATTTTGTCGTCTCGACAGGACTGTTCACACCATGGACGACGCCAGCCAGCATCGCATTTCTTGCCTGCCTGGCTGCCCTGACGCTGTGGCTTCGCTCGCACCGCCCATTGGCGGCGCTGGGGCTAGCTCTATTCCTGAGTTGCCAACTACTGACTGCCACCATTATTCCGCTGGAACTGATCTACGAGCATCGCAATTACTTTGCCAGCTTCGGTTTGTTGCTTGCTCTCGTTCCCTTGCTCGCGGCCCGATCTAAATCGTCCTCACCGTCGACAGCAGCGGTAACAAGAGCGTTTTCAGCCTCTTGGGGAAGTGATGCGAAAAATAGCCAAGATGGCCTGCCGATGGTGGTGCCCCGTTACATCCTGTTAGGTGGGCTGATGCTCTGTTGGACGGGACTTACCTGGACAACCGCCTATGGCTGGGGAAACCCGTTGCGTTTAGCTGAAAATCTGGCCAACCGCGCACCGCAATCACCCCGGGCGCAATACGAATTGGGCCGAACTTACATCATCTATTCGCGTTACGAGCAGGCATCTCCCTTTACCAAGCTGGCATATGCACCGCTGGAAAGAGCCGCTGCGTTTCCAACGTCATCCATTCTTCCGGAACAAGCGCTGATTTTCATGAATGCGCGTATGCACCTCCCCCTGAAGAATGCTTGGTGGGATAGCCTGATCGCCAAGCTGAAAGACCACAAACCCACGGTGCAAGACGAAAGCTCACTTGGCGCATTAACGCAGTGCGTACGCGAAGATCATTGCAACCTGCCCAAGCAACGCATGATGCAGGCCTATCTGGCGGCGTTGTCGCATCCCGATCCAAGTGCCCGACTGCTGGCGATGTACGGTGACTATGCATGGAACGTGCTGGACGATCATGCATTGGGGGAGCGCATGACCGACGATGCCATAAAGGCAGCACCTAGGGAGCCGGCTTACCGCATAACCTTGGTAAGGATGTTGGCGGCACAGGGACGCGGAGACGATGCCCGTGCGGCATTGCAAGGTCTGCAATCGCTTGATATTGGGGGAAGTCTGGACACCAGCTTGAATGAATTGCGTGCATTGCCAGGCATGCAATGAGTCGGCAGCCCGGGACCACAAGCATGAACACGGAACGCGCTGCGCAACTACATCATTGTTGATTGCGATACGCTTTATCCAAAACACGTAACCGATTTCAGGGGCCAGTTACACGTGCCGACCAAGACCATTCGCAGCAAAGCCGATCTCGCCATCAATGGCGCACCGCCAGCATTTGAGCAGCCACTTCACGTGGGACGCCCCAATATTGGCGACCGCGAAGCCTTCCTTCAGCGCGTCAACCAGATCCTGGACAACCAGTGGCTGACCAACAACGGTCCGATGGTGCAGGAATTTGAACAACGCATCGCTGCGCGACTAGGCGTCAAGCACTGTATCGCCATGTGTAACGGCACCATCGCACTCGAAATCGCCATCCGTGCGCTTGGGCTACACGGCGAAGTAATCATACCGTCGTGGACCTTCATCGCTACCGCCCACGCACTGCACTGGCAAGGCATCACCCCTGTGTTCGCCGACATCGATCCGGTCACGCACAACCTTGATCCAGCCGCCGTGCGACGCATGATCACTCCACGCACCAGCGGCATCATCGGTGTCCACGTGTGGGGCCGCGCCGCACCGATCGATGAGCTGCAAGCCATCGCCGACGAGCACGGACTGAAGCTGTTGTTCGACGCAGCCCACGCCTTCGGAAGTAGCTACAAGGGACAGACCATCGGCCGCTTTGGCACCTGCGAAGTGCTGAGCTTTCATGCGACCAAGTCGTTCAACACGTTCGAAGGTGGTGCCGTTGTTACCAATGATGACGAGCTCGCCGAAGCCATGCGGTTGATACGCAACTTCGGCTTCAGCGGCTACGACAACGTTATTCATCCGGGTACCAACGGCAAGATGATCGAAGTCTGCGCAGCGATGGGACTGGCCAACCTTGGCGGCCATGCGGAGGTAGTTGCGAACAACATGCGTAACTACGCGGCTTACACGGCGGCGCTGGCCGATACCCCGGGTATCTCGGTGCTGGCCTACGATCCGGCAGAACGCAACAGCCACCACTACATCGTCATTGAAGTTGGCAAAAGCTGTGCTTCGACTCGTGACCAGATCGTCGCCACGCTCCAAGCTGAAAACGTACTGGCGCGCAAATATTTCTGGCCCGGCTGCCATGAAATGAAGCCCTATCGAGATTTATTTCCACATGCGGACCTGCTGCTGTCGAACACGTGTGCTGTGGCCGCAGGCGTTATCGTTCTGCCTACGGGCCCTTCTCTAACTACAGACGCCATCAGGACGATTTGTCGCATCATTGCCGCTAGTGCAACCTAGCCTAGTGGAAGTGGCCTAATTTCGACCTTGTGTTACACCGCTATTTTGTATGTCATTCCATAGAGACGCTATGCGCTGCATAATCTGCAACCACCCGAGCAAATACTCTTTTTCGAAGCATTTCGATCGTTTCGATCTGGGAAAGGTGGATTATTGGACGTGCACGGCTTGCGGCTTCACAATATCGGAGACACACAAGAACATGCCCGCGCCCCGTTGGGAGAAACTCAATCGGGATTGCCATCAGGCATACCAAGGAACCGACGAGAACCCCACCGACCCACGCTGGCTTGAAAGATTGAACGCCCAAGCGGCTACAATCCAACTGGCTTACGAATCGGGCCTGATACCTAGCAACCTTCCATGGATCGATTTTGCCTGTGGTGACGGCAAGCTTTCGTCCTTGCTGAAGGCACGCTCCAGACTAGATCTTTTGAAGTTTGATCGTTACATGCAAAATGCGCCCGAATACCTCGGGACTGAAGACTTACTTGCAGGCGGCTTTGATTTCGTCATCACGACTTCTGTCTTTGAGCACCTGACAGAGCGCAGCCATTTTGATGCCATCGAGGCCTTGGTCTCAGAGCATGGTGTTTTGGGAATGCATACCTTGGTACGCGAGAAGATCCCAGTGGCCCCAGACTGGTTTTATTTACAAGCTCCTCACTGCTCATTCCATACTAACCGCAGCATGGAAATCCTGTTTAAGCAATGGGGCTATCAATCGTCCGTCTATCACGTCGAATCGCGGCTCTGGTTGTGGTTCAAGAGCAATATGAGCGACTTTGCACGAAACCAAAATTTCATTTACAAGAATGGCTTCGTCGACTATTGGAAACAGTAGACTATCTTCATGTCCCCGCAATGACCTATTCCAAGGTTGCCGTCACCGTAACAAGCAATGGAGTTTACAGAGTGAGTATCGAGCGTTTTATTGATCGTTTTGCCTATGCCATCGAGGTCGAACCAGAGACACTGAGCGTCGACACGGAATACAAGGAGCTCGATGTCTGGGATTCGCTCAACACGCTCTCAGTCATTGCCATGGCTGATGCCGATTTTGATGTTGCGATCAGCGGGAAGGATGTCGAGTCCACACGCACCATTGGTGAGCTATGGCAGCGGGTTGAGGCGAAATTAGGCAAGTCATGAGCAGACTATCTGGAATCGTAGTCAGGGCCGTTGCTACTGCTGTGCCGCATGAGGTAGCACGCACCCAAGATTATGACTACCTGACACCCGAAGACAGGCAACGATTCCAAAAAGCAACCGGTATCAGCCAGCGCCGTATATCGCCTCTGAACCAATATGCGTCAGATCTGTGCGCGGCCGCAGCAGAGCGTGTCATCGATCACCTGGGCTGGGATCGCGCGAGTATCGGCGCACTGATCCTGATCACGCAGACGTCGGATCAACCCATCCCCGCCACCTCGATAGTGCTGCAGGACAAACTCGGGCTGCCGCAGACATGCGCCACTTTCGATCTCAACCTGGGATGCTCGGCTTATCCATACGGGCTGGCGGTGATCGGGGCCTTCATGCAATCCCTTGGCATATCCCGCGGCCTGCTGCTCATGGGCGATGTATCGAGTCGTGTCTGCGCGAAGCACGACAAAAGTGCATGGCCACTATTTGGTGACGCAGGATCCGCGACTGCATTGGAGCTGGACGAGAGTGCTGACCCGATGTACCTGGACCTCATGTCCGACGGTTCCGGCAGAGACGCAATCATTGTTCCAAGTGGAGGCCTAGCATCACGGATACCACCACCGAATGAGGGGCCGGTACCGAGTACTGTGGGCAGCGACGGTATCTCCCGCCGCCCGGACAATCTGATTCTGCGCGGAGCCGACATCTTCAGCTTTGCCATATCCAAGGTGCCACCCAGCATCAAGCGCGTGATTGATTCGAACACCAGAGCAGTCGACGACTTCGACTTTCTGGTGTTGCACCAAGCCAACAAGATGATCAACGACACGATTGCCAAGAAGACTGGCTTCAGCCCGGACAAGTCCCTTTCGACTCTTGCCGACTACGGAAACACCAGTTCTGCATCGATCCCCCTGACCATGTGTGCAAATGCGGATCGCTTCCAGGTTAATCGTCTAGTTCTGGTCTGCGGATTCGGGGTCGGGCTCTCTTGGGCAAGCGCAAGTCTCACGATACCTGCGAAGGTGGTCTTGCCCATCGTGGAGACTGATGATGTCTATTGACCTCGCCGCCTACTCCGACCCTTCCATCTATTCTACTGAAGTCAATTCCATCTTTTCGGAAAGACTCTATGTAGGTAATTCAGGCGATCTTGCAGAAACCGACTCGTACCGAAGCTTCAAAATCGGACGCAAGATTGTGACCGTGCGCAGGACGGATGAGGGCATCAGGGCATTCAGTAACGTCTGTCTTCATCGAAGCAATCTGATAGACCCCCTCGGCGATGGCAAACGCCGATTTAGCTGCGGATTCCACGGCTGGAGCTACGGTGCAGACGGAGAGCTCGAGTTTGCCCCTTTCACCGACAAGTCATGCATCGAGCATCGTTCATTGCGTGTCTTTCCCGTAGCGGAAACGGACGGATTCCTGTTCGTTGGATTATCCGGCGAGCAGCCCCCTATCGAGAAATTCTCCGCTGCGATAAAGAAACTTGGCGTGACGCGTTCGCCAACCTTTCACAGCGAAACATTGCTCCATCATTGCAACTGGAAGCTTCTGGTCGAGAATATACTTGAGAGCTATCACCTGAATTTTGTACACCGCGGCACATTCTTGAAA
>Ga0302315_10006063_pt1 | contig 10164 bp, 9 predicted proteins | sample III_Palsa_N3_1_FD_200532 | JGI IMG/M metagenome (GOLD analysis project Ga0302315, IMG submission 200532) | Peat permafrost microbial communities from Stordalen Mire near Abisko, Sweden - III_Palsa_N3_1 | ecosystem: Environmental > Terrestrial > Soil > Palsa > Peat permafrost | place: Sweden... | reverse complement strand
TTCATGAATTTATCCCCATGATGGGCGGTGAAGACTTTGCTTACTTCCTGCAAGCCAGCCCCGGCGCTTACATTATTATTGGTGGCGGCAAAACGGATAAAGACCCGGGGCTGCACAGCCCGCACTATGATTTTAATGATGATGCTTTGCCTGTTGGAGCCGCTTACTGGGTGCGTCTGGCTGAGAGCTGGTTGAAATAAAGAACAATTTGACAAACTAGCGCTGCTTCTGTATATTATATAAAATATACGGCATCTTCTTGTAATTGAAGTATTTATGAAACAAATGAACGAAACATTTTCTGATGTTTTCTCTGCCTCCGCTCTCAGCGCGGCTGCAGTTGTTCGTTATTTTGCCTATGGTTTCTATTTTTGGCCCCAGGCCAATTAATCATTTCTCCCTGAATTAAATAACCCGCCATTGCTACATGTCCCTTCTTCAGAGGAGGGTCTCGCAGATTTTGGCTTTTACTTCACAAAACACCTGAAATGGAAACCACACTATGAAACCGCTACAACGACACATCATTCTCACCGGCGCAAAACAGCCCGGCCGGACAACCGTCGGCGAAGAGCTAGCCTGCTTGCTGCACCGGCCCTTCGTTCAGCTCGACAATAAGCCGCTGATGGACGCGCTTTCCGCACAGGAAAGCGTCATTGCCATGGACGATAGCCCAACAGACCCGCTACAGCAGGAAATGCTGAAGTTCCACACCCTTGTGCATGTGGCTGCTTCCGGCGATAATGCTTATGACCGCTTGGCGCGTATCGTGGTCTGGAACGAAGGCGCACCCGGTGATGTCGCGCATCGCATCGTTGCACGGCTGCAGTGAGGAAAAGGGAACTGAAATGACTTACACGCTTTTGAAAAAACTGCCGTCTGGCCAGGATCTCATCGATACCTTTCCGCTTTCTCTCAAAAGCCAGGAAAAGATCGCGCGTGACCGTCTGGAAATTAAAAATATCCTCGAAGGCAAGGATCAGCGTCTTCTTTTCATTATCGGTCCCTGTTCCGCATGGCCGCAAGAAGCTGTGCTTGAATATGCGGAAAAGCTGCATGCGCTGAATAGCCGTGTGTCTTCGGCGCTGAAGCTCGTCATGCGCTGCTATATTCAAAAGCCACGTACAACCAAAGGCTGGACTGGCCCTGTCAATCAACCCGATCCCTGCCAGCCGGCCGATATTGAAGCCGGCATGAGATACGCGCGCGAAATGATGGTGAAGGTAGTCGATATGGGCCTGCCGATCGCCGATGAAGCGCTGTTTACACACAACGCGCAGGGCTTTCAGGAATTACTATCGTGGGTGGCCATTGGTGCACGCAGCACCGAAGATCAGGAACACCGTATCGTTGCGTCTTCATTGGATTGCGCGGTCGGCATGAAAAACCCGACGCACGGCTCCATTCCTATCGGTGTGAACAGCATAGTCGCGGCCCAGCATCCGCATGTTGCGGCGTTTGATGGCTACGAAGTGCAGACGCACGGCAACCCTTACGCGCATCTCGTCTTGCGCGGTGGCAACGGCACGCCCAACTATGCGCTGTCGTTCCTCGAGGAAGTGAAAAAACAAATGGATGCGCAGAAGATTCAAAATCCCGCTGTCATGGTCGACGTTAGTCATGATAACTGCATTGTTAACGGCAAAAAAGATCCGTCGCGTCAGCCGGAGATCATTAATTCGATCCTGCAAAGCATTGCCGACCGCCCGGACGTACGAAAGATCGTCAAGGGTTTCATGGTTGAAAGCTTCCTCAAAGAAGGCAACCAAAAAGTGGATGAAAAAAAGCCTGATGCGATTGACCGCTGCGGATTATCCATCACCGATCCCTGCCTTGGCTGGGAGCGCACGGAAGAAATGCTGCTGAAGCTCGCGCAGACTGTTGCGAGATAAATAATGATTTGAAACTATAAGTCTTTGATTTTTATGTGTTCAGCTTTGAACCTTCACCGCGATTCCTGTGAGCTTATTCATGCAGATTATTCATACCGACACGCCGCTTACTTATAGTTCAGACAGTCTCGATTTTCTTGTGCAGTCCCTCGATCACGCCAAGGGGATTTACATGGCCTCGGGTACCGATTACCCCGGGCGTTATTCTCGCTGGGATATTGGCTTTAATAATCCGCCTGTCGAGATCAAAGGCTATTTCGATAGCACTGAATTGCATGCACTGAATGCGCGCGGTGAAAAAATCCTGACACAGATACAGGCGGTCTTTAAAGAACATCCCGACGCTTCATTCCGTGTACAAGAGGCATCAGGGCGGCTCTTGCGTTGCGTGGTTGTCAAATCCAACCTGCCCTTTACCGAAGAAGCGCGCTCGCAACAGCCTTCCGCCTTGTCGCCCTTGCGGCATTTGATGCGGCATATCAAAGTGTCGGATAGTTTCGCAGGCGTTTATGGCGCTTTCGGTTATGATTTGTTGTTCAACTTTAATCCAATACCGCTGAAACACCGCCGTCCTGAAAAGCACGTTTTGTTTTCGCTGTTCATTCCCGATCGCATTTATCTTCTTGACCGCCGCAAGGAAACCGTCTTCCGCCGCGACTATGAATTCAGTCATGCAGACAGCGCAACATCCGGTATGGCCTTCACGGTAGAGAAGGGTGATACGCCCTTGCCACAGAGCACGGCTGGCGCTATCACCAGCAATCTGACGGATGAGGCTTATGCCGCGCTGGTCACTAAAGCCAAAGAGCATATCCGCAAAGGCGATGTTTTTGAGGTTGTCTTGAGTCGCAAATTCAATGCAGCGTATCAAGGTTCAGCTGCTGCTTTATTCCGCAACATCCGCCGCATCAATCCGTCGCCCTATGAATTTTTTGTACAAATGGGCGCGGAGCAATTGATCGGCGCATCTCCTGAAATGTTCGTGCGTGTTGAAGGCAAACGTGTGGAATCCTGCCCGATTGCCGGTACAGCGCGGCGCAGCAAAACGCCGGGCCAGGCGGCCGTATTGGAAGACGCCGTTATTTTGCAGTCATTGCTAAATTCAAAAAAAGACGAAGCCGAATTAACCATGTGCACGGATGTCGACCGCAACGACAAAGCACGCATCTGTGAGCCGGGCTCCGTGCGCTTGCTGGGACGACGTCAGATTGAGGCCTATACCAATCTATATCACACGGTCGACCACGTTGAGGGTACTCTGCGCGAAGGCTTTAATGCCATCGATGCCTTTCTCTCGCACATGTGGGCCGTGACGCTGACGGGCGCGCCGAAAATGTCCGCGGCAAAAATTATCGAGGATCTCGAAACCGATTACCGCGAGTTTTATGGTGCAGCAGTCGGGGCTATTCATTTTAATGGTGATGTTAATACCGGCATCACGATCCGCACGTTGCATTTAAAAGACGGCATGGCCTGCTATCAGGCGGGCGCAGGCATCGTCTACGACTCCGTTCCTGAAGAAGAAGCCGCGGAAACGCACACCAAGTCTTCCATCCTCTCGCGCATCCTGTCTTCCGATATCAAGAAGCCCGCAGAATACACGATGGAGAAAACGGGGACGGGAAAAACCGTTATACTGATCGACAATGAAGATTCCTTCGTCCAGACTTTGGCGGATTATATCCGGCAGACGGGAGCAGAGGCCATCACCTACCGCCATGGCCAGTCATTGGAGACGCTGTTACAACACAAACCGCATCTCATCGTGCATTCTCCAGGCCCGGGCGTGCCATCGCAATTTGGCGTACCATCTCTGATCAGAAGCATTGCCGAAACAGGGGTCCCGCAATTCGGCATTTGTCTTGGGTTGCAGGGAATGTTCGAAGCCTTCGGTGGCACATTGGATTATCTGCCTACGCCGCGCCATGGTAAAACATGGGAACTGCACCATTCGAATGATGTCTTGTTTACAGGCGTGCCGAACCTTGCGGCGGTGGCGGCCTATCATTCTATCTATGGTGTAGCGGCGACGCTGCCGGATGACCTCGACGTGATCGGTACCAATGAAAACGGCATCATCATGGCACTGCGCCATAAAACGCTGCCGATTTGCGCCGTGCAGTTCCATCCGGAGTCTCTGTTGTCGATGCAGGGATATGCGGGCCACAAAATCATTGCGAATGTCATGCAGTTTTTGGCGAGAGCACTATGAAAGAAGTTGATGTCGATAAAAAATACATAGAGATGATGGGTAAGCTTTGTGATGAGCAATACCCTGCAGCTGCCAAGCTGACGTTGCTGCAAGCCGTCAAAGACGAAGATATTACCGGCGCGATGCTGGCTGTCTGTGCGCGGGAATTAATGCGCCGGGCGCTGCCGCTTGAACTCAAGGGGATTGATGTGTGCGGCACCGGCGGCGATAAAAGCAAAAATAATATCAAAACGTTCAATATCTCCACCGCTGTCGCCTTTGTGGTTGCGGCAGCGGATGTATCCATCATCAAGCATGGCAACCGCGCCGTTTCAAGTGTCGCCGGCAGTAGCGATGTGCTGAGCGCATTGCGTGTTGCTGTCTGTACCAATGCGGCGCAGGCGAAAGCGCAGCACAGCAAGCATAATCTTTGCTTCGTTTCCGCCGCCGCCTTTCATCCTGCGCTCGCGTCACTTGCGCCCGTCCGCAAAGCGCTGGGCAAGCCGTCATTCCTGAATTTGCTCGGCCCGTTGTGCAATCCGGCACGCACGCCACGGCAAGTAATGGGCGTCTATGGTTTCCAGGCGGAAGTAGCGGAGGCAGCTAAGCGTTTAGGCCGCACTGATATGATGATTGTGCGCAGCGAGGATGGCCTTGATGAAATAAGCCTGAGCGACTTTACGCAAATTTTTCATGTAAAAGATGGCAAGATTGAACAAAGTATCATCTGTCCGGAAGATGCAGGTCTCTCAACGGTAGCCATTGAAAAATTGCAGGGCGGATCCGCTGAGAAGAATGCCGCTATTATCGAGACCATTTTTTCTGGCACAGAAGGGCCTGCAGCAGATATCGTTTGCCTCAATGCTGCAGCCGCATTCATGATTTCTGGCCTCAGTGAAAATCTGGTGCAGGGTGTCGAGCGGGCGAGAAAAGTTTTATCGAGTGGTGGCGCGGCCAAAAAATTAAAAGAGATGAGGTCATAATGGATCTCTTCCTCGAAAAAATAGCCCGCCTGACCGCAGAGCGACTTTCTGAAACCAAGAAGAATGTGCCGTTAGAAGCATTAAAAAATCTTCCATTTTTCTTTCGTCCACCGCAACACATCTTGCATGCATTCCGACACGACGATTGCAATATTATTGCCGAAGTGAAATTTGCCAGCCCGTCTGAGGGAGATATCTGCACCAACATAGACCCCTGTGACATCGCGAAAGGTTATCTGAATGCAGGTGCGGCCATGTTGTCAGTATTAACGGAGCCGGAATATTTCAAGGGGAGTCTTGGCTATCTTTCGCAGATCCGTAAGCAAAATCCCGACGCTTTATTGTTGCGTAAAGATTTTATTGTCGACTCCTATCAGTTAACGGAAGCCAAAGCTTACGGTGCTGACGCGGTCTTGCTCATCGTTGCAATGACTGGAAAAGATAAGTCTAAGGAATTGTTTGCGGAAGCGCGGGTGCTTCGTCTCACAACGTTAGTGGAAGTCCATGACGAGGAAGAGCTGGTAGTCGCTATCGATATGGGCGCCGATTTCATCGGTGTGAATAACCGTAATTTAAAAACGCTCAAGATCGATCTCGACATCAGCCGCCGTCTTTCATCGATGAAACCGGAAAAGGCTGTGTTTATTTGTGAGAGTGGTCTGTCGACGGCAGCACAACTTCGTGAGATGAAAGGTCTGGGCTACGATGGCTTCCTCATGGGAACTTCGTTCATGAAGCAAAACTCTCCTGGTATGGCGCTGGCCGCTCTGAAAAAGGAGTTTTTATGCGCGTAAAGATCTGCGGTTTGACCAGAAAAGAAGATGCGCTACTGGCGCAGCAACTGGGCGCATGGGCGCTGGGCTTTATCTTTTATCCCAAATCTCCACGATGGGTTTCAGGTTCTGCAGTAAAAACGATTCTGGAGGGGATAACGACGCCCGCGATCGGTGTGTTTGTTAATCAGACAGAAAGCGTTCTTGATATTGCCGCAGAAGCAGGCTTGTCGGGTATACAGTTGCATGGTGATGAGACACCGGAAGAATGCCGCCGTATCCGTAAAAACTTTGATGGCTTCCTTATCAAGGCAATTCAGCTCAAGGAGAAAAAAGATCTGCAACAGATTGAAACTTATAAAGATGATGTCGATTACATACTGATAGACGCAACGCATAATGGCCAATATGGCGGCACAGGGCAAACGGCGGATTGGTCTCTGGCTGCACTGGCGGCCAAGCAAGCTTCCGTTATTCTGGCCGGAGGATTGAATGATAAAATTATCCTCGCAGCGGCCGCCCAGGTTTCGCCTTACGCTCTTGATCTTTCCAGCGGCATCGAGACCTCGCCGGGCATAAAAGACCCCATCAAGATGCATAACTTATTCACGATAGCTCAAGGAGACTGATATGAATTTACCTGATGATTTGGGCCATTATGGCGATTTCGGTGGTCGCTTTGTCGGCGATACATTAATGGCGCCTCTCATTGAATTGGAAAAGGCTTATGCGCATCTGTCGCAACAGAAAAGCTTTCAGGATGAATATAACGGCTTGCTCAAAAATTTTGTAGGCCGCGAAACGCCGCTGTATTATGCCTCACGACTGACGGCACATCTCGGCGGCGCAAAAATTTACCTGAAGCGCGAAGACCTTAACCACACGGGCGCGCACAAGATTAATAATGCCGTCGGGCAGATATTGCTCGCACGCCACATGGGCAAAACACGCATTATCGCCGAGACGGGAGCAGGGCAGCATGGTGTTGCCACGGCGACTGTAGCTGCCGCTTTCGGTATGACCTGCGTCGTCTACATGGGCGCCGAAGATATGGCACGGCAGGAACAGAATGTTTTCCGCATGCGACTACTCGGTGCGGAGGTCGTTGCCGTCAATAGCGGATCGCGCACGCTGAAAGATGCCGTCAATGAAGCCCTGCGCGACTGGGTTGGTAATATTAACGATACGCATTATCTGCTCGGCTCGGCTTTGGGCCCGCATCCTTATCCGCGCATGGTGCGCGATTTCCAGTCTGTGATCGGCACCGAAGCGCGCGCGCAGATTCTGGCTGCGGAAAACCGTCTGCCAGATGCTGTTGTAGCCTGTGTCGGCGGCGGAAGTAATGCGATCGGTATCTTCTCTGCTTTCATTAATGATCCTGCGGTAAAGCTGATTGGCGTTGAAGCTGGTGGCGAGAGCATTACGCCTGGCCATCATGCCGCACGTTTTTCCGGCGGATCGCCGGGTGTTTTTCAGGGCATGAAAACATATATCCTGCAGGACCAACACGGGCAGGCATCGCCGACCCACAGTGTTTCAGCGGGGCTTGACTATACTGGTGTGGGACCCGAACATTCTTATCTTCATTCCACTGGCCGTGCGAAATATATCTATGCCAGTGATGATGAAGCGATAAAAGCATTTCATTTATTGTCACGCCTGGAAGGTATCGTACCCGCACTGGAAAGTTCTCACGCTGTTGCGCATGTCATTAAAACGGCCAAAGATTTTGATAAAGATAAAATTATCATCGTCAATTTGTCCGGCCGTGGTGATAAGGATATGGGCATTGTTCAAAAATACGGAGAAAGAAAATGACCTCCATGAAACAAACATTGCTTGATGCGCGCGCCAATGGCCGCAGCGCTTTCATTCCCTTCATCATGGCGGGAGATCCCGATATGGCGACATGTCGGCAGATTGTAATAGCTTTACAAAAAGCGGGAGCGGAAGTACTGGAACTTGGCGTTCCTTTTTCCGATCCTGCTGCGGATGGCATCACCGTGCAGCATGCCGCTGAGCGGTCGCTCGCGCAAGGCACAACGCTAACCTCTGTCCTCGACCTCGTTGCGCAGTTGCGGGCGGATGGTGTCACCATGCCAATTTGCCTCTTTTCGTATCTTAATCCTGTGTATCACATGGGTTACGAGCCTTTTATCAAACGTGCTTTGCAGGCAGGCGCAAACGGCGCGCTGCTTGTCGATCTGCCGCCAGAAGAAGCCAAGGATTATTGCACTATCGCGCGGCAGCATGGGTTTGAGACGGTTTTCCTATGCTCACCCACGACTTCGCCGGAGCGGCTCGAGCTTGTCGATGCCTGCTCCAGCGGATTTGTTTATTTTATTTCACGCGAAGGCGTTACAGGTGCACAAAATGCTCTATCCAACTCGTTGGATGATGTGTTGAAAACCTTGCGTGCGGCGTTAAAAAATCCCGTAGCAGTCGGGTTCGGCATTTCCCAACCGGAGCATATCCGGCAATTAACGGGCAAAGCTGATGGCATTGTCGTGGGAAGTTTTCTTATCAAATCGATCGAAGAAGCCCCGCAAAACATCGTTGCCAGCATCACGGAGAAGGTACGTTTCTTGCAAAAATAAGATCAGTTGCAGGGCGCAGGCAAGTGCGCGAGGCCGTATTTATATTCGGGAATCATATTCCAATCGGTAATTATTTCCCCTTCGCGTCCCAGCAATTGTACCTGATCCTTAGATGTCAGAAAAGGTGTCGTCAGCACGGCGTCAATAAAATGGTTATCATCATTATTGGACGGATCAAAGACCTGCTTGCCATCCAGTTGCAGGCGCATGAGCTGTTCGCGTCCCGTTTTGATCATGGGACGGAAATCATGATCACTCGCAATAACAAAATTAATATACAGGAAAGCATAAGGAAACACTGACTCAGCTGTTTTCAAAACATCAGGCAGCCACGTCGTGTTATAAGTGACAATACCTCCAGAACTGAGATGGCTTTTTACAAGATTCAAAAATTCTTGTGACAGAAGTGATGTGCTATAGGCGCGCTGGTGCAGCGTTGTATTCATGACAATCAGGTCAAAACGATCATCCGGATGGCGCCTGAGCCAGCGACGGCCATCATCAATCGTGACATGCACGCGCGGATCGCGAAGAAATGGAGAAATCGCCGGATAATTCTGGATGAGTTGCAGATAAGCCGGGTTGATCTCAATCACTTCAATATGTTTTACACCCGGAAACTCAGTCAGAATACGCGTCCAGGCACCGCTGCTCATGCCAACCACGAGTATATTTTCCGGCTCGGGTCTCAATGCCGCCAGAACGAATATACGTTCAAGAATGTTGGAGTTAATGCGCGGATCGATGCTTGTTCTGCCGTCATAAACATTGCCGCCATACGTATAATCTCCGCCATTGCCTTGCGAGGCCATGGTATGGATGATGCCTGATTTTGTCTCAATAATATGCGTCAGCTTCTTTTGCTCATCATGCTGATGGCAGGCAAGGGCTGATGTTACAAAATCAGGGGTCTGCAGTGATGTCACACCCAGAGCAATAAGGCATGGCAAAAGAATGACACTCAACAATATGTTTTTATCTTTCAGCGCGCAGACTACGCCCAGCAGGCCCGTCAGAAGTGCCAGCCATTGCATCGCTACTTGCAGGCTGACCTGATCGACAAGCCAGAAGCCCGTCACAAGCGGCCCCAGCGTTGCTCCCAGGATATTCATGAAATAGACGCGGGAAACTGATTTCCCTACGTTTCCCGCGGTCTGCGACGAGCCAAGATGATGAACAATCGGGAATATAATGCTTTTCAGGGACGCGCACAGGAAAATAAAAACGGGGACCAGGAAATAAAGCCCATGCAAAGCCGTAATGATCGGGCCAAACATATCCAGCAAGCTTGCGAGGAAAAGAACAATAGCGGAGACCATATATAATTTTTGCACACGTGCGCAAAAGAAACGCCCGACAAGCGCGCCCGCCGCAATACCCAGCAAAAAAATAGCAAGCACGAAAGAAAAAGCCTGCGGCACGGATTCTTGCGCGAATCCCACATAACGCATCCACAAAATTTCCTGGCTGAGGCTCAGGAAACCGACGCTCATGGAAAGGATCCATGGGAACTTCATGCGGCCCTCCGGAACTTCACGAGGATGAGTGTGGCGACCAATATATTTACACAGACGGCAATGTTGATGACATCTTGCAAGGTAAAATATTTAAATCCAATTCCGCCCGTCAGCCAGGACCCCAGAGCTGCGCCGAGCGTATTGACGCAGTAAAGAGATCCGGTCGAGACGCCGATATTCTTGTAAATTTTCGTGAAATAGGCAACCAGCA
>Ga0302315_10006060_pt1 | contig 10165 bp, 9 predicted proteins | sample III_Palsa_N3_1_FD_200532 | JGI IMG/M metagenome (GOLD analysis project Ga0302315, IMG submission 200532) | Peat permafrost microbial communities from Stordalen Mire near Abisko, Sweden - III_Palsa_N3_1 | ecosystem: Environmental > Terrestrial > Soil > Palsa > Peat permafrost | place: Sweden... | reverse complement strand
GCACCTTTGAAAGCGAGCTCTTCGGCCACGTGAAGGGAGCATTCACCGATGCCCGTGTCGATCGCATCGGCCGCTTCGAGCTCGCCAACGGCGGCACACTCTTCCTCGATGAGATTGCGAACATCCCCATTCGCCAGCAGGCTAAACTGCTCCGCGTGCTTGAAACCGGAGAGCTCGAGCGCGTCGGCTCCTCCACCACTCGCACCGTCGACGTGCGTATGCTCTCCGCCACCAACGCAAATCTCCAAGCCGAGGCAAGCGCCGGCCGCTTCCGCGAAGACCTCCTCTTTCGCCTCAATACAGTCGAGATCAGGTTGCCCGCACTGCGCGAGCGCCGCGAAGACATCCCCGCTCTGGCCGCGCACTTTCTCTCTCGCTACGCCGCCCGCTACCGCCGCCCAATCGAAGGCTTCGATGCGCCCGCAATGCAGGCCCTGCTTGCCTATGCGTGGCCCGGCAATGTCCGCGAACTCGATCACACCATGGAGCGTGCCGTGCTCATGGCGGGGGACTCCCGGATCCATGTCGCCGATCTCGGTTTGAATACACAGCGAACTTCGTCTCAAAGTCTCGATGACCTAAGCCTCGAAGCCGTCGAATCCATTCTTATCCAGAAGGCGCTCAGTCGCTCCCAGGGAAACGTGACCCACGCGGCCGAAGCCCTCGGTCTCAGTCGCGGCGCGCTCTATCGCCGGATGGAAAAGTATGGCCTCTAGGCCGGACCCTCCCGTCCAGCGTCAGCGGCTCTCGCTCGGCCCAACCCGACGTCGCCTCAAGTACGAGCACCGCATCCGCCTCTGGCTCACCGCCTTCACGCTACCCATGGTCGCCGGTGCCGCACTGCTTGCCTACCAACAAAGCCAGTCGCTGCTGATATCCATTGCCACGGCCGCTTCGGTCGCAATCATCTGCGCAATTGCTTGTGCCTATTTCTTTGAGCAGCTCATTCGCCCCTTGCAGACTCTTTCGAACGTCGTCGCTGCTCTGCGCGAGGATGACTTCTCCTTCCGCGCTCGCGGAGCCAGCCGCGGAGACTCTCTCGGCGACCTGGCACTGGAAATCAACGCGCACGCAAGTACGCTGCAGAGTCAACGCTCCGCCGCACGCGACGCGCTCACCCTTGTAGAGCGCGTCATGACCTCCATGCAGTCGCCCGTGCTGGCCTTTGACGCGGCGGGCCATCTGCGTCTCATGAACCCCGCGGCCCAGCAGGCCTTTCATCTCCAACTCCAGCGCAGCATCGGCCTTCCCGCCAACCAATTGCAACTCGAAAGCTTGCTGGCCACGGACGACGAAGGTCTTTACACCGCCACCAGCCCTCTCGCCGAGCTCTCATCCGCGAATGCCCGATGGTCCGTCCGGCGCACCACCTTCCGCCTCCAGGGCGTACCCCACACGCTCTTTGTTCTCTCAGACGTCGCCGCTGCGCTTCGCGAAGAGGAACGCCTCGCCTGGCACCGTCTCATCCGCGTACTCAGCCACGAGATCAATAACTCGCTCACTCCCATCAAGTCCATTGCTGGAAGTCTGCGCACCCGACTTCCAGCCCAGCCCAACTCCGGCGCCAACGATGACATGTTTCGCGGTCTCACCGTAATTGAGGAGCGTGCTGCCTCTCTCAATCGCTTTCTCCAAGCCTACCAGCAGCTCATGCGTTTACCTGCGCCCCACGTTCAGCTGCTCTCGCTCACTCGCTTGCTCGAACAGGTCACCCACCTTGAAACCCGCCTCCCCGTCGTCCTCCATGCCGGTCCGCCACTTCAGCTCCGTGCTGACGCCGACCAACTCCAGCAACTGCTCATCAACCTCATTCGCAACGCCGTCGAAGCTGCTCTCAGTTCGACCGCTGGCGCCCGCCCCGAAGTCTCGATCGCCTGGAGCACCACCCCCACCTCCGCCGTCGTACAGGTTCGGGACAATGGCATGGGCCTCATGAACCCGGCCAATCTTTTCGTCCCCTTTTACACCACAAAACCCGAGGGGAGCGGCATCGGCCTGGTCCTCGCACAGCAAATCGCGACCGCGCACAAGGGCTCCGTAACGCTCTACAACAACCCCGACGGACCCGGGTGCGTCGCCGAACTCAGACTTCCCTTGGAGCAATCGGAGTGACCTGCGAGTTTGCGCTCGACGGGCGATATTTCATGAAACCTTTGTAAGATAATTGCTTCGAAAGCGCGGAAAATCTTATCTTCATAGACCTCAATCGAAAGCATGGGAGGCACCTTGAATCTGATAAAGGACCTGCAGTTCTCGTTGCGCCAATTGCGAAAAGCCAAGGTGTTCGCAGTCGTCGCGATGGTGACTCTCGCGCTGTGTATCGGATGCAACACGGCCATCTTCAGCGTCTTTTATAGCGTACTGCTGCGTCCGCTTCCTATGCGAATCCCGATCGCCTCATGATCATCTCTGAGCACGCAACGCACTTTCCCATGCTCACCGCCTCGTGGTTGAACTACAAGGATTGGAAGGCGCAGAGCACGTCGTTTGAAGATTTCGGAGCTACGCGGATCGTGACGATGGCGCTGACCGGAGACGGCCAGCCGGAGCAGATTCCCGGGCAGATGGTGACCGGAAACCTGCTGCATATGCTCGGGGTGAATACGGTTGCCGGCAGGCCAATCAGTGCAGTGGACGACCAGCCTGCATCGCCTGCAGTTGCCCTGCTCGGTTACGGATTGTGGCAGCGCAGGTTCGGTGGCGCCGAGAGTATTCTTGGCCAGACCATTACGCTCGATCGGCAGCCCTATACCGTTGTTGGTGTGCTGCCGCAGGGGTTCGAGTTGCTGCAGCAGGCGCCGGATTTTGTCGTAGCCATCGGGCCGTGGACAAGCAAACTGCCGGATGACCGCTCCTGGCATCCCGGCATCAACGCAATCGCCCGGCTGAAACCCGGAGTTTCTTTGAGCCAGGCGCGGGCGGAGATGAGCACCATCGCCAAAAGGCTCTATGCGCAATATTCGAGAGACAACATCGCGATCGATGCCTTAGTGAACCCAATGCAGACTCAGCTTGTGAGCGACGTGAAGCCGGCATTGACGATGCTGCTGGGAGCCGTGATCTTTGTGCTGCTCATCGCGTGCGGGAACATCGCCAATCTGATGCTGACGCGTGCCACGGCACGCCGGCGAGAGATTGCTATACGCATGTCGCTGGGCGCCTCAGACTGGAAGATCATTCAGCAATTGATTGTTGAAGGGCTGGTGCTTTCGCTGACGGGCGCCGCGGTTGGAGTCGCGCTGGCTTATCTTTCGATGCCGTGGTTGCTCCATGCCGCAGGGAGCGTGCTGCCGGCCGACGCAGATGTCCACATCAACGCGAAGGTTCTGCTGTTCACCGTCATCCTGTCGATTTGTGCTGGTGTGTTCTTCGGTATCGCGCCAGCCAGTCAGATCCGGATGAGGGACTTGCGCACAGTTCTAAACGAGACGGAGCGTGCCGGCAGTGGCAGAGGTTCGAAGCTGCTGCGCAACGGTCTGGTGGTCTCTGAGATCTCGCTGGCTCTACTGCTGATGATGGGCGCGGGGCTGTTTGTGCGCAGTCTGGGCCGGCTTTCTGCCGTCAACTTCGGATTTTCGGACGATCACCTGCTCGTAGCTGATCTTCCCGTGCCTCCAGCCAGCGCCGCTCCAGCGGAGGCGCACCGCAACATGGACTTCTATGAGAACACGCTGCGGGAGTTGCGTGCGCTCCCCGGCGTGAAGTTCGCCGGGGCGACATCGTTTCTGCCTGTGAGCGGGCAGGGCAGTGCGATCCACTTCAATATCCAGGGAAGGCCGCCGCGGAACCCCTCAGAGTACGTCACGGCAAACTATCGCGTCACGAGCGCGGAGTACTTTCAGGCGCTGTGGATTCCGCTGATCGCAGGACGCTGGATCGAAGACTCGGATCGTGAGAGCGCGCCCTCGGTCGTCGTAATCAACCAGGCCATGGCGAAGATGTACTTCGGAGATCAGTCGCCCCTTGGAAAGAAGATGCAGCTTGGGGCGTTGCCCGATGACACCACTCCCTGGATGATGGTCGTAGGCGTTGTAGGGGATGTAAAGCAGTCGCTGGTGACCGATGTAGCGACCGAGATGTATGTGCCGTATCGGCAGGCAAATGAGCTTCTGCCAGTGCGAACGATGTCCGTTGTCATGCGAACCGAGGTCGACCCGCGCTTGCTTATTCCAGATCTTCGCGAGACAGTGCGCAGGATCAATCCGGATCAGCCCGTGATCCACATCCGAACGATGGAAGAGAACGTAGCGCAGAACTTCTCGCAGCCACAGTTCCGCGCGTTCCTGCTGTTGATCTTCGCCGGACTTGCGCTGCTGATTGCCGCAGTGGGCGTCTACGGAGTGATGGCGTACTCGACGGCGCAGCGCTCAGGCGAGATGGCGATTCGGATGGCGCTGGGCTGCAGCGTCGAACGAATCTTCGCGCTCGTCCTTACCGACGGCCTGCGACTGACGCTGATCGGCGTGGGGATCGGGACCGCGCTGAGTATCGTGCTGGGCCATTGGTTGAAGTCGCTGCTGTTTGGAATTTCGTCGACCGACGGGGTCACGCTTACGGCAGCAATTGCGGTGGTGGTAACTGCCGGGATTGTGGCCACGCTGCTTCCGGCGCGACGGGCATCGCGGATTCAGATTGCCTCCATGATGCGCGAGAACTGAGGTTCCTGATTTATTGCTTGGCACCAGAGAGGGCGACGCAGGCGAGCAACAGCGGATCACTCGTGCTGGGTAAAGAGATGAGGTGTGCGAGGAGGCGCGCAGCCGCCAAGCCGCCAAGCCGCCGATCAGACCGGCGCACGCTCCAATGATCAGGATGAGCACGGGGCGGTTAAGCGTGGAGCGCATGCCCTGGATGCGTTGAGCGCCCAGCGCCATTCGGATGCCTTGCTCCTTCATGCGTTTTGAGACGGAGTACGACGCCATACCGAAGATACCGGTGACCGCGAGTATGGCGGCAATCAGTCCCATGACGCCGAGAACAAGCGTTGCGGTGCGAACTGGAATCATGGACCGACCGATGGCGTCGCTCCATGTGAGGATGGAGAACGGCGCGGTCGTGACGACCTGGGAGAGGGAGCGGCGCAAAGCGTCAGCGATTTGGTCCGGCGGCAAATGCGAGCGGACGAGAACGGTTACGGGACCCGAGACCACGTACGGCCCGATGCCCTGCGCGTAGGGCATGAAGATCGCGGGTTGCAGATCTTCGCCGGGGTCAGTGTATTTTCCGTCTTCGACCACTCCAACTATTTCCAGTCTGACGGGATCGAAAAGCTTGAAGCGCTGCCCCACAACGTGGGTGGTGCCAAAGAGCCGACGTACGAAGGTCTCATTGACAATGGCGACCGTGGGCGAGCCGAGCTTGTTCTCTGCTGTGAAGTCGCGCCCGGATTCGAGGCGCGTCCCGGCCACTTGAAAATAACCCGGAGAGACGGAATAGGTGATCGCGCCGAAGGCGGCGTTGGTGGGTACAAACTGCGTCGTGTCCCAGGAATAGACTGTCCACCCATGGCCTCGAGGGTGGGGAGCGCCATGAGGGTGCGGAGGTTTTCGATGGAGTCGTCGGCGACGAGTTTGCTGCGATGGAGGATGACGATGCGTGAGCAGACGCGTTCGACGGTGTCGAGCTCGTGGGAGCTGAAGAGAACGACTTTGCCGCGGGCAGCGAGTTCTTGGATGAGGCTGCGGAGAATGAGGGCGGAGCCGACGTCGAGGCCGGAGAACGGTTCGTCGAGCAGAACAAGGTCAGGATTGTGGAGGAGGGCGGCGCTGATGAGGACCTTCTGGCGCATGCCCTTGGAGTAGCCGGAGATGGAGGCGTGGCGGTCGTCGTAGAGGCCGAAGATGCGCAGCATACCGTCGATGCATCCAGAGGATTCTTTTGCGGGGAGCTCGCGGAGCTGCGCGACCATCGTGAGGTATTCGACGGCAGAGAGGTGGTTGTAGAGGTAGGGCTCTTCGGGGACGTAGCCCATGCGGCGCTTGTAGGCGATGAGGTCGTCGTGGATGAGCTTGCCGTTGAAGAAGATGTGGCCCGAGGTGCTGTCGATGAGGCCGGTGATCATTTTCATCGTGGTTGACTTTCCCGACCCATTGGGACCGAGGTAGCCGGTGACCTCGCCGGCGCGGGCACAGAAGCTGACGTCATCCACCGCGGGAATACCCGCATAAAGCTTGGAGACACTACATAGTTCGAGCATGATTCGGCGCCTTTCGGGACTGCACAAGCCCTCAACTAAGACCGAGAAGCTGGAACTCGCCCTCGTATCCTTCCATCTCTTCTTCGACCTCGTCTGGTCCGTTGGCTAGAGATCTAAAGACCATGTGAGCGAGTGCGGTTGGCAGTATAGCCAACAATATCTTCGCCAAATGCTTCTCGCTAGCCATCTCCATCAAGATAACTCCGATGATCGCCGGCGGAAGGACTCCCACATACAGCGTGAGCATCAAGGGCAGGCTTGTTCGGCCCGGCATCCGAGGACGGTTGAACGGTACGGCTCGCCGAAACACGAAGAACCCATCCGTCAGCAGGACGCAGAGGCAGAGCCCGAACGCGGTCTGAACGATTAGTTGTCTAGTATCCCATCCTGCCACTCGCAGCACCCCCAGGATGCCGCACATCGCAACCAGGGCGCACGAGAACGTCCATCTGCGTGCAGCAGCCGCACATTCGTTGGTGCGGACCCCAGTGATGCGAAAGATCCATCCTGCCGAAAGGTTGAGCGGAAACGCAAATGCGGCCCGCAGGCCAGCAATGACCCAGAACAGCAACAGCGGCATGACCGCATGCAGACCACGGATGGAAAGCGTGTGGTGACTATGTCCCCCTGATGGAGTAATCGTCGTTGCACACGCCACCGCCAGCGCCAGCCCCGCTCCGCAGTACATCGCCAGGTACACCTGGTAGAGATTGTTGCGCGCTACTGTCTGGCCGATGAAGTGAAAGACCGCGCGTTCGCCGGGGCGTCGCACGATGCTGTGGACGATTCGGTTTAGCCATCGCCAACCTTGCCACTTGCTGCGCGAGCTTCCTTCGATTGCCATCTTTCGCATGCGCGCCCACGCCATCGGATACGTCACCAGCACCACCATCGCCACCACCACCGTCCCGCGAAGCGCATACCGCGCCATCTCTCCCGCGAACACCGGCGCAGCATCTCCATGAAGCAACTGCTCATACAGACCCAGAAACCAAATCGGAGGCACGAACCGCGCCATCCCCAACGGCCCCGATAACAACGCCTGAATCGAATCGACATATTTCACGCAATGCAGCATCAGCAACACCAACCCTGTCACGGACAACATCTGCATCACGGGCGAAACCATGCGAAACCTCGCGGCGCCGAGTGTGCAAAGCAGCACCCCGCCCAGCGCTAGAAAAAACAATGCCGCGAAGACTCCCGCCAGCAGCACTGCGGCTCCATGGGCATAGACCTGCCGGAAGAAGTCGCCTCTACTGATCGCCGGCAACATCCATATCCCGAAGAAGTTGCAGGCAAACAGAAACAGCCCTAAGAATGCAATCAACGCCGTTGCCTTCGCCGCGAGCATTCGGAGTGGTTTCAACGACAAGGTTGTAAGCACGAGAAAGTCCAGCCGATCCGGAAACAGCATCTCCCACTCGAAGATCGACACGGCTCCCATCACCACAAAGGAAAACAGTACAAAGAAATAGTGGTCTTCGATCACATTCCAAGGGGGTCTTAGGAATGGTTTCGGCGAATACAGTAACTGCAGAAAGAACGTGATCACCATCTCTGGAGCGGCGACGATCGAAAGGGCACGCACCACCGTTGTTTGGGTGTCTCCGTCGACCTGCAGGGTATCGTTGTCGAAGAAGCGCCGGAAGAAATGGTCGACCAAGATGCGAGTGATGCGATAGCTCTCAACCATGGCGCACCTTCATTACACTCACCATCTCCTGCGCTACTTGCTCCGTGTCTGTTTGCTGCACTAGTTGCGCAAATACGCTCTCCAGGGTTGGCAACTCCATCAGTCGCGTGAGATCGCTCGGCGCGGCGTCGGCAACTACCTTCCCTTTTGCCAGCACGATCACGCGATTGCATACCTGCTCCACCACTTCCAGCACGTGCGAGATGTAGAGAATCGCCTTTCCCTCGGCTGCCAGAAGCACCAGCAAGTCCTTGAACAGCCGCGCCGACACCGCATCCAACCCCGATAGCGGTTCGTCGAAAACAATCAGCTTCGGATCATGCAGCAACGCCGCCGCAATCAACACGCGCTGTTTCATTCCCTTCGAATAATCCGTCAGAGCCGAGTGCTGCGCCGCTTCCAGCGACAATAACTGCAGCAGCGTTCGAGCCTTGCGCTCAATCATGCGTTCCTGCATCCCCCGCAACCGCCCGATGAGTTGCAGATACTCAAGTCCCGAAAGATGGGTATACACCTGCGCCTCTTCGGGGACATATCCAAGCTGCGCTCGATACGACGCGAGATCGTCGTGTATGTTTCGACCGGCGAAGAGAATCTTGCCCTTGGTCGGCTGAATCATCCCAATCACCATCTTCACCGTCGTCGACTTGCCCGAGCCATTCGGTCCCAGGTAGCCCAACACTTCTCCCTCGTTCAGGACAAAGCTGACGTCCTCAACGGCCGGGATACTGCGATAACTCTTCGACACATTCCTAAGTTCCAGCATGATCACCACCCTATGTAGCATACTACTCGTGATAGTATACTGCATAGTCATGAACGCGCCACGCCTATCCCATACCGCGGCCCTTATCCTCAAGGCAATCAGCCTCGGCTACTGTTACGGCCTGGATGTTATGGAGATCACGGGCCTGCCTAGCGGCACCGTCTACCCCGCTCTTCGTCGGCTGGAGCGGGACGAATTTGTAGAGTCCAAGTGGGAGCCGGAAGAGCAAGCCACGTCGAAGCAGCGACCGGCTCGCAGATACTATGAAGTCACCCGCGAAGGAAAGGCAGCTGCGCTTGCTGCCACCCAGAGGTACCCCTTGCTCGCACACCTTGTTCCGGAGAAGCGATCATGAGCCAGACTCCTGCTCCGACGCTACCGCCCTTTGACCGTAAGCTCCTTGCCGTGGTCGAGCGACTAGTCCCGCTCGCGGAACGGGAGGAGTGGTCCCGCGCTTGGCAGGCGGAACTCTGGCATATGCATCATCGGCGAGGACTGCATCACAGGTCAGCTCTTATCACGATGGCTGATTTCTCCATCGGCCTCACCCGCGATGCTCTATGGCTTCGCACCGAGAGTTGGAGACGCACCTTCACGGGAACAGCGGTCCTTTGCATCGCGTTTCTCTTTGGTCTGATCATCATCGCCTCTCTCGTGGCTCTGGCTCCCACAGCCGGCTGGCGCACCCTCAGTTCCTCATTGGGCGAGCAGTGCCTGCGTTACATCGTCGTATCGCCCCTCGTCATCTTTGTTGCCTTCGCCAGCGCGTCCAGTAGGCATATTGAGCAAGGCTCATCGAACAGAGGACGCTTCTGGCTCAAGCAGCAAGCCTTCTTCTCTGCGAAAGTCATCCAGGTCCTGGTCCTCGCCTTTGTCCTGAGCCTCGATACCTGTCAGCCGTTGCACAACGCGTTCCCCGCCACGGCCGACTTCTTCCGGATTTATTTCTTCGTTCTCTTCGCGCTCTTCGGATTGCGCTGGGCAATTCACGATCAGGAGCAGCGCTGCAAACACTGCCTGCACTCGCTCGCAACGCCCGCTCGCGTCGGCCGTCCCTCGCATAACCTGCTGGAGTGGAATGGTACGGAGCTGAACTGTATGCGGGGCCACGGCCTGCTCAGCATCCCTGAGATGGAAACCAGCTGGTGTCAATCCAGCCGCTGGATCGCCATCGATGCGTGTCGGTTGAGAGTCGATGAAGATCGGTACTTGGAAATTGGCTAGCGTTTATCGGCCATTTCGGCTCTTCCATGAGCGCGACTAGTTCTTCGTTGTACGTCATGCCACCCCTTCACGGAGAGGTGACACCTTGCCGCCGCGCTGAGTCTGCTCAAGAAAGCGGCCGAGTCCTGACGGGAAGGAGGCCTAACGCCGCGGGAGCATGGCAGGTGGGTCTACTGGATCAGGAGTGGGGGAATTATGCGTCGCGATCGTAAACAGGCCTACGCGACCCGGTCCGGGCAACCGGATCTTTATGGTTGGGATGGATCGTAGTTGCCCAAAACGC
>Ga0302315_10006058_pt1 | contig 10167 bp, 9 predicted proteins | sample III_Palsa_N3_1_FD_200532 | JGI IMG/M metagenome (GOLD analysis project Ga0302315, IMG submission 200532) | Peat permafrost microbial communities from Stordalen Mire near Abisko, Sweden - III_Palsa_N3_1 | ecosystem: Environmental > Terrestrial > Soil > Palsa > Peat permafrost | place: Sweden... | reverse complement strand
TCTTTGTACTGTTCGTGGTCTGCCATAAACCTGAGGTATTCGTCAGAGGATGGAAAGAGCTCCATGATCCTTTTGGCAATAAGCCACTCATCAGAAACTTGTTGCAAATAATACGGCAAACTAGAGTATTCGTAGTCCCGCCAATGTTTCGGATCGAGGTGTATGTAACGAGTGATGTGCTCCAAATAGGAGTTGTCAGTTACCGGTGATGCCTTATAACGAGACTCGAGAAGCGGGCCACTCCGCTTATATTTTTTGTTGAAGTACATACTGTAGCTAGTGAGTAAGCTACGCATGAATTCCGTCATGACACCCTTCTGGCGTTGATAGATAAGCAGGTGTGCGTGATTCGGCATTAGACAAAAGGCGGCCAGTTCAAGCCGATTGTAGTAGTTAGGAAACGACAGACCAGCTGAGTTCTTTACCTCTTCTAGAGAAAGGTATCGTGCAAATAGCTGCAACATCTTTTCGAAGTCAGCTGCATCACGAAAGATACGCAAGCCGTTTCCTCCGCGAAAATATACATGATAGTAACTCTCAGGAATATCTATCTTCAAGACGTTGCGACTGGGCATACAGCTATATTACATCATACTTCTCATGGACTATAGGTTCGTCCTAATGGTATTCACGTAGGGGGTTATCGCGGTTGTGGTTTTCATATATAATTATAGATAATTATGCGTGTATCTGATGACTTGGTGGAGAAGTTGCTGACCTCGACCGGTAAATTTAACAATGATCAGATAAGGGCTCTGAGAGAACAAGAAAAAAGCGATAAGAAACCGCTGCAAGACGTGGTAGTTGCCACCAATACGCTCAGTGAGAAGGACTTAACTAAGCTCTACGCTCAAGAGATCGATGTACCTTTCGTGGAGCTCAACGCTCGCGAGCTACACAAAGATATTCTGAAACTCATCCCCGAACGCGTGGCTAAGCAGTATCATGCCGTAGCTTTCGACGTCGATGAAGACGGTGTCGTCTTCGTTGCCATGGAAGATCCCGACGATGTGCCTGCTATAAGCTTTCTGCAAAAGCAACTCGGCCAGCCGGTAAGGGTACACATAGCGGCCGCTAGTAATATCCTGGCCGCCCTAGATCAGTATGACAATACCAACGTGGGAACTGAGCTCGCCAAAGTCATAGCCGTCGAAGACAAAGACGAAGCCGATGAAGAGCTTGATGAGAAAGACGTAGCCGAAGACTCTCCCATTGCCCAAACAGTAAACCTAATAATCGACTACGGCGTGAAGGCTGGTGCTAGCGACGTACATATCGAGCCGCGTGAGAACTTCGTATTGGTACGTTATCGAGTTGACGGTATCCTGCGTGAGGCTAACAAGCTTCCACGTAAGGTCTTGAACTCACTTATCAGTCGTATAAAAATTCTTGCCAACCTCAAAATTGATGAGCACCGCGCACCACAAGACGGTCGTTTTAAAATATCCGTCAGTGGTCACGTCTACGCACTGCGCGTCTCTACATTACCTGTCGTGGACGGCGAAAAGGTGGTTATGCGTATCCTGGACGAGTCTAGCCGACCAGCCACGCTCGAGGAACTCGGCTACTGGGGTGGTGCGTTAACCGCCGTGCAGCACTCCATGGTACAACCACACGGTCTCGTACTGGTAACCGGACCAACTGGTTCGGGTAAGTCTACCAGCCTTTTCAGCGTACTCAGCATATTGAATAACCCGGGTGTGAACATCAGTACCGTGGAAGATCCGGTAGAGTACCGCATCATCGGTGCCAATCAGACACAGGTGAACCCCACGGCTGGTATGACATTCGCAAGCGGACTACGAGCCCTACTCCGCCAGGATCCGAACATTATCATGGTAGGGGAGATCCGTGATAGTGAAACAGCCGACCTGGCCATTCAGGCCGCCCTGACTGGCCACCTCGTGTTCAGCACGCTTCACACCAACAATGCCGCAACTTCTCTACCACGCTTGCTCGAAATGAATATCGAACCATTCCTGATTGCGAGCACTGTGCGGATCGCGGTAGCACAGCGCCTCGTGCGTAAGCTTTGCCCTGATTGCCGCGAACCGTATGAGCCCGATCAGGCGATACTAACACGCATTGCTAAGACGTTCGCACTCGATGCTGCAGCGATGAAGCACCTGCACGAGCTGGAAAGCGAAGCGCTTGCTGCTGGTATTGGCGCCAAAGACGTGAGCAAAATAAATAAGAATTCGACGATCGAGCTTACCACTACCGAAAAAACTATCGCTAAGCTCTGGAAAGCCCATGAAGACGGCTGTAACAACTGCGAGCATACCGGCTATCACGGCCGTATGGGCATATACGAGGTACTCGCGAATAGCTCGGGTATCCAACAGCTTATTGTCACTGCCAGCACAAGCGAAGCAATTGAAAAAAAGGCTATCGAAGAGGGTATGATAACTATGCAGATCGATGGTCTAGTAAAAGCATTGCGCGGCCAAACCACCCTTGAAGAAATCTTGCGAGTTACCGCAGAAAACTAACCAGATACACTATGCTATTCTCATATAAAGCCACCAAAAAAGACGGAACAGCCGCCACCGGTACCATAGAAGCTGGCAGCCACGAGGGTGCCGTGCAAGCACTAGCCCATCAAGGCCTACATCCGCTAGTAGTTAAGGCAGCGACAGCTAAGGGCAAGGGTGGCGGCAACATCACATTCGGTAACTTCGGCAAGAAGGTTAAGAGTAGCGACCTAGTAATCTTTACCCGGCAACTTGCCACCATGGTGTCAGCCGGCGTACCGCTGGCCCGTGGACTGGAACTGCTGCAAGAGGACCCGGAAAGCCCGTATTTCAAGGAGGTTCTGTCAAGCATAACGAGAGACGTGAGAGGCGGCTTACCGCTCGGGGATGCGTTTGCAAAGTACCCCAATGTATTTAGTGACGTATACGTCAACATGGTCAAAGCCGGTGAAGAGGGTGGTATCTTAGACCAGATCATGAAACGGCTCGCGAAACAGATCGAGAGTGACGCTAGCATGAAAAAACAAGTTAAGAGCGCCATGGCCTACCCTATAGTCATTGGCTGCATCACGGTAGTCGCCTTCTTCGGAATCATGTTCGTACTCATGCCAAAGCTAGGGAGCATCTTCGCCCAACTAGCCGGACCGGGGTACCAGCTGCCTATTTATACTCGAGTACTGCTCAACTTCGCCGACTACTGTCGTAAATACGTTTTTATATATGCACCGATCATCATCATTAGCATCGTCTTTCTGCGGCGTTACATAAAAACCCCGAGCGGCAAATATAAACTACATGTTTTGTTATTGCGCCTGCCCGTTGTAGGACCCATTGTCAGCAAGTTAGCTATCGCCCGCTTCGCCCGAACATTTTCGTCACTCATGGGAGCTGGCGTAGGCGTGCTGGAGGCCCTGAGCGTGACTGGCGGCGCTATCGGTAATAAGGTTATTGAAAAAGAACTACTCAACGCTGCTGAGGCGGTTAAGGCCGGCAAGCCACTTTCGGCGCAGTTAGCTGCAAGTCCACATTTTCCCCGGATCATTCCCGAGATGCTACAAGTTGGTGAAGAAACTGGCCAGATGGATAAAGTACTTGTCAAAGTCGCTGACTTCTATGAGGAAGAGGTGACGACGACCATGGACGGATTAGCCTCCATTATCGAACCGATCATGATTCTAGTGCTCGGTGCCGGTGTCGGCGTCATTGCAGCCAGTGTTATGGGACCGCTCGCGCAGCTAAGTACACACATCAACGGTAACGGTAACTAAACGAATCCCATACGCCTAGCGCTACTTACCCGCCCTATTTCCTAGTCTCGTTTCTGCCAGGTTCCAACTACAAAAGAACTAGAGGGTAGTCAGGGGTCAGACACCACCAACACCGAGTCGACCCTCGAACCTTAAGCTAGGCTGTTTAAATAAGCTTGACGCCGCTACGCTTATGGTTATAATGGGCTTAGACCTACGGCTATCCGGTAAGGACCCGAAGTGTACTATAAAAATATTTTAACCAATCTATAAAATCATAATAGGAGGTGGGTCCTTATGATCTCACTCAAACAAAAGTCAAAAGGCTTCACGATTGTTGAACTTTTGATCGTGATCGTCGTGATCGCGATTTTGGCAACCTTAGTTATCGTAACTTTCACGGGTATACAACAAAAAGCTCGGGACAGCAAGCGTCAAACGGACATTGATGCCCTCGATAGCCACTTGGAAGCGTTTTATGCCAATAACGGCTACTACCCGACCATTACTGACCTTGTGACTGCAGGCGCACCAAACACAAGCTGGCTTAATACTAACATGGCAGGATTTGATCCGACCGCTTTGACTGATCCAAAGGGTAGTATCATTACGGGTAGCGCGCCCGCCGCCGGCACGTACGTTTACAGCTATGTCACCACGGGCTGTACTACCAGCCAGCCAAGTAGTAGCACTAACGAGTGTACTGGCTTCGTCCTGACCGCAGAGCTTGAAGGTAGCACCACACCCTTCGTCAAGCAAAGCAACACCTAGATCTTAGTAAGACTACAAATAACTGGAGCTGAAATACGCTCCAGTTTTTGTTATGAACGCATTCTCAGTGGGGAGGCGACACGGATAACACGACGTCATACCCAATCGACACTGCCCCTCGTACGGCAGCAGAGGCCTGTGGTCAGTTTCGGACCAAAGAGCACTATACTTAGCCCTTACGCTCGTCATCTGGTATATAATGCTGCTCATGGCCACCATAGATGAAAATACGCACTTTAAACCAGGTCTGTTTTCCGGGTCTGTTAACCAGATACGGATCTCTGAGGAATCGCCCGACGGCAAGACAACGCTACAATTTCTACATTATCTTAAAGTCACCCACGACCATGTAGATGAAGCCGGGATCGTTAGTGAGATACAAATGAGCGACCATGATCTTCGCGCTCTTTCCGATCTACTATTGGAGCGGATTAAGTAAGCACCTAGGCTCCTCATCCTTATTGGGACCATAGTGAGACCGTCTAGACTATATACGGAGCAGCATGCCCCATCTCAAAACGCCGAATCTCACTATACAGATAGTACCAAGGGTTCGAATCCCTCATCCCCAGCCATTTCAAATTATGCACATTTATCCAGATGATCTGACGATCTCCTGTTAACTCAGCTGGTCACTCATGTATACGCCAAACTACTTGCCGTATCAGCCCGTAACGTTCAACTTGTCACAAAACAAACGGCGTGACTACGTAAAATCGCCGCCACGCCTACAACTAGCATAAGATTGATGGTAAAGTGGCTCGTATGCACACTTTTCAAGCAGCTGTTTTACTCGGCCTGCTCGCTGCGACTTCTTGGGGCATATCCGACTTCTTAATCGGTCGCTCCTCGCAGGCGGCCGGCGCAATGAAAGGTGCCTTCCTCGTCAACACTTACGGAGCTGTGGTGTATGGTTTAGCATTTCTACTGTGCCTATCTCATCATCCTATTTTTACAACTGGAGGGATCAGCTATGCGATCGCCGGTGGGGCGCTTTTTGGTATGGCCCAGGCAACTTTTTTTAAGGCGATGAGTTACGGGCCGGTCGGTTTAGTATCAGCAGTAAGCAGTACGTACCCACTCATTACTCTCTTAGTGGCATTTACTTTTTACGCAGAACACCTCTCTATTCGAGAGGTGTTTGGCATTTTACTAATTGTTGGGGGGGTTATGGTGGCTTCAGGCCTTGCCGATAAAAAAGCCCGCACAGGGCAGCTTGGTAAGGGTCCTCTTTTTGCCCTTATACCAACGCTAGGTTGGGGGGCTGGCTACGTGTTTATTGCGAAGGCCGTGGCTAGCATAGGCTGGGGCTCAACCCTTTTTGTCGAGCTACTCTTAACACCAGTCTCGCTCGTTGCTTTCGTGCCTTTCCTAAAGGGTGACGAGCAGTTTAGCCTTACATCACTACGGGCGAGTTGGAAATTACCCTCGCTATGGGGCGCAGCGATTATCCAAATGCTTGGTTTACTCATTGTCAATATAGCGCTCAGTAAAGTCCCGGCGCACGCCGCAGTTATTATTGCGGTTTCATCTTGCTACCCTGCTCTTACCATCTTTTTAGCATTCCTTCACCTGGGGGAGCGAATTCCATTTCTGCCACTGATGGGCGGGTTGGTTGGCGTGCTCGGTGTCGTATTGCTAGCACTCGGGTGAGCGTTTGCCTAGCATAAGAATTGTTGTTATCATGCCGATGTGAAAATAGCACTCGCAACCGCAACTGACTACGACAAGGGCTGGGTGGACACCCCAGATTTACTCAAGACCTTTACAGACCTCGGGGTTGATGTCAGCTTACCAGTCTGGGATGACCCCACCGTTGACTGGTCGTCTTTTGACGTTGTTCAGCTCCACACACCATGGGATTATCAGGATAAATATGGTCAGTTCATTGACTGGTGCATGAGGGTCGAGACGGTTAGCAAGTTGATTAATAATACGGCTACCGTCAAAGCAAACAGCTCCAAGGACTACCTACTGTTGCTTCAATCGAGCGGTGTAGACATACCTTATAGTCTTATTGCTACTGCCAAGCACCCTATAGCGATCCGCGAATTGAAAGCACATTTTGGCGGATCGGTAGTTATTAAGCCAACGATTGATCTTGGCGGCTGGAACGCTAAGCGATTTGAAACGGTTGAAGAGTCACAGCCCTACATTGCTGATCTCCTAAAGCGACACAATGTGCTCATCCAGGACTTTGTTGCCGAGGTTATAGAGAAAGGTGAATGTTCAGCCGTTATGATTAACGGTAAGCTCAGCCATGTCGTCCGGAAACTGGCTGCACCGGGAGAATTCAGAGTGCAGGATGAGCATGGAGGGACAGTTGAGCCAGGAGAGATTGTGCCAGGTCTTGAGGAATACTGTCAGGATATCATTAATAAACTGCAGCAGCGTCCATTGTACGCCCGAGTAGATTATGTTGAGACGGAAACCACACGATTACTTATGGAAGTCGAGATGATTGAACCGGAGCTATTCCTACGCTTCAAGCCAGATGCGTACAAGGTATTTGCAAAGGCGGTGATAGCCACAGCACAACGCCGTTAATTAGTACCACCTTAACGATTTTCACAGTAAGGTGGCGCCATTGTTTAATACGCAAGTACTTTTCACCCAAGCTACAGAGCCTAATTGACAAGATAGAGTATGGCGTGTTGAATGAATGAGGCATTGAGCAGTTTTTACATTTTTTAAAGGGGGGAACCATTTCGGATGACTGAAGTTTTAGGGGGTGCACCTGCGTTACATAACCCATATATGGAAGTAGATCCTTTACACTTCTCTGATTTGGGTATTGATTTAAAACTTATGGGTTTCGCGCCCGGTGTTGACCCGAGCGTTCCAACGTATCGATGGGATCCTGAGTATACGCTAGGTGGCCTGGATAGCGCTGCCGCTTACTACAAAAATTTCGGAATAGCGGTTCTTGGGGAAAACTGCAAGATAGATGCGGATTTGAAAATCGGTGACATTCCAGAAAAATTCGGTGAACCTGCGATTGAACAATGCTTGCGCAATCGGGAAAAGATGTTGGGCCGTAGGGAAACAAGAGCTGATAGTTCGCTTCGGTATATTACAGTTATACCCCCACAAACTGTTGCAGAATATGTGCCGGCGATAACTGGCCTAGCGGCAAGGCTTGGTCCTGTATTCGAAGCCTTCGGTGGTCCTGGTGCGACGTTGACCCCTAGCATATACGATATGCCGCTGGCGAATGCAATGGTGGTACCGACCAATCCCAAAAGAAGTAGGTCTAACGACGGGATGCAATCACATGGCCTCCATTCTGATACCGACTCAATAACCGTACTTAGCCCTTTTATAAACCTCGGCACCGGTGGAGAGTTTTGCCTTGTAGATGGCGTACAGGAAGCATGCGAGACGGCAGGAGTGGACCCGAATGAGAGCCTGCAGGAGATTATTCGTCGTGTTGATCCTAATGATATACGATTTCTCCTGCACCGCGCCATGCCTGGCCTAGCGATAGTCGCCGATACCACAAATTTGCACTGCGTAACTCCGAAAAGGCCCCAAGACATACAGGCCACATTGTCGTCGGGTGAACCCTGGCATGACCTCGGGGATGGACATATGCTTGCGCGACTCGTGCCAAATATCCCTGGCGATCCTATTGATCGCTTGGCGCTAATCGAACAAGCAAGGTGGGTTGCTCTAGTGGCTTATAACATGGGATTTGGAAAAATGACCCGGGAGGCATTACAAAGAGCGCACGAAGCAGGCGGTACTACACCAGACGACATAGACAAGGTAAATCAAATTATGAGCGGAGTAGACCATTCAGTATTACTGTATGGCCCAAAGAACATTACATCTATGGCACCTTTCGAGCGGGTGTCGCAGAGCATTGAAGAACGACATGCCGCTTAGATACCGATGCTATCATTGAAAAAAGTTTGAAGTAAGTACCACTTCCCCAATCATTTTGTACGAATAGGTTCAAACTTCGGATTTCCAATCTGTAAACATCGGGCTTGAATTTAATGTGAGCAGTACATCACATTTGCTAATAATTCCTCTACCCTCAAACCGTTCATGTTCTTGCAAGAGGGTAGCAATCATCTTATTCGCGACTATGCGAAGACCAGAGGCACTGCCACTGGCGTAATATTGCGTTTAAGTGAGGCGATTGCACATCGTATAGTATGGGCCAGTCTAATGCAGTGACGTGCACATGCTACTACGATCAGACGCCACGGACGAAACGCTTAGCTTGAGTTGTCAATATACGGCGGCATTGGTAGGATTAACTAGATAGGTTACGGTAATTATGTTAAGGCATACGCATGAACAATCTCATTTCCTTTGAAGTTTGCCCTAGGGATACATTAAGGCCACCCGTCGAGTACGATGGGCCCCCTCCACCCGTTGACCTAGACGACAACGACGAGGGAGGCGGCAGGCCAAGATGCGCTCAATGCACATGGATGAATTCAACTACAGAATTACGCCTAAGGGTAGAGTCAGTAGAAAAATCGGGCCTGGACCCAAACGATGCGAATCCAGCTCTGAATCCTCAGCAGAGGGGTGCACTTTATGTGGATCGTAGAATGGGAGTAAGAAACCCCGCAGTTGGGGAGGCAGTGGAAGCAGCTCGGGACACGCCTTGTGACGGACCTGTTGCCGAGAAACGATTTCGATTTTTGGGCAGAAAGTTTGGCCGCGTTGTTGTGCGTTGCTCTAACCCTGCAATACCCTGGGGACGCCTACCTGGTTCTACCTACCCTGGCCGTAGGAATTTGTTCGGTGAGGTTGGAGAAGAATGAGCCGTGTTTTATTGATAAAAGTAATGTCTAAGCCTGCATGATGTCTTAGCCATTGCCCTACAAGGATGAAATCAGAGAGTGAGGGGTGCCAGTTGAGAGACTCATCCCCAGCCAAGTGTTGTATATAAATCTACATTAATTTTTGAAGGCCTCCTTGCGAGGTCTTTTTGTTATACTCTTTCTATGCAAAAGCCCTGCTTAATTATTGTTCATGGCCTACCAGCTACTGGTAAAACAGCTGTGTCAACCGAGATATCAAATCGCCTCCACATTCCCGTCTTTGCAAAGGACGCCCTGAAAGAAGCAATGTTCGACACTGTCGGCTATAGCGACAAAGCTTGGTCGTCTAAAGTTAGTCATGCTTCGCACCGGCTTATGGACATTATCATCGAGCAGGAGCTAGGATGTAGCCGTTCTCTGATGGTTGAAGGTAACTTTAAACCAGATATTGATAGTGCTAGATTTCACAGGCTGTGCGAAAAATATTCCGCCAGCTGCTTGCAACTACTTTGCTGGGCGGAGGGAGAAGGCCTCTACAATCGCTTTCAGGAACGCGAGACCAGCCCAGACCGCCATCCAGCGCATGTACACCCCGATTATCCAAGAAGTCTAGTAAAAGAGTTGTTGGCGCCCGGGAAGGCAGTACCTTTATATAGTGTTGACAACACTATTGAGATAGATACGTCAGATTTTTCTCTCATAGATTACACTATGCTAACGTCCAAGATCTCATCCTTTATGACTGATGGGCGACTCTCCGGTGTACCAATCCAGCGTAAAGTTGCTGATGAAACAGCCTAAAAGTGTTTTAGTTAAGGGTCGGCTCCAAAATCAACATCTATCTCCGACAACTTTTGACCCAGAAGAATAAAGTCATTCATTATGGGTTCG
>Ga0302315_10006055_pt1 | contig 10169 bp, 9 predicted proteins | sample III_Palsa_N3_1_FD_200532 | JGI IMG/M metagenome (GOLD analysis project Ga0302315, IMG submission 200532) | Peat permafrost microbial communities from Stordalen Mire near Abisko, Sweden - III_Palsa_N3_1 | ecosystem: Environmental > Terrestrial > Soil > Palsa > Peat permafrost | place: Sweden... | reverse complement strand
CCTGCACGCTGTTCAGATGTTCACTGGCACCGGTATGGCGCTCGCGCACAGTCTCCAGCTGCGCCTCGATCTGACGCTGACCGGCAAGCTGCTTCTCGATTTCGGTTTCGGCGGCGGACAGATCGGCACCTTCGCCATCGTGCTGGCTTTTCAGGCCGCGGTATTCCAGTGCACGCAGTTCGGCTTCCTTGCGCGTCTGCTCTTCCTTCAGCGCCTTCCAGCGCTCGGCGGCACGGGCCTGCCGGTTGAGATGATCGAGCTGCTTGTCGACCTCATCGCGCACGTCGCGCACACGGTCGAGGTTTTCGCGGGTGGCCTTGATGCGACTCTCGGTTTCCTTGCGGCGCTCCTTGTACTTGGAGATACCGGCTGCCTCTTCCAGATGCGTACGCAGCTCTTCGGGGTGCGCCTCGATGATCTGGCTGATCATGCCCTGTTCGATGATCGAGTAGCTGCGCGGACCCAGGCCGGTGCCGAGGAACAGGTCGGTGATGTCGCGGCGACGGCAGCGCGTGCCGTTCAAGTAATAAGCCGACTGCCCATCGCGGGTGACCTGGCGCTTGACTGAAATCTCGGCGTACTGGCCGTATTCGCCCTGGACCGAACCGTCGCTATTGTCGAAGATCAGCTCGACCGTCGCCTGACCCACCGGCTTGCGCGTGTTGGAACCGGAGAAGATCACGTCGGTCAATGAGTCGCCGCGCAAACGACTGGCCGCGCTCTCGCCCATCACCCAGCGGATCGCGTCGATGATGTTGGATTTGCCGCAGCCATTCGGACCCACCACGCCAATCATGTTGGTCGGCAGTTGCAAAGTGGTCGGGTCCACGAAGGACTTGAAACCGGCAAGTTTGATAGTGGTCAGGCGCATACGGGGGCGGTCCAGAAAGTGCAACGCCTAACGTGGCGTAAAAAAGCGACTGTGCCAAAGGGCCAGCCGCAACGCAACTTGACGTAAGTCATGGAAAATACTCAAAAACCTCGCCCTATATAAATAAGCATGAAGCCGATCCACGCAGGACGCTATGTCTATGCCGGCGGTTCAGCATCAATGGCCAGCGCATGGATTTCGCTCTGCATCAGGTCACCGAGCGCCTCATACACCATACGGTGGCGTCGTATTGGGGCAACCCCGGCAAATGATGCTGCAACGATGCGCACACGGAAATGCCCTCGACCATCCCGTGCGCCCGCATGACCAGCATGCAAGTGGCTTTCGTCGATCACTTCCAGCAGGCTGGGAATGAGGGCCTGTAGCAGGCGGGCTTCGATCTCAGCGCCACGTTCAATGGAATTCATTGCGCTGCCCCTGTCGGTACAACGGTCCCGTCTATCTGCACACGGTAGTCGCCATGTGCAACATCAAATCTCGCCTGTGGCTGCAACAAAGGAACCAGCAAGTCAGTCGTACGGATTTCACCGAATAATTCCATCCCCTGCGGTACGGGGGTGATGACGAAACTCGGATATGGGTCATGGATTTGCCGTAACCCCTTGCGCAAATTATGCATGTAGGCATGCCCAAAGTTGGAAAAGCTAAGAGCGCTCCGTGTCGGTTCACTACGGAGATTGACCAACATGGCAACGGCATAGAGCAAAACTGTGCAAGATGCGAAGATCCACCTCACGCTCTGCGTTTGCTTTGTTCGGTGCCGCGTAACTGCGGCGGCGATGATCAATAGCAACACCGCAACGATCACCTGTGCATCGACGTGGTAACGCACACTGCAGGGAATGATGTCGGCGAAATAAATCGAGCGGTTCGACATCGCGATTGGTACAAAGTCCAGAAAGGTGATGCCAAACAAAAGCAGCCAGCACATTCCGATGCGGATGTCGCGCCGCAGAGTCAACATCAGCATAGCCAACCATACGCCGATAACACCGATCGTCCAGACATTGAACAGACCCGATGCATGGACGAAATCGTTATCAATGGTGAATCCAAGCAAGTTGCCGAAGAGTGCAAGCGAATATTCACCGGCCACCCGCAATGTAACTCGCATGCCAACATGCTCGGTATGCACAAAGTGCGCGTAAGTAAGCAAGTAGGCGATCGAACCACACACCAGAAACGCTGGCAGGCGCCACGCGCGACGCCACGCCCTCCCCGCGATGCCGATGGTGACAAGACCATAGGCCGCAAGATAGAACGGCACAAATACCATTTTGATATAGAAACCGCACCCTATTAAGAACGCGAGCACAACCATCACGGCATGCCGTCGTGCCGCCCCCTCGCGCAACGAAGCCAGGTAGTGATAGGCAGCACATGCACTAAGCGCAAGATAAGGAATGCGATGCGCAGCAGAGGCCCACCACACGAATACGAAAATGTTAAGCACACTGAGCGCATAACACAGCACGATGACATTGCCGAAGACACCCGCTTGTAGCAAGCGGCTGATTCGGCACAGGTAATACAGCGTCACCGCGTGGATGCAGCCGAGCAAACCAAGCGCAACCATGAAGTTCATGGGCGCTATGTGATAGATAATAAACGTCAGCAGACGATGGAATGGCACGATATGTATCGTCTCCACCGGGGTCGCCATATATGCCAGCAGGCTGCTTTTCGCAGCAAGTGCAAAATGGTCAAGATCGTCATTGTTGAAATCGCTGTGCCGATAAGCGAAAAACAGCTCAGCCAACGTAATGAGTACGAGAAGCAGCGCAAAAATCCAGCGACCTCTCGTATTTTCAGTTCGAGATTCCAACGGGTCGCCCGATGAGAGCAATCCGGCTATGCCACTCATGGCAATGTCTTGCGGAAAGGCCGCACGTCGATCCCCGCATAAACACCAGCAGCCATGTAAGGGTCTTTCTGCGCCCACGCACACGCGGCTTCGAGATCATCGAACTCGGCAATGATCAGACTGCCAGTGAAGCCGGCTGGGCCAGGATCTTCTGCATCAATTGCCGGAAACGGGCCAGCCAGTAACATGCGGCCTTTGTCCTGCAATGCTTGTAAACGAGCCAAGTGTGCCGGGCGCGTAGTCTTGCGTGCTTCCAGCGAATTTGCATTGTCCGTGCCGATAATCGCGTACCACATAGTGATTTCCAACGAGGTGATTCGCGATTTTAACCGACTGAGCCACCGGCCATGCGATCAATTTACTTGAAATGCGGATTGGCATGCCCACTATCAGGATTCACCAACCGCGATTCGAGGGGAAAGACATGGCCATCTGGTCGATGTTTGTCGAGGGGATATCCGTTTTGCTGACGCAATTGGCACAACTATTAGATGGCAGCTTCGGGGTAGCTGTCATCGTGCTGGCGTTGTTCGTACGTCTCATGTTGCTGCCAATGACGCTAAGGGTTGCCGAACAGGGGTGGCTCCAGCAACGACAGATGGCCGCATTGAAACCCAAGCTTGATCACCTGCGCGAACGCCATGCCAAGGATCCAGCAGCTTATGCCAGCGCAACACAGGCGCTATATCGCGAGCATGGTGTGACGATGGGTTTGGGCAGCAGCTTGCGCGTCGCTGCTGTGCAGGCACCTATTGGCGCTGGTATCTATGCGGCGATCCGACAAGGCGTAGCAGGCGCAGGGGGTTGCCTGTGGATACCCAAGCTAGCCCGGCCGGATCTGTGGCTGGCGTTGATTGTCGCCGCGCTGAACTTCGCCGTGATGCTGCTCAATCCCGCGATGCCGGAGCAGACGCGAAACTTGCTTCAGTTTCTGCCGGTGCTGATTTCGTTCGTCCTGGTGTGGCACCTTGCTGCAGGACTCGGCCTGTATTGGGCCGGTTCGACCAGCGTGAATCTGCTGCAAACCCTGTTGCTGCGACAACGTATCCGTTGTATGCCTTCCTGAAAACATGAGGCCTGCACCTAATGCAGGCCTCATGTTTTCACATCACCAAGTTCAAGCCTCAGGACGCATATAGGGAAATAGCAGCACATCGCGGATCGAGGCGGAGCCGGTAAGAAGCATCACCAGCCGGTCGATGCCGATACCCAGACCACCGGTGGGCGGCAGGCCAACTTCCAGCGCGCGAATGTAATCGGCGTCGAAATGCATCGCCTCGTCATCGCCGGAATCCTTGGCGTCGACCTGCGATTGGAAGCGTGCGGCCTGATCTTCCGGGTCGTTCAACTCGGAGAAGCCGTTCGCCAGCTCCTTGCCATTGACGAACAGCTCGAAGCGATCGGTGATGCCCTTGTCGGTATCGCTTTCGCGCGCCAGCGGCGATACCTCGACCGGATGATCGGTGATGAAGGTCGGCTGGATCAGCGTGTGCTCGACGGTCTTCTCGAAGATTTCCAGCAGCAGCTTGCCCCAGCCGTAGCCGGGCTTGACCTGCACCTTCAGGCGCGCGGCATGTGCCGCCATGGCTTCGCGATTACGCAGTTCTTCGCGCTTGATCTCGGGATTGTGCTCCAGCACAGCGTCTTCCATGCGCCAGCGGCGGAACGCGGGGCCGACGTCGATCTCGGCGCCGTCCCAGGTCAGCTGCGTCGTACCGAGCACGCTCTTTGCTGTATCGCGGATCACCGATTCGGTGATGTCCATGATCTCGTGATAGGTCGCGTAAGCCTGATACAACTCCAGCATGGTGAACTCGGGGTTGTGCCGGGTCGACACGCCCTCGTTGCGGAAGTTGCGATTGATCTCGTACACGCGATCGAAACCGCCAACCACCAGTCGTTTCAGGTAAAGCTCCGGCGCCACGCGCAGATACAGATCCATATCCAGCGCGTTGTGATGCGTGATGAACGGCTTGGCCGTGGCACCGCCGGGGATCACGTGCATCATCGGCGTCTCGACTTCCATGAAGCGACGCGGCGCGGCCTCAAGCCACTGGCGCATGAAGCCGATGATCTTCGAACGCGTGACAAAGGTGCGCCGCGCTTCCTCGGTGACAATCAGATCAACGTAGCGCTGGCGATAGCGCTGCTCCACATCGGCCAGGCCGTGGAACTTGTCGGGCAGTGGACGCAGGCTCTTGGTCAGCAGGCGGATATTGTCAGCGCGCACGGAGAGCTCGCCGGTCTTGGTGCGCATCAGCACGCCTTCGGCTCCGATGATGTCGCCGACATCCCACCCCTTGAACGCTTCGTAGGTTTCGCCAACGGTGCCTTGGTGGATGAATAGCTGGATGCGGCCGGTGTAATCCTGCAATTGCACAAAGCTGACCTTACCCTGCACACGCTTTAGCACGATGCGGCCGGCCACCTTCACCCGACGCGCCGCGGCCTCGATCACTTCGGCCGTCTGGACGTCTTTATCCGCAAACTCGGTTTGCAGGTCGCCGGCAAAGCTGTCGATCTTGAAGTCGTTCGGAAACGCGATGCCCTGCCCGCGCAGCGCGGTCAATTTCTCGCGACGCTCGGCGATCAGCTTGTTTTCGTCGATGGGTAGGGTGTCAGACGGTTCACTCATGGGTTTCCCTTGCTGCCGGCGCGTACGCCGGGCGGCGGACGTTTCTCTAGTTTATGGTTGGGTCGCAAACAAAATGGAGAGGTTCTTCTTCAGAATGACATCGCCCATCAATCGCCCTTGTGAAACACATGCTTGACCGCATGCCTGGTCGCATTCCAGCCATCGCGCGCACCATGACCGACAGCGATACCGGCTTTCTTCGCGCCGTGGCCGATATCGCGGGCACCGTTGCCGATGCCATGGCCGACAGCCTTGGCATCTTGCTTGACACCTTGGCCAGATGAGCTCTGCTGCGCGCCGGCCGTGCCGTTAAACGCTGCAAACGTGGCGAATACGATAAGGATTCCCCAGATCTTCATGTTGTTCATGCTGGGGCTCCTTCTCGATGATCGGGTCGCTTCAACGGATCAGTACTCACGCATCGCTGCGTTTCGAACCCGCCTCAAGGCCAGATTTCAAGCTAGCTTCGATGAATTCGTCCAGATCACCGTCCAGTACTTTCTGCGTGTCGGTGCGCTCGATGCCGGTGCGCAGATCCTTGATGCGGCTCTGGTCGAGCACGTAGTTGCGGATCTGGCTGCCCCAACCGATGTCGGACTTGGTCGCTTCCAATGCATCGCGTTCGACGTTCCGCTTCTGCACTTCCAGCTCGTACAACTTGGCGGCCAGCATTTTCATCGCGGTGGCGCGGTTGGCATGCTGGCTGCGGCCGGTCTGGCAGGCGACCACGGTATTCGTCGGGATATGTGTAATACGCACCGCCGACTCGGTCTTGTTGACGTGCTGGCCGCCGGCGCCGGAGGAACGATAGACGTCCGTACGCAGATCAGCCGGATTGATATCGATATCGATGTCGTCGTCGACTTCCGGTGACACGAACACCGAGGTGAAGCTGGTATGCCGACGATTGTCCGAATCGAACGGCGACTTGCGCACCAGCCGGTGCACGCCGATCTCGGTTTTCAGCCAGCCGTAGGCGTAATCGCCTTCCACGCGGAACGTGGCTGACTTGATGCCGGCGACATCGCCACCGGACACTTCCATCAGTTCGGTTTGCCAGCCGCGCGATTCGCACCAGCGCAGGTACATGCGTAGCAGCATCTCGGCCCAGTCCTGCGCCTCGGTGCCACCGGCACCGGCCTGAATATCGACGAACGCATTGGTCGAATCCATCTTGCCGGAGAACATGCGCTGGAATTCCAGCTTGCTGATCTGGCTGTCCAGCCGCGCAACGTCGGCAACCACGGACAACGCGGTCTCCTCGTCTTCGTCGGCAATCGCCATCTGCAGCAGTTCGTTGCCATCGGTGAGGCTGGCCGTCAGCGTATCGATACCGCTGACGATGGTGTCGAGCCGTGCGCGCTCGCGGCCCAACTCCTGTGCGCGGGCCGGATCGTCCCACACGGTGGGGCTTTCCAGCTCGCGGGTTACTTCTTCGAGACGCTCACGCTTGGTGGCGTAGTCAAAGATACCCCCGAAGCGACTCGACGCGGCCGCTGAGGTCCGCAATCTGCGCAAGGATGGGATTGGTCTCGATCATGGGTTGGCTCTTACCGGTTTTTCGACCGCTAATAATAGCAGAGGACGACCCGCGGTCTGCCCCGGCAACTTCACCCAAGGACACGCCAGTGCCTTACATTGGTTCGGGATACAAGTTGCCCAGTGAGGCGTCGCCAGATGCAAACGTCAGTCGTCGAACGCCTCGACGGTTTCGCGACGTCCGCACAGGAAGGCGTCGGCGACCAGACGCAACGGCGTCGTATCCACATCACTGCAACCGCTGTGAATCAGCGTCGCAAAGCGTGCATACAACCCCGGGTATTCGCGATCTTCAGCGTGCTCGATGCCACTCGGCAACTCCAGAACCGCACCGCCATTGGCAAGCTTCAGCGTACCTGCGTCGGTCTCGATCACGATGTCCCAGCTCTGCGGGCCGGTCTGACGCCAGTCGAGATCCATCGATATCTTGACACCGGCGGTATCCTTGAACGTCATTACAGCGGCGATCGGCGCGGCGCGATTGGCAGGCGTCGACAGGACTGCGGAGTCAAGAAAAAACGTCCGCGGCAGGATTCGCGTGGCGATCGAGAGTGCATTGATACCGGGATCGAACACGCCCAGACCGCCAGCTTCCCAGATCCAGGCCTGCCCCGGATGCCAGACGCGAACGTCCTCTCGCCACGTAATTGAAACGCTGTCGATACGCCGCTCGGCAAGCCACGCGCGCGCTGGCTCCACGCCGGCGGCATAGCGCGAATGCCAACTGGCAAACAGCGTCAGACCTTTCGCGTTCGCCTGCTGCTCCAGTGCCGCAACCTCGGACAGCGTCGCGCCCGGTGGTTTTTCAAGAAAGACGTGGGACCCGTTTGCCAATGCCTGTTGGGCGATCGCGTAACGAACCTGAGGCGGTGTGCAGATAACGACGGCGTCGACGTCCGGTCCATCCCGTAACAGACCTTCGAGACTTTCGAACCCGGCAACGCCCTCGATAGCCGGCTTGCTGCGACTGACTACGGCGGCCAGTTTGAAAGCCGCGTTACTGGCAATCGCAGGAAGGTGTTGATCACACGCGATCTTGCCCATGCCAACGATGGCCAAACGAATAGGCTCCATGCTCAAAGCTCCTTGATGGTGAAGGTTGAGGCCTCGGCCTGCGCCAGCGTATTGCGCAGCGGCAAGGTGAACGGTGCAGCCTCTATCTCGAACTCATCACCCACTTCAGTTTTGATGCCTTCGGAAAACGACAGCGTGGCAGTGCCAAAGAAATGCACGTGGACGTCGCCCGGCTGGCGAAACACTTCGTATTTGAAATGATGTGCTTCCAGATTCGCGAAACTATGCGACATGTTTTCCTCACCGGACAGGAACGGCTTTTCCCATAAGACCTTACCATCCCGGTGGATCCGACTGCTGCCCTCGATCTGCATGGGGAGCGGGCCAACGAGCAACTCCGGACCGAGCGCTGCCTGCCGCAGTTTCGAGTGCGCCAGCCACAAATAATTATGGCGTTCGGTCACGTGGTCACTGAACTCGTTGGCAAGGCAAACGCCGAGGCGAAATGGGGTTCCATCCTCGCCAATTAGGTAGATGCCGGCCAGTTCAGGCTCTTCACCACCATCCTTCGCAAACGACGGCGACGTGAGCGGTTTGCCTGGTCCGACCAGGCCGAAGCCATTGCCCTTGTAGAACCACTCCGGCTGGCTGCCGACTTCGCCAGCCGCTGGCTTGCCGCCCTCGACGCCTTCAAGAAATATGCGCATCGAATCCGTCTGCTTTTCGGCGGCGGCCGCCTCGCGATGCATCTTGTCACGCCCTTCGGCGGAACCCAGATGGGTGAGGCCGGTGCCGGTCATGAACAGATGCGCTGCGTCCGGGTGATCGATCGGCGCGAGTAGCCGGCCAGCCGCTAGTTCAGCGGCGATATCGACCGGTTCCCCGAAACCACACGCCGCCACCGCGCCAGCCAGATCCGTGCCCATGGCAATCGCCTTGTTCGCCAGCGACCGCACGCTGTCGACGCCGAGCACGAAGGCGTCGCCGTGACTGCTGGCGGCGATCACGGAGCGCGTGCCATCCGCGGCACGATGTTGCAAAAGACGCAGTGTCATGATGTTTCTCTCTTCAAGGGAAGGTCGCGCTCACTGATAGCTGGCGCGCGCGGACATGGAGTGCGGATGGCGGCAATCAACTGCTCGGAATGCCGTCAAGCAATCGCGGCAAGCCAGCATCGTCACGCAGCACGGCAGGCAGCAATCGGGGCGCGAAGTTCTGATACGCAACCGGCCGCAGAAAGCGCTCGATGGCGAGACTGCCAACCGATGTGGAACGCCCATCGGAAGTGGCCGGGTACGGGCCGCCGTGCACCATCGCATGGGTGACGTCGACACCCGTTGGCCAGCCGTTGACGACGATGCGCCCACTCTTGCGCTCCAGCAGCGGGAGCAGCCTTGCCGCCATTTCGGTGTCACCATCATCCATCTGCAGCGTCGTTGTCAGCTGCCCCTCCGCAGCGAGCATGACCGCGCGCAGTTCCACCTCGTCAGCGCAGCGAACCAGCAATGACGACGCGCCGAATATTTCATGCCCAAGCGCCTTCTCGGCCAAAAACGCCTTGCCGCTGGTCGAAAAGAACGTGGCGCGTCCGGCGCTGGCAGCTTCGCCGACAAGACCCTGCGCTACGGTTGCTACCATGTCATTGCGCTGAAGTGTGTCGATGGATTTTTCATAGGCGGCGTGGATCGCGCCGGTCAACATCGTCTGCGCGCCGGCTGCGGAAATAGCTTCGGCAGCAGCCGATACGAAGGCATCAAGTCCCTCGCTTTCGATCGCCAGCAACAGGCCCGGATTGGTACAAAATTGCCCGGCGCCCATCGTCAGTGAACCGACAAATGCCGCGCCAAGAGCGGTCCCGCGTGCATGTAGTGCTTCCGGCAACAGCAGCACGGGATTGATGCTCGACATCTCTGCGAACACCGGAATGGGGATCTCGCGCGCCTGGGCGAGTTTGACCAACGCCAGCCCACCGGCACGCGATCCAGTGAAGCCGACCGCGGCGATCGCGGGATTTTTGACCAGTTCAGTGCCCAGTTCGATACCCGGGCCTGTGAGATGCGAAAACACACCCGCCGGCAATCCGCACGCCTTCACTGCAGCGTGAATGGCACCGGCTACCAGTGCGCCCGTGGCCGGATGTGCCGGATGGCCTTTAACGACAACGGTGCAGCCCGCAGCAAGCGCCGACGCGGTGTCTCCGCCGGCCGTTGAAAAGGCCAGCGGAA
>Ga0302315_10006054_pt1 | contig 10170 bp, 10 predicted proteins | sample III_Palsa_N3_1_FD_200532 | JGI IMG/M metagenome (GOLD analysis project Ga0302315, IMG submission 200532) | Peat permafrost microbial communities from Stordalen Mire near Abisko, Sweden - III_Palsa_N3_1 | ecosystem: Environmental > Terrestrial > Soil > Palsa > Peat permafrost | place: Sweden... | reverse complement strand
CCACGCGCGGCTGGTCGATTGATGCTCTGGTTTACGAGGCGCACTGGAATTCCACGGATCAGGTACCACTGGCGTTGATCCAGTCGGGTCAACTCTGTCGGTTCTGTGCACTGGACCCCACCGACGGAGGCGACACCGCGCGGGATATTCTCTCCGGCGAGTGGCATACGCACGACGCCAACGGTTACACGAAGATTTCGGCCTATCTGGAACATTATCGCCTGCAGCTGTTTTCCGACTTCACGTTGTTCGAACTGCGCCCGAACACCGGCGATCAATTCGAGCAGGAAGAAGCGCGCAACATACTGGGCGCGAAGGTCGCCCACGGCTGGTTGCATACCCTGTTTGGCAACGATTCGACGACCGAAGTCGGCCTGCAGGTGCGTCGAGACGCTATCCACGTTGGCCTGTTCGATACGCAAGCCCGCATGCCGTTCGAGACGGTTGACGACAATCTGGTCGGCGAGACCGAAGCGGCGCTCTACGTGGAGAACTCGACGACCTGGAACAACTGGTTCCGCAGCGTGGTGGGCGTGCGCGAAGACAGTCTCCAGATGGACCTCACTTCATTGACGCTGCCGCAAAACAGCGGCAGCGCATCGGCGAGCAGGGTGTCTCCCAAGTTGTCCCTGATCTTCGGCCCCTGGGATAAAACAGAGTTCTTCGTCGATGCTGGGGACGGTTTTCATAGCAACGATGCACGTGGCGTCATCTACAGGATCGACCCGACAACCGGCGGACCGGCGTCGCCGGTGCCACCACTGGTCGGTGCTTTTGGTCAGGAGTTTGGTGTGAGAACCGAAGTGATTCCTGGACTGCAAAGCTCGCTTGCGCTTTGGCGCCTGAACAGCGAGTCCGAACTTATCTACAACGCGGATTCAGATATTGGCAGCACGACGCCCAATGGCGCGAGCAAGCGCGATGGCGTCGAATGGAACAATCACCTTGTGTTGAATAACTGGCTGCTGTTCGACGCCGACCTGGCATATACCCATGCGCGCTATGCCCATCAGAACGAGAACGGGCAGCAGGGCAATGCCATTCCCAATGCCGTCCCGAAAGTCGCCTCAGTGGGATTGAGCTTCCACGATGTCGATGGCTGGTCGGGAGATGTGAAGCTGCGCTACATCGGCAAATATCCGCTGTCGCAGGATGGCACCCTGGTGGGGCCAGCCTCCGTGGTCACGGACATGCGGTTACAACACGCATTGACCCCTCGGATCTCGCTATCGCTGGACGTGCTGAACATGTTTGATCGCAGGTACTACGATGTTGCCTACGAACAGGACTATCGGGCTACGCTGACCAGCCCCGTCGTGCCGGATGGCATTGTGGTACATCCCGGCGAGCCTCGTGAGTTCCGTCTTACGCTGAACCTCAAGCTCTAGTTGACGCTTTGCCGGCTGCTGGCCTCAAGCCGATTTGATGTGACCGCCCCCGTAGCCGAGGCGTGCTGATGTCTTCATTCCCTCTGCATAGCAGCCAGCTTCAGGCACACCCATTGCCTCAACTCGGGATGATCGCACTGAAGCCTGGAATCAGGATGTCGAACGCTCGCTGCACAAGCCAGCCAGTGGCCAGAGCGATGATCAGCAACGAGCCCCAGCGCAACAGCACCACTTGATAGAACCATGTCTTGCGCAGCAGGTACGCCAACGGCAGGAAGGCAAGCACGATGGCCTCCTGGCCGATCTCCACGCCGACACTGAAGCCGCCGAGTGACGCTGCCATGGCACCGGCCGGTAACTGCAGTCCGGCCAGGGCGCTGGCGAAACCCAGGCCGTGGATGAAGCCGAAGGCAAAGGCAATCAGCCATACGCGCTTGTGCACCAGTGGGTAGATGTTGTTCAGCGCCGCGACCATTACCGACAGGGCGATACCCGATTCGACCAGTCGACTGGGCAGGTGCACGATGCCCAACACCGCCAGCGACAAGGTCACCGAATGCGACAGGCTGAAGGCGGATACGATCTTGATCACGTCAAGGCATGCCGGCCAGAACCTCGACGTTGCCTCCCAGCGATAGCGCGGGGGCTGCGCCGTAAGTGCCATCAGCGCGCCGCTGGTTTCCGCCAGCACCGTGCCCGCTCGCCACCCATCACCTCGGGACTGCATGCGGCGCCTGATCAGGACGGCAGGCAATAGCAGCGACAGCAGAAACAGGATGTGATCGATTCCCGTCCAGATGTGCCAGATGCCGTCTGTGACAAAGCTCTTGAATTCTCCCCAGCGATCGGGCTCGCGCAAGTTCAGGCTGGCGATGGGATTGCTCGGCCCAAGCACCGCACCAGCGATCCTGTCACCCGAGTGGATGGTGACAATGCCGCGGTGATAGGGATCGAGGTCGTACATCAACTCGTAGACGACAGTCACCTTGCTGGGAATGTTCTTGTCGCAGACTGCATCGAACAGGATGACGGCATAGGCACCATCCGTATGCTGGTCGATCATCTGTCCAGTGGACTGCATCGCACACGTCAGGCCATCACCTTTGACCTGCAGTCGAGCGAGCGCATAGTCCTCGATCGCCTGGCGTCGTGCCTGCACCTCGCCCCAGGTGATGGCGCCATCGTGATTGGCGTCAATACCGATCGCGAAATCAAGATCGCGTAGCGCAATATCCCATTGGCCATGCATCACATGGTTGTTGGCCGCATCGGTGCGCAAGGTCAGATAGGCGTCGCTTTCCTTGTGCGCGAGGGCGGTCAGCGGAGTCAGGCCGACGGCGAGGGCGAACAGCGCCATGAGCCATTTGCGCGCATTCATGGGCCATCTCTCGTTGGGGTTGCGACACGAGTTGACACCGATGTTGCTGCCTGTAACTGCGCGACCAGGGGATTGATGGTCACGTCATCGAGGTGCGTGCGGGCGACAAAATCGAGCACAGGTTTCGCAGCCGATGGATCATGGTTGGCGAGCGCTGCTTCAAGATAGACGCGCACATCCTTGGGCGACCGCTGTACCTTCCAGTCCTGCTGCGCGAGGTCAAGCGCAGTTTTTGGATCGTGCAGGACATGCAACATGTAACTGGATTGCTCGCGCATGAAAACATGGTCACCGCGTTCCGCCATGGATTGGAATCGAGCGTTCATCGCGGCGATGTCGGTGATGGTTCGCGGCAGACCCAACACGCTCTCCGCAGACACCAGTACCAGGAACGACGTATCGGACTGGATGTCGCCGCTGACCAGGTTGATGGCGTCCTGCGGTCGCCCCTGGTCGAGCAGGAATTCGCCGTAGTCAGCGAGCAGGAAATTATCGTCGGGTGTCATCCGCAGGGCAGTCTTGAAGTGCGTGTCGGCCGCGTCCGACTTGCCCATGCGTGCGGCGGTATCGGCCATGAGGCCTTCAACCCAGGCCTTGATCGCAACGGGTACCTTTGGACCTGGATCCTCGACCATCGCCATCAGCGCGTAGGCTTGCGCGGCATGTCCAGTGAGCGAGCGCAGCGATGCGGTACACATGATGCCCATGAAATCGCTGCTGGCATTGGCGAGATGAACGCAGGCGTCGTTGGCCAGTGCGTCATCGCCCTGGACCATGCCAATCGTGGCCAGCGTCAGCCAGGCCTGGGCGTTGCCAGGATCGCGTTTGAGAATTTGCGTCAATTCCTCGCGCGACGCCTGAAAGAAATGCCGGCTCTGCTGGATGGTGGCATGCACCATCAACACCGGGATGGGTGGCGTCGGCTGCTCCATGCTGGGTCCGATGACGGCCATCGCGCGGCCCAGAAAACGGGCATCACCGGTGGATCGTCCGTAGTCGATGTAGGCCAGCGCCAGGGCCACCGCTTTGTTCACATCGTTCGGGTGCTGTCCAAGGTCGTTGCGCAGCTGAACGAAGTGGCGCACCCGTGGGTCGGTGGTCGGCGGTACGAATTGAAGCACCACCGACGCGTTGGCCGGTATGTAGGGTGTGGTCTGATCGGCCTGTACGACGCCAGCGGCCAGGAATATGGCCAGCGCAGCGAAAAAACGTAGAACACCGCAACAGACGTTGCGGTGTTCTACCCCGGAGTCGCCCCTGCGTTCATCGAGGCTCATGCGACGGACTCGAAGGCGGCTCATGGCCATCACTCAGTTGGCGGCCACGCCATTGACGCCATTGGGCGAACCCGGAAGCGGCGTCATCAGGTAGGGGAACTGAGCCAGATACGTGTCGGCAGCGTATTCATCGCCCGTCACGTGTTCGGTCGCTGCGGTCGGTCCGGGGGAGCGCGCTCCGTCGGTAAATGGCGCTCCCTTGTTCGGGTCGGTGGTTTCGCTGCCGCAACTACCTATCGCTGTACTGCACAGCGCGCCTTCCTCAACGCGCAGGGCGATATCCACCACATCATCGTACGGACGACGTCCATTCGGGAAACCCGCCAGGTCGCCACCGAGCACGCCGAGGTCGTTCTGATTTGCCGGCGCAGTCACCGGGGTCGTCGTGTTCAATCGCAACTCTTCCGACGGCGTGACATTTGCGGGCTTGTTGATACCCGGTACGCCGGTCAGGAATACGGTCACCAGGTCATTGCGTGGCGTAGCCGGTATGTTCGCGCCGAACAACGCATTCAAAAGCACCGGCACGGTGGGATTGGTGACGTATTTCAGGAACTGCGCATCGTTGCTGGGGACGCTGTTGTTGAACTTGTCCTTGTCCGGCAAGCCGATCACCAGTTCGTTGACGAGCGGTTGGCCCAGCCGCGATACCTGCACGAAGTTGTCACCCGAGGCGAAGTTTGCCTGGACGGACTGCGCGTCGCCTTGCGCGCTTATCACCTGGGTTCTGCCCACGCTGGCCGTGGTCCAGGCTCCGATGATGGGATCGCCACTGCTGTCGCGCAGACAGCTTGCGGGCACCTCCAGCGCCAGGGTGTCGACGTTCTTGTCGGTGAGTGCGTTGTGCGTGGAGTCCCTGGAGCCCAGCGGGTTCAGATTGACCAGGTCAAAGATTTCACCGAGATCGGCGACGAAACCATCCTTGCGCTGGCCGGCGAAGACACGCCCGGGCTGAGAACATCCGGGTATGACGACGTTGTACACGTAACTATTCGCATAGGCGGCATAGGCGGCGATCGATTTGTAGCCGATATTGTCAACCGGCTTGGTAAAAACCATCGAACCGCCGGCGCGATTGACGAGCGGTCGCCCTACCGCCGTGTTTGGATTGCCTTGCAGCAATTCCACCGTATAGGTTTCGGTTCGATTGAGCGCACTTTGATTGCTGCTGGAGACCGCGCCGATATTGAGCAACGGCACGGCGATCGGCGTACCCGCAGTTCCAGTGGGGACCGTAAGACCCTTGTAGGTGTTGGTAAATCTGAATCGGAACGTCAGGTCCGCATTCGCGTGACCGGTATTGTCGATGTGAATGTCATAGACGGCATTGTGGTCGAGTGCGTAAAAATTCGGACCGCCGCCAGGGTTCTGCAACGGGTTGTAGTTCGCAAGTAGGGTCACGTATCCCTGACGGCCTGTCTCGTAGCTCATGAACATATAGAAGTCGCTACCGTCCACCTGCGGCCTGGTGCTGATGAATGGTGCTTCGCGATGGCTTGAGGCCATGGCAACTGCGGGCACCAAGCCCAACAGCAGCACTAAGGGTTTCAATTTCAGTTTCATGGTGTTACCTCGTCGCGCTGAATGATCCAATTCCGCGGAGGTCTCTTGGGCTTGACGCGAAAGCGACGCCACACGGCTCCCTGGTGCAGGTTCCGCTCCTGTGATCTGTTCGGCGTGAGACAGAAACGGTGGCTTTTACAACGCGTTTAGCTGAAGCGTTCGCCAGCACATCGATTGGCTGATCTTCACAGTCGACCCCCTGGTCATCTCGCTTCCCTGGGAGATGCAGGGAGGTACGCCCGGATGGGCGACGTGGATGCACAAAGTCGGAAGAAAGGCGTCTGGTGCGGCGCTCTATTTATGCAATGTTCATTTATGCATGAACCTGATCCGCGGCGTTCACCCAATGGCGGCACTGAGGGACAGCGGAGTAGACGGGAGTTGGGCGGCGATAGACCGCTGCGTCGCGCTGGCGGCATGTCTGCCATGGCAGGGGGCCGTCTTGCCTGTCCGCCCAGTGGGACCAGATCAAGCGATGGCATGTCTGCAGACGGCCGCCATCGCCGTACAGGCCGACAAGAAAGTCGCCGATGTTCGAGGACCGGCACGGTCACGTCATAGTTGAGCCGCTGGAGCAGATTAAAACCCGCAATGGTCAACCGCTGCCGGCGAAGCCCGGCAACGATTCATAAGTCGCTGAACGCATTCGTTAGCGGCCGCGGAATTCCGATGCCGTGCCGATCGTTCCGATCACCAGATCACGAAACCATTGGTGCGCCCGGTCGTCGGCTTTTGATTGATGCCAGTAGGCGAGAATCGAAATCGGTTTGAGCTTGATCGGCAGGGGATGCACGGTGATCGGCAGTAGCTGCGAAAAGTTGTCGGCGTAGGATCTCGGCATGGTCATGCTGTGTTGGACTACTCGCTCGCATGGGAGATCGGCGGGATCACGATGGCCGCGATAACTTCAACTTGCCGTGGGTACGGCGCTCTTCGCCAGTCGCGGTGTTTGCGGCCCCGCGAACGCGCTTCCAGCAGCTATCGAATGCTGCTGATCGTTTTGCCCTGCACCAGTGTGCCGACAACTGCCCCGGTCGCCTGATTGATCCCGAGCAGTCGCACAATCACCGCATCGCCCTGAATCGGTCCATTTGAACCATAGGGGCGAGGGACAATCGCATCGACGCCGCATTCGAGCCGGGCATGCCATCCGCTGCCGGCGGGTGTCAGCGAAGTCAGCATCGCAGGGTAGATTTGGCCGACGGCGAGCTGGGAGGGAAGGGATTGTTTGATGGGGGTGGCCGGTTTGAATGACCAGCTAGTATGCGCCAAATAGAAAAGCCACACCGACCCGTTCAAGTTGCAGCCGGTGACATCGCTCCTTGACCCCGGACCTGCGTCTGCCCGCAGGCCACACTAAACCCCTGGATCCAGCGCAAATTTGTTCCGGGGAACACACTTATCTGCTAGACATGGAGACCGGCCACACCTTGTGGCGCCTCGCACGGGCGAATTCATGGGGTTGCTCTAGCTTGGGATGTCAATGCCAATCGTCGGCGTTGCGCACCCAACTGGCGCAAGGCAATGCTAAGGCCTATCCGGTAGCCGCTACCGATGTTGCCGTTGATGATGACGGTAGCGATCGGGCTGTTGTGAAAGCCTGCGCCGTGTTGCAGTTCTGTGCCAAATTCATCGTGAACCTCGATGTATGGGACGTATAGTTTGTCGAGTGCATCGGTGAAACCAACTTCTGGATGCGCGCGTATTTGCCCTACCAGATCGCCTGGGTCGAGTAGCACGAATTCAGTGGTGTCGGATTTGGCCGCGCAAACTTCAACAACAAGATCGTTGAGGTCACCACAAGCGCGCAACTCCAGTGTGCGGCCGGCCGCGTCGGCTTGTTGCTGAAGCTCTCGCTGCAATTCCTGGGTGAGAGAGCTGCTCGAAGTATGCGGCCCATGAACTATCAATATGCTCACGGCATCGTGCCTGTCATCGCTCCATGGAGCGGAAGCGGCATCCTGCGGCCAGACGGTGTAAAGGTGCTACAGCGAAATCACGCCACGGCGTAAATATTTCGCTAACCATCGGGCGCAACGCCAAGGGGACTTTCAGCACAGGTGAATTTGCGCGTGGGTTACCCATCGGCGGGCCGGCCAGAAGTTGCGGCGGATCTTCAGCCTTGGCGCAGACGTGTCGCGACGGGTATCTTCATCTTGCCGTTTGTATCCGCGATCGCGATTTGTTGAGCAACTGATCTTGCCAGGGTGGACCCAGCATCCAACAGGTGCTGCAGATGCCTCCAGGTCGCAGAGGCTTCTACATAGTCTTTCTGCTGAAACTCACTGATGCCGAGTAGCCATAGAGCACGCTGATTACTTGGTTCCAGCGCGATAGCTTCTTCAAGCAAATGACGCGAAGATGCGTCTATGGAAAAGTCGGAACGTTGCGCCATGTTTGCCTCGACCAAGCCGACCATCGCTACAGTGTTTTTGGCATCGATCTTCAGCACTTGTTCGTAAGCATCACCCGCATCACTCGCGCGCCGTTCCGTGTCGTATGTGTGCGCCACTTCCAACCATTTCGTGACATCCTGTCGCGCCTGCATGGAACGCGAGTTCTGCGTGTCAGCTGTTAGTTGGCCATTTGACTGGCCACGCCCCATGCCAAGGTACTGATCATCAAGTGCGGCAGGTGTTCCCAGAAGGGTATAGAGGTAGATCGCGATTCCCGGCAACGACGCGATGACAGTTAGCGCGGTGGCGAACAAGCCCCACGACTGTTTTTGTCGGAGGCCTCCTTGTATCAGCGGCCGAACTATCAAGATGAGCGCGAAGATGATCATCACCGCCGCTGAAAAATAGAAGGATGAATTCACCATTCATCCCCTTCCGCGATTCGTTGATCGTCGTTGATTAGTTCGGCCGCAGACGGCCTACCTCTTTGGAAAAGTGTATTGATCAAGATAAATCAGGCTGCGACGAGCATGAAGACGCCATATTTCATGGTGTGTCGGCTACGGGCTCAGCCAAAAGGATGCCTCGTGTAGCGCGCAGCTGTTGCAATGCATGTCGCGCCGTTGAAGCGGAGCTCGTTGGCGCAACCGTATAAGCACCGACATCGTTGGGGCCGCCCACGACCTCCAGCTGAAGCGCTCTAAGCAGCGAACTCCAATCGGCTAGCTTCATGGTCACATCGGGCACGACACGAATCGTGCCTGGTGCTGCGGGCAAGGGCACTTGGCTGAGTGTGCGATACACCGGGCTTGCGCCCATCGACGATGACTTCACGTTGAGTGCGCCGATGCCAATGGTCTGGATCAGCACGACGGCGATCAGCGCACGGCTGAACCAATTGCCCGACCGTGAACGTAAGAGCACCTCCTGAGGATCGGGCATATCAAGACGACTCAACAAACGCCTCAATCCGTCGTTCGCATCGACTGAAATATCCGTGGGTAGCGACATGGCGAGCCGCAAGCGACTTTGTTGTGCAAACTCCGTATGACACGATTCGCATTGCGCCAGGTGCGCTTTCAGCCGTTCGCTTTGCAGTTGCGTGGCACTGTTGTGCAGTACCCAGGGCATTGCTTCCCAAGCCTGGACGCAGTCCCTGCCGGAACTCCTGAGGAGCGTCATGCCGCGTTCTCCCTATGCTTGGGCGATTCTCCGGCCAACACCGGAAGCACGTTGCGCAGCTTGACCCGCGCGTGGAACAGGCGCGCCTTCACGGTGCCTACGGGTGACTGCGTGATCACGGCAACTTCGTCCAGGCTATGACCCACCCCGTAGACCAGCTCGATCACGATGCGTTGATCCGCCGACAGGTGATCGAGCCCCTTGCTTAACCAGTCGCGCAATTCGCGATCCTCATCCAGGTCATGGTCGGGGGTGCGCTGTTCCGGTAGGGAATCGTCTTCGACCGGCTCGTCACCGTGCTGCCGTAGCGCCTTTAGCCCACAGCGGTAGGCGATCCCCATAAGCCACGTGGAAACGCGTGAGTCCCCACGGAATTCGCCTGCCTTCTGCCAGGCGATCCAGAAACAGTCGTTGATGACTTCGTCGATGATATCGGCACGTCGCGTCAACCGAGACAGGAAGCGGGATAACGTACCGTGATAACTGCGATACATCGTCGCAAGTGCAACGCGGTCGCCCGTCGACATGCGCTTGAGCAGCACTCGGTCTGTAGCGTCAGAGGAGATATCGGCGTCGGTCATGGGTTTGGGGGAGGTCATCCGGTTGCTGCTAGCCTGAGCACATAAGTGCCGGATCAACGCAAAAGGGTTGCCTTCGATTCAAAAAGATCGTGACATCGTTGCGACCCAAGGTGCGGGGGAAAGACTGCCCGAGTGCCGTGGCGTCCCCGCGCTGGTCGTGATGCGATCGAGTTCTACCCGCCAAGATCCATTGTTCCACATCAATCCCGCCTGGCCGTAGCTGTAGAGGTTTGCATGGCCGGAGCTATAGGGTGCAATGAGGGATTGGGCGACGCCGGCCCCTGCAGAGAGGGAGAGCTGCCATGGCAATGGCCAGTGGAAATCGAGATCAGCGCTGCCTCCCGTCTGGTGATCCTTCGCGCCGGCGACGCGAATAGCTGACAAGTCGAAAATCAGAATGTCCCG
>Ga0302315_10006050_pt1 | contig 10174 bp, 10 predicted proteins | sample III_Palsa_N3_1_FD_200532 | JGI IMG/M metagenome (GOLD analysis project Ga0302315, IMG submission 200532) | Peat permafrost microbial communities from Stordalen Mire near Abisko, Sweden - III_Palsa_N3_1 | ecosystem: Environmental > Terrestrial > Soil > Palsa > Peat permafrost | place: Sweden... | reverse complement strand
CCCGATTTTGATTTTGAGAACCGCTTGTTTGACCTCATTAACAAACTAAGCAAATTATTAAGCGATTACGATTATGAAGAACGTGAGCCAGACCTTTAACGAACAATACCAACCTGTCAAAGCCCTGCTGATTTACCAGTCTGTGGAACAGGAAAGCGAAAACTACGAGCGTCAGCCGACCGAAATTTACGTGGAGAGCTACGACATTGGCAAGCAGGGCAACCCCATTAATGCGCATCCATTATCTGTCAAAGAAATGATAGCATTAAGCGAATTATTGCAAGCTACGCAGGAACTCAAAAATAATTTCCTGCAATGCCGGGGTATGTTGCCAAGCAAGCTAATTTATGTGAACAGCCAAAACAACGGTTACGCCGTTTGGCATACCCCGCCACAGGAAGTCAGCTTGTTTTTTACGGATAGTTTGGGCATCCCATCGGGTAAAGCCAAAATACCCGCCTTGTTGTGGAAAGCGACTAAGGAAAGCGTACAGGTATTTGCCATCAAAGGCAAAACAAAGCCGACCGCCAAAACCCCACTCTGCTATGCCCCTTTTTTCAATCTATCCCAAGACGGCAGGGTGTGCATGGGTACGGTGAACATCAATATTGACAGACAAACCTGTTTAGAGGATTTCATGGCGCAATGGGAAAGCTATTTCTTTAACAGCTATTTCACCCATACGCTCGGCAACCATCGCCATTGTAAAGGGAACCTTATACAGTTATGGCAGGAACAAGCCGGAACAGGCCGGGACTTTCCGCAGGATGAACTCATCAAAAATGGCAGGAATTTAAAAGATTTAATAAAATGAAAAAGAAAATAATAACCGAAAACAGGACAGCCGTTCATATCGTGAATAAGGAACTGTTACAACCCTATAACCCCGTTACAGTCAACCTGATTGGCGCGGGTGGTACAGGCGGTCAGGTATTAACGGCACTGGCAAGGATGAACCAGGCGTTAGTGGCGTTGAACCATCCCGGCCTCATGGTACGGGTATTTGATGATGATACGGTAAATAGGGCGAATTTGGGACGGCAATTATTCACTACCGCCGAACTCAGCTTGCCTAAGTCCGTAGCACTCATCAACCGCATCAACCGCTTTTTTGGCACGAACTGGAAAGCAGTTCCCGAAAAATACGATAAACAATATAGCCTGAATAACATTGATGCCTCTGCTACCATCACCATAGCCTGCGTAGATACCGTTCAGGCAAGGCAGGACATTGCGCACATTTTAAAAATGCTCCACAAGACGATGAATAATAATCGTAGCCAACCTTTGTATTATATGGATTTCGGTAACAGCAGGGACACCGGGCAGGTTATCCTGTCCACAATCGGCAAAATCAGCCAACCCGCATCCAAGCAGTACCGAACTGTTGACACTTTACCAATGGTTATTGACGAGTTTGGCGAACTCCTATCCGCATCAGAAACGACAGACAACACGCCAAGCTGTTCGCTTGCCGAAGCACTCACCAAACAGGATTTGTTTATCAATTCCGCCTTAGCCAACGTAGGAGCATCGCTGTTATGGCAACTGTTCCGGGAGGGAATGCTGTTCAGCCGGGGCTTCTTTCTCAACCTTAAAGAATTTAAGACACAACCATTAAAAGTAGCTTAACTATGATAACCTATAAAAAAGGCGACCTGCTTGCGGACGAGGCATTCGCATTGGTTAATACCGTCAACATGGGTGGCGTTATGGGGAAAGGCATTGCCCTCGCATTCAAAAAAGAATTTCCGTTTAACTATCGGTGCTATGTAGACGCCTGTCAGGGCGGTTTGGTATGTATTGGAAAAATGCTTTGCATGTATGATACCTCTTTGTTATACGACGCAAAACTCATCATCAATTTCCCGACAAAGATTGTATGGTGGAAACCGTCTGAATACTACTACATCGAAGCGGGTTTGGAAGCATTGGTGAACTGTATAACCGACCACAAAATTCAAAGCATAGCCATTCCCGCACTTGGTTGTGGTAATGGTGGTTTGGACTGGCAAATCGTCAAACCCATCATAGAAAAACACCTGTCCGGCATCAATGCCACCATCAACATTTATGAACCCTTTTAAAACCAATTATGAAAACTGCAATATATTTTATCATTACCTGTTTCATTTCAACAGGTGCATTATTAGGAGCAACGAACGCTAAAAATCCATTCCCGGCATTTGCCATTGCCTTTGGTATTTGGGCATTGTTCCTGTGGGGCTATAACAGGCGAAGCAAAAAACAAGCTGAAAGGCGCAACCGGGAGAGGCTGTTTGAGGAGTATATGCGGGAACAACTTCGTAAACGGCAGGGGTAATATTTTCTCCTATTACCAGTAACGCCGGGTGGTAAAATTGCCCGGCGGCCCCGGCCATGCCGGGGCCCGTTCGCCACCTGTTTTGTTTTAACTTTATACATAAAACAGTTGGCGGTAAAGCACGAAAACTAAAATCACATTTTAAGATTTTACCGATTAGGTTGAAAGGACAACAGTATTTCACCTTATAGGTTTATTGCATTGGCTTTATTTTGTTACAAATAAAATGTAAATTTGGCCTTATTCTGTTACATCTGTTAAATAAATCTGCAATTATGGCCTTTAAAAGAAGTATCGAAAGTTACCTTAATCGCTGGAAATTGAGCGCCGCACGGAAGCCGCTTATTATAAGAGGGGCCCGCCAGGTAGGTAAAACAACGTTAATACGTGATTTTGCCGGAACGTACGCACACGCTATTGTGCTCAACCTTGAAAAACCAGCAGACCTTCGTTATTTTGATGATTTTGATGATGTGCAAACCATTATTGAAGCTTTATTTTTGGCACATAGTATTCCTTCATCTGCTGTTTCCAATACCCTTTTGTTCATCGATGAAATACAGGAGAGCCCCAAAGCCATCCAGCTATTGCGCTATTTTTATGAAGAAATACCGATACTTCATGTCATCTGCGCAGGTTCTTTATTGGAGTTTGCTATGCAGAAAGTGCATAGTTTTCCGGTAGGCAGGGTGGAATTTTTATATCTCCATCCGCTGAATTTCCAGGAATATCTGGAGGCTATAGGAAAACAAGCGTTGCTGGAACAATTACAGCAAGTCCCGGTTAAAGCCTTTGCACATCAAACATTAATGGATGCTTTTCATCGCTATGCAATTATCGGCGGCATGCCTGAAGTGGTAAAAACCGACTTACAGCAACATAGCCTTTCCGATTTGTCTATCATCTATGAAAGCATTTGGGGTACTTATAAAAACGATGTAGAAAAATATACATCCAACGACACGGAAAGGAAAGTCATCAAACATTTAATGGATACTGCGCCACTGTACCTGGACGAGCGAATAAAGTTTCAGGGGTTTGGCAATTCCAACTACCGGTCAAGGGAGGTAGGTGAAGCATTCAGAACCCTTGATGATGCGAAGATTATGCGTTTGATCTATCCTACGACCGACTTGCACCCGCCATTGAAAGCTGATTTAAAGAAGGCACCGCGTTTACAATTCCTGGATACAGGCTTGGTCAATTATTCACTTGGCATTCAGGCAGAAATGCTCGCTATGGATGATTTAAACAGTGCCTACAAAGGGGCTGTTATACCTCATTTAGTAACGCAGGAACTGATATCCCTCCAAAGCATTTCAGCACACACGCCGAATTTTTGGGTAAGGGAAAAAGCTCAGTCCAATGCAGAAGTCGATTTACTCTATGCTTATAAACATTTGGTTATCCCCATAGAAATAAAATCAGGCAGCACAGGTACTCTAAAATCACTTCACCAATTTATCGAGGCCGCAGACCATCCATATGCTATACGTATGTACGCTGGCGTTTTCAAGGTGGAACAAGCCATGACTCCAAATAAAAAGCCATATCTCCTTATGAATTTACCTTATTATGCTGGTACAGCACTACCCCAATATATCGAATGGTTTGTGCAACAAAAAATGTAATGTATGGCTTGGAAACGAGGTTGCCTGATATAGGCTTGACTAATAACATATTACAATTGAACGTATATGCATTTCGAATGTGTATTATTATTTAAAACGTAGGACTAATTCTTGATAATTCTGTATCCTACTGATTTTGAATGTTCGCTCTTCGCGTCTCAGTAAGCAGTAACCTACAAGATAATTAACTTTTCCGCCTTCCTCATTCCCCTCCGCTATTCGATAATTTTTTAAACTTCGAACCGAAAGTTGGTCGTTTCGGTTCTTATATTTTATTCTGATATAGGCATTTTCGGCATTGGCCTCACCGATTGCCTTTATTAATTCAACTTCCATTTGCTTGACATTGACGGCTTCGGGATGCTTTTCAATATCGAATTTAGGAGCGGTGTTTTTATAAGGCGTTACGATTAAGTCAAAAGTTGAACCGGGATCGATATTAAATTCGATGATCTTATTAGCCAAATAATCATAAGCTCTCAATAAATAATAACCGCTTCGATAGGTGAGCGTTCTCGGTTTACATATAGTATCCCCGGAAGCAGTACCAATTTTCAGATATTTTGACTTATTAATAGTGTTTTGAATAGTTAATAAAATCGTTTCGTCTATAGCGGCTAAAAATTGAAGTGCTTCAATCGGTAACACCGAATCAGATATTCTATCCGCCGAGGGATTGAACCATGAACACTTGACATCCAATGAGGATATGTGCCTGATAATTTCGCCTGTTTTTTTATAAGCTAAGGGCGCTTTGCTTTCATGTGACTTGGTTTCGATCACTTGCATCACAGGCGGTAAAAAAGACAGGAGCGAATTGATTAAAGTGCTCCCTGCCCCGGCGCTTACTGAATTATCTTCATAATGCATAGAAGATTTTTTCTTCGCTAATTCGATATTTAGGGTAGCCAAACTCACTTGGTCGCCCCTGTTAAGGCCCCTTTCCATAATGCTTAAATCAGCCTTTTTTATAAATTTGAGTTCAGTGCTCCTGATCCATGCATGCTCAAATTTATAGGTCTTATGAGAGAACCAGATACATTTGCAATTGAAGTTATAGCTTAGGCTGCCCTCAGCTTCGTAGCCATCTTTATCTCTTACCAACTCGGTGATCAGCATCAGCGGCGGAAGCAATAGTTGGTCGCCACTAATAATCGTGTTGGTCAGTTCGGCAAAATACGGGTGAGTATTCAGGCTAACGATATCACCTAAGCTAATTTCTTTAGTATTCATCAAGTAAACATAGAAATTTTATTGATTAAACTTTGTATCTTTGTAAAAGCCCTGCAGCTTGAGGATTACAGACGTTTAGTATGGGCCGTAAGATTACTTCAGTAATGAAGTATCTACTGTTGGATGAAGAGGCCAACAGGCAAGAGATTGCATTGCATAAGCTCGAATTGACCAGTAAGAGCCTCCGCAGCAGCATCTATTACGTGTAATAGGAGCCAACCCGGATGGAACTCGAAGTGTTCAGGACTGCTTATCAAGCATACCTCTAATATACGAATGATTATTGAGATTATCAATGCTACCATAATTGTTGTTGTTAATTTATATATGAACTCCTGTATTTCATTGGAAAAACATAGCGTGACTCAGTAATGGGTAATGGCCTTACTCGAAAGAGGTATGTTTGTAAATAAAAATCCGTTACGCCGGGCTGCAGGGCTTTTTTTATGAAACCGAAAGAACCAAGACCAGGCTGGTTAAAAAGCAGGGGATATCTGCACATCACGCCAAAAATCGATGCGCTTAAAGAAGAGGAGGAGGTTCTTTCCAAGGTCAGCAACAAGACCTTCGTCAGGAAGCACGCATTTTTTCCTTTAATTCATTCGGTCATTAAAGAACGAAAGTTCAAGGTCATTCCAGACATCCCAGGTGTTCGTGCCCATTCTTATAAATCAAAAGACAAATTCGAGAAAACAGCCAAAAACCGGCCTTTACACTACGCTACCCACATAGACTCCATGATATTCGGTTACTATGCCGAACTGTTATTAGTACGCTATGAGGCCGAGCTGGAAAAATATCCCGGATTATCCGACTGCGTTATCGCATACAGAAAGATCGAAAACGATGAGGTAGTCGACACTGGTAAAAGCACGATTAATTTTGCGCATGAGGCATTTGAACAGATAAAAAAAAGAGCTGCGGATAATGAATGTGTGGTGTTGATGTTTGACATCAAAAGCTTTTTTAGTGAATTGGATCATCAAAAATTAAAAAAGGCCTGGTGTGATTTATTTAATGTTGAACGTTTGGAGCCCGATCATTTCAATGTATTCAACGCGGCAACTAACTTTTCCTATATACTTCGGGACGATCTCCGGCTGCCCGGCAAACATTCAGGGAAGCGAAAGGGCTTTGATGAACGAAAACTGGCGGCTATCCGGAAGACTAGGGGATTTGAAGCCTTTTTTGCTTCAGTTGAGGAATTCAGGGAGGCAATCAGGCGTAAGGAAATAAAAGTCTTCAAGCATCCGTTCGTAAAAGCTAAACGTCCGGTGGGTATACCACAAGGATTGCCTATTAGCGCTGTACTGGCCAATCTTTATCTCTTATCGTTTGATTTGAAGGTACTTAATAAAGTCGTAAATGAACTTGGCGGATATTACCGGCGTTATTCCGATGATATAATGGTTATCTGCCAGAAAGACCAGTACCAACAAATCGAACAATTCATCGTAACGGCTATCCTGGAAAGCAAAGTGGAGATAAGCAAGCATAAAACAGAAATCTTTTTATTCCGGAGATTTTCCTTCAGCCCGCAGAAAAACCGCCTGACCGCCATACAAATTATTAAGGACAAAGACGGCAACGAAATATTTTACCGTGTCGGTGAAAAACCGCTAACCTACTTGGGATTTGAATTTCATGGCGATAAAACGCTCATCAAATCGGCTAATCAGGCGAAATTCTACCGGCGGATGATTTACGCCACCAAAAGGAAAACACACAAAGCTTTCATCATAGCCAGGAACAACCATATGCCGCAGCCGGTCGTATTTAAAGGACAGCTTAAAAAACTGTATAGTATCCTGAAATTATCCGCCACAAAAGAGTTTTCCAAACGCAGAAAGCTCGTTCGAAATAATTGGGGCGAATACTCACTTAAGGTCTACACCCAAAAAAACAATAAAAAGCGCAGCAATTATTTCTCGTATGTTGACAGGGCCAGTCATATTACTGGCAATCCTGAAATTAACAATCGGGTTGTTCGCCACCACGCCACAATTTTCAATGCTGCGTTGGCTAGGCGGCTTAAAAAATTTTAACCGGATGTATTCTATGTCTCCCATTACTTAGAAAAAATGTTTAAGGCCCGACTTTGATGCGAAACGATTTCATGACAAGAACGGATCAACTGGCCAGTCTTCTCGAAGTAATTAAATTTATTGGGCACTGATGACGACATTTGTAGTTTTACCGACTTAAAAAAATTATGATCCAAATTTATCCAACAAAAAAAGGAACAGGTGTCCAAATACTCGGGGACTATGCCGACCTCCGTACATTGTATAGCACCATTCATAAGCTGGCAGAACGGCTTGACCCGGAGGGCGAACGCACTAAAGGAAAATCAGAATTGCTGATGGCATTGGCCTATGAAGTCAGAAAGGCTTACTCAGGCCAGCGTTACGAAGAAGAATTAACCTTTGACGGAAACCATAAAGCAACCTACCAAGGCTTTAATTATTTATGGTCAGACCTTATTATTACTTTCAATGTATTACGTAGTGAAGCTGGATATTTAGTCACTGAACAACTCGACCAATCTTGTTTGTATTTATTAGAAGCACAAATGCGTAGCGCGCTCATTAGTTACGATGTCAAAGACGGGTTATACTTACAAGAGTTTATTGGCAAATGGATAAACATTAGCCATCCGTATGTGTGCCTTATCAGCCAGGCTATTGCGTTGGACTATCTCCGCTTAAAGCCAGGCAAAGCAAGGTTTCGGAAAATCGCTGATTTGTTCTACAATTATTTTGATGAAAAATCAGACGAATACAGGGAGATGTTGCGGGGGCTGGAAAACAGTGCCACAGAAAAGAATTGTAAAATTCTCAACCTGGAATTTGGCGGCTTTCCTGAAATTAAATGGTAACAGCTCTCAAATAAAATTCCCAATATTGCAGTAGCGGTTCCTGGCAATTTTATGATAACGAGTTCTCAATAGTTAACACAAAACTAAATTATGGCTTTTAACGATGCGCCCATTGTTGACGATAATTCCAAAAGAAGCGAGGAATCGGTCAACGCTGTGCGTGCATTTTTTACCAAACGAAACGGATTTATTTATCGAGAGGAAACGCCGGATTATGGCGTTGATGTAGATGTTGAGTTGATCGTGCAGGGAAAAGATGCCAGTTCGTGGAAATTCCCGATACAGATCAAAAGTAAAAAGGAGCTAAATATCATTGACGAAAACGGAACTTCGTTAATATCATTTCCTTTCGTGGTTTCCCGTTTGGGATATCTGAGTAGGCGCGCACCTGCCTACGGCATCGTCATACTTTATGATGAAAAAGAAAAAATCTGCTATTTTGATTATGTTGACGCAATTATAAATAGGTTAAATGATCATCCGGAACGAAACAACTGGCGGGATCAGGACTCAGTTTCCATATTAATACCGCCAAACATCATTAACGAAGAATCGCTCGCCCAAATACACCAAATTATGGTGGCCCGTCATGAAAACCACCAGCAGCTAATTGCCGAACATGGGAATAAGTTTAACATCCCTTACTTGCAGGTAAGCAAACAAGTTCCTGTGGAAACGGACCTAACTGATCCGGTCCAGGCAGGGGCGTTTCTGATCAGGTATGGGATATTCTTATTTAATGAACAAGAATATATCAAGATTTTAACACTCATGGGATTACTTAACGGTACGACCATAGGTAGTTCGATAGACCTACTGTTCCTTGCGACCATTACCTATACAAGAATTGGAAATGTTGTCGAAGCGGAATATTATTTAAAAAAAATCAAAAGATGTGATAATCAGCTCACCATCGAACAGAAAGGTGTTATCCAGTTTTCAGAATTAAGACTTGACTTTCTTAAAGGCAATATTAATTACCGTAGTTTTTTAAACCAGTTGTCGGCATTAGAAGAAAATATTGAGGGGGTTGAAAATAAGCTGGTGGTAAAAATAAATAGGTTGTACTTTGAATTGAATGAAAGGGCGTTGGCAGGAAATTTCGAGATAGAAGTCAAAAATGAAATAGATGCATTAACGCTTCAGATAAATCAAGCCCAGTTAACCCAGGATCAAAAACATCTGTTACTGGTTTACCATGCGGAAAACATAAATTCATTTGCGCTTGAATCCTTTCTTCATTTTAACAGTAACTTTCAACTCAGTCAAAGCCTGCAGATCGAGGTGCCAATGCATACCCGCGTTGCGCTTGCAAAATTCAGTACGGATATGATGCAGCAGGCTATCCATTTAGCATTAGACGCTTATCGTTTTGCGGAGAGCAATGAATTCTTTCTTTTAAAGGCAACTGCGGCACACAATCTCGGCAAATTCTTCTTTCAAACGAAGTATTATTTACTAATGCAGGGAATAAAAGACGATCCGGATCACAATACAGAAAGCATAACCGATTATAGACGATATTACGCTTTCAGCGTCACAGCATACAATCATTTTATGAAGTTGCATATGCAGCAGAGTGCGCATGAAGCAGTGGCTAACGCATATGAGTTGCAATCACTCTGTTTAAAATTACATTCCTTCCAGCTTGGAAATAAAACCGGTGCTGAACTCATGAGCATGATTCGCAGTCTCGAAAATGCCAATAGCCTTACAGCATTCGATTCGGCCGCAGATTTGATAACAAAGGTTCTTGAAAAAAGAAAATCAGCCACGGCAACCCGATTTGCTGCCATTACGGATGAGGAAATTAGAAAACTGGCAATGGACGCACTTAATCTTTATAACTTGTCCGAAGATAGGTTGCCGAATATGATCACGGAAATCAAAGCGATGCGTGTTTTCGATGCCCAATGCAAAAATCCCGATATAGAGTTATTGACGAATAACATGCACCTGAATACCCCAGAAAGCAGGTATGCGATGCCACCGGTATTTGTTCTTCAAGATAAACAATCCAAATTTCAAACGCCGCCAGACAATGAAATTGACCGTTTGTTGCGGAAATTTAAGCATCTGCTGGATAAATAATGACCTGTATATTTAACC
>Ga0302315_10006047_pt1 | contig 10177 bp, 8 predicted proteins | sample III_Palsa_N3_1_FD_200532 | JGI IMG/M metagenome (GOLD analysis project Ga0302315, IMG submission 200532) | Peat permafrost microbial communities from Stordalen Mire near Abisko, Sweden - III_Palsa_N3_1 | ecosystem: Environmental > Terrestrial > Soil > Palsa > Peat permafrost | place: Sweden... | reverse complement strand
TCCGCGGTCGCTTGCGTCGTAGAGAAAGGGAGAGATCCCATCCAACCAAAGATGTGCTGCTCTCCAATAAACGTGAAGATCCGTGCTGTTCGTGACCGCTTCCCAAATGAGGCGCACACTCGCGATGATGGCAAACGCCAACCAAAGACGGGTCGAGTTTTTTCGAAGAAATGGTCGGAGATTCACGCCAACAAGTTACTTGAGGCTGGAATCAACAACAAGAGGAAAGGACTGGCCGCGACCGCGAAGTCCGTTGATAAAACCGGCGGCATCGCCCTCTTTCTTGCCTTCCCATTGGAGGGTGACAAGCTCGAGCGCTGCTTTGGAGGTTCCCAAAAGAAGCATGCCGGCACGTTCGTAAATTTTTCCTTCATTCCCCTGAAGATCTGAGCGCAAACGGGCTTTCTTGATCTTCAATCGTTGTCCGCCTACCACGACACTCGTCCCAGGCCATGGGTTCAGCGCACGAACACGGCGTTCGAGCACTTCAGCGGGTTCCTTGGGGTCTAAAACTTCCATCTCTTTGGTCAACTTCGACGCGTACGTGATCAAGGACTCGTCTTGGACTTGGCCTTTTAACTCGCCAGACTCAAGTCCGTTCAAAGTCGGAACGATCAGATCAGCACCCATCTTGGCCAATCGATCATGAAGCGAGCCCGCAGTTTCATCCGCAGCAAGTGGTGTGCGTGCTTGCAGAAGAACATCTCCTGCATCGAGTTTCTCAACCAGATGCATCGTCGAGATGCCGCTCTCCTTATCGCCCCCCAAAATCGCCCACTGAATCGGAGCAGCCCCCCGCCAACGCGGAAGAAGTGACGAATGAATGTTGATACAGCCCAAGCGTGGAAGAGTTAAAACATTCTTCCGAAGAATCTGTCCGTAAGCGACGATGACAATCACATCGGGTTGCAGAGCTTGAAGTTCTTCGAACACTCCGGGCATGGAAAGTTTTTCGGGTTGGAAAACAGGCAAACCAAGCTGGAGGGCTTTTACTTTTACGGGAGTGTGACGAAAATCCAGCCCACGTCCGACAGGTTTATCAGGTTGCGTGTAAACACCAACGACTTTGAAAGCAGCATTGACGCTCTCGAGTGCCTGAACCGCAAACTCGGGAGTTCCCATAAAGACGACTCGAAGCACGATTTAAATCCCCTTCGTTTTCTTCTTAGTCGACTTCAACCACATCGCTTCGTCCGATTCGCGTTCTGCGCGCTCAAGGCGAAGCTTCTTACGAGCCATTTCTTTTTTGAGCGGATTTAAGCGATCGATAAAAAGTTTTCCATCCAGATGATCGATTTCGTGTTGAATCGCGACAGCGAGAAGTCCATCCGCCGCGAGAACATGAGTCAGACCATCGATGTCTTGATATTGAACTTTGATTTTTTCGGCGCGCTTCACGTCCGCGTTGTATTCCGGAACAGAGAGGCAACCTTCGTTGAAGAGGATGCTTCCCTCTTTATAAATAATTTCGGGATTGATGACGATTCGAGGTTTGCGATTGGTGAGGATCTGTCCGCCGACGACCTCTCCACCTTTCGGTGGTTCTTTGCCGTCCTCAATATCCTCAAGATCGTAATCCGTATCGAGGACCAAGATGCGTTGAAGAATGCCGACTTGATTGGCCGCAAGTCCAACGCCTGGCGCTTCGTACATCGTTTCCAACATGTCGTCCGCGAGCTTATAGAATTGTTTCTCAACTCGAGCGATCGGCTCGGATTTCTTCGTGAGAACAATATCTGGAAAGGTGTAAATTCTTAGCTTCGCCATAAATTCTGCTCTAAAAACCTTACTTGGGCTTAGTCAGCAGGAACGCTGCCACTCCGGTAAAAACAAGGCTCGGAAGCCAAGCCGCCAACCAAGGAGGCAGTGCGCCATTGGTGCCTAGAGATAGCCCTATCGAGTAGAAAAGCCAATAAAAAAAGGTGACCCCGAGGCACTTGCTCAGGTCCTTAGCCGCTCCGTCTTCGCGACGTCCACGAAGTGAAAAAGGAACACCCAGAATACACATGACGAGCGGGATAAAGCTCAGACTAATCCGTGAGTGAAACTTAACCTCATCCCCTTTGGTGTCGGCCCCTGCCGCTGCCATGCGGTGGATATATTGCCAAAGTTCCCTGAGCCTCAGGCCGTCGACCTCTTTATCGATCTCCTGAAAGTCCGTGGGGGTTTCCGGGATTTGAATGTCCTTCTCTTTAAAGTGCTCAGTCTGCGGGAACTGATCGACGGCCGAGAAAGTCGTCACAGTTCCTTCTTGAAGTTTCCAGCCATGTTCTCCGTACTCCGCTTGCTTCGCGTCGAGGGCCTGGATCAAGTTGAAATCTTTATCGAAGGTGTAAACCGCCATCCCGTGAATCGTTTTGGCCTTGGGATCAAATCGCTGAAGATTATAAATCAGATTTTTTGAGCGGTACCAGATCTTGTCCCGCTTCACGTCGAGATAGAAATCTTCGCGATGTTTCATCTCGCGCATTTCGTAAGTCATCCGCTTCCGAAAAGTCGGCGGAAGAATGCGATCCTGCATAATGAGGATGAAACAACAGATGACGAAAACGAGTGACAGGATCAGCGAGACCACTCGGCGAAGTCCCACTCCGATTGAATAGGTAGCCACCAGCTCATTGGTCCGCATTAATCCCGAGAGCGTAAGAACAGTCGCAAGGATTGTCGCAGGCGGCGTCATCTGAACAATGACCTGCGGAATGGTCAGAAAATGATCAAACAAAACTTGCTGCGGCGGAAAATTGCGCGCGGTCAAATCGTCGATCAAAGCTTGAAATAAAAAAAGCGCCGAAACCGACACGAGCGACAACAAAAAGTTGCGGATGAAGATTCCCGCTAAATAGCGATCCAGAGTACGCATTGAGTAGGTAAATCGTAGCACAGCCCCTATACGACTGCCATCGGGTTACGGGCTAGGAAGTTGCGGGTGTGGTTACCGGAACGATCGTAAATTGGCCCTCGTTCCCCGGCTGCCTAAGAACGTCAACTTTATGTCCGAAGCGGCACTCATGGCCCGGGTTTTCTGGCCAATCCGACCCATGGGACAGAAACCTCAAGCACTCATCCAATCGGTAGTCGGTCACTTCGAGGTCGCTATAAGCACAACCCTCCTGTGAAAGCCGCTTTGCGATTCTTTGGGTAGGAAGCATGTCGAGCGACGAGTCGTGAAGGTGCCAGAGGTGATACTCACGGTCGACTTGGACTTGCTCGAGGTCCGGTTTAAAATAGTTCACTCCGAGCTGAGCACTGCCCAGTCCAATCCATAAAGCCATGACCAAAATGACTTGCGATCTTTCGAGCCGTGAAAGAGTCCATGAAAAAAAAACTGCGGCGTAGAGAAACGGAATTTCGTAATAGCGAGGTCCCGGTTTCACGACCATCACCAAGATGAGGGCGAGACAAATCGGCAACCACGCCAAAAGTTCGAATCGAACTTTGAATGTTCCTCGCGGCGCTCTCATTGCAAAAAAAGCCGCCAAAACTACCGGAATATAGATGGTTCCCATCAAATAGACCGTTTGCAATTGACCAGCGGAAAACAATGCGAGCCAAGATCCTTCAGCAAAAATAAAAAACGGAACAAGAAGAACCGTGCCAAAAAAAGCAGGAACGGCCAGAGTCCAGTTGCGCATTTTCGGATTGAAACTTGGCGCCCCTAGCATCCCCTCCACTAACTGCATCACGAGAATGAAACCCGACAATAAAATCAATGATGTCGCTTTCCAGTGATCCTCCGGTGGTAGCGTCTGCCCGATTTTGAAAAAAAACAGGATCAAGCCAATCGCAATTGCGGAGACCGTCATCCGGTCGCCTCTCGCGTGCTGCCCCTGCCCCCAATTGCCGGACACAAAACCGCAAAACCAGAGAGCAAGAATCGGCGCGAGAAAGAGAACATGCGAAGTCACCCCGACCGTCACACCTAAGATGATCAGCGCACGCGCACGCCAAGTTCGTTCAAGGCTCAAACCAAAGACGATCAACCCCGCACAGAGGACAAAGAGCGTGTTCATTTCAATTACCCAGCGATGGTTCATCACGATCGCCGGAAAGAAAGCCACCACCCAGGGAAGGAGAGAGGCGGTCGATCGCTCACCCTTCCGCCAGAGCGCTGCCGCGATTAAAGCGAGACCTGCAATGACTTCAAGAATCCCGGTCGCCCGATAGACCAGCACTGTTGTTCCGAAAAAATGAAACGCCAATGCGGCAATCCAGTGACTCCAGGCTGCGGTGTAGGGTGTCATCGCCGACAAAGGCCAGAAGCCTGGCTCAGTAGCGATTCGATAGGCGTAGTTCCCCGCCCAAGCCTCATCGTAATGCCAGCCCGCAACTTGTGAGAGCCATAGGAAATGGGTGAGCCCTAGGGCTAAAAAGCCCAAAAGCAGGACCACTAATGTTCGTTTCGAATCTTCTCGCATGCCCACCTTAAGAGTTTCTGACTCAGAGTAACAAAACTCCTTTTATCCTACAACTTGAGGTCATTCGGGAGTATCTTCTAAAGTCTTATGACATCGCCCATGTCGCCGAGCCTGAATTCCCAAAGCTCCCAGACTTCCCAAACTTCGAAGACGCGCTGGATTATCGAGAACGTTATTTCTCTCGGCCTAGCGCTCTTAATCGTCTTCATGATTCGTTCGAGTATCGTCGAAGCCTTCAAAATTCCATCCGGCTCGATGATCCCTACCTTATTGACCGGCGATCATATCTTCGTGAACAAGTTTGCGTACGGCCTGAAGATCCCTTTTTCTGATGTCCTCACTGATCACCCGACTTTCATCGTGAAGCGCGATGCACCCAAGCGTGGTGACATTATCGTCTTCAAGTATCCGAAAGACGAGCGCGTTTATTTTATTAAGCGCGTGATCGGAGTTCCTGGCGATACGATCGAGATCAAAAGCAAAACTCTCTATATCAATCACCAAGCAATTCCGCGTGTCCCGTTCGAAGGAAAAAACACGGACAAAATCTACAAAACTTTCGACGATCCCAAATACAGCCCAGCGAATCTCGATCTCTTCACAGAGCATCTGAATCCAGCCGATGCATCGGGAGACCACCTGATCATGCTGGATAAGCAAAACGTTGGGGACACTTTTGGCCCGATCGTCGTTCCCGCTGACCAACTCTTTGTCATGGGTGATAACCGAGACTTCTCCAATGACAGCAGATTTTGGGGATTCGTCCCTATGAATAACGTCAAAGGCCGCGCCATGGTCATTTGGCTTTCTCTCTGGGTGAACATCTCCGATGGACAATTTATTTTCAGACCCGAACGGATCGGAACCGTTCTCCACTAATCAACCTCACGAGCTACTTTCATGACTGACAAAACAGACATCCCAGCACAGGCAACCGACATGAACGCAAAGAAGCCGCCAAAACAGAGCGCCATGGAGAATCTCATCTCCTTGGGACTCTCTTTGCTGGTCGTTTTCGCCATCCGATCGAGCGTTGTCGAAGCTTTCAAAATTCCATCGGGATCCATGATTCCTACTCTTTTGACGGGCGATTACATCTTCGTGAACAAGTTTGCTTACAACTTCAACGTTCCCTTCACGGAGTGGTTTTTAGATAAGCCCCTCTCGATCGTTCATCGCGACATTCCAAAGCGCGGTGATATCGTCGTGTTCAAATACCCGAAAGACGAAAGCATCTACTTCATCAAGCGTGTCATTGGACAGCCTGGTGATGTTGTTGAGCTTCGTGACAAGACCCTCTACATCAATTCAAAGCCGATGGAACACACGGATCTTCCCGCCGCCGAAAGCGATGCGATCTTCAAGAAGATGGAAGAACCCAAGTATCAACAACCAACACTGCATCTTTATACGGAACATCTCGACACCAAGGATCACTTGTTGATGTTGGACACCAGTGCGTATGGGACGAACAATTTCGGCCCAATCACGGTGCCTGCTGATCATCTTTTCGTGATGGGTGATAACCGTGACTTCTCCAACGACAGCCGCTTCTGGGGCTTCGTTCCGATGCAAAACGTGAAGGGCAGGGCCATGGTCATCTGGCTTTCTCTCTGGGTCAGTTTCTCAGACAGCCAATTCATTTTCCGCCCTGAACGAATTGGAACGATTCTCCACTAGAATCTAAGGACGTGTGAACGCTCTCTCTTGGATCTTTCACGTCCGTTGGATTTTCTGGGGGCTTGCGCCACTCACTCTACTTCTTCCCCGAGCGTCGTTCCGCGAATTTTCGGAACGGCACTACAAAGCATTACTCGCGGTCGTCGTCGGATCTTTTGCACTGCTCTTTGCTGCTGCGAAAGAATCACAGCTTCATGCCCTCGCTTTAAACTCGCAAGACTTCTGGCTCTTCGAGGACATGCTCGAGCAGATGAAGAAGGGCGCTTTTCTCGTCACCCGGTTTGCTCCCCAAGGAATTGGCTGGGTTCAGCACGGCGGTGTTCACGCTACTCTCACTTGGATTTGGAATCTTCCGTTCGCTTACATTCTCAGCCCTCTTCAAGTTTCCATTCTCTTTGAGCCTGTTTCGTTTGCGTTGAGTGCCACCCTTCTCGCTTCGATCGTCCGACGTCGGTGGAACGCTCCTGCTGCGATTATTCTTGCGTCCGCTTTCTTGATGTCGAGTCAGGTTGGAAAATGTCTGATGTACGACGTCCATCCTGAAGCGGACTATCCCTTCTTTGTCTTTCTTTGGGCCTGGGCAATCGATTTTGGGGCTTCACCATTTGGCGCCTCATTAAAAGATGAAAAATCGTCGCGCGTTTTATGGATCCCGATGATCATCGCGGTCTTAGGCGGATTGGGAATTAAGGAAGATGCGTTTCTTGTCTTTTTTCCGCTCATTCTCTGGATCGCCTTCAAGGGTCAACCTTGGCAAAAAAAGCCTGCGCTACTGAGCTTCGCTCTCGCTGTTGGTACCTACGCCTTTCAAATTTTTGCTCTCGGTCACTGGGCCTCAGGAGCTTGGGGTCCATCCACCTGGAACTCACAGCCCGTTATTCTTCCCGCCGGCCCGCAAGTTCTTCACGGACTTCACTTCAATTCTGTTTCAAACAGCATTCAAATTCTTTCTTCACTCGTCGCCGATCATGGCGGTTGGTTCGGCGCCATCGGTTCTTGTTTCAAGTTTTTAATCTCAAGACCTTGGCTCTCTCTTCTCGTTCTCGCTCCCTGGGTGGTTTTTCAGTACGGGTTTTGGGTTACGATTCTGCCTCTTTGCGCGGCCTTTTCACTACTTCCGTTCGCAGCGACTTTGCCCCTTTATCACTCCGCTATTTTCCTCGGAACTTTTTGGCTCTGGGCAGCCCTTTCAGTTCGGACGTGGAGCAAGCTTCGTTGGATTCTATTCGCTGTTTTAATTTTTGGAGCGGGCGGGCCCGAATTTTATTTTTCAAATTTCAGGGCGCGAGAGATTAAGACCGAAACAACTCGGGCTTTGGCGGCCCTTCAAGGACAACTCAGCGATCCTGCACAAGGGCTTGTTTCAAGCACTCTCATCTCACTCACTCCGCGTGATATGATTTTTACTGATCGAATTCCCGATCAGGAGAAGCCATCAATTCAGTTTGCTCTTTTAACACCTCTTCTCGATAATTACGAAATGTCACACGAGGCTGCACAACAAGAGATCGAACGATTCAAACAGAATTCAAACTGGACTCAACTTGAGCCCGGGCTTCAAGAAGTTTCTATTTGGGTTAAACGCGCGAGATAATTCGAGCAAATAGATCGAGAACCAGGGCCATCGCTTTTCTCACGATTTGCGGGGCACGTGAGAGGGACTCTGCGAGTCCAGGACCATTTCGATAATACCAAGCCACGAAATTTCTTCCGGTGGAATGCTGTCTCAAAAAACGATCTCTGAAAACTCTCAAACTTGGAAGCGTTTCAAGCGCCGTTAGATCTTCAAGCTCCGTTGCGATAAAACACTTACTGCCCACGAGTTGTTTGTAGGCTGCCTTGAACTCAACCTTGTGGTGCGCGCCTTTGGATCGCATATGCTTGCGCAAACTCTCGGAGCACATCGTTTGATAAGGCATCCCCTTTGCGAAGGCGACGTACCTTCCTAAATAATTTTGAAAATCGATGAAGGCTTCTCGCGAAGTGGTTCGATCGTAGAGTTTAACTAGATCCCAGTAAACACCCGTGATGAGAACCATCTCAGCCATTTCGGTCTTCCGATCAAAATGAGAAGGGTTCAATCCACCTTTAGGTGCATTCTTAATGTCCTCGACAATCGCGAGATAACTTCGGAACGCCGAGACGGCCTCGACAATGTGATTTTCGTTAAAGTGAGTGACGCCCTTTTGAGCAATTTCAATACGTCGGCGTTGAAGTTCAACTCGACGAGCTTGCTCCTGAAGTTCGATCTTTTCTTGGATTTGTTTTCGGGCCCGGCTGAGGTGCTCAGTAGCGACTCCCGGTTCTCCGCTTTTTCTGTCTTTAGCCATGTTGAATTCTTAGTTTACTAGCCCGCGCCGTACGGGTCTACATCAACCATCATCGGCCATTTTTGCCGACTACTCACTTCTTTGGCTCGGAAGATTGCACGCTGAAGCGGACGGATTTCTTTCGACTTAATGACAATATCCCAACGGTAAATCCCCTTCGCTCGCTCCAAGAATGCTTCGCTCGGCCCCAAGAGTTGGACGGACCCCTCTTGCGCGCCCCCCGGCACGCTATCAGGCGTTCTCTCGGCTCCGCCACCTTCAGGGAAAAGTTGGGTCAGCGCCTGCGCGATCGTTTGCGCCCTCGAGCGGGCTTCTTTAGAATCCGGACTTTCCAGACGAAGGCGCGCCATCCGACCGTAGGGAGGATAGCCCAAAGCTTTCCGAATCTCTTTGTCCTCAGAAAGGAGCTGCTCCTCAGAGAGATCCCCTTTTACTGTCGAGATCACAGGATGCTCAGGATCAAAGGTTTGAATCATCACCTTTCCTGCTCTCTCACCTCTACCTGCACGACCAGAAACTTGTTTCAGAATTTGCAGAGCTCGCTCTGTCGCACGAAAGTCTGGCCAACGAAACAAAGCATCCGCAAGAATCACCACAACAAGAGTCACGCCCGGAAAGTCATGTCCCTTCACAAGCATTTGCGTTCCCAAAAGCACGTTTGCTTTTTGGGAGCGAAACTCTTCTAAAATACTTTCAAGCCTCGCAGTGCTCGTGACCATGTCGCGATCAAGTCTCAGAGTTTTTGCCTCTGGAACCAGTTTCGGAAGATCGAGTTCCAAACTTTCAGTGCCAGCGCCCATCGCTTTGAGTTTGTCGCTGTGACACTTTTCGCACATATCGGGAATGCCTTCTTGGTGCCCACAGACGTGGCAGCGAAGAAGCTTTCTTTTAAAGTGAACTGTCGTTGAGATCGAACAGTTTGGACATTCTTTGACGTCGCCACAGTCCTCGCAAAGAAGAAAAGCTGCGAACCCCCGTCGGTTCAAAAAAATCATCACCTGCTCGCCCGCGGCAAGCGTGTCTTTGATCGCCTCTACGGTTCTCTTTGCAAGCGGAGCCTGAATTTCTTCAACCCGCTCTTCTTCGCAAAGATCGACGATATCGACAAAAGGTAAACCACCCGGCGCGATTCGTTGCTTGAGTTCAGCTAACGAGTAGCGGCCCTCTTCAACGCGCTCCCGCGATTCCAAGCTCGGGGTTGCCGAGCCAAGAATCACAAAAGCGTTGCTCATCTTTCCTCTCACAACAGCGAGATCGCGAGCGTTATAGCGAAAACGCTCTTCCTGCTTATAAGTTGGGTCATGTTCTTCGTCGACGACGATCAGACCGAGATCTTGTACGGGCGCAAAAATAGCAGAACGCGCACCGACGATTACTCGAAGTTCGCCAGAGCGAAGTGCCGCTCCTAAATCCCGCCTGACCCCGTCAGCAACTGCCGAATGCCAGAGCCCGACTTGTGTCCCTAAGCCTTCTTCGAAGCGTCGATGAAGTTGGGAGGTCAGTGCAATCTCGGGAACCAGAAGAATCACTCCGCGTCCTTCAGCAAGAACGCGCTTAGCGATTTCAATATAGAGTTCGGTCTTTCCACTCCCCGTAACTCCGTGGAGAAGCGAGACCCGAAGAGGGGTTTTTGACTGACGGGTCTCTTCGAGTTTATCGAGAGCCTCTTGCTGAATCGCGGTCAATGCATGAGCTTCAACCGGTGCATGCGCTTTCTTTAAAGGGCGAGCTTCTTTCTTCGCACTCTTTAAA
>Ga0302315_10006043_pt1 | contig 10181 bp, 5 predicted proteins | sample III_Palsa_N3_1_FD_200532 | JGI IMG/M metagenome (GOLD analysis project Ga0302315, IMG submission 200532) | Peat permafrost microbial communities from Stordalen Mire near Abisko, Sweden - III_Palsa_N3_1 | ecosystem: Environmental > Terrestrial > Soil > Palsa > Peat permafrost | place: Sweden... | reverse complement strand
CAGCTCAGGCTCGTTGGCAATCTCAATGCCATACAGCGACGAACCCAAAGCCCCATAGACGGTTTCAGCCTCATTGACTGCATTCGCGACCGTCTGCGATTGAGGGCTCGAATAGTAATTGGACATATTGATTCCATAGATGCTTTGCCAGCCCGTCGCCTGTAGAAACGCCGCATATCTGCTCACATCGGACGGCGCGATCTGATATTGTGTGCTGCCCGCGCCATTCGGTTCCCATGTAGAGCAACTCAGGCACTCTGTTCCATTGGCGCGGAGTATGCCCGGAGGAAGCAGACTCAACAGGCCCATCATCTGCGTGTTGCTTAAGGAGTAGTTCTCGGAATAGATCGTCGTCTTCGCGAATGAAAACCCGATAAACCGCTGCCCGATCGCACCGGCTACAGTTGCCGAAACGGTCAGGTTAGCGACTGTAAGCGCCCCGCTCGGCACCGGTTGAGGGTTTGTCGGCGTTGTCGGTTGTTGATTGGTGCCCGGAGCTGGACTAGTCGAGCCGCCGCAGTTGGAAAGTAAAGACGAAACTGCCATGGCCGCGGACCCTTGCAGAATACGCCGCCTGGTAAGGCGCGACTTCATCTTTTCATCCCTCATAACACCAACAACCCTCCGTGCGGGATGATTCTAAGCGAATAATGATATCGTTGTCATTTTAAACGTTAGATTTTTTGAGATGCGCTATCCCATTCGACTACGGCCTATTCCCATCGACTGTATTTCTCAGGACTGTCATACCGGTTGTTGCCGTAAGGTCGTCAAAATCTGCGTCATCGGATAACAGTTTACGGAGGCTAATCCCGACGACGCTATGCGATTTCGCGCCCATAACTGCACCGCGTCCATCAAAATGCCTGCGCCGAGTTCATCGACGCAGGCATTCCACAGAGCAACTTCATTTGTTCCATGCCACTCACATAGACACGTGTACCAGCACCGCGGTCAGGCAGGGTATAACGACAGTGACGGTTCTGGCACTGGCGTTGTATGTCAGCGTGTACTGTGTTGCAGCCGACGGGGCCGACGGCGACCAGACACCCGTATCGCTGATGGTGCAGCCCTGGATGGCCACGCCGGTTGTGGACATCAAGCCCTCTGTCCCGCCGGTTTGATTCAACTCAAAGCAGCTGGCTCCAGTTATCGTCGAGGTGCCCGGAATTTTGATCGTGAGATTCAGATAGTTGCTTGCATCCTTGTTATTCACCATGACGCGCATATTCCCGCTGGCGCTAAGCAACGCCCAAGCCGTGCAATTTATGCCGGAGTCGCCGGGAACGGAGAGAGAAGTCGGACAGAGCGTTCCCGTGCCCATCATGGAGACAAACATCATGCCGTAAAAAATAGGACGCACTTGTACGATTGCGCCAGTTGGTGGGGTGTAGCCAACCGGTGCGAAACCTCCCGTGTCTCCAGAGTCCGCGCCGGGCGTAGTCATGAAATTCATCCCATTGGAACCATAGTCTGCCAAGGTGAACATCTGGTCTATCGCCCAGAGAGCGGCGCCATAGCCGTTCCCCAAACCAGCGGCGCTCTGGTTGTAGTAGGAATTACCCTCATCCATTCTCCATTTGTACTGGCCGCCAGAGGAGCCAAACATCGTTGTAGCAGCGGACTGAAGCGATTCGATTTCAGTCATCAGGGTTGAATCCGGATAGTCGATGAGGAAGGACTCTGTGTCCTGACTTTCATTGCTCCCATTGCCCTTGTAATAATGCTGGGTAATCAGTTGGAGCTTGCTTGTACCTTCGGCCTCGGCCCACGGCTCCGTGTAGTACTCATAGTCGCCGGAGCAGGCCGGGCCAATGAAAGGCACGGACGTGCTATTCAGATAGCTGGAACCTGTGATGGAGGCGTACATCGTGTTCCAGTCCGTCTTATAGCCGCCGTAGTTGGGGTCAGACGCAGTGCCATAGGTTGAGGGCAAATTCGCATACCGCCCGCCTGCTACAACCTGCTGCGGATACAGGTCCGGCTCGTTCCCAATTTCAAAGGCATAGAGCAGCGACGTTCCACCCGGTCCCGCCGTGCTGAGCTTGTTGTAAACATAGGTGGCTTCTGCCGAAGTCAGCGCAACGCTTGTCGTCGGCGTCGGCTCTGTATACTGACCCGCCAAATTCAAGCCATAAATGACCTGGCATCCGGTTGCGATAAGGAACGTAGCCAGGTTGTTTATGTCGCTGTTCGCAATCTGTCCCTCTGTACCGCCAGCTCCTTCTGGGGTATAGGTCAGAGTGTCCGCATCTGAACCGGCAACGCGTAGCAGGATGGGCCCCGGGCTGGAACTGCTCTGCGCGGTGGCCAGCGAACTAAAGAAGCCACCGATATTCCCCGAGTAATTCTCCCAAAGCGATGAATAGACAGACGATTTCGGGCATGAAATACCCATGAAGTTCGTCGCCGGAATGATAGGAGGATAGCTGGCGGTCTGCGAGCTAACGGTGAGCGTTGCAGTCTGCGGCGTGCCGCTGGGCGTTGGCTGGGTCAAATGTGGACGCAGGCTATTGCCACCAATGTCTGAACTAGGATCGAACGCGGACGAAAGGGCGTTGTCGCATCCGGATAGCAGCGACGTAGCGGCCACAGCTACAGAGCCTTGTAACAAATAGCGACGGGTTAACTGCTGATGACTCTTCGTGTTTTTCATGCGGTTCATGTCCCTTCGGGTTACCGGTTGATGACTTTCGCTTCTTTGCTGATACGCCTGATTGCGCCTATCTCTCAACAACTTGCATCTGTAAATCGACAACTTGCATTGGCAAATCTATTTACGGCACGGCAAGAGGGTTTGGCATTCTATTTGGCTCCTCGGCCCTAAACACCGAGAGCCTCCGCAACCGTGCCTCTCTCATAACGCTCAAAATGACAGCGCTACCATTCGGCAGACATATATAGTCCGCAGCTTCGAATGTTGTCAAGGAAGATTTTGATGTTTTTTTGACTGTATCGTAAAGCGGGAAATGCCATCGCCTGGCTTTCGCCTCGCATTATGATCATGAACACATCGGCACAGCGATCGACAAGAGCGCTGCCCCATATCGCAATCGTTCGCTGGCAATGCTGCTGAACTTGGCTTGCTGGTTCTCTCTGTCACTTCACGTCGAATGAGGGAGGCGCATCGATCGGATCACTTGCCCACTTAGTGTCGGCATGGCTCTGCATTGCAAAATCGATGTCCGCACCGCCCTTGACCGAATCCCAGGGAATCCACGAGCTTGTATAGGCCTTTCCTCCAAGTGCCATGCTATGCACATAGTAAGCATTGTCCGATGTTTCCGGCGCATTTATCTTCAAGAGCTTCCCATCGGGCAGAGTGATGGTCGCATGCTTAAAGAGAGGAGATCCAACCGTAAATCCCGCCACGCCAGGGATTTCCGGAAACAATCCCAGCGCGGCAAACACATACCACGAACTCATGGCGCCACCATCGTCATTTCCGGGCAGCCCTCCGGGACTGTCCAGATACAGTTGAGACACAATATCCCTGGTCGTCTTCTGCGCTAAGTAAGGCGCCCCCGCGAAATCATAGGCCCATGGACAGGTGTTCCCTGGTTCATTTCCCATATTGGCGTGGTCGGTATGGGAGCCGCCTGTCAGCTTCGTGAATAACTGGTCCAGCTTCTTAGCCGCCTCTTGCTTACCACCCATCAGATCGAAAAGGCCCTGGAAGTTAAAAGGGACCATCCACGTATATTGCTGAGGTGTGCCTTCCTTGAATCCTTCGTCCGTGCTCAGTTGATAATTCTTCCCGAATTGCCCATCCGATGATTTTGGAGCAATGTAGCCCAGCTTGGGATCGTAGAGGTTCTTCCAGTCTTGCGCCCTCTTCAGATAATCGGCTGCCACATCGTTCTTGCCCAGCCCTTGTGCCAGGCGAGAGATCGCGAAGTCGTCATTGCTGTATTCCAGCACGATAGACGCGCTAAACTCAGCATTGGCAGAGACATACCCTTTACTTAGATATTCCGCCAGGTCTTCCCTCTCAGGAAAGCCTCCGGACGTCACCTTAGGATTCGAAGCAGCCTTCATTAGGATGTCGAGTGCTGTGTTCACATCAAAGTCTCGAATGCCATAGGCATAAGCACTCGCAACAAAAATAGCCGGCGAGTCTCCAACCATGCCTCCGGAATTCTGGTTCGCTTGCTCCCAACGCGGCATCCCGCCGCCCATGTCTTCATGAGCATCCCGCAACAGCGATCGAATAATGTCTCGTGCTTCCTTTGGTGCGATCAACGTATATAAAGGAAACTGGTTTCGCCATGCATCCCACGTACTAATGTTTTCGTACTGAACATCCCCGGCTTCGAGCTGATGAATCTTCCCATCAAACCCAAGATATTGGCCATTATCATCGCTAAATACATTGGGATGCAGCATGCTGTGATACAAAGCCGAATAAAAGACAATTTTGTTATTACTATTACCGTCTTCAACTGCGATCTTCCCCAGATACGAACTCCACGCAGCTCTGGTCTGAGTAAAAGTCTGGTCAAAATTTTTACCGGCCATCTCAGCTTCAAGATTTGCCAGCGCATTCTTCTCACTCACAAACGAGATCCCCACCTTGACCTCCACCGGTCCGCCACTATTGGCGAAGGTCAGGGCCGCGCCTGTCTTCGAGCCACGCTCCTTCGTCAGGCCCCGAGATAGCGAGGAGCCGTTCCAGGTCCCCCCATTCTGAAAAGGGCGATTGAACTTCGCTGCGAAATAAATCTTGTATTTGATGGTTGTGATCTTGCTGCTGGCCATACCAATCAGCGTTTGGTTGTCGGCCACTTGAATCTCTGTGTCATCTCCATCCCCCGTCCGGCTGCCACCCGCATTGACCAGGATCGTACCGGTAGGGCTTGCTGCCGGAAACGTGAATCGGCCCATTCCTCCACGAGATGTTGCAGTCAGTTCAACCTTTATGCCGTTATCCAAAGCGACGCTATAGTAGCCTGCAAGCGCTTTCTCATGCTCATGCGAAAAAGTAGAGGCATAGTGCGCCCAATCCTGCCCGGGTGATTGCTTCACCTCTTCCACGGTCGGCATGAATGGAAAATCCTGCCAGCCGGCATGCCCTCTCCCGCTAAAATGTGTCAGGCTAAACCCTGTGATCGTATTGCTTGCGTAGTCATACCCGCCTGGCTTGGGACTGTCATCGGGGCTCCACTGTAACATCCCAAATGGATAGTCCGCACCGGGGAATACATTACCGCCCTTCGCCGTCCCAATAAATGGGTTCACTTGGTCAACCGGTGTCTTGGAGCTCCCAACCGTCTGACTTTGCAAAGACACTAGAGCCACCAGCCAACAGCAGAGCACCGGAACCAAGATCTTCCCGCAGCGGCTTCTACCGGTGACTCGTTGTGAATGACCAATCTTCATTAGCAAGACGTCTCTCTCGACAGTTTCTCTCGCGACATTTGGCATTGCCCTCTGCTAATATGACAGCGTTATCAAAACGCAGTACAACTATATCAGTTTAGAGCTAAACCCGGGATCATACGAAATGCGAATGGAATCCAGATCGACTGATCGGGCTGGCTCCGTTTCAGCCAGACATTTCTATGGAGGTATCAAATGTTGCCCTTTGGGCTCTCCAGCCAAATAGTACCGCGCTCAAGATTGCAGCGCGCGAATATCCTAATTCTGTCTATGATGAGGACGATGTGATCAAAATGGCGCCGTCAATATCTTCCCGCATGGTGAAGGCTCTCACAATCGCTGCTGTATTAGCCCTCACACTGCCCTCACACGCCCAGCATGTCGCAGATCCGCGTGCTTCCCTGATCGACGTACCCGCACGTCTGGCATTGCTGAAATCCACAAAGGAGCCGCTGCTCCGTGATGCCATTAAGAGCCTCTCTTCTTGCAGGAGCCTTCCGCCCATTCCTCCGCCTAAGGGACGCATGATCATCCCAAACGGCTATCTCTCCGGATCGAGCGGCCCACACAATCCCGCTGCGGCTGTAGCGGCTAAGATCTACGACGAATTGGAGAAGCGCGTGGCAGCCGGCATGAACCAATACCTTGCTACGGGCAGCCATGCCGAATCTGCCTGCGCGCTCGACCAGATAGATACCTGGGCGAAGGCCGGCGCGATGCTCGACTATGACCGCAAGGAGTCACAGCAGGCATGGTTTCAAGTCGAGTGGACGCTTAGTGCCATAGCCGTCAGTGAATCTGTCTTGGTGGAAGACGATACGCTCGATCCTGCCGAGCAAAAGCGCGTCATCGCGTGGATGGACGAGGTTTCGAACAAAAACATCTCGTTTGAAAAGCCCGCCACCGACACGGGCAATAATCATCATGCCTGGCGAGCGCTGGCAGCGACTGCAGTCGGCATTCTCGCCTCAGACGATAAGCTCTTCCAGTTCGGCATCGCTACCTATAAGGAGGAAATCGGCACGATCGACCAGAATGGTGCTTTACCCAGAGAGATGGTGCGCCATGAGAACTCGGTCCATTATCAGGGTTTCGCGTTACAGCCCTTAGTTCTGATCGCGCAATTCGATTCTCGCCAGGGCATCGATCTATGGAATTACACAGCAAACGGCCATACGATCCGGGATGCGATCGTCTTCTTTGGCCGGTCTGCCTCCGACTTGAGTCTGATCAAGCCCTACACCAACGATATACAAAGGCCCGGCTTCCCTGACCGCGACTTTGCTGTCTACAATTTCTATGTCGCAAAGTTTGGGACCGAGGGCCTTCCACCCATCATAGTGAAAGCGCTCAAAAATTCTGTCTCCGAGGACCGCCTTGGCGGAAATACCACTTTGTTGACTGGCAAATAAAATTTCTACTATTTTTTGCGGTAGTTCCTCGTACAGAATTGGAGCAAAGCATGTCGGCAATCAAGTGGTTTTTCATCGCGCTTCTCTTACTCGCTCTATCTGTGCGGCCAGGCCTCGCGCAGGTTCATAAGCCGGTGTATACGTACCTGAACGACCCCTACATCAGCAACGCCAAGAACATCAGCCTGACCGGTCCGGCTCGTGTCATCGGCTTCGAGGGCAGAAAAGGAATCAATCTCACTAGTATTCATAGCGTTCTTGAGCTGAAGCAACACACCTTGAACAAGCCGCAGGGCACAGTCAGCTTGTGGTTCATGCCCTTGGAGGACCTCAGCGCATTCGATCCAAAGTCCGGTATGAGCACGAGCAATCCCTTGTGGGTTACTTTTCCGTTTCTTTCCGATTCCCGCAATCCCCAGGACTTTGACAAGGGAAGCTTCAAACTCGTGTGGACTCCCCGTTGGCATCCAAGCCTGATTGCCCTCTTCGCCAAAGGCTCTTTTTACCAACAAGCATTCGATATTCCGCATCATGCTCTGGTCAGCGTTAGTCATGTCACATTTGCGAGAAATACTTGGTATGAACTTACATTGAGCTGGGATTACGACCGCGATCAATATAACCTTTATCTCAACGGAATTCCGATCGGCGAGCAAGATCAGTTTTACCCTGGCAAGTTCTATAAAGATATTCCCGAAGGCTCGCTTTACACCGGCAATCCGGCCTTGGTTATTTCCACAATTTCCTTCTATGATGTCGCGCTCAGTTCACAGGATATCTATCGAAATTTTCGGCAGGAAGCAATTTCTTTCGACCAGAAGGTCGAAGACAGTCTGATCGCGACCTACCGTGGGAATGGAAGAGGAGAATTCTCCTGGCACCCCGATGACAAGTGGAATAAAGAACTGTCGGTCGATTTCGATAAAGCGGCAGATCTTCAGAATTTTTATGTTCAGGGCGATCCTGTCGCAGTCAAGGTAAATGACCAGGCTCTTTTGATTGAGACGGTCGATAGTCCATACACTGAAAAGCAACTCGACCATCAGGTCTACCTTTGGTCGAATCGAACCTTTGAAGGTGATCTCTACGTTGAGTACGAATTCAAGGTCTTGCGCCCCGGAGGCTTGAGCCTGTTGATGGTCCAGGCCTCTGGAATGAACCGCGAAGACTTTATGGCCGACTACCCTTTGCGCACGAGCGGGAGAATGAAGACTGTTTACGGGGAGGATATTCGGAACTATCACTGGGAATATTACCGCGAGATGGCGGATATGAGTAATGACGTTTCCAACTCCGCGCTTATGAAAAATCCGTTTGCTTATCCCTTGTCCTTCAGTGCCCTAACAACACCATTAGAAAAGGATGTATGGCATAAGCTTCAATTTCTTCAGATCGGGAATAAGCTGACAGGAGCGATCGACGGAAAGATAATGGTCGAGTTTACCGATGACGGCTTTACCAACAATGGCCCGGTCTATAATTTTGGTCACATCGCTATCCGATGCATGTTGCATAGCAAACTGCAATTCAGGAACTTGAGAGTGTACGATCATAGCGACTTTTCGGTGGAAGAGATTCGCAAATAACATGACCCTTGACCAAACCTCGATGGGTTGGAATTTTGCATCGTGTGCTAAGGACAACCCTTTATAGTGGGGGCGTGGGTTCTATTCAGCGCTGTTGGGCGTCGACCGAATCGGTGAGACGAATGGAAGTCGGGCCCATTGTAGAGATGGACACCGGCAAGCCGTGCAGAAGATACGGTGTGACGGTTGGGACGTCTGTCCAGCGCAGGTCCGAGCCATTCTCCACAGCAATCACAATGTAATTGCCCGGTGCCACGTTGTAAAAACTGAAGCTACCGTCTAGGTCGCTCTGGTCCCGTCGAAAGAGCTCGGCGTTGGTGTCGCTTCCGGCAGGGACCAGTGCGACCAAAGATCCCGCGACAGACTTTCCATCGCGCTTAACGAAGCCGTCAATCTCGAATGAGCCCAGGGAAAGGGTCAACTCGACGACAACATGGCCGGCGCTGGCGATATGCAGTCGCTTATCTTCGACCGGCTTTCCATTCACTGTGCACGCGAGAATGTTGACTGGCTTGCCGCTTTCGATAAATGCGAAGCGATAATCTCCCGTGGGAACATTTGGGAACTCCGCGACGCCTTTCTCATTCAACGTACCGGACGCGGCGCCCGTTGACGGAACGCCGCGCAAGTTAAGCTGCGCTCGTTCCGGGAGCAAAGCACCGTTGACCATGTGTACGGAGACTGTCACGCTCGCGGTTTCAGAAGGGGCCGCTTCGTCGAGCCAAGCAGAAGAGCCGGTCAGATTGACACTACTGGAGTGCGCAACAAGGCCGTTGGCCCCCATGTCCTGCAGGGAGTACTCGCCAGGGGCAATGCCGGAAATTCTGATGGCGCCGTTGCCAGCGCTGGAAACGTTCTGGTAGAAGACTGGCTCGTCTTCTCCAAAAATCGATCTTGTCAATTGCGGAACGGAGCGGTTGTCATTCTTGCCGTCCGGAGCGAATCGCACAGTGAGGGTCATAGCTTGTTGCGGATGCATCTGCATGTCTGCGGTCATTTGCTCTCCGCTACGGAGCGTAATGGGCGACGCACCTGAAGGATCGAGAGCATCCGGATAGAAGACGGGAGGATACGCAACGTCCAACGCGGGGTCGATAGCAAGGAGAAATGGCGGCTGCGAATCCTCGGGCTCGAAAGGAGGATGAATGGCGTACCAAGGAGTTCCGCTAGCCACGATGAAGTATCGGCCCGGCGGCACACGGCTAAAGCCATAGGTCCCAGTATCGTCTGTCTGGACAACCCGGAAGCGGGTGATGTGCCCGATCGAATTTGGGTCCTCTCGATAGAGCGTCATATTGGCGTGCTCTACCGGCTCACCATTGTCGAGGACGTGCCCGGCGATGGATGAAATTGGGCTCAGCTGTAGCTCGAGAGACTCGGTTGCCAGCCCGGCACCGGTAACAATTGCCGTCGAGTACTGTCCGTGCGCAAGGTAAGCGGCAGAAAAATAATTAGTCGCGTTGCCCGTCATCCTGTACTTGCCCGCGGGGACTCCGTCGAAGTGGAAGTGGCCTTCGTCGTCGGAAGATGTTGTTGCGAGAACTTTTTCGGATGGCACGTTCGTCAAAGTAATTGTGGCGTGTGCGAGCGGATGTCCGTCTAACGCGCTGACAATTCTGCCGGCAACTTGATCGCCCTTCGGCTCTTCGGCGCGCAACAGGTAAGGCGCGAGCAAGAGCGCCATGACGTAAACGGTGATCGTTGCCCATTTCTGCGGCACGGCTAGTCGTCCTCCAGATCTGCGTCGTCAATCAGCGGAGTATCGATCTGCAACGTCTGGCCCGGATTGGCGGTAAAGGTGCTG
>Ga0302315_10006039_pt1 | contig 10188 bp, 14 predicted proteins | sample III_Palsa_N3_1_FD_200532 | JGI IMG/M metagenome (GOLD analysis project Ga0302315, IMG submission 200532) | Peat permafrost microbial communities from Stordalen Mire near Abisko, Sweden - III_Palsa_N3_1 | ecosystem: Environmental > Terrestrial > Soil > Palsa > Peat permafrost | place: Sweden... | reverse complement strand
CGACTGATCCCGATCCTTCCGCGGCTCAACCCGATCCCCCCGCCGCAAAGGCGAAGCCAAATCCTCGATGGGCCGATCCTTCAAAAGGATCCGGCTAAACCCCAGATCCACCTGCGCGGACAATAACCCAAGCGCCCGAATCGCCGGCTCGTCGATCGCCGCCCCCATGACACCGTACGAGAGTCCAACGAGGTCTTGTATCAATCGGGCAACATGATCCACGATCTCCTGTCTGGTGCCGGCTGATTCGATAGCGCTTCCGGCGGAAAGCACAACCGTCGGGATCGTCCGCCAATCAAAGCCTTCCTCCCTGGACCACAGCGGTGCAATAGCGGCCTTTCGGTTGGGGGCCATATTCAGATGTTTAAGCACGTGATAACAGATAGTTCCTGGCAAATGTAGAAGGTCTAACGTCATAGTGCCAACGACAAACCGCGTAACCGGGCTATACCGTTCCCCAACCGGCCATTTTAACATTCGAAGGCGTTTCTTCCCGCCTACTCACGCGATTTGCCGCGTTCATCCGGTAATTGGGATGCTTTAACCCCATTTTACGTCGCCGCACACCAACAAAAAAATAATTTTGCGGCAGCAAAACTAAAATTACCCGGCAAGGAGGAGGCCGGCTGGGAACCGATACATTAAAGTATAATTATATAGGTTATATCTTATATTACATCCATATACTCTCAGCATGCTGGCGAAATTTGTCAAAAAATCGTCCCAAATTGGGAATACTATGTAACTTTGCAGCATCCTCCCCCCGGAAATGTTGATCATAAACCAGGACATCCGCAGCCGCCGTGATCATTCGAGTCGTGCCTACTGATTATCAGACTTTATCAGACAAAAAAACGAATCGATGCACAAAAAGAAGCAGCTCTTGATTTTTGACCATCCGCTTAAATTGTATACATACCTGGGATTGCCCCCTGATTGCATTTTTAATGAAGACGAATTCTCCATTCTCAACCTGGGAGACTTTCCACTCCCCTTGCCTTACGTCTCTCCATCGTATCGGGCCAACTTCTATACTTTCGTCTTCGCCAAAGATTGCAAAGGCACCTGGGCTTCCAACGACAATCGGTTCACCCTCCAACCCGGTACCGTCTACTTTAATAACCCCGGCCATATCCGGCAATTCATCCTCGAAGAAGTAAAGGATCTCTACATGCTTACGCTTAGCGAATCATTCCTGGAACGACACGTCCATGCCTCCATCTTCGACGATTTTCCTTTTCTCTTGGCGGAATCCGTCCCGCCCCGCGTCCTCAACGCCGATCAATACACGGACTTCGAACAACTTTACGGGCAGATCCACAAGGCTTATAACACGGCTTCGCCCTCCCGCATCAAGTTGATTGGCCACCTGTTTGTTGTACTCCTGATCAAGATCAAAGAGGCATTCTGGCTGGACTATAACCCCGTTGCCGAGGGCGATACCAGTTCGAAGATCGTCAACACCTTCAAAAAAGACCTGGAGATGCACTATCGCCAGCTCCTGCAGGAGAAAGTCGACAAGGTCTACCGGGTACGCAACTACGCCAGTCTGCAAGGCCTCCATCCCAATTATCTAAACAACGTCATCAAAACGAAAACCGGCCGGACCGTGAGTTCCTGGATAACCGAGAAGACGATTGCGGAAGCAAAGTTCCTGTTGCAAAACTCCTCCACCCCTATCAAGCAGATCGCGTCCCGGCTTGGTTTTGCGGAACCGACCCATTTCAGCAATTACTTCAAGAAAAAAACAAATACCAGCCCCGCCACCTACCGGCGAATATCCTCCTAAGGTGTCTCACTTATACGGCGGGGAGGAGAGGTGAAATTTGTAATGAATTCTGTAAAAGCCGTCTTTTTTGTGGGTTGACGATAGTTGATCTTTGTGCGAATAACCAAACCAGAAAGCCATGAAACCGTTAAACAAAAAGCAGACCATGCTAACAAGTCCGCGCCAGGAAAGCATCCCAGTCGATGGAAAGAAAAGCTTCCTCGTCTACAAGAACAGCAAATATTCCATCGTCGCCACCGACAACATCGCATTTTTTTTTGTCAAGTACCAGTCGTCGATCATGATGTGCTTCGACAAGCAGGAATATACGCTTAACTATTCCCTGGACCGGATCCAACACCAATTGAATGAAAGGCAGTTCTTTCGTCTGAACCGGCAATGCCTCATCAATATCTCCGCCGTCAAAGAAGTGGAACACTATTACGGCCGAAAATTGCTCGTGCGCCTCAGCGCCGCCGCCCCCGACAAACCCCTCGTCTCCAAAGAAAAGGTGAGCACCTTCCTCAGTTGGCTCGAAAATCGTTAAACCCCAACCTAGCCCGCCCTCTCCCGGCGGGTTAGGTTCCACCCTTTCATTGATTCCCTCACCCCTTGGGCACAAACACCTAAAACGGTGTTCGAAAGAACATTTTATCCGAAATATTCTATTTGTTATTTTTGTACTTCTCCTTTGCAGTTCCTAAATCAAACGCTGGCGATCACTAGCGGCAGCGCTGGGTTAACGCATGAATTGCAATCCTGCCTTCCTCGTGGATGAGATCTGGCATGAAACAGCATAGCAATAAACCATAACAAAAAAAGGGGCCCTGGAAAGGACCCCTTTAAGAAAGTATTCGCGATCCTAGGTCTGTTCGAAGTTGCATTGCGGAACGCTATAGACACTCATTATAGAAAAACCAAAGGAAACAATTGGCTTTGGGATGCGACCCAGAAATACTATCAAATTGTAGAGCTATTGCAATGGCTTGGGGTCGATGCCAGGCAATTCCTGTACGGCATCGATGGATTCCGCCAGCAAAAAGAAGGTATTGATATGCTGTAATCCCCTGACCTTAACCCCGCCGCACATCCCGCATCAACGACTATAATACTTCCTCACAAACCCGATCCAATCAGTCTCCGTATCGGGTATCTCCACATACGGCCGAATGCCCGTCGCATCATAGGCCGGCTCCCAGGCCGGCTGCTCCCGCTTGCTGCTCGCCACCCACAACTTAAAATGGGACTGAGGAAGGTCATACGAAAGCAGATCCGAATAATCCACCGCCCCACCCGAAGCCTCCCCAAAAAGCCGCACCTTGGCGCTCTGCCGGAGGTAAAGGACCGCCAATTCCGCAGCGCTGCGGGTCCCATGGTCCATGAGGATAGCCACCTCATTGATAGAATTGGCCACCGCCGTGCAGGGCTCTTCCACCCCCGGATGCAACCAGAAATGTCCCTGGTGGCGGACAAGGCTATCGACATAACGACGCTGCCATCCTATCCTCACGGTATCTCCCAGCCTAACGGAAGCAGCAAGCTCCCGCTGCGCATCCGCTATCACATCGGCGCTGCACAGTAGATCAACATTGGCGCCCTCCATACTGCCCGTACACACATAGGGCATCAAAGGAGCCAGACACCGCAGACTGCCGCCGGGATTGTTCCGGATATCCAGGATCAGCGTGGAGACCTGCTGTAACGCTTCGGCATTTGCCTTGACAAGGCTATCATAAAAGGCCACATAGCTCTGTTCAAAATACGGCATGTGGATCACCAGGGTCTGACTATCCAGCCGGACCGCCGACGGCTCGAAACTAAACGCCGCCATACCCGCCAGCATCCCCGGCTGGTACTGCCTGAGCTGCCGGTACTTGAAGAACGACCGGCCAACAAGCACGCCGGCGCTCTAAAAATTCACGGGCACGATGACCCGCTCGCTGCTGCCGACATCGGTATAGTCGGCGAGCCAGCTACCGTCTTTCTGCCGGTACAACACCAGCACCTTCAGCCCCCGGGGAACAGGGTCCCTGGTCTCGACGATATCGCCCTCCCAGCGGTTCGGCCCCGTCTGCCGGATATAAAGGATCTGATAGCCCTGGTCGTCCACCCAGTAACCGGAGCCGGGGTCATCCAGCATCGCCTGCATCGGCTTTGCCTGCCGGATCAAGGCGAGGTTATTCGCCGCCTCGGCGCTGTCGGAAACCCCAAACTGCACCTTGGTAAAAAGCGCGACATGATCGTCCTTGAAATACCCCGTCAGCCGGCTGAGCACAAAAAAATCGTCCGTCGCTTTGCTCCCTCGCACCTGCTGTATCACCTGCTGAAAATCGTCCTCGTCCACCTTATCCCCATAACCGGCATAGACCGTCTGCAGCTTCCAGGTAATAAAGTTGATATCGGCCGTCCGGCCCGTCTGCCCCAAAGCAGAAACAGAAGCAATATTCAAAGCCAATAGGGCCGCAAACAGGAATGGATATTTCACAGTGTGTAGGTTTTACGAATGCCAAGATAATACAGTATATTGATCTACAAACCCCCACTGCACATGATCCCGACAAAAAATTGGGCGAGACTGGCCGGATTACTATACCTCCTCGTCATCGCCCTCGGCCTCTTCGCCGAGGTCTTCGTGCGGGAAGCACTCACCGTATCCAACGACGCGGTCGCCACCCTAAACAATATCCGGACATCCGAAATGCGCTTCCGCCTCGGCTTTGCCGCCGACCTCGTCAACCTCATCTGCGGCCTGATCAACAGCTTCACCGGTTTCCTCATGCCCGAATTCCGGAATCCTCTATTCCCGGTCATCCTCTTACCCAGTTTCATTGGCGAACTATCCGTCGCGCTCTGGCTCCTGATCAAGGGCGTAAAAGCGACCAATTAAGAGATCTCGATATCATATTTATACAACAACCCCGCGATCCCATCCGTCGAAAACTTCGCCTTCTTTATTTTATTGTTTGCAGGATCGATCGAATAATTCACCGCGCTGCGAAAATCCGCCTTTTCCAATATCGTCCGATCAAATACCGCGCCGGCCAGATCACAATCATCAAAGGCCGCGCCGCTAAGATCGGCTTCGGCAAAATCCACTTCCTGCAAACTACACCCGGCAAACACCATCTTTTTCAACTTCATCTGGTAAAAGCTGGAATGGTTGAGCGAACACTGCGCAAGCGCCACGCTAAACCCGAAGGGGTCGGCATGCTCAAAATGCAGTCCCCACATCCTGCACTCGGTAAACGAAACATCCCGAAAACAGGTCCTGCCCAATTGGACCAGGCTAAGATTACAATGGCTAAATTTGCAGTCAACAAACAAGATACCGCCCAAATCAACACCCGAAAAGTCGCAATGCATGAATTGGCAATTTTCATATTCCCCCTTTTCCAGGGGCCTTTCCCGGAAATCTTTCTTCTCGAAAGTCAAATCGATAAACAGCTGCGACATCCCACTAAGATAAGCATCATTTTGGTTGGTCCTACATCCAAATAGCACTCACTTAAGTCCGTTTATTCAATCGAATTAAGTATAATGGTCGTGAACAAGACTAAACAAATAAATGATGAGTATATAACAGGCTGGAATAATGAAATAGGTGAACCATGGGGGTCGACTTGAATACTTACTATCGTAATATTCCACGATATTTTTATATCTGTCCTTTTTCATGAAAATGAAATTATTGAAGGTGGCAATTCCATATAATATTGCCAAAACTACGACAAATACAAATTGCTTTCTCGGGGGTGGGCCGCCGATATAATATGAAATTGCACCCACAAATAAAAGTACCATTCCATTAATGAAATACACCGCCGAGTCCGGAATGTTCCCCCTCATGCTTTTGCTAGCCAACTTTCGATTCATTACAAATGAGCAGTAGAATAGAAAAAAATAAGGATTCATCAAATAATTTTATTTCCCACGACTTTTAGCCTCTCTTGCGTCACCCTAAAAAAGATCAACCCTGGCTATTGCTACCACATTCGCGTGCTATAAGAAGGCAGGGACTTTTGTGAGACAAGATTTCCCTTATCATCATACTGTATTACCTTTATCGGATTTCCATTATCATCGAACTCAACGGTAGTCAGCGGCTTCCCGTTCTTGACATTTATTTCTTGCCAGGTTCCTCTTGGAACAATCGCAGCATCATCAAAATTTATATCAATATATTTGTAATCTTTTGGTGGTTCGGGCAGTGAATCGTCACTGGCATTCAGCACTTTCAGATATGGATCGGCACGATCGGCTAGAAATATTGCCCGATAAGATCCTGTATCCATAATGGCTGTAGTAGTTTTCCCTTTCGGATTGGTATACGTCACTTTTTTTGCCGCTATGAATTTTACGACACTTGGCTTATAAGTCAATTCCCCTTTTAAATATGATATAGCTGTATTTCTCCAATAAAATGGCCCTTCCGGTACTCCGTCTTTATAAGTTTCGTAGCAATTAGGCTCCAACCCATAATGATCGAAGAAAAACCTGGTTCCGCTACCGTTGTGAACGTCACCAGGGTTCTGAAGCTTTCCATTTGAATCAGCCCTTGAAATTACGTCCCATAATCTACCGTTTAAATAGTAGCTTATCTCTTTTATGCCACCATTTGAATAATAGGTTATCTCTAATCCATTTTGCTTGTTGTGTAGTAAACTTTGTTCTTTTAATACTTGATTCAATTCATCACTAACGAAAAACCTTCGAACGAGTGTATCTCCTTCCTTCGTAACACATTGTTTATCTACCAAATCATGAGTGTCATTGTCACCGACGCCCCTGGGTCGCAAATAATTGACCCATCTGTTGGCAACCAGAGAATCGCTCCTCTGACAAAATAGATGAAGACAACTAAAAATAAGACTGATAAAGAGTATGATCTTCTGCATAAATTATTTCTAACTTTTCCCGCCGCCTCCGTAAAAAACTGCTAGTTGACGCAATCTCGTTGGAATAAAATTATTTCACCATTCAGAAGATACCATTAAAATGTCTTGCCCAACATGCCCTATCAACGGCGTTTCAGTAATATCAAAATTTTTCGATACTATACCAGTATTAAAACTATCGTATGCCTCGAAAATTAGCCGGCCTCCGAAAATAACTCTTGCGTGCTGAATAAATTCATAAATGTCTCCGGCAGAGAGCGCAGCGAAGTTTTTTCTATATTTTTCCTTCAATGTTAGTCTAATATATACTTTGTCAATTAAATGGGGTATTTCTCTAATGGCATCCAAGAATTCCTCTCCCGGGGCCTGAATCATCCATTCGCTCTCTGCTGGCATGTAATCTACAACATCGATAACAAATTGGCTTGTGTCATTCATTAATCAGTCCGATTATTCAAGATACGAACTATTTTAAACTCGTGCCGAACGTATCCATTTCACTGCTTCACAATATCGTATAGCAAATTTGAGGCTGATGGCGACTTAGGATCATGGTTGGCCATTACAAACAAATATACAGTTGCGCCACGTTTCAATAGAAGCAAATTAAGCAGCACCATCAAAACGATGAAATTCCCCTAGCTGATGCCCTTGGTTTCAGACGCATAACGGCGGCCTCTGTCATTATTTATAAAAATAAAATCGAGTGGATTTCAATTTATCATTGATATAATAGTCATTCCTTGTGCTAAGTCCGCCGCTGTTGTAAAAATACTTCCATACGGTCGTATACTGGGAGGAAGCTTGATGTGATTCGACAAAAATGATTCTTCCTGCGTCGTCAAAGCGTCGATCTTCATTCAGGAGGCTATCGCTGAGATTTATATGATTCGTGTAGCGAACTAATTTCCCATTCTTATAGGTATATCTATCCTCAGAATTGAGATGATTATTTTCATCGACATGAAGCTTCATGACCAGCTGATCTCGCGAATCGTAGATGAAAATCTGCTTGGATTCATTCCTGGATCCGCTGGAAAACGTCGTATTGCGATAGGAAGTCTCCTTAATTCTGCGATTTTTGTCGTATACTACAGTAGACTGGAAGCTACTGTCGTCATAGATCGCATTGTAAACTACAGTGCTGCTATACTTATTTGTAAGAGAATCTGCCCATTCTTCTTTCGGCTTTTTGTTTCCTGACGGATAGTAAATCTGCTGTAAATTTCCGGCAAGGTCATATCTATTGATCTTAACAAGACCATCTCGGTCAATTGCATATAGTGATTTTACAACAATATTACTATCCTTGTCTTTCATGTAGAGGCAAAACCTCTCGGAATGCCCTCGTACTACTGTGTCAATATATAAATCTGTCGGTATTGCAGCAGAGTGGGCGGAAAATTTAACAACTGATTCGTATAAAGTATCAGACAATTTTTTGTATTCGACAGTATAGTCGACTTTGCCTGCATTCAAATCATCTCCCAGTTCGAATGCTTTTAACCTTCCCGATTCATCGTATCCTTTTTTTGCATACAATACACACGAGATCTTGCTGAATTGGTCAGTGGGGCACACGAACAAATCTAAGGAATTCATCTTATTCTTTTTCACCACGCTGTCAAATCGACCATAGTCATCAATGTTTTCGAACTGGATATTGTCAACTTCTCTTTGAGAAAAACTATTCAAAAAGAATGCCATAGAGGAATCGTGCATGGAGCAGCAATTGAAGATCGAGCAGATCAAGGCCATCCGTCAAAAAGATGCTATCCCCGTATTAAAGTCACTAGGAGAATGGATGACAAAAGAATATACCTTGCTGCGTCCCAAAACACCGATCGCCAGGGCGATGGCTTATAGCATCAAAAGATGGGACAAGCTGAGCCTGCATGCAACAACCGGAAATCTGCACATCGATAATAACGCGATTGAGCGCTGCATGCGCCAGGTGGCTGTCGGACGCAAGAACTGGCTGTTCTGCGGATCACATGATGCGGCCAAAAGAGCTGGTTTGCTATACTCCTTACTGGTAACCTGCAAACTCAACGATGTCAACCCGTACGAGTGGTTAAAAGATGTATTAAGCCGCGATATCAAAGAAATGCACATTAATAAAATCAAGGAGCTTCTGCCTCACTATTGGAAAAAGAATAGGCCTTAAGGCAAAATTAAGCGCTTTAACAACATCTCCTTCTCAACTTCCCGTAGGTATACCCATTAAAAAGGATATCACCGCTTTGGCCCAGCAGCTCGTCCAACAACCCCAGATGGGTACACCGCTCGGGCATGATTGTTTTAAGATACGCATGGCTATTACCGCCAAAGGCAAAGGCAAGTCCGGCGGCGCAAGGGTGATCACCCATGTACAGGTCACCAAAGAACACATCTTTCTGCTCTCCATCTATGACAAGTCCGAAGCGGAGAACATTACCGATAAAGAACTCCTGGGCAGATTAAAAAACTTGTAGTAAGGCCTTGACCGCTTTGCGGCTCATGGCTCCTTGTCGCCAAACGAGGCGATCTTTTCCGTACCAAAAAATCTCAAAATTATCTAAGGGCTGGAACATTTTCAATAAAGTCTTGTTTTGGTGAATAATACACCAATGTACCATTAACAAACTTTAGATACCAAACAATCGGCTCGCTAATTATTGAAGCATTTGTTATATGCCAATAGTTGCTATTTGCTTCCTGGATGCTCTTCGGAATGTCGATGTTGTTGGCATTACGCTCATATAAACTATTCTTGAAGTAGCTACCTACAAAACAAATTTGATACCCTTTCAAAAGTGTCAACCCATTAAAATGAGCTAATTTGAGATCTGGGAAGGAATTTGCAATAGCAACAAAAATTGTATCCTGCCTTGCTTTGAAAGAAACAGTTATAACTTTCACAGAATCAGGCGCTTTTGATATTTCCTGTATATATCCTAAGAGCGTTTGATACAGCAACTTATTTTTAATTTTTATATCGGCTGGCTGACGACTATGGCATCCAAAAACAAGCAAGGTCAAAAAAAGAAAATATTTCATGAAATTCTTTTACTAATTATACACTTTTTCAGAGTCATACTGTCTATAAGCATCAGCAACAGGAACAAAGACTTTTTGAACCACATTCTTGCCGAACACTTGTTGTATAAGACCTGCCGCCTGCCTGTCGCCGCTCAAAATTGGAAGCGGCTTATTATCACTCGGATCAAACCCCGATGGAGTAAAATTAGTAATACTATTCCCCGGGTGACTATGATCCAATTCTGTCAAAGTAATATTCTTATCTACGAGGCCACTCAAAACACCGATTTGAGTATGGGCGTTTTCGTGAGAAGTCCAAATATAGGAACCTGTATGACCGTCCTTATTTTGGTAAAAGGCGGCCCCAAATTCAACGTCTGAGTTTTTGGCAAAAAATTCAAAAATGCCTCTACCAGCTTGTGGGTTGTTGTGAGTTTGTAGAAGGGTTACAACCTTTCCATCTTTATTAGTCTCTTTGGTTGAAGAAACTACATCTTTACTAAC
>Ga0302315_10006036_pt1 | contig 10192 bp, 11 predicted proteins | sample III_Palsa_N3_1_FD_200532 | JGI IMG/M metagenome (GOLD analysis project Ga0302315, IMG submission 200532) | Peat permafrost microbial communities from Stordalen Mire near Abisko, Sweden - III_Palsa_N3_1 | ecosystem: Environmental > Terrestrial > Soil > Palsa > Peat permafrost | place: Sweden... | reverse complement strand
CCCTGAGACACAGAGCCTTTATGGCATAAACCTTACGGGATTGTTATATCTTTGCTCGTAAAAATTCCTTTTAGAGCGATTATATGTTCACAGGTATTATAGAAACATTGGGTAAAGTTGCCGAATTGCGGCATGAGCAGGGCAACTTACATATTACGGTTGAATCGGCTATCTCGCATGAATTGAAGATCGATCAGTCGGTTGCACATAATGGGGTTTGTTTAACCGTGGTGGCTTTGGCTGATGGTAAGCATACGGTTACCGCTATTGAAGAAACGTTAAATAAAACCAGTCTCGGCAACCTCAAAACCGGCGACCCGGTTAATTTGGAGCGATGCATGCAGATGAATGCCCGTTTGGACGGCCATATCGTGCAGGGCCATGTTGACCAAACTGCAAAATGTATCGGTTTTAATGAATTGGATGGCAGCTGGGAATATACTTTTGCATATGACCCTTCGATTGGTAATGTTACCGTTGAAAAGGGTTCTATTTGTGTTAACGGCATTAGTTTAACAGTAGTAAACTCACAGGCTAACAGCTTTTCGGTTGCCATTATCCCTTATACTTTTGAGCATACCAATTTACAGCAGGTGCGTGTCGGGTCGGTTGTGAATTTGGAGTTTGATATTATTGGGAAGTATGTGGCGAGGTTAATGGGGAGGTAATGTTAGCTTGCAATACTTCTTCTTTATTAATAATTAACTCGGGTAAGTATACGTTGTACTTCTAATATAACTCTCGTATCCAAATGCTCGCCTGACAAGGTTTTTAAAAGTTCTTGAAGGTACTTTTTGCTTTCAATGTGTGAAGCAAGAAAATAATTGGTCACCAATTTATTGGCCTTAAAAATAGATACACTGAAAGATCCGTAATCATCACCAGGTATTTTATCGTTAGTGTCGTGATTTTTTACAAATGATATAGAGGTTTGCATCGTTTTGGCATCGGTTACTAATACAACATCAAACGCCTCAACTAAAATTGAATCACTCCCCGTCATTCTCAATGTAAGAGCATCTATGGGTTTATCACTTGGTCCGACAGGAGTAATTTTTATAGAGTAAAGCCGAATGTTACCCTGGGCATGTAAACTAATATGCATTAAAATAATAAATGCCAGTGTTAAAGCTTTTTTCATATCATGGAATAAAGTTTAATGCTAATATAAGTTTATTCAACATATTCGTTAGCGTGGCTCGTACTTATCGCTTCGAATCGCTGCCGCTATTGCCCTACTTTTACCTTAGCTGCAAAAGTAGGCAAAACAGCAAGCCGACCGCGTGCCGCCATAGCTTTAGCGGTGGAGCAAAAAAACCTTCCGCCCACAGGCAAAACACCCTGACCCGCGTTTTTCGGCAGGCCTTTGCGCGCTTGCTGGTTGTTCGTTAGGTTTTGGTGCTGTAATAACTGACTACACAATATTTATTTCCCCAGCACAACAACCCTGTTCTTCGCGTAAGCAATATAACTCTTCTCGGCTTCGTCGTGCTTGGCGGCGAGGAATTTTTTGTAGTAGAGGAGTGCCATTTTATGGTCTTTCAGCTCTGTATCATACAAATTAGCTATGGAATAATAAGTTAGGGCTTCGTCCTTAAATTCGATGGCTTTTTTGTAGTCGAATTCGGCTTTGTGGTAGTTTTTGATGGTTTCGTAGGTGTCGGCCATTTCGGTGTAGTAAACATTGGTATTACTGGAGATGCCTGCATCGATGGTTTTCTGGAACCATAGCAGGGCATTGGCGTAATCCTTCAGCTTTTTATAGCTCGCACCTGTATAATAGCAGGTGGTTTCGGTTTGGAAAAGGCTGTCTATCTGTCCGAAAGATTCTATGGCACATTTGTAATTGTTCAGGTTATAATAAGCGATGCCCAGCCGGGTGAGTATTACTGCCGATACATCGCCAAGGGATATCAATTTTTCGCAGCAATTTGCCGCCAGCGACCATTTTTGACGACTGTATTCCAGTTTCGCGAGGCCTTCCAGCAGCACAACATTCTCCGGGTCGGCGTTGATGGCTGTATCTAATATTTTTTCGGCAGGCTCGTATGATTTGAACGTGATCAGCACATCGCTTAAATCAGCAGCCACGTCCGCATCAACAGGATTGATTTTATTGGCTTTTACCAGGTTATTTAGCCTACCCACAATGTCATTTTTGTCTAGAGCTATTTGAGCTAACTGCTTATAAATGTTAAAGTTTGTGCTGTCGTGCCGGAGTATCTGTTTGTAAAAGTTTTCGGCCTTCAACTCATTCCCCCTGCGAAGGTTTATACTGCCCAGGTTAAACAAAACCGATGTGCTGGTTGAATCAAGCGCGTAAACACGCTCGTAATAATTTTCTGCTTCGGGCAGCTTACCGCCCATTTGGGCGCAATAGGCGAGGGCTTTAAGGATTTTCAGGTCGGTAACAGGTTCGGGGTAGTTTTTTTTAAGGTAGTCTTCAGCCAGGTCGAAATGCTGGTTTTGGTAATAATCGAGCAGCAAGGCATTGTCGGGCACCGCGGTTTGCTGGGCAAATACCGGTTGAAAAACGATTGACAGGAGTAGCAGGCAGATGTAGAATTTCATGGTAACTAAGTAATTAGTTTTATTTAACTAAATTATTAGTTATAAATGAAAATTCCAAATTATAAACAAAATAGCAGGAGCGGGGTTGTTAGGGATATAAGTAAACAACTTAAATTGTAGTATTATGGATAAGATAAGGAAATTTGAGCTGATGGAAAAAATAGTTCACGAGCTGGAAGATTTGAAAAACAGTCAACAGGCCATTATTCAAAAATTAGCCAAAATTGAAGTAGATAATATCGACCTGGGCAACAAGAGGCTGGAAAAAGACCTGCCAGATATGCACCAGCGTGTTTCGGACAACCTGGATACTATTGCAGCTATACTGGAAGATTTTGCCGGGCAAACCGATAAATTCAGCGATCAGAACAATATATCTGCTTTGAAGGAGCAGGAAGCGATTGCTAAGCTGTAATTTATCAGATTAAAATAAGAGAGAAAGCCCCGTGAAGGGGCTTTTGCGTTCATAGATTGACACACAAATTTGGTCGTTATTTTTCAATTTTCTTGATTTCTTCAGAAATGATGGTATTCACGTCGTCTTTTTGTAAAGTAGTTTCAGAAAAATGTTTAGATATAATATCGAGCGTATTGTCTTTATAGGTTATAATAAAATGCTTGAAATCTTCATACATGTTGTCTGTATTCCTGGGATGGATTTTATTTGCATTGCTTATTTCTTCAATCCATGGCGAGTTGTAGACTTCATATATTCCGTAAAAACCCAAGCCATATTTTCGCATCGGATGTGCGCCCAATACCTCATCATTAGGATATCCGAATTTGTAGATCAGAAAGTTGAAACAGACGGTGTCGATAACACCATTATTCTCTTCAAGAAAAAGATATAATATATTGGGAGTAGTTAATAAGAAGACATCGTACATAAACTTATAATCCTTTATAAGCTTTATTTCTTTTACGACAGGCTTCTTTTTAAATAACATATGGTGTGATTACTCTATACTCTTTCCCTTCATTGCGGTACTGATCGCTTCATCCATTAACCGCTCGGCAAATGGGCGCGTGTATTCATTCAGCTCATCAATAGCTTTATGGATGGCATCTTTATCGCCGCTGGTTAATGCTGCTTTTAGTGTTGCCAGATAACGGTGCGTTTCGGCAGCTTCGGAAATGGATATCGCATTCGGATTTTTTTCGATGAAACGCTCAACGGTGTATACCATTTGCTCACCCTCGTTTCGGGCTTCTATCAACATGCGCTGGGCTACATCATCTTTAGCGTGTGTAATGCTGTCCATTAGCATTTGTTCAACCTGGTCATCGGTAATGCCGTAGGTTGGTTTTACTTCCACTTCCTGCTTTACGCCGGAACGCAGCTCCATGGCCTGTATTTTCAGTATACCATCCGCATTCAGCAAAAAGTTTATATCCACCTTAGGAAAACCGGCAGGCATAGCAGGAATGCCTTTAAGGTCGAACTCCGCCAATTTCCGGTTTTCGCTGATAAGGTCGCGCTCGCCCTGGTAAACTGCAATTTTCATATTTACCTGGCCGTCGATGGATGTGGTGTACTGTCTTCCGGCTTTGGTAGGCACTTTTGAGTTACGGGGGATGATCACGTCCATGAGGCCGCCCATTGTTTCGATGCCTAAAGACAACGGGGTAACATCAAGCAGCAGAATATCCTTACGATTACCTGATAGAACATCGGCCTGAATGGCCGCGCCGAGGGCAACCACCTCATCCGGGTTTACATCGTCATGCACCGGGCGACCAAAAAATTCAGCCACCATTTTTTTAACCAGCGCGGTGCGGGTAGAGCCGCCAACCATTACCACTTCGTCGATTTGTTGAATAGTTAAAGCGGCGTCCTTCAAGGCATTGCGGCAGGCGTTTATGGTTTGTTCAACTTTGGGCAGTATGAGTTGCTCGAAGGTATCCCGGTCTATCGTACACCATATTTCGCCTATCTTTTCATTGAACAGGCTTTGGTGGCTAAATGATTTTTTGGCTTCTTCGGCTTTTAAGCGTAATTGTTGCGTGAGCTCGTTATTTGCAGCAAGCTCAGTTTTGTTAAGCTGGTTTTTATCTATCCAGTAATTAACAATGGCGCGGTCGAAATCATCGCCACCTAAAAAAGTATCACCGTTGGTTGAGAGCACCTCAAAAATTCCATTCTGAATTTGCAGGATGGAAACATCAAACGTACCGCCGCCGAGGTCATAAACGGCAATGGTTTTGGTTTCGTCCGGATTAAGGCCGATACCATAGGCTAAACTTGCAGCGGTAGGTTCGTTCACAATGCGCAAAACATCCAGCCCGGCCAATTTGCCTGCATCGCGGGTTGCCTGGCGCTGCGAATCGTTAAAATAGGCGGGGACTGTTATTACCGCGCGGTTAACAGGCGTTTTCAGGGCATGTTCAGCGCGGGCTTTTAGTTCTTTTAATATCAGCGCCGAAAGGTCTATCGGCGTATAAAATTTATCACCGACTTTTATCTTCACGAGGCTTTCGGTGTCATCATCGATCACCTTATAGCTAAAAAAGTCTTTATAGTTCTCAATATCTTTGTATGAACGGCCAAGCAGGCGTTTAACAGAGAAAATAGTATTTTGCGGGTCGGTTGTTAAATATTCTTTGGCATTGTTGCCTACCGTAATTTCACCTGAGTTGGAAAAATGCACTATCGATGGCACTAAAACGCCTTTGCCTGCGTCATTGATCACCTGCGGTTTGCCTTCGGGATTGATGAAAGCGACAAGTGAGTTGGTAGTGCCGAGGTCGATACCGACGATAATTTCCTCTTTTTGTATAGAACCTGTTGCCAGGTTGATGGATACTTTAGCCATGATATATTAACAAGCGGCAAATGTACATGGTTTTGCCAGGATATGTGTCATCCCAATTTCGGATTTCACCCTGCTTGTATATATGGCTAAGTTTTCAGTGTTTTCTGCTTGTTCCGCAGCATAATCATAGCTTTATCGGCCCTCACCTTGCGCGTTTCTTCCTGCTTGGCCGAACCCACCCAATCACAATAGCCCTGTTTATAGGATTTGGAAAGACTTTCAAAAAATTCGCTGGCTTCAGCATCCTGGTCGAGTAGTACCTGCAGTTCGGCAGGTGTGCCTTCTATGTGTTCCCCTTTTTTTAACATAGTTTATTTTGATTTCACCGATTATTGTTTTTTGTGATTACACTGATTTTGTTTGTGATTACACCGATGTGATTTCCCAATCTCTGATTACCTGATCGCTAATCTCTCTTTCCTGATTTTACAAATATGGCCATTATTAAAGCTATTACCGTGCCGCTAACGGTTTGGCCAACCAGCGCCTGGAATATTTGCATAGGGGCGGTGTATTGCATTTGTAAACTGGCCTGGGTTGTTGCTATGTCTTGTGCGCTTTTTCCTTCGGTCAGCATAGCGGTTTTATTTTCTGCCAGCATATAGGCCGAATAGCCGGGGTTGAGGAACGATGTATAAATAAGGCCTAAAATTGCAATGATAACGCCGGTGGTAAGCCCGATAAGTACACCAGCGGCAACTGCTTGTCCGTAGGTTAGGTTACCGCCGTTACTGCGTTTAATGCTTTGCATGCCGCTGTAAATCCCAATTCCTAATATGATTAAAGTGAACAAACCGATAATGCCCCTTAACGATACCGGGTTTAGTCCCCAATGAGAGTGATCATTTAAACTGCTGATAACAGCGAAGACAATAACAGCGAACAGGCCTGATATAAGCCCGGTTAATAGAGCTTGTTTGCGCGGGTAAATTTTATTCATACTGCAAAGGTGATGGTGTGAAGTTGAATTTCAAATTTCGAGGGGTGGAGAAAGGGTTGATTTTGGTTGCGTAAAGTATTCCCGACAGGCCTGTACGGCTTCTTTGCGGTTTTTTACGCCCAACTTGCAATAGATATTATTGATGTGAGTTTTTACTGTACTTATTTCAATAAAGTTCAGCGCGGCTATTTCCTTATTGCTTTTCCCTTCATTTATCAGTTCCAATATGCGCCATTCTTTGGCTGTAAGCTGATCTGGCAAATTAACAGGCGTGTTCTTTTGCTTATATAAATGGTATCTATTGGCGAGGATAATTCCGGCTATAAGGGCGACGATCCCCACGCCAGTGATATAATATTCGTATTGAAAATAATGGTAATTGAGCAATATGACGGATAACTCGTATAAAGTAATTGCCCCGGCAGTTACCAGGCCGATTATTAAAGACGTCTTTAGCAATTGTTTCATCATCACTCAACCGAATATAGAAAGAATTTGCATTAACTGCACAAGTATTTATATTTGAGGCGATGAAATGTTTATCGGTATTCCTGGTCGGCGTAGTATTTTTCCTGTCATTTTCGGGAAAGGCAAATACCGTGAATGAAATGCCGGCTAAAAGTATGTGCTGCCAAAAAATGGGCGCCAAAGCAACCAGAAGCAATCATAAGTCAGCTGATAAGGATGACGGTTGCAGTAAAAATGGTTGCCCCATGATGTTTTCCTGTTCGGTTTGCGGGTTTTTCATCGTTCAGCCGCTGAAAATACAACCCGTATTTGGAAACCACCTCATGAAGCCAGTTCCTCTATATAAAATTGGTGATCTGTCTGCTTACTATCCGTCCGACTGGAAACCGCCAAAGGCCTGTTAAATAATTATTCCGGAACAACCTGAACCGTTGTATTTATTAATTATTTAACATTCAATTTAAAAAACAAATGAAAAAAGTAAGTTTAAGTTTGCTGGCGATAGTTTTCGCCGCAACATCTGTTATGGCTAATGGTGTAAAACCTGTTAAAAGTGTAAAAGCTAAACATGCCGTTTGCACTACCTGCACTAAGGATAAATGTACCAAAAAAGCAGGCTGCCCTTCGCCGAAGGATTGTGGCTGCGAATAAATAAAAAGCTGAAAAGCGAAGCCCTTTGTCGCAAGGTAAGGGGCTTTTTTGGGCATAATATTTTTTTTAAAGCTGTAAATTACCAATTGCAAATTGCTAAATATAAACTGTAAACAATTAACCTATTTTATGAATAGTTTAATTTTTTAAGAGAATATTATCAAAAATTAAACGTTTTGCAATTTGAGGGTGTCCATTTTGATAATTTACTTGTTGCTGAATAGCATTTTTGAAAAAAAAGATAATTTTTTTATATTTTTTTGATAAGATTTATAAAAATAATTTAAATTCGCCTTCATAATTGAATTAATTCTCACACAAAACTATTTTTCGAACCCTATTTTAGTAAAATAATTAACAATGGCAGCAAAATTAGAGTACATCTGGCTTGACGGCTACAAACCAACACAAAGCCTGCGCAGCAAAACAAAAATTGAATCAGACTTTAGCGGCAAACTGGAAGATTGCCCGATGTGGAGCTTTGACGGTTCTTCAACCGAGCAGGCACCAGGCGGCTCATCAGATTGCATTCTGAAACCGGTATTCATTGTGCCTGATCCTCAGCGCAAAGAAGGATACCTGGTAATGTGCGAGGTGCTTGATTCAACCGGCGCTCCGCACGAATCAAATGGTCGTGCTTTGATTGAAGACGATGATAACGATTTCTGGTTCGGTTTCGAGCAGGAATATTTCCTGTGGGACCCTGAAACCAATAAACCGCTTGGCTTTCCGGCTGGTGGCTTCCCAGGCCCGCAAGGCCCTTACTACTGTTCAGTAGGCGCAAAAAATGCTTTCGGTCGCGATATCGTTGAAGAGCACTTAGACGCTTGTTTGGAAGCAGGTTTGAACGTTGAAGGTATCAACGCTGAAGTTGCTGCCGGACAATGGGAATTCCAAATCTTTGCAAAAGGTGCTAAAGAAGCTGGCGACCAGATATGGGTTGCACGTTACTTGCTTGAAAGAATTGGCGAAAGCTATGATGTATCTATCAACTGGCATTGCAAACCGCTTGGCGCTCTTGACTGGAACGGTTCTGGTATGCACGCTAACTTCTCTAACACAGTTTTACGTACTGCAGGTAACAAAGAAACTTACGACAAAATTTTGGAAGCTTTCCGCCCGGTTGTTGCAGAACACATTGCCGTATACGGTGCCGATAACGATCAGCGCTTAACCGGTAAGCACGAAACTGCTTCTATCCACGATTACAGCTATGGTGTATCTGACCGCGGCGCTTCAATCCGTATCCCATTGTATACAGTACAAAAAGGCTGGAAGGGTTACCTGGAAGATCGTCGCCCTAACTCGGCTGCCGATCCGTACAAAGTTGCTGCACGTATTATCAAAACTGTTAAATCTGTTTTATAATAAGCTAACGACTTTAATAGTTATACAAATCCTCCCGCCGAAAGACGGGAGGATTTTTTTTGGGGGATTGGATTTAGCACCCGTTAAATACAAACACGTCATTGAGAAGTGAGCAGGCAGGCGCGAACGCAACAGAGCCTGCACTGAGCTTGTCGAAGTGAAGCAATTTTTCCGAAGGAGTCCTTTGGACTGCGTTTACAGGCGGTAAACTTTGCTATCCTAAACTCGGCATAGTCCATTGCTACAACATCTTACTTCTTGACTTGCACGTGCAGAGATTGCTTCGTTCCTCGCAATGACGGGGAATTATTATTAAGACGAAGTTTTCAAAACTCCCTAAATTTATTATTCCATTTTGTACATTAGCTTCCGGACTTTCGGACTTAACCGACTTTCCGACTAAATAACACATGTCGCCTGCGGTACTCTTATCATTTATAATCGGTTACTTTTTGGTACTGCTGTTCATCTCGTACCTTACCTCGCGCAAGTCGACCAATAACGATACCTTTTTTGTAGCCAACCGTAACTCCAAATGGTATTTGGTAGCCTTCGGCATGATTGGTACGGCGTTGAGCGGCGTAACCTTTATTTCTGTCCCTGGTAAAGTCGGCGCACCTACTGGCGACCAGTTTGAATATTTCCAGTTTGTATTAGGCAATGCAGCGGGGTTTATCATTATCGCCATAGTATTGCTGCCATTATATTATCGCCTTAAATTAACCTCTATTTATAGCTATATTGAAGGTGCCTTAGGGTTATGGAGCTATAAAACAGCGGCAGGGATATTTCTGATCAGCCGGGTAATCGGTTCAGCGTTCAGGCTTTACCTGGTAGTAATCGTGCTACAGAAATTTATATTCGACAGCTATCATGTGCCATTTGCCATAACCGGGCTCATTTGCCTGGCGTTGATATGGCTTTATACCTTTAGGGGAGGGTTAAAAACCATTATCATCACCGACAGCCTTCAAACGCTGTTCCTGGTATCATCAGTGTTTTTGTCAATTTATTTCATTTGCAAGAGTTTGAACTACAATGTTTTCGAAGCTGCCGAAGCCATCAAAAACAGTAGCTATTCCAAAATATTCTTCTTTAATAATTTCCTTAGCAACAAATTTCATTTCAGCAAACAATTCATCGGCGGGTTGTTCATTACCGTTGGCATGACCGGCCTCGACCAGGACCTGATGCAGAAAAACCTCAGTCTCAAAAATATTCGCGAAGCGCAAAAGAACATGTTCAGCTTTACTGGTGTGTTTGTGTTCATTAACATCTTTTTCCTGAGCGTGGGCGCGCTGTTGTATATGTATGCGGCAAAACACGGCATCACCGTTACCAAAACCGATTACTTATACCCAACTATCGCCCTAAAACATCT
>Ga0302315_10006034_pt1 | contig 10192 bp, 8 predicted proteins | sample III_Palsa_N3_1_FD_200532 | JGI IMG/M metagenome (GOLD analysis project Ga0302315, IMG submission 200532) | Peat permafrost microbial communities from Stordalen Mire near Abisko, Sweden - III_Palsa_N3_1 | ecosystem: Environmental > Terrestrial > Soil > Palsa > Peat permafrost | place: Sweden... | reverse complement strand
TGACAAGGCTTTAGTTAACCCAACTAACGCGCTTTTTGAAGTGGCATAAGCCAAAAATCTTTTTTTGGTAAGTTGATGATGAACACTTGCAATATTAATAATGGAGCCCTTTGATTTTTCGAGCCGTTCAAAAAAAAACTGACTTAGCATTAATGGCCCCGTAAGATTTACATTAAGCGTTTGTTGCCAGTCGGATAATTTAATCTCATCCAGGCTGCCTAAAACTTGTAATGCGGCATTGTTAATTAACAAGAAGATTTCAGGTATTTCCAAATTAAAAATAGCTTCGATTTCAGTTTTATATGTTGCATCTACACAATATCTGTTTAAATCGAACTCAAAAAACTTGTCGCAATTTTTTGATTCTCCTTTTTTGATATCAAGTCCAATCACATTATACCCTTTTTCTTTAAAAGCCTTTGCTAACTGGCTTCCAATACCACCCAATACACCGGTTATTACTGTAGTTTTATTCATTAACTTATTCCCAGGTAACCAAACATTAAATTAATTGCTTTTAAGCTAGCCCTCACTACTGCTTCCTTAGTATTTGAACCATTATGTGTGCCAAAAATACATTGTTCGAATTGCCGCAAAGGGCTCTCGGCATTGAGCGGCTCGTTCTCGAAAACATCAAGCCCCGCGGCTTTTACTTTACCAGATTCTAATGCTTTAATCAGGGCTGTTTCATCTATTAACCCTCCTCTTGAAACGTTTACTATATATACTCCATCTTTCATTTTAGCAATACTTTCGGCACTCACCAAATGATAACTTGATGGCGTTAACGCACATGTCAGTATAACAAAATCTGCCGTCTCTAATTGCTCCGGGAATGATAAAATTTGTTCGGCGTTTGCCTCCTGCGCGGTTAATTTAGTGAATGGGTCATAGGCATTAATCTTTACATCAAAACCTTTTAACCTTTTTGCTGTAGCTAAGCCAATATCCCCTAGCCCCACTAAAGCCACAGTTTTACCAGTCAATGATATCCCTGGCGGTTTAATCCAATTTCCTTTACGAACTTCACGGTCAACTCTATAGCTTTCACGAGCAAGTCCCAGAAAATAGCCTATCGCCATATCGGCAACTTCATTACCAAACATCCGCGGTGTGTTTGAGATAGGAATTCCCAATTTTTCGCATGCTTTAAAATCGACATTATCTACTCCAACACCCCATTTTACCGCTGCTTTTAATTTTCCGTCAACACCTGCTTTAAATACTTTTTCGGTTGCCGGGTCGTCGCCTATTATCCAGCCATCTACCTGGGGTACCAACTCAATAAGTTGTTCTTCACTTAATGTTTGAACAACTTCCGGTAAAACCAATTCTATATTTCTCTCGTCAAAAAAATGGCGTAATTCATTAATTCCCCTTAGCATTGGAGGACAGGTGATCAAAATCTTCATATAATATTGTTTATCTTTTTGTATAACAATTCAGCAACAATAAAATTAAATTCAACATCAATGTCCTGTGTTTCAATTTCCGGCATTTCAAATAAAAACGGCCTGTCGCCTATGCGATTATGTTTTCGTTCCAATATCGCCTTAGTGAAAATGTAGAAACATGAATTCTCTTCAAAAATTGCTGGCAGATCCTGGGTTCGTAATAATATATTGGGATTGTGATTAATAGGCCTCGCCAGCGAATCCCAATAGCGAACATTTTTTCGGGTTACCGAAAACAATGAATCATACATCGGCTGAACCTGGAAGAATTTTTCTATACCTTCAGTTAATGTTTTGGTTGTTAACAGCGGGTTAGTGCTATGTGTTTGTAGATAAAATTCTGACGGTATCTGCTCAATACTGTTTAATAAAACATTGTTCATCGGAATTCCGCCATCCCGTAAATGCTCAGGCCTTTCAAGCACAAGCACATCAGGGAATTGCTGTTCTGTTTGTTCAATTACAATCGGACTATCCGTGTCAATAACAACCTTATCAATCAAAGTACAGTCCAGGAGCGTTTGAATAAAAAGGGGCTTTCCTGAAAAATCACGATAGTTCTTCCCTGGCACCCTTTCACTTGAATGCCGCATTGGAACTATAGCAGTTAATTTGTATTTATTCATTATTAAGTAATCTATAAATCTCATGGCGGTCCAGCCCGCTTAGCTATTGTAAATAATTTTCTTGTTTTCGTCAGATGCGCGATACTGGTTATTTTTAACATTAGCCCGGTTCAGATCATTCGGATAATAAAGCCGGTTTTTTAAGGTTGCATTGACCTGCTTATGCTGAATATAACCTAAAAAAGTCCCCCAAAACTGCATGTACCTGAATGTAACAATTGAACTAAATTCACTTAAAAACTTTTTATCGTGTAAAGCATGATAACCGTCAGAGCAAATATTAGCGATAGTTAATCTCACAAAACTAAAAAATGAAAAGCGTTCGTTGGGATAAATAACTTTTAATGCCATCGCTTCGCGGCGATACCTGTTTTTTATTCGGGCCGCTGTTTCCTCATGTACATGTACGATAGGCGCATCGGCTTCATAGGCTATTTTGTATCCTTTGCTTTTAATTTTTGAAGCCCAATCCAAATCTTCAAGGCCGGTTAACTGTTCATCATAGGGCTGACTTGCCCACAAATCTCTCCGAACAGCTGCATTTGCATTGTTACAAAAAGCAATTTTTTGATTGTAATCGGAATGGGCAGGAAACCATTTATTAAACAATTGCCGCTCCGAATATTTAGTAATGTCGTTACCAACCTGCCTCCCATACACCAAAGCAACCTTTTCATCAGAAAAGGGCACGAGTATTTTTTCAACCCAATCTGTATATAGCGGATAAACATGTGCACTGGCAAATAACAAAAACTCACCTTCAGCCACAGCGCACCCTTTATTTAAAGCCTTCCCAAATGAAAAATCCCCTGGCTTTATATTTACAACTTTTACTCCGTAATCCTTTGCAATATGAACGGTACTATCTGTTGATCCTGAATCAACCAATATAATCTCAAGGGAATCAAAAACAGTTTGATGCCTGATACCCTCTAACAGCTGCCTGATATGCTTTTGCTCATTATATGATCTTATAATTAAACTGCATAGAGCGCTCATCTCAAATTTATTTATCTTAAATTAACCACATGCAACCTACAACGATTGTCAGTATTGGCCACTAAACACACAATTTAGTCTTTTTTGAAAATGCGACTCCAAAGGCTCGTTTTAACTGGTGTATTATTATAAGCACCGTATCCGTAGCCGTAGCCGTAACCGTAGCCATAACCGTAGCCATAGCCATAGTAACCCGATTTGCGAGACGTTATACCATTTACAACGAGATAGGCCTTCTTAAATTTCCCTTCATTAACCAAATTATTAATGATATTTAACTGCGACTTAAAGGTGTATTCTTGACGAACAATATATAAACACATATCGCTTTCCTTTTCAATTAACTGCGCATCAGAGACGAGCCCTACCGGAGCACTATCAATAATTATATAGTCAAAACGCTTTCTAAGCTCGATCATCAACTGTGGCAATCGTTCACTAAGCAATAACTCCGATGGGTTCGGAGGTGGAGGACCAGAAGATATTAAAAAACAATTTTCTGAGAAGAATGCGGGTTTAATAATAGAATCAATATTTACGTTATCAGAGACTATATAATTACTAAAACCATTAGCATTATCAAGCCCCATGTTAACTGATAATTTAGGCTTTCTTAAGTCAAGTTCCATTAGTAAAACCTTTTTTCCACCCAAAGCCAGTACGCTTCCGATATTCATGGTTATAAAAGATTTACCCTCCCCACTCATACTGGATGTGATCATAATAACGTTACATTGCCCGGGCTTCAGTACAAATTGCAAATTAGTACGCAATCCCCTAAATTGTTCAGATAATGTTGAGCGGGCGTTATTTTCAACCACCAAATGATTTCCATCTGCGTTGTATCCGATTTCACCTATGACAGGAATTTTGGAATTTTGCTCAACATCGCCTTTATTTATAATCTTGATATTTAGCATATCTTTTATATAGAGATATCCATATGGAAACAAAAATCCCAGGAGCAAGCCAACTATATAAGCCAGGGGTTTATTGGGTTTAAATGGTAAATAATCAGCTTTTGCCGGATCAATAATTCGTGCAGCTGAAATAGTTGAAGTTTCCGATATCGCGGTTTCTTCCCTCTTTTGCAACAAATACAAATATAATTCTTGTTTTAGATCTTGTTGACGAGCATAATCCAAATAAACGCGTTCCTTTTTAGGAACGTTTGCAACCTGAGTCGTCAGTGAATTATTCTTAGTTTTTAAATCATCTATACTTGTAAGCAACAATTGTTTATACGTATTGAAACTCTTTACAAGGCTAACTCTGGCTTCTTCAAGATTTGCATCAATATTTTTTAAAATTGGGTTATCATCTTTGTATGACAAAGCCAACTGATCACGTTGAATGAGTATTTGATCATAAGCTTGCACAGCTGCTAGAAAAACAGGATCCTGAACTGATAACGAATTGGGTATAAGCCTCTTATTAGTAGGGTCATTAATGTATTTTGCAACATCCTGAAGTAATGAATATTGCATTTGTAATTCATTCAGTTTGTTATAATAGTCCGAAACATTGGCAACAAGTGCCTTACCCTGCTCGTCAACATCAGCAAGCTGATTGTTTTCTTTAAATTGCTGAAACTGGGTCTCCACGCCGGACAACTCGCTACTTACAACATTTATGCGATTTTTGATAAATTTTAAAGTACTATCAGCAATTTGTTTTTTACTTTCTAAATTTGATTTTAGGTATAAATCCATCAACTTTTGAAGTATTACCTCTCCTTTTTTTGGATTGGGGTATTCGAAAGTAAGATTTAAGGTAGTGCTTTTTTTATCTGTTAATTGCACATCAAAAATTTTTGCAAAAGCGGAAATTTTATCGTCTATTGATTGGATGGTAAACTTATAGCCATAAGGATCAATTTTTTTATTGGGATTTTCGGTAAAAATCAAATTATATTGTTCCAAAGAAACTACCTGCCCAAATTTTACTGTGGTGTCAATATCATCTTTACTATTTGTTAAATGGATCTTTCCGCCTTCGATATCGATATCATATTTCCTCCCCTCAATCGAATCTACTTTGTCAATAACCTGAATATTAAAGGGGCTTTCATCATATAATTCATCTGATCTTATTTTACCCTTTTTGTAAATAGTTACATTCAGATTTAATGCTTTTATTACTTCAGCCATTAAGCTGTTAGTCTTCAAAATGTCGATTTCATTGTAAGCGTTGCTCGATATATCTAAAAGGTCTGAAAAATCCATCATAGAGCTACTACTGGCTTTGCCGCCAAGCAAACCCTCGGATCCGCTATCATCAATAGTTATTTTACTAGTGATTTTATAATCTGGCTGTGAGTATCTTGTATAGAAAAAAGCGATCGCAACACAAATAATAACACTTAATAAAAACAAATACCAATTACTAACTATTTTTGATATAAACTTCTTAATGTCGAAGCCTTCGTTGCCTTCCACATTAGTATTATTTTCAATAGGATTTTTCTGATTAGACATAAATAGTTAGTTTTTCAATTTGCTCTATAAGCTAAAACAAGTATAATTGATAAAAGAGCGCCAGCTATGGTAACATATTTTGCTTGTGCAGCATCTGTTGCATCAGATTTGGCTTTACGCGGCTCAACATATATCACGTCATTTTGGCGCATATAATAATAAGGTGCCGACATTATATCACTTTTTTTAAGATTGATTCTATAAGGTGTTTTTGTCCCGTCAGGGTTTTCTCTTATTAACAAAACATTCTCCCGTTTACCAAAAATGGTTAGATCTCCAGCCATTGCAAGTGCATCAAGAATACTCACTTTTTCATTTGGCATAATATAAACGCCGGGTTTTAAAACTTCCCCGGTTATATTGATCTTAAAATTCGCGTATCGGACAATCACAGTAGGATCATTATAATATTTTTCCGCTATCGCTTGTATTGTATCTTTTAGCTCTGAAGTTGTATGGCCAACCGCATGTATCTTACCGAGCACTGGTACCTCAATATTACCGTCCCTATTTACAAGGTACCCCGATGGTGATTGCATTTGGCTTATACCAGAACTTGCAGCAGCAGCCAGCGCAGAGGAACCCATGCCATTAGCTCCGGCAGAACCAGCGCCTGCGCTTGTAGAACTGGCTATGGCCACATTACCACTATTTATCATTTGAGAGGCACTTGGATCAGTAAGTAGGATCACAACAGACAATATGTCGTCTACTTGTATCCTGGGTTCAATATATACTGCAGCAGGAATAGTTTTCAGCTGGCCCGAATCTGGAATATCCTGAAAATATTTAACTTTTTTGCTTGATGAACACGAAGTTATTATTAACGTCAAACAGATTATTACAGAAGAGAAAAGATATTCTTTATTTAAAGATCGCATCATAGTTTTTTATTTTGTCAAAATGAACACACAGACATTGAGTTTGCAAGCTAATAATTTATCAATAATAACTATCTAACAATTTCCAATAAACTGATTATGAATAAATTTATTACCAACATGGATAAATAAGTCACTCGAAACCGCATTTATTACTACTCAGATGTAATTTTATGGATTATTTTTTTGTGAAGCACCAAACATAGGATTGGACGAAAATATGCCAGTCCCTTTTTTGGGGGCATCAAACATTGTATGGATTGAGTATCTTGCGTTATCATTATCAGAAGATGCATCAAACACAGTATGAATGGAATACCTCTGTTTCTTTTCAAAATAAGTCTTTGAATATCTGTTATCTTTTTCGTCTATTGCTTGCTTCATTGCAAAAGCGGTTTTAGTGTATTTCGATTTAGAATTAAATGCAAAACCGGAACTTACAACGGAATCACTATTGGTTTTAAGTGGTGTATAAACCTGGGCAAACGCTTTATTAGTTAAAAATTCGAATGCTATAGCAATAAATAATAGTATCGTAAATTTCTTCATTTTAAAAATATTTTAACAAATATATGCATTTAAATAAAATATTGCAAATATATTAGTAATTTTTTAAATTCGTTAATAGTTTTTCACGCCTGCCCCACCGTTCCGCCAAAATTCATCGGGAATCCGGATGGCCCAACATCATTTTTAATCCGGCCATTTACCGCCTCAAATTTTTCAATATTGTCTTCAATTGCGGCTAATAACCTTTTAGCGTGTTCCGGGGTTAATATTATTCTCGATTTTACTTTTGCCTTTGGCACACCAGGCATAACACGAATAAAATCGAGTACAAATTCGGTGTTTGAATGCGTGATAATGGCAAGGTTTGAATAAATGCCTTCTGCAATTTCTTCAGAAAGTTCAATATTCAACTGGTTGTCCCTCTGTTCTTCCATACCGCGAATTTAGCTAAACTTTTTTTATGCCGAAACCTTTCAGGAATATTTATACCTGATACAATGTATGCCGCATGGATAATAAAAATGTATTAAATGTCAAAAGGTTAACCGGCAGGTTCCTTCCGGCGGGATAACAATCGTTTTATAAACATTTTGTCATCGGCATTCAATAGTACAAAGAAAACGATGGGACATGAAAATATAATAAAAGCCGAACCTGTTGCCAATATGCGGCCAACCCTGCCGTTCAAAACAAAAAATGAAACAGAATAATGTGCGGCCACTGCGCATATACATAAAAGAACAGCCGGCGTAAAAAATGAACGGAACAATATCCTTCCTATATCAAGCCTCAGCACTTTACGATAATAATAGCTGTAATAAAAAGTTATCTGTGAGATACAGTAGAATAAATAGGAAATTATAATACCGCCTACCTGGTATTGCGGTACAAGGTACCAGGCAAGTATTAACGACGTTGTTGCCGAGAATGCAGAAATGTACATCACCGGCATGAGCCTGTTTTCCGCAAAAACCAGGCTTGATATAGCCGACGTATGTGAAAAAAGCATGGTAAGCACCCACAATTTAAGCCATGGATCTAAATAAGCGTATTTATCGCCCACCCACATGCAAAGCACATCTTTTGATACCAACACAAAGCCAAAAACGATAAGCGAAAGAAAAATGGTAAGATACTTTGTGCCTTGGTAGGCTATTTTATCGCGGCTTGACGTATTACCCGAAGCGACAGCCTTTGTAGCCATCGGTATCAGTATGCCAACAAAACCCACGCTCATGGTCATAATGGTACTTGCAAAACCATTTAGTATACGGTAATCGGCAAAGGGGTTTATTCCTGAACGAAAACTAAGAATAAGCGGTCTTAGAGTGGTTGCCGAGAATTGGAATATCTGAACGCCAAATGCACTCAGACTATAAGGCAGAACAGCCATAAAAATACGCCGATAATACTTGGGTACGAAAGAAACCTTGTTTTTTAACCGGCGGATACGCAAAATGGTAAAGGGAAAAATAAGCAGCGATGCAAAACATGCCAGCATAAAATATATTGTTACACTCAAATCAAGCCTTAATGTTAAGTAGAGGATGATCAGCTGAATTATTTTTATAAAAATCAGCAGACGCTGTTCCCACCCTAAAATTTCGTTCGCCTTCAAAAATTGATCGAATAGGGTCGATATCCACCCAAAAAAAGCGCTGATCATCAGGACGTAGAATAAACGGTGCATGATTACTGCCTGTGCATTATCAAGGTGCCACATCCATTGCGACAAGTACGCGCAAACACCAAGTATGAAAACATTTACTATACCAATAACACCATAAAATACCAGGCTCGACTGGAATAATTTCGATACCCTTGATAATTTCCCCTGGGCGATCCATTTTGAAAAGAACCTTATGTTACCGGATGCCAGCCCCATATCCATTAATTGCAGGTAAACATTTATCTGGAACGCAAGGCCTATCAATCCGTATTGTTCCTTGCCAAAGTGATGAAGAAGAATGGGTACAGAAAATAAAGTATAAGCCACGTTGAGCACGTTGCCCGATAAATTCCAAAATAATCCACCAAAGGCCTTTTTTGAGCTGCTCATTAACTGTTTAAAATAGTTTGATATGTATTTATACCCATCCCCAGGTTAGCAATTAGTATATATTCAATTTCTTTGTTGAGTACATTTATATCCTTCTCTTTAAAAAAAATCAACTGGTTTGCAAATGATCCTTCATCGTAAAATTTATCGTTGAGCCCAGCAAGCTCGCCATTTTCATCTACTGCATACCTGAAACAAATCATATTATAATACATAGCTTCAAAATACGAGGTTGTATTATAAGCTATGGCAAAATCATAATTACCCGATTGAAATATCTCATCAATAGTCTTATACTGCGGCAATAGTTCAATATCAGCCGATTGTGCAGTTCCCTGTAAAAGCCCGGTATTTGAAAACGGATGTGCTTTTGCTTCAAACCTTATATTATGGATTTTTGCCAGCCTGCCGACCAATTCAATAAGTATTGCGTTGTTAGCATCGTATATCGCCGCACCCAGCAGCAAAATACCCTTTTTAAAGTTAGAATTTACGTTTATTGCTTTAAATGGATATTTGGGATTACCGGCAACGCTTATAGCCGTCCCGCTCATGGCATAATTTTTAATAAGGTCGGTTTTTGAGGTTTCACCCCATACCAGGATATTTTTTGCCGTTATGTTTTCCCCGTTGATCGCATCAAAGCCGACTGTATTATTATATTTTACATAACTGAGTCCATGCGAAATATGATAAGTTTCGACCCCATTTGCTGCAAAAAATTGCGTCAACAAGGTTTCAAGGTCGAACGCGCTGTTGAAAGGGACGTATTTTTTGCCACGTAGATCGATATTTTTAAATGCAGTACGTATTGAGTCAAGTATGTTAAGATAGTGCGTAAAATAACAGGCTATATAAAACCGCTGCCGGTACGATCCGCTATGTTTTTCTAAAAAGACATAATTAAAAGCGGTTAAAATATTGAGGGGAGATAATTTAGCTTGATAAGGTAAGGCGGGCAAATACACCTGCACACAATCGTCACAGCCCGCAAAATAAGCGGTCATCAGCGCATTATAATCGTTACGCTGATGGATATAGGTTGAAACAAGTTTATGGCTTGTAAAAGCATCCTTCAAGGCCGTAATATCAAGTGAGCGGAACAAAAGCCGGGCAGCTTTTTTTAATATTTGCGTATTTAACTTAACCAGGTTATAAGTTATCTGCACCATTTGCACAGCCAGCA
>Ga0302315_10006028_pt1 | contig 10204 bp, 11 predicted proteins | sample III_Palsa_N3_1_FD_200532 | JGI IMG/M metagenome (GOLD analysis project Ga0302315, IMG submission 200532) | Peat permafrost microbial communities from Stordalen Mire near Abisko, Sweden - III_Palsa_N3_1 | ecosystem: Environmental > Terrestrial > Soil > Palsa > Peat permafrost | place: Sweden... | reverse complement strand
ATCATGATGTCGCTGCCGTTATCGTTGATTGGGGTTTTTGTCGCGTTGCTGATTTCAGGCAGCACCTTGAACATATTTTCGATCATCGGCTTCATCATGCTGATGGGGCTAGTGACGAAGAATGCCATTTTGCTGGTCGACTTTACGAACCAGTCACAGCGCCAGGGCCTGTCGCAACACGATGCCATATTGAGCGCCGGGCAAGTGCGCTTGCGGCCGATCTTGATGACCAGCCTGGCCATGATATTCGGCATGCTGCCAATGGCGATCGGTGCCGGCGAAGGGGGCGAATTCCAGGCGCCAATGGGACGTGCCGTTATGGGCGGCATCATCACCTCAACCTTGTTGACCCTGGTGGTGGTGCCGGTTGCTTATACTTACCTCGATTCCTGGGGCAAGCGCGCGCTGCGCTTTTTCAAGGGGGCGCCTGCGCAAGACGCGCACCTGCCAATTTCAGTGGCGAGTGTCGAATAGAAGGGCTGTGCAATACCGCGCAGGAGCGTAAAAAAAGAAGGGCCGGTAGCGAAATCTGCCGGCCCTTTGTTTTCTTGGGGACTGAAGTCGAAAAAGGTGTGTCGCTTACTCAGCAATCGTTCCCTGATGGTAGACGATTTTCCAGTCCGACTCAGTGCGGCGCCAAATGGTTGCGCGACGCGTTAACCGCGTCCCTTGCAAAAGCGTATAGGTGAGCAAGTAGTTGTCCGGAGCAATTTCCAGGCAATGAAAATCGCTGGTTTTCCAATCCCCATCGGTCGGATGTCCATGTCCTTCTTCAAGCATATTTAATATGAATTCCCGGCTGTAGCGACGCCCTGATGCGCCGACTTCCCAAAATACCGGGTCCATCATGCTTTCAAAATCACCGCGCGTGACGCCAAATTCCGGGTGATGGAAAATTGGTTCACGCAACATCAGTTGACGAAGGACTTCTGCGTGCCGCGGATCGGTGACTAATTGGGGTTCCACTGATTTACCCTTTATTTCGCTATTGGCCCGATTCGCGATTTACGTGTCGAGCGCCACCCATAATCCGATTTTCGCGCGCTGCACCGCGGTTCATGACCGGCTGCCCACGTGTGAAACGTGCCAGCCACTTACTGGTGCCGACAGCGGACGCCGCCGGACAGCTGCCGTTGGCGCGATATTGCAAGGCGGCAGCAAGATTGGCTTCGGTTGGATCTCCTAATTGCTTGGTGAAGTCATCCGCTTCCTGGCAACCTGGCAAGTTGTTGGCAGTGGTGCCGGTGCCTGCGGGAATAAAGCCATCGGCATAACCGCCGAACCCGACGTTATTGACACCCTCGAATTGAATGGTGAAATAGGTCGTGCTGCAATTGTCTTGCGGGAAGAAGCCATAAGGTTTGCCGCAGGTGGTGCTGCCGATCTGCACCACCTTCACGCCGACGCCGCGCAAGCCATTGATGATGGCTTCACTGGCCGAGCAGGTGCTGCCGGTGGTGATGACATATACGGTCGACAGGCCAAGTTGCGGCAGGGTTTGCCCGGTCGAAGACGTATTGTAAAACGGCGTGGTGTCATCGAAGGTCGGGAACGGATTCTTGTTGTTGAATGTATCCTGTTCAAACGTTTTGCCATTCGTGGCCGATGAACCGGCAATCATGTAGGCAAGCTCGCTGGCAATATCCAGCAAGCCGCCGCCGTTATAGCGAATATCCAACACCAGGTCGCTGATGCCGGCGCCGTTATTAGCCGCCTTGAGTTGGTTGACTGCCGTAATCAATTCGTCTTCCGCCGTCGCGATATGGTCATTGAAAAGGATATAGCCGACCGACGCATTCGGCGCCGGCAGGGTCGCGACGTTCATCACCGGTGTCAGGGTGATATTCGACGCCGTCATCGTGATCGTGCGTGGCGTGGTACTGCCTTCGTCTTGGACGACAAAGGTATATTGCTTGCCGACTATCGGAGAAAACAAGCCTTCATTCAAGGTTGCCACATCGGAGCCATTGGCCACATCGACGCCGTTGACCGTCAGGATTTGCGCTCCTCGTCCCACGTTGTTTTGCGCAGCGGTGGTGCCGGGCGAAGTATAGGCAACGACGGCATCACGCGGCGGCGAAGCTGCCAGCAGTACGACTTGAAAGCCGAAGCCAGCCTCGTTGCCGGCCTCCGACAGGGAATCCCAAACCGTCGTTAGATAGGTAAAGTGAAATTGATCCTTGGGTTTGCCCGTGGCGGTAAACAACGGCGAGCGCTGGCTATTGAAATACGCATCCACCACGTCATAGTTGCTGGTAAGCGTTTCCGTCGATTGCGTGTTGGTGGTAGGGTCCACATACGGCACCGTAGCGCCGATCACGTAGGGTGTTGAACTGACGACAGGAACGTCGGCGTACCATAGATAGGTTTGATTGACGTAGGCAGCAATCCACGTCATTTCCGTCGTCAACGAGCCCTGCGTATCGTTGTACAGCGTATTGGTCAACGGGTCGACGGTGTCAGCCGGCCGTGGCGCTGCGCATTGTGCGGCCAGGCTGGAATAAGGGAGCGTCGGGGTGCCAGACCCGGTACCGGTTGTGCTGGAGCTTCCGCCGCCTCCGCCACCACCACCGCACGCCGACAATATCAATGCCAGGAAAACCGGGAAAGCAAATTTTTTCATTGTCGAATTATTTTCGTAATAGACGGTGATGTGCAGCCTACAAGCTATTACCGGCAGGCCACTTCATTTGGGGTACTTGCTCCGCTTCAGCTGAACCGCGCTCCCGACGCCATGCAGCGCTACGCGCGGTCCCTCGCCTTCAATATCAGTTGCAGGTTACAGCGACGGAGGTAGCGCTTCCAACTGCAGGGACGCCACCGCTGCCGTTGGCTACCGTGCAGATCGCGCCCGTAGAAGGTTGGATAGAAACGGCAACGACATACGTCGACCCCACCAAAAGTTCTGTCGGAAAGGAGAATGAGCCATTGGTAGTCACTGTTACTGTGCTGCCGCTGGTGCCATCGTCTGTCAAAGTCACGGTAGCACCTGTTGCCAGCCCGGAAACAGTCCCCGTGACATAGTTGTAGTTCGTCAGATTGGCGGTACAGGCGACGGTAATACTGGTGACTGCGCCAATGGTTGAAGAAACCGTCCCGGTTCCGCTGCCAACCGTGCATGTTTCGCCCGTTGGGTTATCTTGCACCGTGACATTGTAGCTTGAGCCGGAACCAACTTCGGTGCTAAAGGTAAAAGTCCCGTTGGCACTCACGGTCACTGGATCGACGCCATTATTGACTAAAACGACTGTGGTGCCGCCCGACAAGCCGGTAACGGTGCCACCTATCGATTCGCTAATCGTTGATCCGCATCCTGTGAGCAGCAATAGCGCCATCGAGCAAAACAAACATCCGGCTATTTTTAAGAGTTTCATTTTCTGTCTCGGTTATTGAGGTTATACGCAAAGGGTCGAATTGAAAGAACATCGCCATATCATGTCGGAATATTATCATGCCGCAAGCGCCGCATTGTGTACGCCACATCGTTTATGGGTAAGCTGCAAGCGCATCGGGGATTTTGCTATGGATAGACGGAAACCTTGCAAACTGTTTCCAAAATTTACACTCTAACCAGCCCGGAGTAACGGAGCTGCATGCTGTCACGGACGGATTGGCAAAGCAATCCCATATTCATGGGATGCGCATAGCGGATTTTTCGCACAGCCATCGGACGATACACGCGGGGTGACACAAGCGGCTCATCGCCGTCAATGCATCAATTGCACAATTTCTTCGTGCATGGCCAAGATGAGGGAAAACACATGGTCGACTTCGGTATCATCCATCGCGTCGATGGTTGCTTGGAGAATGCCTGATTTGCAGGCAGTACGATCAAATTTCAGCATTTTTCTTAACTGGATGAATTGGCTGCGCACTGGATCTGGTATATCGGTCAGCTCAAGCTGACAAAGATGCTCAACGTAAATGCTGGACAGCCACTCTCGCTTCCCGAGTCCTTCCTTGGTAAGGATTCGGATAGCTTTGTTGAAATTATTCAATGCATAGAGTGATGGCAATTTCGAAATCTCCTTCTGATTGAAGATTGAAGGTTCTTTGATGGCGGTTCAGTGCGGCAGCGCGCACAACGAAATTTAGATGTTGCAAAGTGGATATATATCCTGTTTATGTGAAAAGCCCCACCTCGTGGAGCGGGGCGGGGCTGGTTGGAGTCTTTCGAAAAACATCCATGAGACTAAAGGCGACACAAAATGACCGCGCAACAATACCCGGCTACGCAGAACCGCAGCCCCGAAGCAGTCAGCGATTCACGGTTTGCATCTTCTTTACTCGTAACATTCAGATTGTCTTGAATCGCAAAAGTTCAAAAATGATTCGGATGGCCATGCAAGCCGACCCGCGTTATTAGGATTAAGAATCCAATATCGATTGAAGCTTTGCAATTTTTCTGATGTCGGATATCTGGATGTTTCTTGATATATTTTCGGCAGCTGCATTTTTTCGAGTGTCAAATTTTCTTTTCAAAATACTTCGCTTTAACTTTAGGGGATAGATCAGATAAGGCTTCTCGTAGTTTGCCAAAGAGGATGTATGCAGTGCGGTAGGATATGCATTCGTTGACGCAGCGGCTGGTTGGCCACCCGCCGAGGTGTTGAAATTGCTGCAGGAGAGAGGTTTGATAACTCAAGATTTCATCGCTATCACATGGCGAGCACCGGGGTTGTACAGAACCCACTTGATTTCTTGTGACAGTATGTAGTGTACTCCGGCATTCACGGGCTTCCGGTGACCGGGGATTCGAAAACGATGAAGCCGTTAATCACCTATGTTCTTTCCACTATTGAAGCGCATATGTCTTAAAGGAATGGGCAAGGTTGTCGAATATTGCCGAATCCTCATTCTGATGCGCTAGAGTGGTAGTCAGCGTCAATTCGTAAAGTATGCCCCCACGCTCATCGCGACGTTGTGCGATAACCATGGTGACAACCTGGCTTGCTTGCAAAATAGCTTCCTCAGCTGGCTTTCCTGCCAACATAGTATCTTCACGTTTCACAGAATCTGGATGTTCATTTTCCAGCCAGTGGTCTAGTTGCGACGTTGTGCTGCCGTATTCAGCTGCGTCGTATTCCGCTGAGATGGAAATTGTGCGTTGGTTTCCGAGGAGAATAAGTACCCCGTGGTTCGGATTGGGTGCCGCCGGACGGTACATTTTTCCTCCGACGATCGGAACGCTAAAACCATACTGTACATTTCGGTAGGCTTGATGTATCGGAACCATCCCGATCACCTGTGCTTTTTCCCATTCCTGACTTGCACTAGCATCACCCGCTACGGCTTGGCCGATAAATGCAAATGCGAACAGTGTGGCAGCAATAAAGTTACCCATTCAATTAGCCCCGCATGCCGTTTTGTATTTCAGGACAGATTGATAAACGGAACGGAACTGGTCGTAATATTTCTTGTTAACCGAGTTGTAGCCAATCCCCTTCATTGCAACAATGAAAGGCTCGAGCGATCGTATACCTTGCAAATTATTGCCATAGCTGCGCTCGAAAAATGCCGCACAATCCTGATAGCTTGCAAATTTCAAGTTGTTACCGCCTGCTTGCGTAAGCCCAAAAATGTTATGTAGCACCTTGTTGTGCGCATCTTGGCCCCACGCATCTTCAAAAGCCACCAATGCCAGCAAAAGATTTTCGTCGACGTTCAAACGAATTGATAAGGGACGAACGAGCGGGATGATGCTGTCAAAAAAGTCTTTCTTGTCGGCAGAACAGTTTGCCATAAATATCCCTATTTGCTAAAACGTATGGCGTTCGACGAATTCCAATTCCGGGATCAAGGTGCTTGGGCTTCCCGATCTCTGCCTCCGGCATCGCATTCCATTGCGTCGCGTTAAATTGAGTGACGAAAAAACTATGTGGCGGCAACTGAAATTGCCATTTCGATCACAATCGCGAAAAGCGAATGGTAACAGAGATTGTTATCTTTTTGTAATCAAAATGTGGTATTTCAGTCTAAGCTAAGTGGCGCAGTTTCGCCGTTGATCGTGATATCGAATTCAATGGCGAATTTTAGATCTATAAACATGGTTGGTTTGGCAGAGAATGGCCAAGTTTCCAGATCCCGCCTGCCGACGCATTAGCAGGCGCAAGTGGCTGCGGGACAAGATTAAGAGCAATTCCAACTGCTGGCGGCACTACCGCCACATTTGGGCTTCAGGGGCATAATGGCCTTAAAGAACAAAAAACCCGCATCAGCACTGGGCTTGAGGCGGGTTTTGGACTTCTGTGGACAGCTTAAGACGTATTGATAGATGGATTTGAACCACCGACCCCAGCATTATGAGGGCCACCGGTTTTATGAAAAATCTTTATTAATCATGCACTTACAACGCTTGCCACGTTCCATGTCCAATGTCACACAAGGGCGTCAAATAATATACCCTTGAATTCACGTCACAATTACGTCACAGCGATGGGCTGCGGTATTTTGTAGCGCAGCCATCTTTATGGCTTTTAGCGGAGCCCCTGGATTTTTGGGATTTCTCTTGTTAATTTGCCATTCCGCACAACAACAAACTTGGTTTGTGTTTGCGCCGCAATAATACGCGCACGCCATCCTGCGCGTTGCAATGCTGTGGTGACGTTTCGTATTTCTTCATCGAGTGCTTGGCTTATCGGCTTTGGGTTCATTCATCATTCCAATCAATCAATTCGGGTGTATCCAATCCCGTTGAATTAATACCCATAATGGGAATTATAATTCCCTTTTTGGGTATTTTAGCCGATTGCGTAAACGCCTCGGATGGTCGTTCATGTCTGATTTTCACTCCGATTCATTCGATTTTTCTTGCCGGTTGCGAGAGCGCCGTGCCTCGATTCGCCGTTGCTGCCAATGAGCAATTTCCTCCGAGTCCCAAGCAACAGCCCGAGCACCTATCGAAATGCGAGCCGGGAAATTACCGCGCTTTTCAAGTTCGTAGATTTGACTTCTGCTAAGTCCAGTGGCTTCAAGTACGCTTTTTAAGCGTAAAAATTTTCTGAGCTGTATCGACATAATTGTGACTCCCGATTTGCTATTGACATACCCAATCGGCAAACCCGATTGGGGAGACTGTCAGATATGAATCCAAACCGTTATTTCACAACCACAAGCAATTGCATAGGCGATACGCAAGAACACAGCAGTCAGATTGCGCCAATTCTTTGGAATTCTTGTCGTAACATCTGAACTACATCGTTGAACGCAATTGGTTCAAGCTTGTTCTTTTTCAGGAATGCGCGCCACTGCATCTGCTTTCCCGCATCTGCCGCAAAATCATCAGTCAGCCCCACCGGCACGCCGGTCAAAGGCGGAGTCTGGCGACGAATGAGCGTTGCTTCGATAGCCTGGCGAAGTTTTACCAAATCAAGATCATCGTCACGCAGGAGAACCCAAAGGTCGAAATAGTCCTTCATTCGGCTATTGGTCATGCCCAGGATGCACACTGCCTGGAATTTTTCGGCAACCACCGTGTATTTTGGATAGGCGCGTAAACTGGGCGCTGGTAAATCACCAAGCAATACGGGATAGTTGACTGATTCCGGCCCCGGCGTCACTGCGTCGCCAAAGCCGACATCAATTTGTAGGGCGATGCGAGCGCCATCCAACCTTGCGACCATATCGATCCGCACACCTCCGTATCCTGCTTCCTTGCGAATTTCAATACCTTTGACCGACCGAGGATCAAATTCAATGCCGTCGTCGACGATAATTTCGCATAGGCTACGGAAAACATTTTCCACCGTGCCGATGTCATCTGGTCCAAAGCCTAGCAAATCGACATCACGCGTAGGACGATGCGGGATGTCATACCAAAGCACGAATAGCAGCGCACCCTTGAGCAGGAAATTTTGCTTGTGTTCGGAAATCGACAATCTGTACAGCAAACGCTCCAAGCCATAGTGGGTAAGCGTCAGGTTGAAATCCTGTTTGGTCGTATCCGCGTGCTGCTTTAACCTTGCGCGAATCGAGGCGGCGCGGTTCTTGTTCATGCCGTTAGCGTCTCCAGATACGGGCGCATCACGTTGGCTACGCGATTGATCGTAGCGTAACGCCACAGGTCATCCATCGTTACCCTGCGCTTGTGCCAGCCTTCCCGTAGTGCTTCCAATGCGACATCCAGCCCGATCTTGTTGCGGAATTTAAAGCAGTCCGCGATAGTCTTTGCCGGATTGAAGACTGGAACCGTCACGCCGTCGAAAGTCATGTCTTCGATTCCTTCTGTCAGCGATTGGCCCGACATACGCACGACGCGTAGCGAAGGCTGATCGATCCGTGGTGATAGCATATGGTGGGGAATGGCCATCCACACCTCGAATGGCGCTTGGGTGCCAATATCATGCACCCGCAGCGCTGAGAGCAGGCATACCACGCCCCGAGGAACCCGAATTGCCGCCTCTGCCAGTGAACGATGTTCGCTGATAGATTGATTGGGAAGGCTATATACCCCGCGTGCGATACGCTCTAGCTTACCTACCGATACCAGTCGGGTGAGTGTGATGGTAGGTAGCCCACATTCCAGGAGATCGCGTGCGCGCAGCAATTGGCGCTGATGCGCTAGTTGCAGGACGGCTTGCTCACTGGTTTGGGGGGATGCTGGCTTCATGTCGGAAATTATGTTGCAAAAGCATGGCAAATGTCAACAAATGCATTAATATTGCAACTTGCGGGTATTGCTCACTACTGAATGGGGCGCGATCAGCATTTCGACCTTTCATATCAGTCGTAGCCCACGGCAATAGTGTATGGGACAGGTTGTGCGTAAAATCTTACATAAAATAAGAATCAGTCAAACCGGTCGCATCAAGGTTATCGAATAGCATAAGGGGGCAGAAATAAGATGAGCAGCGCTGAATTTGAAGAACGTGAATTCGAAACCGCACTGTATCAACAACTTCGTGTGGGCAACAATCAAGTCTGGTCCCCTGGACAAGTTTTGGAGAATTCCGTAGGTTTTGATTATTCTGCTTTCTGTGTCGATTCATATTTCTGGGCAATACACGGCCTGCAAGTACCGTACGACGGAATTTTTCTCGATGAACAGTTATACAGGCGTCAATTACATCGCAGAAGAATCAATCGACCTTTACCGAATTTCTCCTTGAACCTTTTTATTCAGGCGAAGCGTCCTGAAATCAAAAAGACCATTCCGAAAGTACTGAAAAACCAATCTTTGACTCTACCCTATTGGAGATTCAAGTTGGATCCAGCGCAGCAACAAACTCTTCAAGCCTTGGCCGCAGAAACCTCGGGTAAGTGCTTAGTCTGTTATGCAGCACCGGCGTTTGATCGCCTTAGTCAACTTTATGCGCACACCAGAGCCGGTACTATTGTTGCACACACTTCATTTCCAGATGCTAGCTGGTTGTCTGGGCACACAGCTTGGAATTATGATCGACCCGGCGCAGTTGGTGTCGCTAACACGGACCCGGTACGAATAGAACGCCCAAGTCTAATAGAGCGCATCAATGAAATAGTCACCCAAAATGCAGAGTATTCCAACGATGGATTTGATGTGCAATTGGGAAGGCTTGCTGAAATGGTAATTTCCCGCGCTGAACACGAGTCGGAAGTGGCATCATTGGGGCGAAGCTCATTATTTTTCCAAAGAGTTGGAGAAATCGACTTTGTCTTGGAGGCGTATCGTGTGCCACGATACGATAGAGCGGTACGAAATTTTCTAATCGTTTTAGCTTTCGTCGATACCTATAGATTGCAATGGTTTGTTTTAGGTAAGGCCACATAAGGTTTTCAAATGGATATGACACGATCAGACCGAAGGTAAAAGATTCGCTTCTTGTAATCGTGTCGTAGCTACTCGAAATAAGATGCAGCCTTACCGTCTAAATCGCAAAAGCATATCCATTTGTTCGATTCATTACATAATGTCGAATGACCGAGTAGATGAACATTCCTTCATCCCCGACTTCATTTACATTGTCGGTATATTTCTCACGGACGTACTTGCGTAACATTTTATCTTGCATCATATCGCGCACGACCCAGGCAGTCCGATCTGCGTATGCGATTGGAAAAGGTAAGCTGGCTATTTCTAATTCGCTAGTTCGATTCTGCCGGGATAATTCGATCAATACCTTCGCCAAAATCTCCTTACTGTGATTTTCAGGATTCCGCACGATCTCAACCATATGGAGGCTATTGATACGAGCATCTTCTCCCTGACGTGCATTTACACCGAATA
>Ga0302315_10006026_pt1 | contig 10204 bp, 3 predicted proteins | sample III_Palsa_N3_1_FD_200532 | JGI IMG/M metagenome (GOLD analysis project Ga0302315, IMG submission 200532) | Peat permafrost microbial communities from Stordalen Mire near Abisko, Sweden - III_Palsa_N3_1 | ecosystem: Environmental > Terrestrial > Soil > Palsa > Peat permafrost | place: Sweden... | reverse complement strand
TGGTGAGAACACCTTGCAACACTAAATTAATTGAGAGCCAACACCTTGAAATTTCTGTTGAACCATGTTTTCGAAATATGTTTGTGGCCTCGTTCCGGCGGTACTTTATTTGATATCAATTATGATCACCCAAATTTTCCAACAAGTTTTTTGGTTCTATTTTGTCTTCCACAAAATCTCAAGAATTTTTGGATGATTATAATCATTGCATCATTTTTCGCCTCTGAGGCTTAGTTTTTTCTTTTTTCGCCCCGCAAAGGGGGAGATACGTCTTAACTTTGTTTAGGAATGTGCGCGTTTGGGCAAAACCCCTCCGATTGGCTGAATGCGTTCAGTGATTACGTGGAAAAACAAACTCCCTCTCTCTCTCTTTTTCAGAGCACCGCGACCAGAGGCAGGGACTAGGATGAGAGCAGGAGGAGGAACGCAGGATGGCGAACGGAGGGGACACAGGATGGTGGGCGGAGGAGCGCGTGGATGAGAAGGGGGGGACTTGACGGAAGAAAATCAGAGGAAAATGGAGGGACGAAGCCCACCAACCCCCCTCTCTCCTGCAAGACCTGTCATGCCACCAAGGAGGTCTGAGGATCGGGGTACACCATTTGGGGATAACAAGCGCGTACTCACTGTTTTGTTTCTGAGAATAGAAAAGAAATAAAATAAAAAAGTGAACGGTGGCGCAACAGTTGCGAAAAGAAATGCCGTCACGTGGCCCTTTCTTTTCTCTCGCGATTTTCTTCCTTCCTTCCTCTGAAAGATCCAAGGGCTCCCATCTCAGTTCTTTAGGTATGGTCTCCAATAAAAAGGAAGAAGAAAAAGGAGGGAGGAGGAGGGAGGAGGGCGGGATCTTCAGGATGAGGTCGAAGCAATTACATTTTTTTTTTTTTCGTTTTCTTTCATACTGCAGGAATGGGTAAGTGCTGGAACTGTGGAGGGGAAAGCAGCTCTGAGAAGGGGAAGGTGTGTAGCGACAAGGAGTGCAAGAAAGATCGCAAGGGACGTCGACGGCCTAAGGATGACGGCTTTGACATCCCCGCACCCAGGGTCGGTGTCCCTTGTGCCAACTGCGGGAAGCTGATATTCACCTCCAAGAAAACGCACTGCAACACCAAGGCATGCAAGGAGGACAGGAAGCAGAGAGCGGAACAGGAGAAACACGCAGGCGATGTTGACGAGACAGCTGGGAAAGCCTCCCCCCCGCCGCGACCAATGCAGAGCCCCCCGCGGGAGATCGTCGAGCAACATGAAAGAATATTAGGCCGCGTCCGCAAGGAACTGGCAAAGTGTGTCTTCGACTGCATTTGTCACAGATGCGGGGTGATGCTGTTTCCATCCGAGGTCAAATGGGCCGCTGTCGAAGATGGTGTGCAATACCGGGTTAACGAGACTTTCGCCCACCTTGCAAGTGACACTGGAGAATTGCCTTACCTGGTGCGAGAGAAAATCAGTGCGCATAGAGACGAGGACACCGGAGCGATCGAAGTCACTCGCCGGGCGTCGTGCTGCTATCACTGCAACAAGCATCCCGCCGAGAATCTCTTTGACAACTTTGGGGGGATTCCTCCACAATTGCGGGGTATAATTCTTCCCCCTTTTGCTCATGATTTCAATGGGGCCTAAAACCGAGACCACTTTGTAGGCTTGAACTATAAGGAGGCATCCTTGATAGCCCTGGGGACCATCTTTTGCCGCATATTTCGCCCTCCAGGCCGCATGTCGTACCTCCATCTTCAGGGATCAATCTCCTTGGGTGAGCCAGACTTCGCTGGTACTTTCGGTGCATTTCTTCCGGGTCGGAAAGAGGAGGCCAACATTGATCGCCCGCGCGTGAATGCGGCTCTCACCACCCTGAAGCAGTCCAATCACCTCTATGGCGAATTCTTCTCGCGCGCAGAGACCGTCCTGGGATATTTCCCCTTTTCTAATCTCGCCACCGATGTGAGTTGTCTTCCGGAAATTGACGTCGATTTCCTGCATACGTCAACACGACAGTGGGTTCCCGAGCAGCAAAATCCCGTTTGGATCATGCCGGAAGGGGACATTGAAGGGTGCTCTCTCCCTAGAAATGAAGCACACAAGCACGTGCTGGGACTGCAGTCCTCCGTTGATGCGGAAAATGCGGACCTGGAGAAATTGAAGCAAGACGATCGCCATTTGGAAGAAAAACTCTTCCCTTGCCTTTTCCCGTCAGGTCGCGGAGGATGGAACTCGCAAACTGATGGGTCTCTGTCCTTTTCCAGCTATTTGAAGATGCGATTGCGGTCAATGGACACGCGCTGGAGAGATGATCCCAAATGGACGCTATTTAGCTTCGATCGCGGGGTGAAGAGCAAAGTTTTCGCGTACAATGCTGTGCACGTGAGTGTTGGAGCGGGTGTCAAGGCCGGGGCCCTCAAGGGGGAAGGCTACACTGAAAAGTCCAGGGTGATGCCCAACAATGTTCAAGGGTGCAAAAAAACCTGGCAGCGCCACCATCAAGACCTCCTTGCCATTATCCAAGAGCTGGGCAAGCCAACATATTTCGTGACATTGACATTGAACGAAAGTGATCCCGATGTGCAGAAATGCCTGCGAGGGAGACCTGCCCGTGATTGCCCCGTCGAGATCACTGAGGTGTTTTTCGCGAAATTTGACGCCATCAAGCCTCTGCTCTTTGGGAAAACGGCGCTGTATGGTCCGGTCGAAGACTACTGGTACAGGGTAGAATTTCAGCAGCGAGGCGCGCCCCACTTCCACATTATTGTGTGGGTGAACTCGAAAAAAAGGAAGCCTGTCGACGAGGTTGTGTACGCGACCATCCCTTCCGAGGACGACCCAGAGCTGCGAGATGTTATCACTCGCCTCCAGGTTCACAAGTGCACTGCGAAGTGCGCGAAAAGGAGCACGCGTCCGGGTAAACGAGAGAATACGAAGGCAGACGAGGAATACGAGAGCCTCCTCAACTACCACGATCGAGAAATTGACGCACTTGAGGAGCAGCTTGGAGGTGGTGCGGAGTGCAAATACGGCTTTCCGTTCGAGCTGACTGACAGCTCGGGTCCAAACTGGACGGGCACCAGATATCTGCATCCGCGCTTTCCTGGTGACGAGTGGGTCGTTAGTTATAACCCAGCTCTGGCTTTGGCGTGGAGGGCACACCACAATATTGCAGTTGTCACGGACGCCTCCATGGCTGGTTACCTTGCGAAGTACATCGCGAAATCAGAGCCTTCCTTGGCAGCGAGACTGAATCTCCGAGATGATGTTGACAGATACTTCACCCTCCGCTCTCTCAGCGTCCCAGAGGCTGTCACATACATGCTCGGGCACCATGCGGTTCAGGGAACTCGAGAGGTGGTTTTCATCAACACCAACCTTGCCGAAACGAGATTCAGGAAGCTCAAGAAAAAGTCTGTCGTCCAAGAGATATCCGCCCAAGACCCAGAATCGACCGATATCTACTGCGACACGGTACGAGAGGTGTACAACGAGAGACCATACGATCTGGACGAAGTCAATTTGAGGGACTTTGTGCGGAAGTACGGAGTTGTCACCAACGTCGCGTACATCCCAGGATATGCAAAGGAGACGTTCATGCTCGATTTTGCAATGAGGTATGTCTACCAGAGGGGAAAGCAGGTTATCGCGCGACACCGCTTCCTCAGTCCAAAAGATGGCGAGGCATACTTCTTCCAAAAGCTGCTGCTGTCTGTCCCCCACCGCGACGAGAACTTCATTTCCGACGACAACAATGAGGGCACGTACAAGGAGGAGTGCTACCTTCGGGGATTGTTTGATGAACTGGACGAGGTTGAAAGTGCGATAAAAGAGGCCACAGACCGGAAATTCGATCCAAAGTTCATAGCGAAGCTGACCAGAGAGCTCAGGGGGGTGCTGGATGAGCCACACTCCCCAGGAATGGAAGGCGGCGACGAAGATGATGAAGATTTGAAGGATCTCGCCAAGGTGCTCGGATTGGGGAACGAGGAGGAGGAGGGGCAGAAGCGAGCGGAGCAGCAACGGTTCCTGGAGGCGAACCTTCTTGGCCTCACGCCATCACAGCAACGAGTCTTCGCCGCCTTTCAAGACTACCTGGATCACAGCAGACAGATGCTCGCTTTCATTACCGGCGCCGGCGGGACTGGGAAGAGCCACTTGCTGCGCATGTTGATCGCGCTTGCCTCTGGCCAGTACAAGTTGAGAGTGGCTGTGTGCGCTCCATCCGGCGGCGCTGCCTTTCTCGTCGGCGGCAAGACCATCCACAAGCTCTTTCTCTTCGACCTGAAGCTCAGCTCCCGGCTGGTAAAGGGATCACTCGAGTTCCTCGAGCTCTGTGAGACCAAGGTGATCTTTGTTGACGAGGTTTCCATGATGAGTGCCCCCATCCTCCACGCGATGGACAAGGTCCTCAGGTCAATTCATGGCTCGGCGGCACCATTCGGTGGCGTCTCCATTGTTCTCCTCGGCGACTTACACCAGCTACCTGCGGTCGGGCAGCCAAACGATCACCTGCTTTTGTCGCCACTGTTCCCCCTCTTTGCTGCAGATCAGCTTATGGAGAATGTCCGTCAGCTGGGAGATTCCGGGTTCGTCGCGCTTCTCCAAAGGGTCAGGATTGGTGCCACCACACAAGAGGACATGAAAGCCCTGAGCAGCAGAGTCTGCGGGACAGGCCACGCCCAGACCGCCGCCTGCAACGCCAGCAACTTCACCTCCGCGGCAGTTACAATATGCTCCCTGAACAGGGATCTCGATGTGGTGAACGCCAGATCCCTGGCGGAGATGGAAGGGTTCCCGGTGTTGGTTCAGTCCAAGGACACGATTCTTTCACATGACGGGGTCGATTTAGGGCCTGTCGGACGCAGCCGCTCCGGGGAACTCCTCAAGACGCTTGAGCTCAAAATTGGCGCTCGCGTGGTGTTGACCCGCAACTTGGACATTGGCCGTGGGATGGTCAACGGAGCCCTGGGGGCGGTCAAGCAGATCCATTCCCAATACATCAAGGTCGCCTTTGATCACGGCATGACCGAGAATGTCACACGAGTCAAACAGAGCCTGCCGTACGACGAGACCCGCATGAGGCAGCGGCACCAGTTTCCCCTGCGACTCGCCTTCGCCGTCACCGTCCACCGTGTTCAGGGAATGACGGTGAATCACGCCTCCATCTTCCTCGACGACTCATTTTTCTGCGCCGGACAGGCTTATGTGGCACTCAGTCGAGTCAAGTCCTCCGACGGGCTCCACTTAAAGGTGTTCAGTCCCAAGGCCATTCTGGTCGACGAGCGAGTCAACAAGTATTACGAAGGAGCCGTGAAGCCATTTGCCAGACTGCCGGTCGCAGCAGACCTACCACCACCACCACCACCACCACCAAAGTCCAGCGCGGCTCCGGGTGTCATACGCGTGACAATAATGCCACCAATGAGGAAGAGAACGTTGTTCGAGGAGGAGGAGGAGGCGTGCCGCGTTCTCGCCCAAAAACGAGGACGCCTTCAGAGATTCCAGAGACAACCGCTTCTACATCGTGACGACATCCCGGAAGCTCTCCGAAGCTGGACAAGGTGGGATTTGAACAGCTGTCACTTTGACAGTTTCGAGATGGCGATGCGTGTCGCGCTGGAGGTCCCTGTTGAAAACATCCCCCTTGAGTACGGCCATGCCACCACCCCCACCGAGGCCATTGTCTTGTTTCTGCAGAGTGCCAGCCGTGGAAGGTGGAAGCAAGACTTCAGGGACTGGTTTTGTACCAAGTTCGGAGACGGTAGGGCGGGTGGGGACGCATTCTCGAGTATCGGGACCTGGGTGAGTTGTTTCTCCCGAGATCCCGTCGGGGAGGGCTGCCTTGGCATCACCTTAACAGGTCAGTGTGGTGCCAATGTGGTCGCAGTTTCCCTTCGCTCTATCACAGTCCATCTTCACGACCAAGCAACAAGTGAAGCTATCAGGGAAAAGTTGATGTGCGGCTACAAGTCTCTGTATTGTCAACACTGCCGGCAACAGCACGAGACCCTCAGCATCAATATTCACCCCGTCCTGGCGGTCGAGTTCGCGGGCGGCACGATCCAGACACTGGAAGATGTCTATTTGGACGGCATCGTCCTTTCCCCGCGGGCGGTCGTAAGGGCGCAAGGCGCACATTTCGTCACCTACCTCTGCCACCACGGGCAGTGGTTTCTCTACGACGGCCAGAGAGGAATTCATGCACCCGAGATCCTCATTGATGAGACCGAGATGATTGGCGGCAGAGACTATACCTTTTACCGCGTCATTGGTGTTGTTTGATTTGACTTGACTCCTTCGGCGAAGCCCTCCCCTTGTTTTTTTTTTTTTTTTTTTTTTTTTTTTTTTTTTTTTTTTTTTTTTTTTTTTTTTTTTTTTTTTTTTTTTTTTTTTTTTTTTTTGAACACAGCAGAACTGTCTAAATACAAAAGTCCTCATAGGACGGGTGGTAGTGGGGAGGTTTGGCCGAGGACGGAGTGGAGCCTTTTGAGCAGGGCTTTGAGTACTTGCTTTGCGGAGGTGGCCTTGTCGTGAGCACGGGCGCACCGTGTCTGCCATATGGCTTGCACGGCTCCCAGACTCAGGCACTGCCAGAGCGGGCTGCTGTTGAGGGTGAGGTGTGGTGGTGGTCTCTTGCCGGTGTGGTTGGTCCAGGTCTGGTCGACCCAGTCCCAGGCCTCCTTGGCGTGCTGGCACTCGATGAATGCGTGTTCCATCGTTTCTAGTTCAGCCGGGCACGACGCGCAATGATGAGGGTGGGCGTTCCATCCATGTCTCTGCGCTGTTGCGCCTACATATTTGGATCGCCGTAATGCAAGCCACATAGTCTCCTTCCACTTGTGTGGGACTCGTGCCCGCCACAGTGCCTTGTATGTCTGGGTCCATGGTGTGGTGGTGGTGGTGGCGGCGTGGGGGAATAGGGAGTGTGTCCACTCCTGTTCGCCTTTGGGGGTTCTTGGTAGGTGTTCCTCGTAGCTGTAGGTGATTTCTGTGTCTTCATCCCGGCCGGTCAGTGCTTCCACGATCTGCTCTGGTATTGCCTGTAAGACAGTGTCAATGTCCGACACTGGCAGGTTTGGGCATCTCTCTCTCATTTCCGTCGGGGTCGCCAGCCTTGTTCCCTGGGTAATGTCACCCACTGTGGTGATCCCTGATTCCACCCACTTGTGCCACCTAGTGGAGTCTAGTTTGCCTCCATCCTGCTTCACAATCAGGTTGTTGCCGAAAAGTGGTATTGCGGTGGCGGTGTGATGGTTTAGCCTGAGTGTCGGGGATCTGCGCCAGTGCGCCAGGAGGACTTCCCGCCAAAAGGGGGAGGTAATTTGTTTCGCTGACGTCTTACTCTTTGTGTGGACCGCCATTGGGCCGTGGGCCCACTCCGTGTTCGGGGTTTGGAGGTGGTGCTCAGGGAGGGCTGTCCAAACTGGTCTTGGCTCCACTCGTCTGGTGTCGACCACCCTCTGTATCCACTTTGAGTGCGTCTTCATGCAGATCTCCTTGAAGTTTGGCAGTCCGAGGCCTCCCGCACTCCTGGCTAGCTCGCAAGTTTCCCTATTTACTTGGGCTTTTTTCCTTCTTCCCCACATGAAGCGCCATGTCATCTCCTGTACACGGTCCTGCACCGATTCCGGGCAAGGTAAGGCTTGTAGTGCGTACGTCAGGGTAGGTAGAGCGAAATGCTTTATGATGGCCACTTTGCCATGGAGAGTCGTGGGGATTTTCCCCCACCTGGACAGGCACTCCTCAAAGCTTTTCATGGTTTGAGACCATTGGTTTTCGTTATTTGGAGCGGCTGCGGTTGGGATCCCCAGGTAACGGACGTGGTGTCCTGGGTCGGTGGTCCAGTGCAGCGCATTGTCTGGTGGGGGCATGCCAACAACTATGCCTTCTGTTTTCGCCAGGTTGAACCGAGCTCCTGTGGCTTTTTCGTACGTTCTCATGTGGGCCTTGATGGCATCTAGGTCTTGCGCGTTGGAGAAAAAGGTGGCTGTGTCATCAGCGAATGCGACCACCTTTGTCTTCCCCCCTCCGGGTAGCTCCACTCCTTGGATCCCCGGGTCCGTGTCAATAAGGTTGAGGAATGGTTCTTGGTTGATGATGAAGAGATTTGGGGAGAGGGTGTCCCCCTGCCTCACTCCCCTCTCCAGGCGGATTTGCTCGGAGAGTGTGTTGTTCACCTTGATTACTGAGGTCGCGTTTTCTTGGAGTGTCCGGATGGTGCTGCGAAACACGGGTCCGAAGTTCATCTCTAACATGACCTCCTCCAGGAAGTCCCAATTCACCATGTCAAAGGCTTTTTCGGCGTCAAGAAGAATCACCCCTCCGGTCGCCTTCTTCGTGTGGAGGTGTTCCAGTACATCGGAGACCAGCCTCGTGTTGGTGTGGATGAAACTCGCTGGGGCCGCTGTCTGGGTGGGGCCCAAGACGTTTGTGATGACTTTTTTGAGCCTTGTATTGAGGACCCTGGTGAAGAGTTTTAGAAGGGTCGGGAGTAGGGCGATGGGCCGGTAGTTCTTCAAATCTGCGGGATCTCCCTTTTTTAGGAGGATCGTGATGACCCCCTGGTTCACCTCGTCCGGGATGGCCTCTTTCTCTATCCACTCGTTAAAGAGGTCTGCGAGCGGGGATGCCAGGTGTCTTTGCGATGCCCAGAATTCCGCGGGTAGTCCGTCTCGGCCTGGGGATTTATTTCTGGGTGCCGAGCGCAACGCTGCACGGACCTCCCCTTCTGCGATGGGTACTTCCAGGGTTCCGGATTGGGCTTCTGAGAGACGCCTAGTAATGGCACTGAGCAGCGTTTTCCTAGCCGCTCTCGTGTTTCCGTCTTCTGGAGCTGGGCTGTACAGTGTAGAATAATAGTTGGTTGCAACTGCTATTGCCCCCTGGGTTCCTTCCTGAATGCGTCCCTGCGGGTCTCTCAGTGCTGGGATGGTCGAGCTCGCTGTTTTTACCTTTCCCAATGAAGCGAAATGGCGACTACACTGGTCTCCCATATCGATATGCTTACCGGCCGAGAGTCTCTTCCATTCCTGGTGCTGTTTGCGGTAGGTTGAGTACAACTCTGCTCTTTTCACCCGGATTTGGTGGTTAAGGGTTTGGCAGGGGGGTTGGGATCTCTTTTGTTCCCAAAGCTTGTCCAATTGTCGACACAATTGCGCCACTCTCAAGTGTCCTTTCTCGGCTTCGCTTTTCCCTGCGTCCTTTCCTTCCTTTTGCGCCATGTTTATGAAGTCTCTGATCCACGCTGTCTTATCCGGGAAAGCGCTGGGTGGGTTGTCTCTGGAGTGGGCTTCAATTGTTTCCTTGAACTTCTTGTTTGTGAGGAGGGTAGTCCTCATCATCCAGTAGCCCTTTCCGATCTGGGCTTCCGGCCTTGAGCAGAGTTTGATCACTACTGCTTTGTGGTCCGTTAGGGGAACTCGATGGTGTCGGGCGGTGGTGATCATCGGTGTCATCGAGGTTGGGACTAGGATCTTGTCCAGCCTGCTGGCTACGTCTCCTCCTTCCCACGTGTATTCCTTTTTGGTTGGGTGTTTTACCCTGAAAGCATCTTGCACGTCGAGGTGGGCCATGAGGCCAGTTAGGGTTGCAGGGGCCGTACTCGTTGGGTTCCCTCCGAGTTTGTCTAGTCTTCCGTCCTCAAAGCAGTTGAGGTCTCCCGCCACGAAATTCAGAGAGCCCTCCGGCGCCGCACTCTCCAGGACCTCTTGGGCGGCCTCGAAGAAGGCGTTCCTCTCGTGCATCGAGGGTGTGCTCGGGCCATAGAGGCAGGTGATTGTACATTGTTGGCCATTCCAGGTGAAGGGGATGGTCAAGAGTCTCCCCTCCAGGGCCCGTGTTGGCGTCCCTGTTGGGGTGTTTTTGGAGAAGAGGATGGCTACTCCGGCGGCCGACCGTTCCGAGGAGGCCCAAAAAACCTCGCCGATCCAGCCCTCGCTCAAGCGATCTTGGTTGCTTCCTTGTTGGATCTTGGTTTCTTGGACGCAGATGATGTCCGCGCCCAGCTTCCTCAAGTTTTCCCAGAAGTTCCTCCTCTTGTTCGGCTCGCAGAGTCCTCTGGCATTTACCGTTGCCAGAGTCAGCTGGAGATGGGGATGTTGTTGTTGTTGTTGTTGTTGTTGTTGTTGTTGTTGTTGTTGTTGTTGGATGGCTTGCGGGTTTCTGGGCGTAGGCAGCTGGCTCTCACCGCTTGGAGAGGCTGTGTTGTTCTGCGCCCGGAATGTTC
>Ga0302315_10006021_pt1 | contig 10213 bp, 19 predicted proteins | sample III_Palsa_N3_1_FD_200532 | JGI IMG/M metagenome (GOLD analysis project Ga0302315, IMG submission 200532) | Peat permafrost microbial communities from Stordalen Mire near Abisko, Sweden - III_Palsa_N3_1 | ecosystem: Environmental > Terrestrial > Soil > Palsa > Peat permafrost | place: Sweden... | reverse complement strand
AGCAGCGGCTTTCTTCGGTGCCGCCGGCTTTGCAGCGGCGGTTTTCTTTGCTTCAGCCATTATGCGATCTCCTTCGCGTCAGCTTTTTTGCCGAGCACTTCGTTGACGCGGCGGCCACGGCGGCCAGCGACCATGCGCGGGCTTTCCATGACTTTGAACGCAGCGAGAGCGGCTTTTACCATGTTATACGGATTGGACGAACCAATGCTCTTCGCGACGATGTCGTGAATACCCATCACTTCGAAAACAGCACGGAGCGGGCCGCCGGCGATGATACCGGTACCGGCAGGAGCTGAGCGGAAACGCACGCGGCCTGCGCCAAAGCGGGCTTCAACGTCGTGGTGGATCGTGCGGCCATCGCGCAGAGGGACGCGAACCATGGCGCGCTTTGCCTGGTCGGTTGCCTTCTTGATGGCTTCTGGAACTTCACGTGCTTTACCAGCGCCGGCGCCGATGCGGCCACGGCCGTCACCAACAACCATGATCGCCGCGAAACCCATGCGACGGCCACCTTTTACGGTTTTCGACACGCGGTTGACAGCGACCAGGCGTTCAACGATTTCGCCGCCTTCGCCGCCTTCTTCGTTACCACCGCGCGGCTTGCCTTTGCCGCCTCTGCCGCCGCCTTGACCACGGCCTTCACCGCGACCATGACCGCCGCCAGCGCCACGGCCTTCGCCGTGGGGCTTGTCTTTATTTTCTCTCGGAGCGTTAGGAGTCTCTGCCATTTGTTTCTTCCCTTAAAATGATAAGCCGGCTTCGCGTGCGGCATCTGCGAGAGCCTTCACACGGCCGTGATACATGTAGGAGCCGCGGTCAAACGCGACCTTCTCGACGCCTGCTTTTTTAGCGCGCTCGGCGACCAGTTTGCCGACAGCCGTTGCAGCATCCTTGTTGTGGGTGCTCTTCAGCGTCTTCTTGAGGTCTGCATCCACCGTGGAGGCGGAGGCCACCGTTACGCCGGTCACGTCATTAATGACCTGCGCGTAGATGTGGTGCGCCGAACGGTGCACGGTCAGGCGCGGGCGGTTGTTCTTTTCGGTCGCTGACTTTACCGCTTTGCGGACGCGCCACTCGCGGCGCTGTTTGGATGTTGTTCTGCTCATATCATTTCACCTTTACTTCTTCTTGCCTTCCTTGCGGCGGACGTGCTGGCCTTCGAATCTGAAGCCTTTGCCTTTGTACGGCTCGGGCGGCTTCATCCAGTAGATTTCGGCCGCAACCTGGCCGACTTTCTGCTTGTCGATGCCGGTAACTTCGAGTTCCGTTTGCTTGGGAACCTTGATTTCGATACCCGCCGGGGTCTTGTAGTTGACTTCGTGGCTGAAACCGATTTGCAGGACGAGATCCTTGCCTTTGAGCGCGGCACGGAAACCGACACCTTCGAGCAGGAGTTTCTTGCTGTAACCGTCGGTAACGCCCTTCATCATGCAGCGCAGGTTAGCGGCAGTCGTGCCCCACATGTTCGTGGCAAAGCGTGCCTTCGAGAGCGGCTTGACGGTGACGGCGCCATCCTTCACTTCAGCGCCAATGTCGCTGACGAGGTCGAGCACGAGCTCGCCCTTTTTGCCCTTGACGGTGATTTTCTTGCCGTTGACTTTAACTTCAACGCCGGCAGGAATTTTAATCGGGTGTTTTGCAATTCTTGACATGACTTGGTGGCCTTCCGATTAAAAGACGCGGCAGAGCAATTCGCCGCCAACGTTCGCTTCGAGTGCTTCCTTGTCGGAGAGCACGCCGCGCGGCGTGGAGAGGATTGAGATGCCGAGACCGTTGTAAAAACGCGGGACTTCCGTAACCTTCGAGTAGACGCGGCGGCCAGGGCGGGAAATGCGCGAGATTTCGCGGATAACCGGCTGACCTTCGGAATACTTGAGTTCAACAGTAACATCTGCCGAACCATTGTCTTTTTTCGAGACGCTAAAGTCACGGATGTAACCTTCGCGTTTCAGAACTTCCAGCACGCTGATGCGGTGCTTCGAAGCAGGGCTCGAGACGGCCGACAGACGGGCCGATTGGCCGTTGCGGATACGTGTGAGCAAATCTCCAAGAGGATCGTTTACCATGTGATGTTTTCTCCTTTCCTCTTACCAGCTTGATTTCGTGACGCCCGGGATCATGCCCATCGACGCGAGGTCGCGGAACATGAGACGGGAGATGCCAAATTTACGGTAGTTGCCGCGCGCACGGCCTGTCAGGGCACAGCGGTTACGCACGCGGGTCGGGTGCGAATTGCGCGGCAGCGTCGCCATCTTCAGGCGGGCCGCAAAACGCTCGTCCGCGGGACGGCCTTCGTCGCTTGCGATTTCCTTGAGGTTCGCCCATTTAGCGGCGTACTTCTTCACCAGCTTCTTGCGGCGGTTGTTTTTCTCGATGGAGCTTGTTTTAGCCATTCTTTAACCCTTCTCTATTAACGGATGCGGAAAGGCATTTTGAATGCCTTCAGCAAAGCTTTTGCATGTTCATCAGTGTTTGCGGTCGTGCAAATGATGATGTCCATACCCCGCATCGCATCAACCTTGTCGAAGTTGATTTCGGGGAAAATGATCTGTTCCTTGAGACCGAGCGCGTAGTTGCCGTTGCCGTCGAAAGAACGGTCAGACACGCCGCGGAAGTCACGGATACGCGGCATCGCGATCGTGATCAGGCGGTCGAGGAATTCATACATGCGGTCGCCGCGCAGGGTGACCTTGCAACCAATCGGAATGTTTTCACGCAGCTTGAAAGCGGCGATGGACTTCCGTGAGTTGATGACCAGGGGCTTCTGGCCCGAGATCGCGGTGAGGTCGGCAACGGCAGCGTGGATCTTCTTGCTGTCCGATGCGTTTTCACCAACACCCATGTTGATGACAATCTTGTCCAGGCGCGGAATCTGCATTTTGTTCTTGTAGCCAAACTGCTTCTGCAACTCAGGACTGATTTTTTCGAGATATTCTTTTTTAAGACGCGCTACCATGATTTCCTCTTATTCAACTTGTTCGCCGGAACGCTTGGCCACGCGAACCTTTTTGTCACCGACTGTTTTGTATCCAACGCGGGTCGGCTTGCCCGATTTGGGATCAGCGAGCGCAACGTTTGAAATGTGCAGGGACGTTTCAATCTGCTCTTTGCCGCCAGCGCCCGTCGTTTGCGACGGCTTGCGGTGCTTGGTCAGCAGGTTAACGCCAGCAACGGTCACACGCGCCTTCGCGGTGTCGATATGCTTGACTTCACCGCTCTTGCCTTTGTCCTTGCCCGTAAGAACGACAACCTTGTCGCCCTTCTTGATTTTGAACTTAACTGGCATTAGAGCACCTCCGGCGCGAGCGAGATAATTTTCATGAAGTTCTTGAAACGCAGTTCGCGGGTAACCGGTCCAAAAATACGTGTGCCGACAGGCTCGCCTGCCTGGTTGATCAGGACGGCGGCGTTGCGGTCGAAACGGATAGATGTACCGTCATCGCGCTTGAGCGCAGTGGCCGTGCGAACGATAACCGCCTTGTGAACGGTACCTTTCTTCACGCGGCCGCGCGGGATAGCGTCTTTAACGGAGACGACAACGACGTCACCGATGCCGGCTGTACGGCGGCGGGAACCGCCCAGCACCTTGATGCACTGGACTCGGCGTGCACCGCTGTTATCGGCAACGTCCATGCATGTTTGCATCTGTATCATGAGTTTTACCTTCCTTAACTATATCTTCTTCAATTACTTCTTCTTAGCCGGGGCCTTGGTTGCTGCAGCTTTTTTTGCTTCAGCTTTCGGCGCAGCTTCTTTGCCGCGCTTGATCGAAACCTTGCCTTGGTTGTTGTCGTCGACCGTCTTCACCTGGCTTTCGCCGGTTGACTTGCCGCTGATAACTTTCCATTTCTTATTCTTGGAGAGCGGGCGGCATTCCTCGATGGAAACCTCGTCGCCTACTTTCCACTGGTTCGCTTCATCGTGCGCCGCATATTTAGCGGAACGGCGGATGATCTTGCCGTAGAGAGGGTCTCTGACGCGGCGCTCAACAACAACCGTAACGGTCTTGTCTTGCTTATCGCTCGTGACTTTACCTTCAAGGACGCGACGTGGCATTTATTTACTCCTTAGCTTTCTTCTTGGCAGCGGGCTTCTTCGCGGCTTTTGCAGCGGGAACCTTCTTGCCTGATTTCAGTTCGTTCAACAGCGTCTTGATCTTCGCGATGTCACGACGGACAACGCGGATGCGGGACGCGTTCTCAACCTTGCCGGTGGTCTTCTGGAACCGGAAGTTGAATTGTTCCTTGCGCAAGTCGAGAAGGTTTTTCTCTAACTCGTCGGCTGTTTTTACTCTTAAATCTGCGGTCTTTGTCATTTTTTTCTCTTCTCTAAAAACTATTCGCGGCTGATAAAGCGGACTTTGATCGGCAGCTTGGCTGAAGCGAGCGAGAATGCTTCTTCAGCGACTGCGCGTGGAACACCGTCCAGCTCAAACATGATCGTGCCGGGCTTTACGCGTGCTACGTAGAACTCGGGTGCACCCTTACCGGAACCCATACGCACTTCGAGCGGCTTCTTGGAAACGGGAACCTGCGGGAAGATACGGATCCACAGACGGCCCTGACGCTTGATGCAGCGGCTGATCGCACGGCGTGCCGCCTCGATCTGGCGCGCGGTGATACGCTCGGGGCTGGTCGCTTTCAGACCGAAGGTGCCGAAGGAAAGGTAGGTGCCTGAGGTGGCCTTACCGTGGATGCGCCCCTTGTGCTGCTTCCGGAACTTCATTTTCTTTGGTGACATCATAGCCGTAATTCCCTTTGTTTCTCTTTAATTCTCTATCTCTTAGCCGCGCTCGCCGCGTGCAGGCGCTGAATCCAGCAAGCGCTTGTCGTGAGCTGACGGGTCGTGAGCCAGGATTTCGCCTTTGAAGATCCAGACCTTGACGCCGATAATGCCGTAGGTGGTCGATGCGCGTGAGATCGCGTAGTCAACGTCCGCACGCAGTGTGTGCAGAGGAACGCGGCCTTCGCGGTACCATTCGCGGCGGGCGATTTCAGCGCCAGCCAGACGGCCGGAGCAGTTCACCCGGATGCCGCCCGCGCCGAGGCGCAGAGCGGACTGAACCGCACGCTTCATCGCGCGGCGGAAAGAAACGCGGCGCTCGAGCTGCTGGGCAATGCCATCTGCAACAAGCTGCGCATCCATTTCAGGCTTGCGGATTTCGACGATGTTCACAGCGACTTCGCCGCCGGTGAATTTGGAGAGGTCTTTGCTGAGCTTCTCGATGTCGGAGCCCTTCTTGCCGATGATCACGCCCGGACGCGCGGTGTGAATCGAAACGGCCGTCTTGTTAGCGGCACGCTCAATCACCACACGGCCAACGCCAGCCTGTTTCAGGGCAGCGAATACGTGTGCGCGGATTTTGATGTCCTGCAGCAGCTTCGTGGAATAGTCCTTGCCGGCGAACCAGCGGCTGTCCCAAGTACGGTTGATGCCCAGTCTCAAACTAATCGGGTTAATCTTCTGACCCATTGTTATTCTCCAGCTTTCGTATCGGTTTTAGCTGCTGCCTTTTTGGCGCCGCCTTTTGCTTTTGTCTTGCCTTCTGCCTTGGCCTGTACTTTGGCTTCAGCAGCCTCTTTTTTTGTCTTGTGCTTTTCAGCGCCACCTTCAGCGACAACGATCGTGAGGTTGGCGAAAGGCTTTTCAATACCGGCGGAACGGCCGCGGCCGCGCGCGTGGAAGCGCTTCAGCGTCATGGTGCGGCCAACGTAAGCCTCTTTCACGACCAGGCGGTCAACATCCAGGTTGTGGTTGTTTTCAGCGTTTGCGATCGCGGATTCGAGAACCTTCTGCACTTCGCCGGACATGCGGCGGCGTGAGAATTCGAGGTCGATCAGCGCCACTGAAGCCAGCTTGCCGCGGATGAGTTGCGCGAGCAGGTTGAGCTTGCGCTCGGAGCCCTTGATGTAACGCGCCTTTGCGATGGCTTCGTTAGCGGCGTGGCGCGGTTTGTTTTTCGTCTTTGCCATGGTGATTAGTCCTTCTTAGCGGTCTTGTCAGCGCCGGCAACGGTGTGCGCGGTGAATGTGCGTGTCGGTGCAAATTCACCCAGCTTGTGGCCGACCATGTTGTCGGTGACCGCGACCGGGATGAACTTCTGGCCGTTGTAAACGCCAAAGGTCAAACCGATGAATTGCGGCAGGATGGTAGAACGGCGCGACCAGGTCTTGATCACTTCATTACGGCCTGAACCACGGGCTTTGTCTGCTTTTTTGAGCAGATAACCATCGATGAACGGGCCTTTTTTTACGGAACGAGCCACTGTCTATTCTCCTTATTGACCAGCTGACAGACGCTTATTCTTGCGGCGACGCAGAATAAATTTATCTGTCGATTTGTTCTTGCGCGTCTTAGCGCCTTTTGTGGGCTTACCCCACGGCGTGACCGGGTTACGGCCACCTGAAGATTTACCTTCACCACCACCATGCGGGTGGTCGATCGGGTTCATAACGACACCGCGTTGGTGCGGCTTCCAGCCGAGCCAGCGGTTGCGGCCAGCTTTACCGATCTTGACGTTGGCGTGGTCGGCGTTCGATACCATGCCGACGGTGGCAAGGCATTCGCCGCGGATGATGCGCAGTTCGCCGGAACCGAGCTTGATTTGGGTGTAACCCGCGTCACGACCGACGATCTGAACGAAGGTGCCAGCGGAACGCGCCATCTGGCCGCCCTTGCCGGGGGTCAGTTCAACGTTGTGAACGAGCGTACCGACGGGGATGTTCTTGATCGGCATCGCGTTGCCGGGAAGAATGTCAACCTTGAGGCCGGAAACGATCTTGTCGCCAGCAGCAAGACGCTGAGGCGCCAGGATGTAAGCCAATTGGTCATCTTTGTACTTGATGAGCGCGATCCAGGCCGAACGGTTGGGGTCGTATTCCAGGCGTTCGACGACAGCTTCGATATCAAAGCGGTTACGCTTGAAGTCGATGATGCGGTAACGCTGCTTGTGACCGCCGCCGCGCCACCAGGAAGTTTTGTTACCTTGGTTGTTACGGCCGTTAGCACTGTGGTGCTTGCCATCGATGAGCGACTTTTCCGGTTTGCCCTTCCACAGCTCGCTACGGTCAACGCGGACCATTTGGCGCATGCCGGGAGATGTTGGGCGGTAAGATTTAAGAGCCATTGATATTCTCCTTAAACGCCTGTTGTCACATCAATCGTCTGGCCTTCGGCCAAGGTGACGATTGCTTTTTTGCTGTCGCTGCGAAGTGCTGCGCGACCCTTGAATACTTTCAGTTTGCCCTTTTGGATGGACGTGTTCACTTTCACGACCTTCACCTTGAAGACAGCTTGTACTGCGTCCTTGATGATAGCTTTGTGGGCATCCAGAGGAACGCGGAACGTGATCTGGTTGTGCTGTGAACCCAGGGTCGCCTTCTCGGTGATTACCGGGTGGCTGATCATCTGGTACAGCGTTTCAGTCAGCTTCGCGTCTTTTTTGACGGTTTTCTTGGGGGTTGGTTTTGTCATTATTTCAGTCTCGCTTCGAGTTGTGCTACGGCGTCCTTGGTGAGAACCAAAGTGTCGCGGCGCAGGATGTCGTATACGTTGATACCCTTTTGCGGCAGTACATCCATGTGGGGGATGTTGCTGACAGCGCGGATAAAGTTCTGGTCGATTGCTTCGTCAATAAAGAGCGCCGAGGTCAGGCCGAGAGCGGTGATCGTCTTGGCCATGTCCTTTGTCTTGTGCGACTTGGCTGTTGCCGCGTCGAGAATGACCAGCTTGCCTTCAGCTTGCTTTGCGGACAAAGCAACCTTCAGCGCCAGCTTGCGGAAAGCCTTCGGCAGCTCGTGAGCGTGATCGCGGACGAGCGGACCGTGCGCCACAGCACCGCCAACGTGACGGGTGGAACGCAGGGTTGCGGTACGCGCGCGGCCTGAACCTTTTTGACCGTAGGGCTTCTTGCCGGTACCCGAAACTTCGCTCGGGCCTTTGGTCTTGTGGTTACCGGAGCGGCGTTTAGCCAGCTGCCAGTTAACCATGCGGTGCAGGACATCTTTACGTGGCGTGAGACCGAAGATCGCCTCGCTCAGGTCGAGATCGCCGACTTTCTTATTGTCGAGGCTTTTTACTGCGACTTTCATGACATTAACCTTCCTGACCAGCAGCAGCGGTCTTTGGAGCCTTCAGGCCGGCCGGTGATGGCGCTTCCTTCGGCAGTTTCTTCTTAACGGCATCCTTGATGGTAACCCAGGTGCCTTTGTGGCCTGAAACGGCACCCTCGACCATAACCAGACCGTGTTCCGCTTCAACAGCGACAACGCGCAGGTTAATCGTGGTGCGGCTGACGTTGCCCATGTGGCCCGCCATTTTCTTGCCTTTGAAAACTTTACCTGGGTCCTGACGCTGACCGGTGGAACCGAGCGAACGGTGGGATACGGACACACCGTGCGTGGCACGCAGACCGCCGAAACCCCAGCGCTTCATACCGCCCTGGGTGCCTTTGCCGAGGGTGACGCCCGTGACGTCAACAAACTGGCCAACAACGAAGTGGTCAGCGGAGAGTTCAGCGCCGACTTCCAGCAGGTGCTTTTCGTCAACGCGGAATTCAGCGAGCTTGATCTTCGGCTCAACCTTCGCTTTCGCGAAGTGGCCGCGGGCAGGCTTGCTGACGCGGCTGGCTTTTTTGTTGCCTGCGCCGAGCTGCACTGACGTGTAGCCGTTATTTTCTTTCGTCTGCACAGCGACAACCTGGCAGTTGTCGACCTTGAGAACGGTCACGGGAACGTGGTTCCCTTTCGCATCGAAGATGCGGGACATGCCGAGCTTTTGTGCAATCAATCCGGTACGCATTTTATTAATCCTTATTCCTTCAATAACCTTACAGCTTGATCTCGACGTCCACACCGGCTGCCAAGTCGAGCTTCATCAGCGCGTCAATGGTTTGCGGGGTGGGGTCAATGATATCCAGCAGACGCTTGTGCGTGCGCATTTCGAACTGCTCGCGTGACTTCTTGTCAACGTGCGGCGAACGCAGAACGGTGAACTTCTCAATCCATGTCGGCAGCGGAATCGGACCCAGAACGCGGGCGCCGGTTCTTTTCGCGGTGTTCACGATTTCCTTCACACATACATCGAGGATGCGGTGGTCGTAAGCCCGGAGCTTTACACGGATGGTTTGAGACTGCATTTTTTAGTTTCCTTTTTTCTTTTCTTTCCGGCCCCCTCTGTTGTCAGAGGGGGCTCAGAGAAAGATTTATCTATCTATTACTCGACGATTTGCGAAACGACGCCCGCGCCGACGGTACGACCGCCTTCACGAATTGCGAAACGCAGACCTTGGTCCATCGCAACCGGAGAGATCAGTTCGATGTCCATGGTGATGTTGTCACCAGGCATAACCATCTCAACGCCAGCCGGCAGGTGAACCACACCGGTAACATCGGTGGTGCGGAAGTAGAACTGCGGGCGGTAGTTGGTGAAGAACGGCGTGTGACGGCCACCTTCATCCTTGGTCAGAACGTATGATTCAGCCTTGAACTTCGTGTGCGGCTTGATGGAACCGGGAGCTGCCAGAACCTGGCCGCGCTCGATTTCTTCACGCTTCGTACCACGCAGCAGGGCGCCGATGTTGTCGCCAGCCTGACCTTGGTCAAGCAGCTTGCGGAACATTTCAACGCCGGTGATGACGGTCTTGATGGTCGGACGCAGGCCGACGATTTCGACTTCTTCACCAACCTTGATGATACCTTGCTCGACACGGCCCGTAACAACCGTACCACGGCCCGAAATGGAGAACACGTCTTCCACTGGCATCAGGAACGGCTTGTCGATAACACGTGCAGGCGTCGGGATGTAAGCGTCAACTTGCTTCATCAGTTCGATGATCGCTTCTTTACCGAGCTTCTCGTCTTTGCCTTCGAGAGCACAGAGAGCGGAACCCTTGACAACTGGAACCTTGTCGCCGGGGAACTTGTACTTGGAGAGAAGTTCGCGGATTTCCATTTCAACGAGGTCAGCCAGCTCAGGGTCAGCCATGTCCATCTTGTTCATGAAGACGACAATCGCAGGAACACCAACCTGACGGGCAAGCAGGATGTGCTCACGGGTCTGGGGCATCGGGCCGTCAGCTGCGGAAACGACGAGAATCGCGCCGTCCATTTGCGCTGCGCCGGTGATCATGTTCTTGACGTAGTCGGCGTGGCCGGGGCAGTCAACGTGTGCGTAGTGGCGGCCTTCTGTTTCATACTCAACGTGGGCGGTCGAG
>Ga0302315_10006018_pt1 | contig 10217 bp, 6 predicted proteins | sample III_Palsa_N3_1_FD_200532 | JGI IMG/M metagenome (GOLD analysis project Ga0302315, IMG submission 200532) | Peat permafrost microbial communities from Stordalen Mire near Abisko, Sweden - III_Palsa_N3_1 | ecosystem: Environmental > Terrestrial > Soil > Palsa > Peat permafrost | place: Sweden... | reverse complement strand
GGGCTTTCCTATGGAGCATTCCTGATGGGCGTGCCGACTACTTCCACTGTGAACCTGCAGGCGCCTCTCTCGATTTCGACGCCTTACATCGCGGGCTACTTCGGAGATACCTGGCGTATAACGTCGAAATTGACGATCATGCCGGGGATCCGGCTCGAATACGAGTTCGGTCCGAAGGAGAAGCATAATTACCAGATTTCGGAGTTCGACCCAAACCAATCGCTGGCGATCTCCGGCCCGGCAGTGGCTGCATACGCCACCACTTTCTCATCTGCCACAGCGGCGGAACAAGCCGTCTTGCCATCGACGATCAGTGTACAGGGCGGTCCGCTGTATGCCGGCGTGAACGGTGCACCCATACGTCAATGGCAAAACGATTATCGCTTCCTGCCGAGGCTGGGGTTCTCGTACCAGCTAAACTCCAAAACCGTGCTTCGCGGAGGATATGGTCTCTTCTACGACACGTTGAACGCTACGGAGTGGGCCGGGCCAACAGACCAGACCAATTTCACTGCTTCGACTTCGGACGCTACGTCTTCTAGCTGGGGCAACTTTGGACAGAACCTCGTCACGACTCAACCTCCGATCAGCAACCCCTTTCCGACGATCAACGGAACCCAGTTCCTTCCCGCGGTCGGGGCAGCGGTAGGAAATCTCTCCTATGCCGGAGCAAATCCGACCATCTACACACAGAACTTTGTTCCAGCTCGCGCAGAACGCGTTGAAGCCAGTGTTCAGCGGCAATTTGGACAATCTCTGATGATTGAGGTGGGCTACCTCGGTTCCTGGTCGTCCAAGATGTCGAACTTCTCGGCAGGCCTTGTCAATGCAGGGGGTGGCGGAAATACTGGCAAGCGGAATCTTGCGCCAATTCCTGCCTCATTCTTCGCAAGCGGCAACGAACCAAACGTAGCTTCCAACAGTCTTCTGGGCAGCCAGGTTGCGAATCCTTTCTATATCGGCAACTTTGGCGGAATCCAGGGCAGCAATGCGGCAGCCTACAACCAAATGTCGCACAGTGGGACATTCACCAACACGACGACGGCGCTCAGCAATCTTGTCCGGCCATATCCCTTCATGGGCGGGCTGAGCGAAGTCAATACCAACGGGCAGTCGCACTTTAATGAACTACAGGTTACTGTTACGAAGCGTATGTCGCACGGGTTCGATTTGCATGCCAATTTCCAGATGAACGATCAACACGATCGCGATTATTTCGCTAACCCTTATGACACGGCGATGAGCTGGGAGCCAACGAACAGCAGCTATCCCTGGCGTACTACGGTCGAAGGCATATATGAACTGCCCTTTGGTCACGGCAAATCGTGGGCCAACTCAGGATGGAAATCCGCAGTCTTCGGCGGTTTCCGTCTGAACGGGACATGGGAGTTCTCTCCTGGTCCGCTCATCGAGTTTGGCAACCTGTTCTTCGTCGGCAATATCACCAAGGCGAACATTCTCATGCCCAAACCGGTCTACAACACCAATGTGGCTGGAGGTGTTTATAACGTTCAGTGGCTCAACCCCGGTAACGTCACGGCGACAGTGAGCAACGGCGTTTGCACATATACCGGGACGGGATTTGTCACCAATTCATCTTGCCAACCCAATGGTTACAATGTCAGATCCTTCCCAACCCGCGTGAATGGCGTACGCGAGATGGGTGCCAACATCACGATGGCAAATGTCGAAAGATCCTTCAAGATTCATGAAGGAGTCAACCTTCAAATGCGGTTCGACGCAAACAATCTGTTCAACCGTCAGACGCTGGCTGCTCCCAATACCTCTGTGACAAACTCTCAGTTTGGCCAGGTCTCGGGAACTCTTGAAAACGCACGTTGGATCGATATCCAGGCTCACATCCGTTTTTGATCCATATGCATTTGCGAATAGAAGGTGCGGCTCTTTCGGGGGCCGTACTGTATTTTGAAGGTGTTGCTCAACATTGCCATACGTCGTCAGTTGTACGGTTGTTCAGTGGACGGATTTATCGGGATGCGCAAGAGAAAGCCAAATTCGCAGTGGCCCAGGACCGCTTTCGTACTGCTTGCGCTGGCGGTTATGTACGTTGCGATATTGGGCTTCGAGTGCGGGGCTCGTCCAACTCCTGTCCAGGCGCAGTCCAAGGCCGAATATGTAGACCCTTCGACCTGTGCCGGTTGTCACGCAGGCATTGCGGCTACCTATCGACAGACCGGTATGGGGCGATCATTTCATCGCGTGACTGCGAGCGATCGAACGGCAAGCTTCAATGCGGACAACACTTTATACAACAAGGCATCGGACCGCTACTACACGATGCTTGCAAGAGACGGAAAGCTCTTTGAACAGCGATACCAGGTTGGCTTTGAAGCTCAACAGGAGAATCGCATCGAGAAGCAGATCGACTATGTGGTTGGTTCGGGCGACCATGCGCGCACATATCTCCATCTCACCCGTGAAGGTAAACTGATTGAACTCCCAGTGAGTTGGTACAGGGAGTCGGGCGGATACTGGGCAATGAGTCCAGGTTATGACCGTTCCGACCAATTTGATTTCCGACGTCCCATTGCCTACCAATGCATGTTCTGCCATAACGCTTATCCATCGCTCAATAAGCAAATTTCGGCCGGCGGGGGGCCAGAGATCTTCGGAGACGACCTTCCAGAAGGGATCGACTGCCAGCGGTGCCATGGTCCCGGGAGTGCGCATGTCAAAGCTGCCGCTTCTCCCAACGCGAGCCTTGAGACGATCCGCAGCGCCATCGTGAATCCCGGCAAGCTCACGCGCGAGCGGCAGATGGACGTCTGCATGCAATGTCATCTGGAGACTACGAGCTCTCCCTTGCCACATTCAGTTCTGAAGATCGATAGAGACGCATTCTCCTACCGGCCGGGCGAACCGTTGTCGGACTACCAACTGTCCTTCGATCGCAAGGCGGGCACCGGTTTTGACAACCGGTTGGAGGTTGCGCACCAAGCCTATCGCCTCAGGAAGTCCGCTTGCTTTTTGAAGAGCCAGATGACATGCGTCACCTGCCATAACCCGCACCAGGAACTGACAGGTGTTGAAGCGACTAGGCACTACGTGGCGGTATGCGCAGGTTGCCATTCCACGGCTCATTCCTCCGAAAAGACTGCTGTGCAGCACGGAATCACAAACTCCGGGACGATGGAATCAAACTGCCTTACCTGCCATATGTGGAAGCGGAGGACGGATGATGCGGTCCACGTTGTGATGACAGATCACTATATTCAGCGGTTCAAACCGAGCCGGAACCTGCTGGCGCCGATGAAGGAGGCCGCAGTCTCCTACCGGGGCGAGGTGGTTCCTTACTATCCGAGTTCTCTCTCCACGGTCGCAAATGGTGATCTCTATCTTGCTCTGGCCCAAATGGAAGATGCATCCAACCTTCCTGCCGGAATTGAGCAGATGGAGCGTGCGCTCGATCGTGACAAACCCAGCGATCCCGAGTTCTATTTCGCGATCGGGGCTGCCTATTCCATAAGCCGACAGTACGAGAAAGCGGTCCCTTGGTATGAAGAAGCCCTGCGGCATCGCGGAGAGTACCCTCAGGCTTTACGGGCATTGGCGGCTACGCTGGCAGCCGCCGGCGACCTCACAGCCGCCGCTTCCGCCGGAGAAAAAGCGGTCGCGGTTCTTCCCTTCGATACCGCCGTCCTGACAACTCTCGGAGATGTGTATTTGCGGCAGGGAAACACTGACAAGGCAAAGGCGGTCTTGCAACACGCTTTGATTATCAATCCCGATCTTCCTGAAGCTACTGTTTATCTCGGTATGGCGGCAGTTCGGGAGGGAAACCTAACCGCCGGCGAGAGCCTGTTTCGGTCCGCGATCAATCTGCAACCTGACCTTGCTTCGGCCCATAACGACCTGGCCAGCGTTCTTGCGAGGCAGAGACGCTATGAAGAGGCAGAGTTTCATCTGCAGAAAGCAGTTGAAATCGATCCGTCCGACGCCCGTGTCCATCACAACTACGGAATGCTCCTGGAGCGGACGGGACCTCTGGACAAAGCACTCGTCGAGTTGAAGGAGGCTGTGCGCCTGGAGCCGGCAACTATTTCTTCCCGTCTTGATCTTGGGGATTTGTTGGTAAAGGCCGGCGACAGTTTGCAGGCAGAACGCGAATTTCGCGCGGCAATTGCCCAGGACGGTGAAGATGGTGCGGCGCATTTGAGGCTCGGAATCCTTCTCGCGCAGGATGGTCGAGAGGTGGAGGCACAGGCCCACTTCGAGATGGCTGCCCGCTCTGCCGATCCGAGTGTTCGTCAGGCAGCTCTGAAGGCTCTGGGGCGTTGAGCCTGCGACACCCATCTCTTGCCGCCGCCTTGGAAATCTCCCAAGTGGCCATCTTCTTGACATCTGTGAATCGGATTCTGTTGTGCTTGGCCAAAATGCCATCGGTTATGGAAAATGACCTGATTCTCGATCGAGCCCGCAGTTCTGCGAGGGATGTATTAATAAGGAAGAGGTGGTCCTTTAGGATGGAGTGCGAATGCGGTGACCTTGAACTCGTCGCGAGGAGCAACCGGCACACCTCTCCTTTCGCTTATACTGTGGGTTATCTGCAATTGGATGAAGCTAAAGTTCAGGCGGCGAGATCGTGGCGATGATGCAAGCCGCCGAGCCTGGGCATCGACACCGATTTGCAACCGATGTCAGTATTCATCTCCGCCAGCCTACCCGATGGAGTTCTCTTCTCCAACACGAGATGCGTCCGGTCCAGTTGGAAGTAGTCGATGTAATCCCGCATCAGCCTCTTCAAATGGCGTTTGTTCAACGCGATGACGTGATCGAGCAAGTCTCTCCGGCGGTTCCCAGCCCAGCGTTCCGCTATGCCGTTTTGTCATTGGCGTGTAAAAGAATTGTCGTTGGTTTGTAACGATTTTTGTGGAACCTCCATTTGATCAACTTCATTGAGCTTCTTTAGGACTAAGCCACCGCGCCTTATTGGTCGTTAGTCGGGAGCTATACGCACCAGTACCACGGTTTTAGCAATCATTGCGGCGGAGCGAATTCGACAATACAGTGACATTCTCTTTACCGCGACATGACAATTCGCGATTGAGGGCTCGGTAGGCTGATGAACAGAGTCGTTCCACTCCGGACGACGGCTTGAAAATCCGCAAGGTCAGCACGCCGGTCTGGATGCCCACTCTGAATACTAATCTCGCGTCGAACTTCCTGAACAGAGAGCAGTTGCTGCGCGAGGCTGTGCTGCTGACCTTCTGTGACCCTCTGCCCGAGCAATATGGGCGTCTGGCAGACCTCTCTGTGAGACGTTGGCACAAGCTATTGCAGTGGCTCGATGTGAGCGGACTTACCTTGTACCTGCTCGATCGATTGGTGGAGTTGCGACGGTGCAATATTCTGCCGCCCGGTGTCCTGGGGCGTTTGCAGCAAAATCTTCACGACAATATTGGCCGGACGCGCGGAATGGCTGCGGAATCGGTCGCGATCCAACAGGAGTTTCAGGGAGCTGGCCTGTTGTATGCGACGCTGAAAGGGTTTTCACTCTGTCCCGGTTCCGTGCCGAAGGCTGAACTGCGACATCAGTTTGACCTTGATTTTTTGGTGGACGAAGAGAGCGCTCGCGAAGCGCGGCAGATTCTGGAACGCAGAGGCTATCGACTGTACGCAATCAGCGGCAGAAGCTGGGAGTTCAAGATCAGCGAGAAGCCCGTCGTTTCTCTGGATGATCTGTATAAGGATTCGCCGGGACGCGCCGTGGAGTTGCATATTGAGGCCATCGACCCGGGTCATTCCGGCTTGCTGAGCCGCATTGAGTGGCGTGATTTTCACGGTATTCGCATGCCGGTGCTTTCGCCAGTTGATCTGTTTCTTGGCCAGGGGCTGCATGTGTACAAACACGTATGCGGCGAGTTCTCTCGCGCGGCGCATTTGCTTGAGTTCCGTCGTCATGTGCTGCTCCGCCGTGACGACGTTAGGTTCTGGGATGAGCTTCGATCCGTCGCTGAGGAAAATCCCCGGGCTGTGCTGGGACTTGGCGTAGCTACGCAATTGATCACACGCGCGATGGGGGACTTCGCCCCGGAGGCGCTTACGAGTTGGACAGTCAATCACCTTCCGCGGTCGGCGCGGCTGTGGATCGATCTGTATGGGCGCCGCGTCGTCTTTGACAATTTCCCCGGGAGCAAGCTCTACCTGTTATTGCAGAACGAGCTTGATTCTATCGGCGTTCCGGCGAAACGCTCCTTAGGCCAGGCGCTGTTGCCCAGAAAGCTGCCGCCGGCAGTTATCCGTGCGTCTGCACGTGAGACGCTTTCGATGCGAATTGGCCGCTACCGCTTGCAGCTCAGTTTTATGCTTGGGCGGCTGCGCTTTCACATTGTGGAAGGAGTTCGGTACACATGGGAGTCCTACCGTTGGCGCCAGAACATGAATCGGCGGCCCATACGATGATGGCCGACTTGCGCCCAGCTGCAGTCGCGTTTGACGCAGTCGCGTCGACATTCGACTCGCGCTTTGGCGTCTGGCAGAGCGTGGCGGCGCAGCGCCGTGGTGTGCGCGCTGAGTTACTGCGCGTATTTCCAAAGGGAGGCCGGATACTGGAATTGGGTGGTGGCACTGGCGTCGATGCGGCCTTCCTGGCTGAACGCGGATTCGAGATGCTTCTGACTGACCCTTCGCCGGCGATGGTGGAGCTGGCGAAGGCAAAGCTTGCGCCTCTGGGCTCGCTGGCCAAGATCGCCGCTGGTGAAGACATGGAGGAATTTGCCACGAGTCACTTTGCAGAGGGTGGGGCGGGATTCGATGGAGCATTTTCGAATTTCGCGCCGCTCAATTGCGTCGCCGACTTAAGGCCTGTGGCGCGAGGACTGGCTCGTCTGCTGAAGCCGGGAGCTTCAGCGATGCTCGTACTGTTCGGTACCTTTTGTCCTGGCGAGATGATTGCAGAAGTGTTGCGCGGCCGACCGCATCTTGCGCTCCGGCGGTGCAAGCGGGGCGCAGCGCCAGCACGACTAGCGAACCACGAATTCAGCGTTGTTTATCACCGCCGTGGCGATTTGATGCGTGCCTTCGCTCCGTGGTTCGTGCTGGAGAAGCGTGTCGGCATTGGGGTGGCTGTGCCGCCCAGCGCTGCCGAACCCTGGATTTCGGAGCAGCCGCATTTGCTGGCCGTGATGGAGACGTTCGACCGCGGGTTTGCACGACCACTGGCGATGCTGGGCGATCATGTTCTTTATGAATTTCGTCGCACGCCCTTGCTATAGGCGATGTGTCATGGAATCTGATGCGTTGCACCTTTGACAATGCAATGACCATATCAAGACATTCTGGCGACACGTTTGCAAGTGAGGCCGGCTATCCTTCACCCCAGGTTCACGACTTGGCCTGCTCGTCGTGAACCATGGACAGCATGCAAGTTTCGAGGGTTATTCCGAGTTGATGAGAGTAAAACAAATCGCCGATGTGAGTTTTCCAACTCGTTGGGCGAACTTTCGCCTATTAGCTTTCGAGGGTGTACATGCCGGGTATGAAGGAGGCGGAGGGCGCGTGGAAACGGCGTTGGCGCTGGTCCTTGGCGATATCTATAGCTCGCCTCCGGTCGTTCGAATCCATTCCCAATGCACGACTGGGGATGTCTTCCACTCGCTGCGATGTGACTGTCGCGATCAGCTACATCTCGCGATGCGGATGATCGCGGATCAGGGGGCGGGAATGATCCTCTATGAGCATCAGGAGGGCCGCGGCATCGGCCTGATGGAGAAGCTGCGCACCTATGAGCTTCAGGACCAGGGGTTCGACACGATTGAAGCGAACCTTCGATTGGGACACCCAATCGATCTGCGCGATTATGCGCTCCCGGTTCAGATTCTCCGGTTCCTCGATGTGCGCTCGGTGCGGTTGATGACCAACAATCCGGAGAAGATCGACGCCGTGCTGTCGGCAGGGATCGAGATTGCGGAGCGCGTGAGCGCTGACGTTCCGGGTACTGCTCATTCAGAGCACTATATTGCTACCAAACGCGAGAGACTCGGGCATCTCTCGAACTCGGTAACGATGCTGCCAGAGTCTGCTCCCCTGTAGTTCGTGAGCCATGGTGTGGCGCAGTGGCGGCCCGTCTGGCAGGTTGGCCACGGCCCAGATTGCCGGTCCAGACTGCACGGCAAAAGGATGACATTGGGTTGACAATCCCGAGACAACTGCATGTCGTGCATCGGGCTACGCTACTTTCTACAGACGGAATCCGCCGTTACGTCCATGCGTCAGACACTCCGGCGGGGACGCTTAGACAAAATCTGGTTGGCGCAATCGATTCGAGGTTAACTTTGGCTCAGGTCCTACTCACACACTCCTATCATCTTCCGTATGACTCGAAGCAACTGCGCAAGATGCAGCCCTACACGCCGATCGGCACACTGTATGCGGCTACGGCGTTGCGGGCCGAGGGCATCCCGGTTGCGGCGTTCGACTCGATGCTTGAGGAGCCGTCGGCCGAGTTCGTGGCAATGCTGGAGGAGCATCGGCCGAAGATTGTGGCGGTCTATGAGGATGATTTCAATTTTCTTTCGAAGATGTGCCTTACGCGTATGAGGGAAGTGGCGTGGAAGATGGCGAAGGCCGCCCACGCGATCGGCGCGGTCGTGATCGCCCATGGTTCGGATTCGACGGATAATCCGGTTCTGTTTCTGGAGAATGGCTTCGACTATGTCCTCTGTGGAGAGGCAGAGGGGACTCTGGTGCAGCTATGCTCGTCCATACTGCACGGTGAGGAACTGCCTGAGATCGAGGGTATGGTGAGACTCGATGAGTACGGCCATCTCATTCAGAGTCCGCAGCGGCTTGCAAAGAATCCCCGGTGGGCGGAGCTTGATTTTCCGTCGCGCGACCTGATTGACCTGGAGCCGTATCGCGCGGCATGGATGAACGAGCATGGGTATTTTTCAACGAATATGGTGTCGAGTAGGGGATGCCCCTTTCACTGCAACTGGTGTGCCAAACCGATCTCCGGAAACAAGTTTCATCTGCGTTCGGCCGCGGCGGTTGCCAAGGAGATGAAGATGCTGAAGGTAGGCGCGGGAGTTCAGCATATCTGGTTCGGGGACGACGTCTTCGCATTGAATCATCATTGGGTGCGTGAATTTGCTGAGGAAGTTACGAAGCGAGATGCAGCCCTCCCATTCAAAATACAATCGCGTGCCGATCTGATGAGTGAGGATACCGTCGAGAACCTGAAGACCGCAGGATGCGCGGAGGTTTGGATGGGAGTCGAATCCGGGGCGCAAAGTGTGTTGAACGCGATGGATAAGGGGCTAACTCTCTCTTCCGTCGTTGCTGCACGGCGTCGCCTGAAGGAGGTTGGTATTCGCGCCTGCTTCTTTCTGCAATTCGGCTATCCGGGAGAAGGCTGGCCGGAGCTGCAGGAGACAATTGCATTTGTCCGCGAGATGCGTCCAGACGACATCGGGATTTCATTTTCCTATCCGCTGCCGGGCACTGTATTTTATGAACGCGTTAGAGCGCAACTCGGGCAGAAACGTAACTGGACTGACAGCGACGATCTTTGCATCATGTTCAATGCGGTTTATACAACCGAGTTCTATCGTGCAGTGCGCGATGCCCTGCATGCCGAGGCCGATTCCTGGCGTGAGTCAGAGGTCTCTTACGAGACGAAGAGCCGGATTGACGAGATGTGGCGGAAGGTCGAGGAGTTGGAGCCAGTGAGTCGACATGCCGAGGCTCTCGGAGCTCTTGACAGTCCCGCCGCATATCCTTCCTCTGCGTTCGTGCCTCTCGAGCAGCTACTGTCGCTCAGGGAGGCATAGATGCAGGAATCTCTCCTTGCTCGCGGCCACTCAGTGCGCGAGGACCCGCTTCCAATCGATGTTCGGATGCAGTGCCCCCGCTGCAAAACGGACCTCATTGGGCTGAGCTGCATGCAATGCGGGCTGCGATTGTGGACCAGCCACGGAATTATGCATGCCCTTCCGCCGGAGCGCGTCGCGCATTTCGCACGGTTCATGGGGGACTACGAGCGCATACGGTCGGCAGAGGGCAGAGGTAGCGAGAGCCAGGAGTTCTATCTCGGTCTTCCCTATAAAGACATCTCCGGGCGGAACGACAGCCAGTGGCATATCAGGGGGCGAAGTTACGACTGCTTGATCGAGCACGTGCTGAAGATGTCGGAACCCCATAGAACGATTCTGGATATCGGGGCCGGCAACTGCTGGATGAGTTTTCGCCTGGCCCTC
>Ga0302315_10006014_pt1 | contig 10221 bp, 14 predicted proteins | sample III_Palsa_N3_1_FD_200532 | JGI IMG/M metagenome (GOLD analysis project Ga0302315, IMG submission 200532) | Peat permafrost microbial communities from Stordalen Mire near Abisko, Sweden - III_Palsa_N3_1 | ecosystem: Environmental > Terrestrial > Soil > Palsa > Peat permafrost | place: Sweden... | reverse complement strand
CTTGCTTATCCAGACACCGTCTAGGTCTGAACGTATAGCCTAAAAAATCAAAAGTTATACGATTAACGTTGCTGGTGCGAGAAAAGGAAATAATTGGCCCACTTGTTATCTAATGAGTACTCTGTTTTTATATCTAAAGCGCCCAAACAATCAGCAACTAATCTTTCATCTAAGGTGAATAATTTAAGTCTTATTACAGATGGAACAGGTAATCCTGCGTTTTTTAAATCTATAATATTTACATCTGTTGGCCATGCGCTGTTTTTTGCAGTAGTAATCATAGCCAAAATAACATGCCGTGTTTCTTTTTGGAAAATAGGCTGGGAGAGAAGCAAAGCTGGGCGCATTTTTGCAGCGCTTTTATCAGTAAAGGGAAATGGCACTTTGAGTATGCTCAATCGTTCATAAATTGTCATAGGCACTATCCTCTTCACTACCCCACTCGCTTAAGGTAGATTGGAGAGATTGTAAATAATCCCAGTCTATTGGTTCTGGCTTTTTTATAAAGACCTTGTCATTTTCAATAACAAACTCAATCCTATCACCACGACCTACGTGCAGAAAACCCCTTATATCACTGGGCAACGTTAATTGATATTTCTCCGTTAATTTAGATGTAGACATCTTCACCCCAACAATGTAATGGCTTCCTACTAGTATACTAGTATTACTGTAATACCAATGTCAATATATATTCTATAAAGCATGGGTTCTGCTAAAGGGAAATGATGAACCAAATAGCTCCGGTACAAAGAATAAACAGTTGCCTCCACCCAATGCGAGCAAAGCGGTGTCTTGGCTATTCTATGAAATTTCGAGGTTTGCACGCGAAGTTTCATGGAACATAATGAACAAATAAATACCAAGCAGTATTTTATACTAAAATGATTAGTTTTTTGCATTACCTAAAGCTATAGGGTTTGAGTTCAAATTTGCGGATGCGACCAGTTTAACCAAAAGCATGATAACAGCTATCGAAATGCTAAATTTAGCATTGTTATACGTCGTTTTTAAACACCATGAGCTTTTATCCACCCACCGATTAACACCTCATTTCGCAACCATGCTACTATACTGCAAATACTTCTATGGTTTACCACCACACACTCAAAGGGGATATCGTCTTGGCGAGAGTATTTGCAGTTGCTAACCAAAAAGGGGGCGTCGGGAAGACAACCAGTTGCATTAACATAGCGGCTTCATTAGCCTTGGCTAAATGTCGTGTACTCTTAATCGATTTGGATCCGCAAGGCAATGCAACCACGGGGAGTGGAGTGGATAAATCAACCCTTAGCTATTCTATTAATGATGTGTTATTAGGGAACGTTAGCATCAGCGAAAGCGTGATAAAAAATACGGCTGGAGGCTATGATGTTATTGGAGCTAGCCAAGAGTTAACGCAAGCAGAAGTTAAACTTTTGGAAACGCCGCATCGTGAACGCTGCTTACGTTTATACTTGGCGTCCTTATTAACCCACTATGATTATATTTTATTTGACTGCCCCCCTTCATTAAATATGCTGACCTTAAATGGCCTGGTCGCTGCTGATGGCGTCATCATTGCCATGCAATGCGAATACTACGCGCTGGAAGGTTTATCTGCCTTGGTCAATACCATCCATAGCATTAAGCGCACCGCTAACCCTTATTTGCAAATCGAAGGGATATTACGCACGATGTATGATCCACGTAATCGCTTAGCAGGTGATGTTTCTGAACAATTACAAGCCCATTTTGGCGATAAACTCTACAAAACGCTTATCCCTCGCAATATCCGTCTCGCTGAAGCGCCTAGCCACGGCTTGCCCATCGTTTGCTATGATAACCAATCCCGTGGCGCTATTGCCTATCAAGAGCTAGCCAACGAAATATTGCAACAACACGAAACTAGCAAGCGTGTACAAACCGCGTAATAAAGGATATCTGCAACATGGCAACAAAAAAAAGTGCATTAGGTAAAGGGTTAGATGCGTTATTGTCCACTAACTTATTAACAGAAACGACCGCCAATTTTGAAGCGCTCAATTATCTTGATCTCGATAAACTCACTCCAGGTCAATACCAACCACGCCAAGAGATGGATCAAGAAGCCTTAGCAGCCCTGGCAGATTCCATACGCGCGCAAGGGGTCGTGCAACCTATCGTAGTGCGGCAATTAACCAATCAACAGTATGAAATTATTGCCGGTGAACGGCGCTGGCGTGCGGCTAAGCTCGCGGGTTTAACCCAAATTCCGGCTATTGTGCGTGATCTTAATGATGAGGCAACCCTGGCGGTTGCCTTAGTAGAAAATATTCAACGGGAAAATTTAAATCCCCTTGAAGAGGCAATTGCCTTGCAACGTTTAATGCAAGAATTTTCCTTAACTCACCAAGAAGCGGCGCGTGTGGTCGGTAAATCACGGGTAAGTGTCAGCAATTTGCTGCGCTTATTAAGCTTGGAAAATGATGTTAAACAAATGCTGTTAACAGGCGATATTGATATGGGCCATGCGCGTGCCTTATTAGCCTTAGAAGGTGCGCAGCAACGTCATACCGCGCAATTAATTGTAGCCAATGGTTTATCAGTACGTGATGCTGAACAATTAATCCGCGATATATTAAATCCCCCTGCTAAAACTAAGAAAACTACTGTCAAAGTTGATCCTGATATAAAACACTTGCAACAACAATTAACCGACACACTGTGTGCCAAAGTTAATATTTTGCATCAAAATACTGGGAAGGGAAAATTAGTAATTCAATATAATACCTTGGATGAATTAGAAGGGATTTTGTCGCATATTAAATAAAAAAAATCCCAGATATTACAGCGTAATATCTGGGATAAAACTTTCAACACATATTAAAACGCAAGAACGATATTACCCGTCACACCGCCCCAGTTAGCATCTTCATTACCGGCAATGCCTAAGCCCTCAAGACGCAAACCAAAACGATCGTTAACGTCATATTGGAGGCCAACGCCATAGGCTAAGCCAAAGCCACCGTTATCAAATGATTTATCAAGTGCATGAATCAGCTCTGGTTTAGCTACTGAAGGACCACCATTTTTAATAGTGCGATCCACACGCGTATAACCAGGGCCTAATTTAGCGAAAGCAAAGAATTGATCATTGATAGGCATCTTAGCAAGCCCGGTAAGGCTAACAGCCCACATTTGGATATCTTGTTTTAACTCAAGATTATTATTAGCCTGTGACACACTATGCGTCTCATGGCCACGTAAATAATGGTAGGTTAACTCTGCACCAATTACAGGGTTAAACATGGTACCAAGGCCTACGTTAAACATAGGGGTATGTTTATCATAGGATTTAAAATCAGCGCTTAGCGAGCTGGTACCATTACCATTTACATTTTCAATTTTGTCATATTGCATCCAAGCTACGCCGGCACCTGCAGTCATATAGAGCCTTTCGTTTTCAAAAGCATATGCTGTACTAGCGCCTAATAATCCCATGCTCACCGCCGCTACCATAAGGTGTTGCTTCTTGTACATATATATTCTCCTCGTGTGCTAACAAGTAAAAAAGGGATAAATAACCCTACCTATGCTATAGGAATTTAACTACTTTGTAAAACCTGCTGGTTATTAGCCAAAAACTCGTTTTTTTGTTTTGCGCTAGCATTTCGCTACACTGCGATACATAATAACAACTATACACTAATAAGAGGAGAAACCATGATGACACCTGTTACCATGAACATAGGGCTATCCGAAGAACAACGTAACGCTATTGCGCAAGGGTTAAGCAGGTTATTAGCTGATACCTATACTTTATACCTGAAAACCCATGGCTTTCATTGGAATGTCACTGGCGCTATGTTTCGAACCTTGCATCTGTTATTTGAAGAGCAATACACAGAACTTGCTGAAGCGGTGGACACCATAGCTGAGCGGATCCGCGCTTTAGGCATTTTCGCACCTAGCAGCTTTAGCCAGTATAGCCAGCTTAGCACCATTAAAGAAGCCAGTGATGTTCCTGAAGCCAAAGAAATGATTGCACAACTCTTGGAAGGGCATGAAGCGATTGTTAGGACAGCACGTGATATTTTCCCGATTGTGGATAGCGCGGGCGATGAACCTACGGCAGATTTATTAACTCAACGTATGCAAGTTCATGAAAAAACGGCGTGGATGTTACGCAGCTTATTAGGTTAAGGTAATTGAAAGACAGCGGGTAAAAACACTTCTGTTAACAATAAAGGCTTAGCTGATAAAAAACTTACTGATCGCCTTGCCCATAAGTGCTGTTGCATGGGAAAAGCGTATCGTGGGTAGGGTTCTTCTAAAAATTGCTGTAAGCTTACTTTGGAAATAACAAACGGTTCGCGATGCCATGCGCGATGTGTAAATAAGTATCCCCCTAATGATTTTTCTCCTAAATAACACAAGCGCTGCTCTTTTCCTGTTAGCGTTGTACAAGGAATAACACTGCGTGCCACGATCATTGCTTGCTCATCAGCCCATAACACCACTTCACGTACCCAGACCCTAGAACGCGCCATAATGCTTAATAAATGAGCTTCTTGATGAGTCGCTAAACGATAATATTGTTTTAACACATCGATATGAAATTCCCGGCAATTTGCTTTTAGCCGCGCAGTTAATGAGCGCGGGTATAATAACCACGCCTGCTCTTTAGCCGATAATTTTTGCTTTATCACATTACGCCCTCTTTACAAATGCGCGCAATATAGCCATACCTTGTGGCGTTAATATAGATTCCGGGTGAAATTGTACGCCATAAATAGGCCAGGTTTTGTGGGTAATTCCCATAATTTCTTGTTGCCCTGGCGCATCTTCTGCCCACGCATTCACGGTTAAACAATCTGGCAGAGAGTCGGGGGCTAATAATAAAGAATGATAACGCGTTGCTATAAATGGATTGGGTAAATCATGCAATAATCCCGTATCATCATGGAATACCGCTGAAGTTTTACCATGCATCACTTTTTTAGCACGTACCACGCGCGCACCAAATACTTGACCTATTGCTTGATGACCTAAACAAACCCCTAATAAGGGAATTTTTCCTGCAACATGTTCTATAGCTGCCAGTGAAATTCCCGCGGTATCAGGCGTCCCTGGACCAGGCGAGATAACCATATGGCTAGGCGCTAATTTATCAATATCCTGTAAGGATAAGGCATCATTACGCATCACCTGAACGGGAATACCTAAGCTTGCCAGGTATTGGTAGAGATTGTAGGTAAAAGAATCATAATTATCGATTAATAACAGCATTATTTGCCAAATCCTTTTACCCGATGGACGTTAAACTAAACGTTTGCAGTTTTGAACGCGACACTTCACGCATGCGCACATTTAATTGCTTATCGGTTAATAAGCCGGTTTTTGCATCTTGATAACCTACCACTGAGGCGCTATTAATCACCCCAGCGCGTATAGCTTCATCAATCGATTTATGTTGCGCAATAGCTGCTACAAAGGTAGCGCCAAACGCATCTCCAGCACCCAAGGTATTTACCACTACAGTTTCCTTTAAAGCCGGGTGAAAATAAATGGTGGTGGTATCAGCCACATAAACACCTTCATCGCCATGTGTAACAACCACTAAGTGCGGGCCTAATTGCAAAACTAATTCAAAAAATTCTGCTAAGCGAAAACTCACTTCCTCATAGATAATCGCGTTATTTAATAAAGCGGGTGCCGCAGTTGCTGTAGTCTGCAAAGGCGGATTATCGCGGCGTATTTTCCCTTTTAATTTAAAAAGCGAAGCCATTAATTGTTTTGCTTCACTACTATTAACAATTAAAATATCAACATTACCCAAGGATTGTGCGATAAAATCAGATCCCAAACGCAACTGGCTAATGCCAGGATTAATAGCAACAGGCACTCCAGCTTGCTTAGCAGCAGCTGTAATTAATGGTAAATGGGCGCTAGAATTTCCACTTAACGAGGTGATATATAATTGTTGGCAATCTGCCAGCGCCACTAAAGGAAAATCATTAGCTGCTAAATTGCCATTCGCGCCGCGATAAGCAAATACTGTTCTATCGCCCTTTAAAGAAGGGATAATATAAGAGCAGGCTGTACGCTCTTTATCATCACGTTGTATATAGCCTGTTTCCACACCTGCAGCAGTTAGCTCGGCGATAATCGCATCGCCATCTTTATCCTGACCAATTTTGCAAACGCTCACCACCACCTCAAAGCCTAAGCGCTTAAAAGCAACTGCGGAATTGGTGCCACCGCCGCCACTAAAATTACCTAACCAAGTAACTTCTATTTTTTTACCTTCTTCTAATAATAAATAAGATAAAGTACCACGCGCAGATTGCAAATTAAGAGTCTCTGGATCTTTATATTCCAATATGGTATCGATAGTCGCGCCGCCTATGGTCATTATTTTCATGAGTAAGCTCTTTTTAGCAATTAGAATAAAAGTGCTGAACGTAATGCAGAAATTGTTTTTTTATAATCAGGCGTTTTAAAAATAGCGGAACCTGCCACAAAAGCATCAGCACCTGCTTTGGCAATGTGTGCAATATTACCCACCGTAACGCCGCCATCAATTTGTAAGCGTACCGGCAAGTGGCTATCATCGATGAGCTTACGCACGATTTGCAATTTTTCAAGAGCGCTTGGAATAAATTGTTGGCCACCAAAACCAGGGTTTACTGACATGATAAGCACCATATCAATATCTGCTAATAAATACTGTAATGGTTCTAGTGATGATCCAGGATTAAAGACTAGTCCAGGTTTACAGCCCTGATCACGAATAAGCTGAATAGTACGATGCACGTGCTTTGAGGCCTCTGGGTGAAAACTAATGGCACTAGCGCCCGCTTTCGCAAATAAAGGCACTAAAGCATCAACAGGCTCCACCATTAAATGCACGTCTAAAGGTGCTTTAATTCCGTAGTCACGCAATGCTCGGCAAACCATAGGGCCTATAGTTAAATTCGGCACATAATGATTATCCATCACATCGACATGGATCCAATCTGCTCCTGCCGCAACGACAGCAGCTACTTCTTCTCCCAAGCGTGCAAAATCAGCTGATAAAATGGAGGGAGCAATAATATAATTATTCATACGTTATCCTATTAAAATGGCGAGCCAAACTAATAACCCATACCAATTATTTTGCTTAAATGCTTTAAAGCAAGCCTCTTTCTGCTCACCACTGATTAAATGTAATTGATAAAACAATAACCCTAAAGCAAATACCAGCACAACATAATAGGCTGGTGACTTACCAAGTGATAAACCCATTAGCACTAAACCAGACCAGGCTAAGCCTTGCGCGCCTGCAATGCAAGGTATCACTTTATTCCCTAAAATGATCGCCGTTGATTTCAGATGAATTTTAACATCATCCTCTTTATCCACCAGAGCATATTCCGTGTCATACGCAAAAGTCCACAGCACGCCAATTGCAAACAAGCACCACGCTTGTGCGGGCACGTGTCCTAATTGTGCAGCATACGCCATAATAATAGCCCAATTAAAAGCTGCTCCTAGTACTAGCTGTGGCCAATGCGTAATTCGTTTCATAAAGGGGTAGATAATGGCTAAAATAAGCGCCACAACAGCAAGGCGTAGGGTAAGTGTATCAAGTTGTAGGGCTAGTGCGAACGCACCTAAAATAAGAACGATAAATAATACCAAAGCTTCTCGTAGCGAAATAATGCCTTGGGCTAACGGGCGTGTTTTAGTGCGTTCCACATGCCTATCAAAATCTCTATCGGCAATATCATTCATCACGCAGCCGGCACTGCGCATCACAAAAACACCAAGAGTAAAAATAATGACTAAGCGTAATGAAGGCTCACCATCGCTTGCCAACCAAAGCGCCCACCATGTGGGCCATAATAGCAATAAACTGCCAATAGGCTTATCAAGGCGCATCAAGCGCGCATAAGCATATAAACGTTGTCGCAAAGTCATAAATAACCTTTTATTCTTTATAAACACGCGGAATACGCGGACTAAATAAACATAAAATTTCATTGGGGATAGTGTCACACCACGCAGCCACTTCCATTAACGATACCGATGCATCTCCCTGTTGGCCTATCAAGGTCACTTCATCACCTACATACGCTTCACTATTTCCCACATCGACCATAAACTGATCCATACAAACGGTGCCTGCAATCGGAAAACGCTGAGCACGGATTAATACATTGCCTTTATTTGATAAAGCGCGCCGATACCCATCACCATAACCTACAGGAATAGTAACAATACGGGTTTGCTGGCGGGTTACATAAGTATGGCCATAGCTAACACCTTTTCCTGCTGCAACAACTTTAAAATAGGAGATTTTTGATTTTAACGAAAAAAATGGCTTAATGCCCGCTAAAGCAGGCGGCAATTCCCCTGGAAAATAGCCGTAGGCTAACAAACCGATACGCACTAAATCAAAATGCGATTCTTTGTAATAACATACCCCACCTGAATTAGCCATATGACGCAGCATGGTCGGCAACTGTTCACTAATGGCCTTAAAATCCGCTATTTGCTGATAGGCAAAAGGTTGATTGGGTAAATCGCCGATAGCAAAATGGGAATATACTCCTGCTACCTCAAAGCAATCTTGTGATTGTAAATAAGAATAAAGCTCAAGTGCACTAGTAGCGCGTACACCTGTGCGCTGCATACCGGTATCAATTTCTAAATGGACACGACATTTTTTAGCCAACGCAGCGCAATGACTGGCCACTAATTTTGCTTTATATAAAGAAGCAATGGTAATTTCTAGCTGATACTCCACTAGCTCTTTAATTTGGTCTTCATGGATAGCGCCTAGCACTAAAATGGGAATAGCAATTCCTGCTTTACGCAACATGGCTCCTTCTTGCAAACAAGACACCGCTAAATAATCAACACCGGCTTCCACTGCAGCCTTAGATATCAGCAACAAACCATGCCCATAAGCATCGGCTTTAACGGCAATACACACTAAAGCAGGTGCCACAAAATCATGAATAAGCTGCAAGTTTTTTTTAAATTGTTGGATATCGATTTCAATCCAGGCAGGATGCGGGTGAGTGATGGTTTTTTGCATAATGGCTCTATGTTGTTGTTTACTAGGGGCGGTTAAACTTTACCATAAAAAAGAGGGCATTAAGTAAAGATTTAGTCGCTCTTGACATGTAATTACATTGTAATTACAATAAACGGTAACAGGAGATTTTTTATGAAAACAGAACTGATAAAAATTGGCAACTCTCAAGGTTTACGGATCCCAAAACTGCTTTTGGAACAATGTGGCCTCAAAGGCTCCGTCAATTTAGAGGTGAAAGGGCATTCTTTAGTTATCTCCCCAGAACTTAGTATTCGAGAAGGCTGGGACAAGGCCTTTCAAAAAATGGCAAAAAATGCGGATGATACGCCCTTAATGAATGAGGCTGAGCCAAATTCTTTTGATGAAGAAGAATGGTCATGGTAAAAAAACTTAAAAATCCCATTCATCACAAATTTGAGCGTTTTGACATTTTTTTAGTTGAGCTCAACCCTACCCAAGGCTCAGAAATGCAAAAAACTAGACCTTGCGTAATTATCTCTCCCAATGAAATGAATTTATATATCCGTACAGTTATCATCGCTCCTATGACTACAAAGAGCCATAAATACCCAAGCCGTATACCCGTACATTTTGCGGGTAAAGAGGGAGAAATTGTATTGGATCAATTACGAACGGTAGATAAAGCTCGTTTAATAAAGCATCTTGGAAAAATAGGCGAAGACGCTGCAAAAGAGGTTTGCAATGTGCTTGCAGAAATGTTTGAATATTAAACCCTACAATAAATAATTATTTATAACTAATAACCACAATATGCCGCTCAGTCTGTTGTAAAGGCACAACTGTTGGCCTTACTGCTACTTTTATATCGCCAGAGAGCTGCTGCAATTCCTCTGTGGGATATTTACCTTTCATCGCTAATAACTGCGTGTCACCCTGCTTACATAAATGCGCAGTGCTCTTAACAAAGTCCAGTAATGATGAATAAGCGCGAGAGACAATAGTAGCAATATTATCTTGTTGATAATCTTCTATACGCTGGTTAACTACTGTTAAATTATCCAAGCTAAGCTCAATTTTAACTTGGTTTAAAAAACGAGTTTTTTTACTATTACTATCTAATACAATAATATCATTATCTTTTAAAAAGATCGCCAGCATCACACCAGGAAAACCCGCACCACTGCCCACATCTAACACCTTTTTTTTAGTGA
>Ga0302315_10006011_pt1 | contig 10226 bp, 9 predicted proteins | sample III_Palsa_N3_1_FD_200532 | JGI IMG/M metagenome (GOLD analysis project Ga0302315, IMG submission 200532) | Peat permafrost microbial communities from Stordalen Mire near Abisko, Sweden - III_Palsa_N3_1 | ecosystem: Environmental > Terrestrial > Soil > Palsa > Peat permafrost | place: Sweden... | reverse complement strand
TTCGTCATGCGGCATTTTTCATAAAAGCTGCAACTGTCCGCATTTTGGCGCGATCAGGCATCCGAATGTGCATGATTTGCGGATTGCTTGATGCTCCTTCGCTGAAGCTACGGCGCACGAAGTGTGCGGATGGTTTGATCTCGGGATTTGCTGGCATGCTGATATCCGGATGTATTGAGTATGTTGAGATGTAATAAATGGAATGGTTGTTTTTAACTGATTTCATTTGCACATCCGCGCAATGTCATCATTTGGACATCGACAAATCTTATTTGGATTAATTATAAATAAGAATTACCTTTGACACATAAATTGAATTAACGTCATGACACTTTCGGAATTAAAAAAAGGGGCGGTTGGAATAATAAAGGAGTTTACTGACCTTGAAATGTCGGTAAAATTGATGGAAATGGGCTGCCTGCCCGGCGAAAAAATTTCGATTGCGCGCGTAGCTCCTCTTGGCGACCCGATAGCAGTAAATGTTTCGGGCTACCAGTTAAGCCTTCGCAAATTTGAAGCCTCTACTATTATTCTGAAGTAGCTTTGAACCCTTGAAAACCGATCTGAGAGTTGCACTCGTAGGAAATCCCAATACCGGTAAATCAACCCTCTTCAATATATTAACCGGTCTAAATCAAAAAATAGGAAACTTCCCGGGCGTTACTGTTGATAAAAAAACGGGGTATTCCACACTTGCGGATGGTCGCATTGCCGAAATAGTCGACCTACCCGGTACATATAGCCTCTACCCAAAAAGCAAGGACGAATCTATTGTATTTTCCGTTCTTGCCGATAAATCGAACCCGCTCAAGCCCGACCTGGTAATTGTTATTCTGGATGCCACAAACCTGAAAAGAAACATGCTGCTTTATAGCCAGGTGGCCGATTTGAAAATACCGGTTATCATCGCGCTTAATATGATGGACCTGGCCAGGAAAGATGGTATCGTTATCGACATTGACCTTTTTGCCAAAAAGTTAGGCGTACCCGTGATACCTGTCGCCGCCAGGAAAGGCGACGGTATAGCTCAACTAAAACAAGCCATGGCTTTTGCCAACAAGATCCCCTTGCAGGAGGAGTCGATCGATGTGGCTGCCATAGCGCCCGAGCTGGTGGCTCAAATAAGCGGGGAAATGGGTATTGACAACCCTTACTATGCCCTTCAACTGGCGCACCAGCACGAAGATATCAAGTTCATTTCGGCTGCTGAAAGCGAAAGGATCGAGGAACTGGAAAAAGAATTTTCCTTCCACTCCCAAAAAGCGCAGGCGGCTGAAACCATTGCGCGCTACAATTTTATTAATGACCTGCTTTACGACACGGTTAAAGTCCCGGAAACGGCAAAGGACGAAACGCTGAGCAACAAGATTGATAAAGTGCTCACCCACCGGGTATTTGGCCTCATCATCTTTTTAGGCATCCTGCTTTTTATGTTTCAGTCTATTTTTGCCTGGTCGGCGTACCCGATGGAACTCATCTCCGATGGATTTGTGTGGGTTCAAAACACGCTGCATCAACTATTGCCCGCAGGGCCCCTCACCGGCCTGATCGCCGACGGTGTTGTCGGCGGGTTAAGCGGTGTAATGGTGTTCATCCCGCAAATAGCCATCCTTTTCGCTTTCATTTCGATCCTCGAAGATACCGGTTACATGTCGCGTGTTACGTTCATGATGGATAAGCTCATGCGCAAAGTAGGGCTAAACGGCAAATCGGTTGTCCCGCTTATCGGGGGTTTTGCCTGTGCAGTGCCGTCCATCATGAGTACCCGCACCATCGAAAACTGGAAAGACCGCATGATCACCATCATGGTAACCCCTTTGGTTACCTGTTCGGCGCGGCTGCCTATTTACACCTTGCTCATTTCGCTGGTGGTACCTAATCGTAACGTTTGGTGGATATTTAACATGCAGGGGCTTGCATTGACGGGCATGTATGTATTCAGCCTTATTTCGGCCGTGGTGGTCGCCTTTGCGTTCAAATTTATTGTTAAAGGCAGTGAGCGCGGATACTTCATCATGGAGCTCCCCGTTTACCGCATGCCCCGCTGGAACAATGTCGCCTACAGCATGTACGATCGTTCAAAAACATTTGTATTCCAGGCCGGGAAAGTCATCATTGCTATTTCTGTGATCTTATGGGTGCTCGCCTCCTACGGTCCTGGCGGTCGTTTTGCCCGAATCGATCAAAAATATAAACAACCGGAATACACGCAACATCTTAAGCCGGAGGAGCTCGACAGGGCCATCAAATCCGAAAAGCTTGAAAACTCGTATGCAGGTGTGCTCGGCCATGCGATCGAACCGGTCATCAAACCGCTTGGCTTCGACTGGAAAATTGGCATAGCGCTTATTACTTCCTTTGCCGCCCGCGAAGTTTTTGTGGGGACGATGGCTACTATTTACAGCGTGGAAGGCAGCGCCGAAAAAATGGAGTCGGTTCAGCAAAAAATGAAAACTGCCACAAACCCTGAAACCGGTAAACCCGTGTTCTCGCTGGCGGTAGCTTTTTCATTGATGATGTTTTATGCCTTCGCCATGCAATGCGCCAGTACCGTAGCCGTAGTTTACCGTGAAACCAAGAACTGGAAATGGCCCGCCGCGCAGTTTGCGTACATGACGGTCCTCGCCTATGCAGCCAGTTTCGTGGCCTACCATTTGTTGAAGTGAAAGAGGTAAAGGGCGAAAGGTAAAAGGCGAAAGGTTGATTTTCGAGGGAAATATTCATCGTATCAAAAATTACTCATTCCCACCTTTTCGCGTCCCCGGTCTTTCAAACGGCCGATTTAGCGGAGTAATATCATGTCAATCCCGTGCCAACCTTTCTCCTTTCGCCTTTTACCTTTTGCCTCAAAAGAGCTATCTTTGTCAAGAGGAACAAAATTGGATAAAGTAAAAGTTCTTGAAAAATACCTTCCGCCCGATGCCGCTCCGCTCATCGGCCGATGGATCGACTACTTTAAATGTGAGTTCAAAATTTCCCGGAACCGCAACAGCAAGTTCGGCGACTACCGCCCGCCGCATGATGGTAAAGGTCATCGCATCTCGGTTAACTATGATCTGAATCAATTTGCCTTCCTGGTAACAACTGTTCATGAATTTGCACATCTGCATACCTGGAATGAACACAAGCATAAGGCTAAACCCCATGGCGCCGAATGGAAAAATAATTTCAAAAAAATGATGCAGCCATTTTTCGAACAGAACATTTTTCCGGTCGATATTAAACATGCTATTACAAATTACCTTAACAATCCCGCAGCTTCGAGTTGCTCTGATCTGACGCTCTACCGTACTTTGCGCAAGTACGATGCCCCAAAGGACTCAGTGCATACGGTAGAGAAACTTCCCATAAAAGCGCTTTTTAAACTAAAGGATGGCCGTGTATTCCGCAAAGAAGAAAAACTTCGCAAGCGTTACAAATGCGTAGAAGTCAGCTCACGCCGTGTTTACCTGTTCAGCCCGGTAGCCGAAGTTGAGCACATTGAAAATGCGGGATCGTGATATCTGCATCATTTTTCCGGAAGCCCATACCAGGCTCTTTTAGGTTGTTCCGAAACCGGGACGAACCGTTACCGCCATGCATAAAAGAGAAAAACTAAACAAGGTTACCAACCCAAACAATACCCACATTTTAACCGTTAACCCTGTTTTAATAAAAACAGGAAATGGCCGTAACACGATAATGCGTTAACATCAATCGCCTCCGGTCATTTAGCTCCTCTTTCAGCTTTTTTGCAGATAAAGAAATTTTAGAAAAATATGGGGTACCTGTAACCTGATTGCGCTTGACACCATCCGGGTTGGCTTTTGGGGCTTTTAGCATAAAAATGTTCCCTATTATGTATAAAATAGATCAAACTCTACCAATAAATCGGATAATTATTTAGACTTGTCTAAAAAAAATATTAGCTTTGTTTAAATTTTGCTGGCCTTAACGGAGTTTACATAAATTGAACGTTAAATTTAAACTGGAGAATTAATTTCGCGCCAAATTTACTTATGAAAAAACACCTACTTGTCGTTTTCGTTCTCATCTTCAATTTAACGCCAGTTTTTGCGCAAGATACGCTTAAAAAAAAGGATACCCTTAAAGTGGAACGCACCAGTTTTCACTTTCAACAAACCATTATAACACAATATAAACCGGCTTTTCATGCCGATTATAGCGGACTCAACAGCTTATCCCCGGTTGCCGAAACGCAAACTTCCATCACTGCTACTTTTTTCGGCAATGCTACGCTGTGGAAAGGATCACAATTTATTTTTGACCCAGAACTTTCCGGCGGCGCAGGGTTGAGCCAAACATTGGGTGTGGCCGGCTTTCCAAACGGAGAAACCTTCCGGGTGGGCGGTACACAAAACAAGATCTATATTGCCCGTCTTTTCTACCAGCAAAATTTTGAATGGGGTAATGAAAGGGACACCATCGATGCTGACGAATTACATTTGCGCAGCACCAGAAGTAAACGATACTTTTCAATCGGCGCGGGCAAGTTTAATATGGGTGATTTTTTTGACGACAACAATTTCAGCCACGATCCGCGCCAACAGTTTATGAACTGGGCGTTAATGGACAACGCCGCATGGGATTATCCGGCCAATACCCGCGGCTATATCCTGGGTATTTACACGGAACTGGGCCAGCCAAACTGGACGCTGCGTTTTGCTATTACAGCATCTGTAACGCACGAAAATTCGTCCACCTGGGACCCAAATATCACACGGGCAAATACCGAAACAGCGGAATATGAAAACCGATTTACAATCGGCGGGCAAAAAGGCACCGTCCGAATCCTGGGGTTTCTGAATAATGGCAAATTTGGCAATTATCTGGACGCAATTGCCCTGGACCCAAAGCACCCTGTAGTTGACTCTACCCAACAATATGGCCGTCATAAGTATGGTTTTGGCATCAATACTGACCAGTACATCTCAAATGATTTCGGTGTATTTGCCAAAGCGAGCTGGAACGACGGCCATACGGAAACATGGTTCTTCACCGAAATCGACCGCTCCCTTTCGTTCGGCGGTGAATTAAAGGGCAGCAAATGGGGCCGCCCTGATGACGAGATGGGCCTGGGTTTTATTGTCGACGGGCTTTCAGGGCCTCATCGCGAGTATCTTGCTGACGGTGGTTATGGTTTTATTATAGGAGACGGGGCTTTAAATTACGGGCTTGAATCGATTGTAGAGTTTTATTACAAGTTAAACGCTTACCAAAAGAAATTCTTTATCAGCCCCGATTACCAGTTTATATTGAACCCTGCATATAACAAGGACCGTGGCCCGGTAAATGTTTTTTCAATCAGGCTACACGTCGAGTTTTAACTAATTTGCCTTAACGCTTTAACTTTTTGACCTTTTGGTTGTCCAATACCAAGTTCAGTGGGCAATTATTGCTATCACCCGAACGTTATTTCGCCATATGAAGAAAGCCCTTTTACTTTTTACCGCAGTTACGCTGTTCAGTGTTTCCTCAATCCTGGCTCAAAATACTGTTTCCCGTTCCGCCATAACTTTTAAAATTAAAAATCTCGGTGTGAATACCGATGGTACTATCGGCGGCCTGCAGGCAACCGTGCACTTTAACCCGGCCGACATTTCAAAGGCTGATATCGAAGCATCTGTGGACGTAGCAACGATCAACACGGGTAATTCCCTGCGGGACGATCATATCAAAAGCGATGAATTTTTTGACGTCGCTCACTTTCCGAAGATATTGATTAAACTGGTTTCCGTTAAGCATAAAAGCGGCAACAAATACGCGGGACAATTTAATCTCACCATAAAAAACAAAACGCTGCCTGTCGAAATTCCTTTTATCTGCACCCAACAAGGCAACCGTGCCGAATTTACCGGAACGTTCACCATAAACCGGCGCGATTATGGCCTGGGCGAAAATAGCTTAACCCTGTCTGATAACGTCATAATCTCCATCGATGCGGAGTTAAAAGAATAGTCAGGGAGTCCGAAAGTCCGGAAGTCCGGAAGTCGGAAAGTCGGAAGGACCGAAAGACCGAAAATCCGGAAGTTGGAATCCCGATAGCTATCGAGACCGACCGCGTGCCGCCTTAGCATTCGCGATGGCGCAAAGCAACTGCGACTGACCTTTCGGCAAAAATAAGTTAAAAAGCGGCCAACTACTCCCCACGATAAGCATCTGCTTTAAAAATTAATAACAAATCCGTAAACGCCAACCATGTTCAGTATTCGTAACTTTACGGGTATGAAATTCAGAATACTTGTTTTAATCTGCGCAGCGGCGGTCGCCGTTACATTGTCGGCGGTGAACTATTATTTCCAGCATAGCTGGTATTATGTTGTCATAACCTTTTTTGCAACACTTGCAACCAGTTTCATTGTGTTTTACTACCTGATGGAGAAATATGTTTACTCAAAAATTAAGCTCATTTATAAGCTCATTCACAATTTAAAACTTGGCCGCGACCTGCGCGACGCCCTGGGCGACCAACTCAGCGCCGATCCCATCAATGACGTGGAAAAAGAAGTAAAAGAATGGGCAAGGGAAAAGAAAACCGAAATTGATGAACTGCGAAGGCAGGAAAAATTCCGGAGGGATTTTTTGTCGAATATTTCCCACGAGTTCAAGACCCCGCTCTTTGCCATACAGGGTTATATCGAAGCCCTGCAGGACGATGGTTTTGACGATAAAGAGCTGGCAAAGGAGTTTTTAGGGAAGGCAGCCAAAAACGTCGATAGGTTAAGCTACCTGATCAACGACCTCGACGAAATATCCAAACTGGAATCGGGCGAGATTCCTATCAATCTTACGCGATTCAAGATCAATGACCTGATAAAGGAAGTGATGGAGTCGATGGAAATTAAGGCCCGGCAGCAAAACATTAAATTAATATTCAAACAAAAATATGATGAGCCGATTCTCGTAAACGCCGATCGTGAAAAGATCAGGCAGGTGTTGGTAAACCTTATCGACAACTCGCTCAAATATGGAAACGAAGAAGGAAATACTTCAATCAGCCTGTTCGAACTGCATGACCAGGTACTGGTGGAAGTGACCGACGATGGCATCGGTATCGAGGAAAAATACCTTCCGCGACTGTTCGAGCGGTTTTTTCGCACCGACAGCAGCCGTTCCAGGCAAATCGGGGGATCGGGCCTTGGCCTGGCAATAGTCAAACACATCATCGAGGCCCACGAACAAACCATTAACGTTCGTAGTACTGAAGGATTGGGGTCAACATTCGGGTTCACCCTTCAAAAATCGCGGCAGAGTTTACCTTTTCCTAACATCCCAGGTCGCAAAACTTAACATTAACTTAACATTGCAAAGATACCTTTGCAAATACTTTTTCTAAAAATGTCACTCAACAGCATATTCCAATACTTTGTTCCAAAGGATAAAAAAGTTTTTTTTCCATTGTTTGAGCAAGCCGCCAATAATGTCGTCAATATGGCCACGATCCTGGTTGAAGCGGTTAATATGGAGAATGCCGCAACCCGTGAAGAACTCATCAGAACAATAGATAAACTCGAAAATAAAGGCGATGAAATAACCCACCAGCTCTACCTGGAGCTCGGTAAAAACTTTATCACCCCGTTTGACCGCGAAGATATTCACCAGCTGGCATCGGCGATCGACGACGTAGCTGATAACATACAGGGCGCGGCAAACCGCATGAGCTTATACCGCATTGATGATTTTAACGAGCACATTAAAAAGCTCTCTGACTTGATCCTGCAGGGAAGTACCGAGCTTGAAAAAGCGATACGTGAGCTGAAAGATTTAAAGAACGTGCGGCATATCGCCGATGCCTGTATCCGTATAAACAGCGTGGAAAACCAGGCCGATCACGTTTTTGACCGTGCGGTCGCCGATCTTTTTTTATACGAAACCGATGCGATCAGGCTGATCAAATACAAGGAGATATTATCGTCGCTTGAAACAGCAACCGACATGTGCGAGGACGCGGCAAACGTAATGGAGTCCATTTTAGTTAAAAACGCTTAAAATCCTTCATGTTCACACCCATTCTGATTGTTGTAATATGCCTGAGCCTGGTATTTGACTATACCAATGGCTTTCATGATGCGGCTAACTCAATCGCAACAATTGTATCAACCAAGGTATTAACGCCTTTCCAGGCAGTGCTTTGGGCCGCTGCATTTAACTTCCTGGTTTATTTTTTTGTAAAAGAACATAACGTCGCCAAAACAATAGCCAAAATTGTACAGGAGCAGTTCATCACCATGCATGTAATTCTTGCGGGTTTAGTAGCAGCCATCACCTGGAACCTGGTAACCTGGTGGTTCGGTATTCCATCCAGTTCTTCGCATACGCTCATCGGCGGTTTTGCCGGAGCAGGCATCACCAATGCTTTATACCTGGGCTCGAGCGCGTTGAGCGCGGTAAACATGCACTATATTCTAACTATACTGGCCTATATTGTGCTGGCTCCGTTTATGGGCCTGGTATTGGGCTATTTAGTGACGATAACTATTTTACACATTTGCAAAAATAGCCGCCCCGCAAACGCCGAGGTCTGGTTTAAGCGCTTGCAGCTGGTATCTTCAGCTGCTTTAAGTTTTGCGCACGGCGGTAACGATGCCCAAAAAGTAATGGGGATCTTATACGTCGCCTCGTTTACCGCACACGTTATAAAAGCGGGCGACCCAATGCCCAACTGGATACCGCTGGCCTGTTATTCGGCTATTGCCCTCGGAACCATGTCAGGTGGCTGGCGAATTGTTAAAACTATGGGCTCCCGTATAACCAAGATCACCCCACTCGAAGGCGTGAGCGCCGAAACTGCCGGTGCACTTACCCTGTTCTTTACCCAATATTTTGGAATCCCTGTTTCCACAACGCATACCATTACCGGTTCTATCATCGGCGTCGGCTTAACCAAAAGGCTTTCCGCCGTCCGTTGGGGATTAACCATCAACATTATTTGGGCCTGGGTGATCACCATACCCATTTCCGCCCTGATCGCTGCCGGAATTTTTGCTTTGCTTAGGGCCTTTTAGTGCTGCGACAAACCCCTTGATTTTCCGCAATAAATTTGTTACATGCGAAATCGGATTTCCTTACGTTTAACGGCAAACCTGCATTTAAGATCGATTTATTTACTATAAATGAAGAAGACAATTTTGACTATCCCCTGCCTTATTTTATTTATCATCCTGTCAGGATTTTGCGGCCACGATCATATTTTACGGCCAAATCCACTACAACCTATACCCTCAAGCGCCGAGATAAGCACAGCGCTTAAACAGGCCCTGCAACACGGCACGTCAAAAAGCGTGGATCAATTGTCAGCTGAAAACGGCTTTTTCGGAGACCCGAGTGTAAAAATTTTGTTTCCTCCAGAAGCCAAACAAGCCGAAAGCACACTCCGCAAGCTTGGCCAGAATAAATTATGCGATGATGTTATACACTCGCTAAACCGGGCGGCCGAGGACGCAGCCCAACAGGCAAAGCCCATATTTATTAATGCTATCAATCAAATGACCATGCTGGACGTAAGCAACATTCTGCTTGGGCCAAATGATGCAGCTACACAGTATTTCAGGCGGACAACTTCCGCACAGCTAAGCGCCGCCTTTAAGCCGGTTATTCAAAATAGTTTGAACAAGGTCGGGGCTACAAAATATTATGGTACTGCAGCCGCTCAGTACAACAAGATCCCTTTTGTAAAAAGCAAGATCAACCCCAATATAACCGATTATGCCACGCAAAAGGCGATTGATGGCTTATTTTTTGAAATTGCGCAGGAAGAACTCAACATTCGAAAAAATATAGCTGCCCGCACTACACCACAGCTGCAATCGGTTTTTGGCTTTGCCGATGGGGCGCAGAAACAGCAGCAGTAAAGCATTGCCGTTATTTGGAAAAACGGATCCTTAAATGGATCTCTTCAGGTTTTTTATCTGAGTTCCCCACCCAGTCGGGGCCGTTTTTTACCAGGTCGACCGCTTTTTTGTCAGCGCTCTCGCTAAGGCCCTTTGTAACCTTGATTTGCATAATACTGCCATATTTATCAACAGTAAATGTCAGCTTTACTATTCCTTCAGCGCCATCGATCGATGTCGCGTTCTTCTTTAAGTATTTCCTGTAAAGCCCCCAGCCCTGTTGCGGATGTGCGCTTACAACATCGGCAACCGCCTCATCTTTATTTGCAGAAGTATAACCGGTAACAACAACTTCACTTAAACTGCTGGAATTAGGCTCAAGCGCAATATCCTTGA
>Ga0302315_10006010_pt1 | contig 10227 bp, 10 predicted proteins | sample III_Palsa_N3_1_FD_200532 | JGI IMG/M metagenome (GOLD analysis project Ga0302315, IMG submission 200532) | Peat permafrost microbial communities from Stordalen Mire near Abisko, Sweden - III_Palsa_N3_1 | ecosystem: Environmental > Terrestrial > Soil > Palsa > Peat permafrost | place: Sweden... | reverse complement strand
TTACACCAGGCTCGATGCCTGGGTAGAAAGACTAAAAATCTGGAAAAGCCAAGGGCTGAAAACGGCCTGGTTCTTCATGCACCAGAACAATGAAAGGTATGCGCCTGAAGCCTGTGATTATCTGATCAAACAACTGAATGACCAATTGGGAACCCATGTCGCCAGGCCAAAGTTTCTAAATGAAAATTAATTGGTTAATTTTATACTAGCTATGCAAGCGCCGTTCGATATTGAGTATGAAGGTTCTGCTGCGATGGTCAGCGAACATGAGTTGCAGGAAATGCGCATCTTTCGTATCACGTTCGCCGGCCCGCGAAAGCCGCTGGTCATTACCATAGCCGAAAAACCCGGCGGCAAGAAATGGTGGACGTCCGTACCGCAGGGACGGCAAAAAGAAGCGGAGGAAGTTGGCAGACTAATTGCGGATTACATCCGGGCAAAAAGAAAGGAAAAAGGTTAAGCTATGTGTTATTACAACGGACAAAAAGTTACCCACGCTGAATTTATTAAATTAAAGGCGCTCGAAAAAGCGGTCAGTAAATATGATTTCTTAAATGTTGGGGTACATAACGGGTTCAATTATGCGCCCTGCGCCATCCTGGTACAAAGCGAGGATGGAAAAGATTTTGACATTGTGCAGGCGGAATGGGGTTATGTTCCCGGTTTTGTTAAAACTCGGGCAGAAGCCAATATTTTCCGGGCCAAATACACTACCCTTAATTTTAAAGCGGAAAATCTTTTCCTGAAAGAGGATGGCAAGCGCTCGATGTGGGCCGATGCCGCCAAGAACCGCCGTTGCCTCGTATTATCGACAGGTATTGTTGAATCGAGGCACATTCCAAAAATTGGCAAAAAAGGACAGGAATTAAAGGAAACGATAAAGTATCCCTATCAGGTGACGGTTAAGGGGCACGAATATTTTTATATGCCGGGGCTGTACAACGAGTGGCTGGATCCTGAAACCAGCCAGTTTGTAAATACCGTAGCATTTGGAATTACCGGTTCGAATATCGTGATGGACCAGATCCATAATTCCAAGAAACGGATGCCCGCCATTTTAACAGATGATCTTGCCTGGGAGTGGCTCATGGAAAAGCCAAGCGAGGAACGCCTTTCGCAAATTGCCCGTACGCAGATCCCTTCCAGGTTGCTGGAATTTTGCACCGTTGACCGTAATTACCGGACTACGCTGGAAGCTACTCCCTTGGACTATCCGGAGTTGGCGCCTATTGATACTAGTTTTGTCGGCACCGAAGAATTAGAATTTAACCACTGGCCGGATGACCTGGAGCCGTGGCCTCATGAAGCTCCGGAACCTGTAACGGTCGAACAAACCGTTACCACGTATTATCCGGGCAAACCGCCTAAAGAGGAAAAGGCCAGAAGTTATTATCCCGGCAATTTGTCTCAAGGTGAACTTTTTGGTGATTCTTAATTCAGATAAATCAACTATAGAAAAGTATCCCCAATACGCCGCCTTGCCAACAATCGTTATGAGCTGTATTGATATTGGGGAAAAACTGCTTTATCCAGCCGCTTAATTCGGTTGATAAGTTCGGTGCATCACAAGGTAGTCCAGGTCAAAGACTCCTAATTCCCTAAATTCCCTATTGTTTGGTAGCGTTGCCCTTTCATAAAACCTGGTGACATATTTATCGATTAAATTGAGCCAATCTTTAAGATAGTCACCATTTTTATTGATGTTTTTTTTGTGCAAATTGAACATGATGCCTATAATAACCTTGGTGATATCTCGTATTTCAACTGTATCATTTAAGTCAACGGATTTTCCAAAATGCACGTAATTATTTCTGCACTCATACAAGCCATCAAGCACAATTATTTGTGCTGGAAATGTGCGCTTAAAATATCCGTAAGTCAGTAAAGCAATTCGCCCTTTTAGCTTTTTGGATTTCTCTGTGTCAGGTGCTAAAAGAAAATCCAAGCCAACAAAAAAGTCCACAAATGCGTGGCTTACGTTATCATTAGCCAATTGGCTTTCGCCCCCCGCGAGGATACCACTAAAAATTTTTAACGGTCCATAGAACGGACTTCGCGAGTTGCTTAATACTTCGCCATTTTGCTTTAAAAAGGCACTGACATCTTCTAACAATCTGGGATCTGGAAAACTAATTTCAGTTTGTCGCCGGATCGTTGAAAAGACCCAGCCATGTCTTGGCTCGTCTAAAAATCCGTAAAATACGTTGATAAAACGGCATCCAATATTTTCGAAGTCTTCTATATTGTAGTGAACACCATATGTCGCTGTGATGAACTGCTGCTGTTCATAAAACTCCTTTTTTAGCTTTAGAAATTGCATCCAGGAAATGGCGTACAGATAGAAATTGACACGATCTTGGATAAGCATAGGCATTTGCGATACTTGAATTCCGCATTCCTTCAGCCACAAGTAAACGTCAAATATATTGACATCTTTACTTTTAACTTCAACCCCTGGAACGTCCTTTAACTTATCGCGGTAACGGCTGATATAGTCCGTTTTCGCGTGATTTTTGAGAAATAGTTCGAATTTATCAAAGTCCATTCCACCGATGCTATAATCGAAAAATTTCATCTGGTAAATTTTTTCAGATGCCACCACATCTCCCTCCAAGAACAAATATTGTTTTAGTTTTCGTGGCTTGATGAGTGAAAAATAACGATTAATTATTTCATTAGTTCGTTTCTCTATTGGACATAGTGTAAACATGATCATTGTTCCAATAATGACATCATTGCTAACAAAATGGCCTTTTTCAGTTAGGATTTTTTGGAATTCAAGAAATAAGGATGAGATGCTTTTAGCCGAATTTTGTGGAACGGCTAAATAATATTCCGCTAAAAATTCATTTGTTTGATCCTTAACAGGTATGTAATGAAAACTTGCTTCATCGGTTTTAGCAGCAACAAAATGAATACCAGATAGTAGTGAGATAAGTGGAGGCGATAGTTCGGGCATGGTTGATTTTTATTAGCCCAAATTACTTAAAATTCCTACTCTTCGGAAACGGCCGTTTGCCATCACCTTCCACCCCTGCTTCTTCAAAATAGGCTTCGGCGTAGGGGTCGATCTTTTTTGCGGCTTGGGTGTTTTTGAGTTGGCGGGCGCGGTCGGCAGCAGTTGGGGTCAGGGTGGCCAGGAGGCGGCTGTAGTCGTAGCATTTGGTGACGATCAGGTGGGAGACTTCGCCTTCTTTTTGGATGCGGCCTTCAACGCAGAGGATGTCGGAGGAGAGGATATCTTTGCGGTATTTGGCGAATTGTTGTTTGAATACAACCAGGTTGCAGGTGGATTCTTCGTCTTCGAGGGTGATGAAGCAGACGCCTTTGGCGGTGCCGGGCCTTTGGCAGAAGAGCATGATGCCGGCGAGGCGGATGTATTGGCCGTGTTGCGCGTTTTTGATTTGGAGCGTGTTCCATGTTTTCAGCTTTTCGAGTTGCGGACGCAAAAAACTCATGGGGTGCGCTTTGATGGACAGGCCGGTGGTGGCGTAGTCATGGAGCACGTGTTCCGAGGGGTTCATGAAGGGCAGCTGCATTTGGGCCTCGAATTCGCTGTTGGATTTTTGCCCGGCGAATAAGCCGACCGGGCGGTCTTTGAGGGCTTCGGCTTCCCAGAGGCCTTGCCTGCGGTCGAGGCCGATGGAACGGAGAGCATCGGCATTGGCTAATTGTACGATGCCGGCTTGTGATACGCCTGCTTCGGCCAGCTGGTGAATGCGGGTATAGGGCTTATTTGCGGTTAAAAAGTGTATATCTTCTTCTCTTAAGCCTTTGATCTGTCGGAAGCCGAGGCGCAGGGTATTTTGTTCTTCGATGGTGTAGTCCCATTGGCTGTGATTGATGTCGATGGGTTTTAAAGCAACGCCGTGTTTTTCGGCGTCCCTGACCAATTGGGCGGGTTGGTAGAAGCCCATGGGCTGGCTGTTGAGGATGCAGGCGGCGAAGGCATCGGGGTAATAGCATTTGAGCCAGCAGGATACATAGACCAGGTGGGCAAAGCTGATGGCATGGCTTTCGGGGAAGCCATAACTGCCAAAGCCTTCGAGTTGTTTAAAGATGCTTTCGGCAAATTCACGGCTATAGCCGCGTGCGGTCATGCCGTTAATGAGTTTGTGCTCGAACTTGGTGACCAGGCCGTTGAACTTGAAAGTCGCCATACTTCGGCGTAATAGGTCGGCTTCGGCGGGGGTAAAACCGGCAGCGATGATGGCGATCTCCATGGCTTGTTCCTGGAAAAGCGGGATGCCGAGTGTGCGTTCGAGGATCTTCTTGATTTCTTCTGAGGGATAGGACACCGCTTCTTTGCCCATGCGCCTGCGGAGATAGGGATGCACCATATTCCCTTGGATGGGACCGGGCCTGACCAAGGCGACCTGTATGGCCAGGTCGTAGAAGTTTTCGGCGCGGAACTGCGGCGACATCACCATTTGGGCGCGGCTCTCTACCTGGAAGGTGCCCATGGTATCGGCGGCAGTAACCATGGCAAAGACCTTTGGATCGTCCTGCGGGATATTGGCAAGGGTTAAATCCCTGCCATAGTGTTTTTTAACGAGGTCAAAGCCTTTGCGGATGGCGGTGAGCATACCGAGCGAGAGCAGGTCGACCTTCATAAAACCGAGCGCGTCGATGTCGTCCTTGTTCCATTCGATATTGGTCCGGTTGATCATCCGCGCATGGAAGATCGGGCAAAGGTCGGCGAGTTTGCCCTGCGTGATAACAAAGCCGCCGGTATGCTGGCCCAGTTGTCTTGGGAAACCGATCAATTGGCCGGTCAATTGAATGACTTTGCGCAGCTGCGGGTCAGGCGGGACAGCGCCCATATTTTCGATAGTTTCTTCAAAATTTTCGGATAGTTTGGTAATGGTATCTTCCGTCAAACCCATGACCCTGCCGATGTCACGGATCGCACCTTTGCTTTGTAGAACGGTTACGGTTGGTAAAATCGCTGCATGGTCACGGCCAAAGCGGTTGAAGACATACTGCATGACCTCTTCCCTGCGTTCGTGTTCGAAATCGACATCGATATCCGGCGGTTCGGGGCGGGCGTCGGACATGAACCTTGAAAAGAGCAGCTTATATTTCATCGGATTGACCGGTGTGATGCCGAGACAGTAGCACATGGCCGAATTGGCTGCTGAGCCCCTCCCCTGGCAAAGAATGCCTTGCCCGCGCGCCCAGCTGACATAATCATGTACCGTCAGGAAATATTTGGCGTAATCGCGTCGTTGAACAAAGTCGAGTTCAAAGTTGAGAATCTTAACCAGCTTAGGCGGCAGGTCATTGCCGAAATAAGTCTTTGCGCCTTCAAAAGTTAGCTTACTCAAATAAGCATCCGGCGTTAAGCCTTTGGGAATAAACTCATCGGGATATTCATACTTCAGGCTTTTCAGATCAAAATTGCAGGCATCGGCAATACGCTGGGCATTTTCAATGCCTGATGGATACTGCACAAATAAGCGCTCCATCTCAGCTATTGGCTTTAAAAAGCGTTCGGCGTTTTGGTGTAAGCGATAACCGGCACCATTAATCGTACATTTTTCCCGTACGCAAGTGAGTGCGTCCTGCAGTTCCCGCCTGTCCGGGCTGTGGTAGTGGATGTCATTAGTGGCAACTAATGGCACACCTAATTCTGATAAAAGAAAGATTCTTTTGGCGTCCTGGCCGGTGTAATAGCGGGTAATGGCGAGATAGAGTTGGCTTATACTTTGATTATATTCTGCGACTTGGGTTTTAAAGTCATCTGGTAGTTCAAAGTCTTCGGTGATGGTGTCCGGTGGGATGATGACAAAGATGCTGCCTTCCTGAAATTCATAAACGTCTTTTTTATATAAATAGCATTTCTCTTTTTCGGCGCGGAGGTTGCCAATGGTCAGCAAATTGGATAATCTTGAATAGGCGGCTTGGTTAGTCGGGTAGGCTAAAAGGCTTGGGCCGTCAAGGAGGTCGAGGCGGACGGCGGGGATGAATTTGATGTTACGTTCTTTGGCGACTACCCAGGCGCGGACTACACCCGCAAAGGTATTCCGGTCAGCGAGGGCGATAGCGGTATAGCCCAGGTCGGCGGCTGTATCGACCAGTTCTTCCGGGTGGCTGCCGCCACGGCGAAAGCTGAAGTTGCTGGTAACCTGTAGCTCCGCATAACTCATGGGAAATAACCATGTAAGAACCAGTATTTATCCGCATTAGCATAGATCCAGTATCGTCTGCCCTCCTCATCTTCCACGTTAAAATAGTCACGGTAGCCATCCGGCTGCTCCCACCATTCACATTCAATGCGTTCAGGGCCGTCAGCATTGGCGATGATATGTCGTTCTTTCCGATGAATGAATTGCTTGGGCGGATAATCTGGTGTCAGCGCCATGGCTTCGATGGCTTCGGGTGGGTCAAGTAGTTGTAGTGGCCTTGGCTTGTCGCTGCGCCAGTCAGCTGCTTGCGCATTAAGATCTATTGTATTTTGAGCAATTTTCTCTGGTAAATAGTGTTCTGCCGGCAAATAGCGATGAATATTGCTGGCGCCGATACGTGCGGCAATATTATCTAACAGTTCGGCTACCATTTCGCTTTGGGTGCCTGATTTACCGCTCCATAGCAGGCTTTGTTTGTCGATGGCGGGTTCCGTTTTGGTGGCATCGAGTATAAATAGCTCGATACCGAGCGCCGGTGCGATCTGTTCAAAATTTTGCTGGAACAGTTTAAAGACATGGTCGGTACGCTGGCTGGGGTGGTTAGTGCCAATATGGAGCTGCCCGGATTTGCCGTCTACGCGCAGGTAGGTCAGCGTTGCTGCCCGCATGCCCAAACCTTCGGCATAAAGGCGTTTGCACAGGGTATCGATGAGTTCGTGTACGGCTATTTCAATGGCTTCGCGGGTACGGATGGGTTCCAGTATTGGGTAGCGTTCGCTATAAGGCACGGGTTCAATTAACGGTAATAAGAACTCGGGCTCTTGCCCCAGTGCTTGATACAGGCGTAACACTATGCTATTACCAAATCTGCGGCGCAATACGGATTTGGGCATATGGATAAAATCGCTGACACTATAGAATCCCAACTGATTTAATTTGAGCAATATGTCGCTGCTTAAGCGTAAAGCAACTGGCGGCAAAGCCGCTATTGCGATACGCTGGCCGCCAGGGGGAACAATAAAGCCGGTCGTGGCGCAATGGGCGACGGCCCAGGCGCAGCCGATGGTGTCAGCCATACCGGCGCGCACGGTATAGCCCATGTCGTTTAAGCGGCTAACCATATCCAGTAAGTAAGCTGTCTCATCGCCTTTGAGGTGGGTGCAGCCGGTGACATCCAAGAGCAAGCCATCAGGCGGGTCGAGCATGACCAAGGGCGTGTAGCGCAGGAACCATTCGGCAAAATGCTGAAGCAAGATGAGGTTATGGCCCGATTTTTCTTCAAAAAGCCGCAAGCCTGGTGCGATCACTTTGGCGTCGGCAGCGGTCATGCCGTGCCGCAAACCGAATTGTTCGGCCATACTATTCGAGGCGCAAATGAGCATACGGCCATGATCCGGCTGCGTAAAGGCAAGCGGTAAACCGCTGAGAGAATGTTCGCGGAACACCTTCCAGTCGGTCAGCAGGTAACGGAACCATATGGACACAAAACGCTTAGGCATAACGCTGAAGCAATTCTTTACGGGTCTCTATAAACTTAAATCCTTTGTTTTTCCATTCCACCGTCCAGGAGCCTGGCCGTCCATTTTTTACACGGATTAATTCTATTTGCCAGCGCGGGTGGCCAACGCCCGGTAAACCGGGACGTAATTGCGTTTTGAGCGGGCGGACGGTCCAGCGTGTCAGACAAACCGTGTTGGGTACGAGTTTAGCACCCTTTCGCAGAATAAACCCGGTGACCTGGCTTTGCTCGATGGTTAGCTGCAGGCGCTGTGACTCCTGGAAATTGAGTTGGCGGGTTTCACAAATGACGGCAGCGATGCCCTTACATTTCAACGCTTCTTCGGTCACCCAAAGCACATCCTTCTCCCTTTGCACATCAATAAAAACGATACGGTCCGGATTGATCCCAAAACGTTTCAGCGCCGGCGGGTAAATGCGCCGGCTAAAGCTGGCCCAAATGCAGATGCCGCCGTCTTTTAATAAAACCTGCATCAAACCCGCCAGAAAGCCGCCAATAGCCGCCGTTTCCTCCGGCCCTGTGCTGATGAACTCATGCAATACGCCGGTCGGAAACACCCGGCCCTGGAAAGACTGTTCCATCGGGCCAAGCCCGAAACTTTCCCCCTCGCCGGGCACCTGCGGGCGGAATCCTTCCCAGGCGCTGATATCCTGGCGAAGTTTGTCGATAATTTCCTGTTTTGTCGCTTGCATATTTCGCTTGATTTTGGGACTATAAAGTTATGCTAATATTTTTAGTATTATTTCTATCTTTTTTACATTTTTTTCTCCACTTTTGTTTTCATGAGAAAAAAGTTATTCGATGACCTGCCCAAATCGCTGAAACTCAGCAGCGGCAGGTGGCTGCATATTTTCCCTGATGACGGCGATGGTTACCGGCTTTACGACCCGCTTGAAGGCGAAGAATTGGGCCGTATTCATTTTAACAAGGATGACCATTGGATCTATGACGGCGAGGTACTCAGTGTCGACGAGCAGGAAGAAGCAGCTGGCGCCATTAATGGTTACCAGCATGAAATGAATGAATTATTAAACAGCCTTAAAACATAGCGATGGAGCAATTGTGTTTTTTTCCCGAAGCCGGGCAAAGTAAAGGCTTGCCAACCGATATGATGGAATACTTTCCCGGACTATTTAGTCTGGATGAAAGTGACGCATTAATGGCGCGCTTTATCAAAGAAGCCCCATGGAAACAACGCACCCAAAAAATGTGGGACAAGGAAGTATTGACGCCAAGGCTGACCGCCTGGTATGGTGACCGCCTCGAAGAAGAGCCCGTTCCATGGACACCCGAATTATTAATGATAAAGGAAAAAGTGGAACCGCTAGCGGGCGTAACTTTTAACAGCGTATTACTCAATTATTACCGCGACGGCAACGATTCGGTAGCCTGGCACAGCGACAAGGAAAACGTATTGGGTAAACGCCCGGTGATCGCTTCCGTAACTTTCGGCCAAGTTCGCAGTTTTGATATCCGCCGCAAAACCGACCACAAGGAAATTTATTCGGTCAGATTGGAGCATGGCTCATTCCTGTTAATGAAAGCCGGCCTGCAGGAGGCCTTCGAGCATCGCATCGCCAAATCCAGCCGGCCCATGAAACCAAGAATTAATTTAACCTTCAGAACCGTCAAACATGGAAACATTTAAAATAGGCGGCACGAGCAAACCCGCTGAAATTAAAAATGCTATTTTTGCACAATGACATCAACCTACCCTATACCAGCTTAAAACAAAAAGGAAAATCAGCGATTATATCATCATATGAAACTCGTTTTTACCATCGCGATCATTGTACTGCTTAACGCTGCCGCCCATGCACAGACGGGAATGCCGCAATCCTTAAGCTGCACAGAAACTGCATTCAACTTTAGTTTCAGCTTAGGTACAAAATGGAAATTCAGCGCGCCTAAAATGGGACCCGTCGATATTAGAAACAGGGATTATACGATGACGGCTTTGGAGCTGAAAATCAGGACCATGAAACCGGACACTACTCATTACAGTTTCAACAACTTTCACGCAGGACTTTTTTATAAAAAAACTGTTGATCTTCTTCCTAAATTAAGTGCCAAGTTCTGATAGCTAACATTATTGACACCTCCTAATGTAGCAGGCACCGGGAAAGTCGCAGGCATTATTTAAAAAAATGGCAGTTAACGTGACAAGCGCGGCCTTTTTGGTTTAGCCGGACTGGAGACACGGTCAATTTTTTTGTATGCCGGCACAAGCTTTTCTTCGACAATATTTACCGTTAAGTTTTTGTGCTTCATCTCCAAACCATCTAACGCGATAACCACTTCTTCAGCGGCTACACGGCTAACCATTTCAATAAAAGCATAGCCCTTGGTTTTACCGCTCTGCTTGTCGCGGACAATCTTGATCGTGCTGACCTCTCCGTAAGGACTGACCAATTGGACCAACGCCAGTTCATCGTAATCCTGCGGATAACCGCTGATAAATATTTTTACAGGCATCGTGTTCATTATAAAAAAAACTCTATCCGGATATTGCTGGGATCGTTGAGCCATATCTTTTCTCTGCCACTGTCGCTATCGATATGGATGCCGCTATTTGCAATT
>Ga0302315_10006007_pt1 | contig 10231 bp, 5 predicted proteins | sample III_Palsa_N3_1_FD_200532 | JGI IMG/M metagenome (GOLD analysis project Ga0302315, IMG submission 200532) | Peat permafrost microbial communities from Stordalen Mire near Abisko, Sweden - III_Palsa_N3_1 | ecosystem: Environmental > Terrestrial > Soil > Palsa > Peat permafrost | place: Sweden... | reverse complement strand
TCTGTTTGCCAACACCTGTAAATTCGTTATCAAATAGCAGATTCATTTTTTATTCCACATTCTTTACCAATAAAAGTTCCAAACCCATGCGGAACGATATGGTGCTGACTGGAATAGATCATGTCTCAGTAAATTGGATAATTTATAAATTGGTAGAGGCTGGGACAGCGAGTGTGCCAGCCTCTTTTTTGGCTTTAAAAATAATTAACTGTGATACGCTCTATAAAAGGAAAGCCAGATATGTATTTTAAATTAAAGGTTAATTTCTGTTTAACCCTGATCCTATTTTCAGTATCGATTGCTAGGGCGCAAGATAGCGCTGTCTTAAATCAGCGGGAACATATCAAAATAGATTTCGACTGGCGCTTTGCGCTTGGGCACCCTTATGATACCAACAAAGACTTTAATAATGGCACCGGCTATTTCTCATACCTGGCCAAAACCGGGTATGGCGATGGAGCCGCAGCGCCTGGTTTTGACGACAGGGCATGGCGCAAGGTAGATTTGCCGCACGATTGGGCGGTAGAGTTAGGATTTGACAAAAGGGGCAGTGCCAGTCACGGTTTTAAAGCCATTGGCCGTCATTTTCCGGATTCGAGCGTGGGTTGGTACCGTAAAAAATTTAATATACCTGCTGCCGACCTGGGCAGGCATATCAGTATTGCATTTGATGGCGTTTTTCGTAATTCGATAGTTTGGGTTAACGGCCATTACCTGGGTACCGAGCCCAGCGGATACAATAGCTTTGAATACGATATATCGGCATACCTTAATTATGGCGGGGACAATGTAATTGCCGTTAGGGTGGATGCAACAATGGAAGAAGGCTGGTTTTATGAGGGTGCGGGGATTTACCGCCATGTGTGGCTCAATAAAACCAACCCGCTGCATGTAGCAAGCAACGGTACATTTGTAACTACGCAGGTAAGCGCTAATACAGCAAATGTAAGCGTATTAGCCACTGTTAAAAATGATGATATAAAAGCACGCCAGTTTAATATTGTGCAAACCATTGTGGATGCGCAAGGCGATACCATTACTAAAAGCGAGGTAAAAGACCTTAACCTTATGCCTTTTAATTCGCAGGAGGTAAACACAGGGTTAACGGTAGCTGATCCTAAATTGTGGTCGATCGAAACACCTTATTTGTATAAACTGATCACAACAGTTAAGGAGAACGGGGCAGTGGTTGATATTTATAAAACCACATTTGGTATACGTACCATCAGGTTTGATGCTAACGAGGGCTTTTTTCTGAACGGTAAGCATGTTGAGATAAAAGGTACCGATAACCACCAGGACCACGCCGGGGTGGGTACCGCCATGCCTGATGCCTTACAGGATTTCCGCATCAGCGTATTAAAAAGCTTGGGCAGCAATGCCTACCGATGCTCACATAACCCGCCAACGCCCGAATTATTAGATGCCTGCGACCGCATGGGTATGCTGGTTATTGATGAAAACCGGGAAATGGGCATCTCATCAACACAATTGAATGATCTGAAACGCCTTATCATCCGCGACAGGAACCATCCAAGCGTGATTGCATGGTCGATAGGGAATGAGGAGTGGGGTATTGAAAATAATGTTACGGGTGCGCGTATTGCTATTACTATGCAGGCTTTTGCTAAAAGTATTGATTCTACCCGTTATACTACAGCGGCGTTTAGCGGCGGGGTGGGTTCCGGTATATCAAACGTATTGGAGGTGATGGGGTATAATTACGTTGCCAATAAAAACACCGATGAGCATCATAAACAATACCCTAACCAGTTTAGCTGGGGCACAGAAGAGGGTTCTACCGTTACTACAAGGGGCGTATACTTTGATGATTCGACCGCGCATAGGTTGATGGCCTATGACCGTAAGCAAAACAATGATTTTTTAAGTTTAGAAAACGGCTGGAAATATTATGCCGCACGCCCTTACCTGGCCGGTATGTGTATATGGACGGGTTTCGACTATCGCGGTGAGCCAACGCCATTCGGCTGGCCATCGGTTGAGTCGCTTTTTGGGATGGTGGATGCCTGCGGCTTTTTAAAGGATGATGCATGGTACCTGCGGTCATGGTGGGCAGATAAGCCGGTAGTGCATTTAGTGCCGCACTGGAATTGGAAGGGTAAAGAAGGGCAGCCTATCCGTGTGGTGGTTTACAGTAATTGCGATGAAGTTGAGCTTTGGCTGAACGGAAAAAGTCTCGGTAAAAAAATAATGGAGCTAAACGGGCACCTGGAATGGCAGGTAGCCTATAAGCCGGGTGTTTTAACAGCAACAGGCTATAAAAATGGTGTTAAAACAGCCACGGATATAGTAAAAACCACAGGCGACCCAAGCACCATAGCCCTGCAAGCCAATAAGCCAGCCATTAATGCAGATAAAGAAGATATAGCTTTGGTAACTGTTAATACCAATGATAAAAATGGCTTACAGGTGCCTACTGCAGGTAATGAAATCACCTTTTCAATTACCGGGCCGGGCAAAATTATCGGGGTAGGCAATGGCGATAATACCTCATTAGAGCCTGATAAATACCTGGAAAGGATAAGCACGGCACCAATAGGGAACCTGAAAGAAAAGGCCGCGGATAGCTTAGCTAACAAGGCTGAGTTAGCAGCTGAATACGATGACAGCACCTGGCCAAACGCTTTCAGGAACTGGCGCGGAGAAAAGCAGGGCATGGCTTCTAAAACAATGGTTTATCGCGGCAGCTTTACGTTGCCCGGGGATGAAAGCAGCGCTACTATTACCTATTATTACCAAAGCATAGGCAAAATACAATCAGTTTATGTTAATGGTAACCTGGTAGGGGCAAACCTGCCGCAAAGCAACGACGGTAACTCATTCAGGTTAGACCCATCATGGTTGCATGCCGGGCGTAATACCATTGCTATTGCGGCAATCCCGCTTACTAAAGTGCATAGCTGGGATAATATAAATACCAATCCCGGCTTGGTGCAACTCTTATACCCGGCACCTGCATGGAAACGTAAATTATTTAGCGGTTTGGCACAGGTAATTGTACAATCAACCGGTGAAGCGGGCGAGATTGTGTTAACGGCAACATCGCAGGATTTAAAAAGAGGTGAATTAATAATCAATGCATCAACAACCGGTCTAACAGCGCCGGGTAAAAAGTAGCCAATTTAATTAAGTATGAAATATATATTATCCTTTACTGTTGCATTTTGCCTGTTCTTGAATGTATCGGCACAAAATAAAACTGAAGCGGCGCTTCGGGCCAAGATCAACGGCATTGTTAAAAAGATGACCCTTGAAGAAAAAATTTACATGCTGCACGGCAATGCCCTGTTTTCATCGGGTGGGGTAAAGCGTTTGGGCATACCCGAGCTTACCTGCGATGATGGCCCATTAGGCGTGCGCGATGAAGTGCTGCGCTTCGACTGGAAATCGGCCAACTGGACTACCGATTCCGCTACGTTTATGCCTAATGGTTCGGCAATTGCTGCTACCTGGAATCCTGCCATGGCCAATAAATATGGCGTTGTTATAGGGCAGGAAGCCAATGCCCGCAACAAAATTGTAATGCTTGCCCCAGCATTTAATATTTGCCGTATGCCCCTTTGCGGCCGTACTTATGAATATTATTCGGAAGATCCGTACCTGAACGGGCAACTGGCCATACAATCAGTAAAAGGCATCCAAAGCCAGCATGTGGCGGCTTGTGTTAAACACTTTGCCGTTAATAACCAGGAATTGGCCCGTAACAGTGTGAACGCAGTGGTAGACCAACGGGCACTGCACGAAATTTATCTTCCGGCATTTAAAGCAGCCATTCAGCAGGGCAATGCCTACACTATCATGTCGGCGTATAATAAAGTGAATGGTTACTGGTGTTCCGAAAATGATACCTTGCTTAACGTGATATTAAAAAAGGAGTGGGGCTTTAAAGGGGTTGTAATTTCGGACTGGGGCGGTGTGCACCACACGGTTGCAGCGGCAAATGCCGGGTTAGATATTGAGATGGGGTCGCGCGGGCCATACGATAACTGGTACTTTGCCAAACCATTGCTCGATTCGGTTAAAGCAGGCAAGGTAGCAGAAAGCACCATTGATGATAAGGTTAAAAGGATTTTATGGCTGATGTATCATACCTCGATGAGCGAAAATCATCCCAAAGGCTCAATTGCCACGCCCGAACATTTTAAATCGGCCTATGATATCGCCTCCGAATCGATCGTTTTGCTGAAGAACGATCAGCATTTGCTGCCTTTAAAAACAAATACTATTAAAAGCATCGCTGTTATCGGCGATAATGCTACGCGCACCTTTGGTTTGGGTGGTTTTGGCGCCGGGGTAAAAGCGAAATATGAAATTACTGCACTGGCAGGTATACAGGCAAAACTGGGTAAAACCATAGCTATTAAATTTGCGCAGGGGTATAAGCCAAATTACCTGGCCAGCCGCAGGGACGAACAGAATGAAGGTTCAAATAAACCAAATGACTCATTAATTAACCAGGCGGTAGCGCTTGCAAAAACAAGCGATGTAGCCATTTTATGCATAGGCTCGAACCGCGAATATGAAAGCGAAGGCCATGACCGTAAAAGCCTTGAACTGCCATTTGGCGAGCAGGCGCTGGTTGACGCCGTTACTGCTGTAAACCCGAACACTATAATTGTGGTAATGGCAGGCGCACCGTATGATTTGAATGCGATACAAAAAAATAATCATACCATTGTTTGGTCGTGGTTTAATGGTTCGGAGGCTGGTAATGCATTGGCAGATGTGCTGACCGGCGTGGTAAACCCTTCGGGTAAATTGCCGTTTACGTTCCCGGTTTCCTTGCAGGATTCACCTGCATTTGCCTTAGCTACCTACCCTGGCGATAAAATTAGTGCCGATTATAAAGAAGGCATTTTAGTGGGCTACCGCTGGTACGATACCAAAAAGATAGATCCGTTATATTGTTTTGGTTATGGCTTATCCTACACCGATTTTGCCTATTCGCATTTGTTAACCGATAAGAAAAGGTACAAACGCGGCGATAAAATTGCCATATCGCTTAAAGTAAAAAATACGGGCAGCGTAGCAGGTAAAGAGGTTGTACAGTTATATGTTAGTAAAGTAAACCCTACGGTTTTAAAGGCCGACAAAGAGTTAAAAGCATTTAAAAAGATAATGATAGCCCCTGAAAAAACGGCTACGGTAGCTATGAATATCAATGTAAATGACTTAGCTTATTATGACGATACCACAAGCAAATGGGTAGTTGAGCCGGGTGAATATAAAATACTGGCCGCTTCATCATCAAAAGATATCAGACAGGTTGCTGATTTTAAGGTGGATAAGTAAGAGGGAAATCGCTTTTGAAATTCGCAACAACTGGCCATTAACATGGACTGATCTTTGTCGGCTTTATGCTACGACTACCAGCACCTTTGTGACAGACGGACAGGGGTGTTGCTACTTTAGCCTTTAGTGTTCGATATGAATTATGGGAAAATTTAATCAGCTTATAAAACTTGTTCTATATTCAGTAACTTAGTATTAGTATATATATTCTCTATATGAACTTACAGGCTGAAAAATTGAAACTGGTACAGGCGGTGTTGAACATTAACGATATCGGCATTATAAAAGAAGTTGAGAATTTATTAAAAACCCGTAATCGTGATCGGTTTGATGAATTAAGTGAAGATCAGCAACAATCTGTATTACGAGGAATAGAGCAGGCCGACCAGGGCGAAACCATTACGCATGATGAAGCTATTGCCCGGCTTGGGTTATGAGCTATACGATAGTTTGGACACCAGAATAGTTATCAACTTTTGAAGACAGGATAACCTACCTGTATTGATAACCGCCAGGATCCAAAGAAAATAAGGAAGTACAAATCGTAATTTATTTTGTCCGCTTTATGGATTTACTATTGAGCGATAAATTTTCTATTAAGGTAAATTATTTAACCACCGATTGGTGTAGCGTCGTGTAGCGTGCGTAGCGCATGTAGCTATTTCCGCGCTACGCTATACCTTGATCGTCCGCATATGGGTTGATACTTTTGCCTCAACCATTACCAACAAAAAAGGCTGATTTGATTCAGCCTTTTTTGTTGGGTAATAATTTGTTAGCCTGGTCTATTTATTCAATATATGGTCGGCTGCCAATATCAAAAACAGATAGTCGGTTGTACCGCCGCCTAATACATATTCGCCCTGCTGCCATAAAAATGGCCAGTTCAGTAATTCGGGGAAATCGGGCCTGATAAGGGCGGTGCCTGAAGTTATCCCTCCGGGGATGTACGACCAGTCGGCACGGTTAAAGCCATAGGCGGTTGTCATTGATTTTGACCCCACGCCCGAAGCAAATGAAGCTGTATTTGACCCCGGGTGGCAGCCTAAAACAAAATTAATGGCGCTTAGCATATAATCGTCCGAAAAAATATCGGGGAAATAGGTGTACAGGAAATACTGTTTATACCCAAAATTCTGAATGCCCCAGCCTGCGCCCCAAATATCGGGTTGATACGGCACCCCATAAGGTGTTTTAGTGCCATCCTGCTGTATGCTGGCGTATAGCTTTTTAACCGCAGCAGTAATTTTATCATGATACGCCTGGTTAGGAATAAGCGATAAGGTGCGGCATACCAACCAACCTGTATTATCTATACGGTCGGCAATTTTATCCACGTTTGCAACCAGGAAATCGGCATATTTTTGTTGCCCGGTGGTAACAAGTAATTCAACTGCCAAGGGTACACGGCTTAACAATCTTCTTTCTTTGGTGTTATTCCAAACCTCCTCAGCTATTTGCAGGCTTTGTGTAGCCAGCGTATCGTTATAACCTTTCATTACCCGGCTTGCGGCAGCCAATGATGCTGCAGTTTCTAAACTCCTGTCGGGATTATCCTCTGTAAATACCCAGCGGTCATCTGGCGAATTTGGAAGCCCGGAACCAACAGCAGGCACCGGTTTGCCATTGCCCGGATCAACAAACGGCTTGTTATCGGTAATATTCCCGGCATCGCCCAAAGTAGTGTACTGGTGCAGGGTAGGCTCAATCATCCCCCTGTAAAACCTGCCCATTGAACGGTAACCGCCAACCATGGTTAACAGGCCGTGTTCAATCTGCTGCAAAACATCGGGTTTGCCATCGGGTTTTTGTATTTCAACTATCTGACTTTGCTGGTCGATGCTGGTGTTATCGTATTTTACATTGAATTGCTCATACGCCAACGTTAAGCCATGCACCGTTTCGGCCTGCGATTCTATGCGCAGGTCAAAATCACCGGCATCATGCCAGCCGCCTTTGTTCAATCCCGGTACTGTTTCGCCCGGTTTATATTTGGTAAGTGTAGAGTGCCCTTGTATATAACCATCAAAATGGTCGGAGTCGGTAGGGGCCATGCGTGCGTCGTCCATATGGCACCAGCCGTGCCAAACACGGTATTTATCATTAACGCGCATATGGCACATCTGTACGGGTAAAAAATACTCTAAAGTTGGTTGCCAAACGCCGTTGCTGTAAACATCGGTACTGATTTTAAAGGGCTGGCTTTTAAACTTGCCGTAGCTTACCACATACATGCCTGGTTTGGTAACCGAACTAAAATCAAATTGGAGGTAATGGTAGCGCAAAAAGTCGCCCCATTCTTTAACGCCCGTGGTTTGTACGGTTTCAAAACCGCCGTTCTCTGATACCCGCAGCAATGATACCGGCAGCCTTGTTTTGTCATGCTTATCCAGTTCGATAACTGCAATTTTTTTCTGTTTTGGGTGATACCCGATCTGCGATACCTGCACTACCGGGTCGGATTTCCAGCCCTCAATAGCATGCGGTATTACCAGCCATTGAATAGCGCCTTTTGTAGCCCCTTTTGCAATAAGCGACCTTACTACAAACCAGCCGTTATTATATTTGCTCCGGCCATCAATCAACTCCAGATCGTCGGAATTTAAGTTTTGGATGGTCATCAATTGTTTGTCTGATTCGGGTACAATGGTCAGTTTTTTACCTTTTGCCATAGGTGTTACCTGGAAGTCGCCATCGCCGTCTTTGTATATCTGATCTTCACCCTGTTGTGGAAATATACCAAACTGGTTATCCATATAATACGATTTGCCAAAAAGGATACCGGGGAAAAGCTCTATGTTAAAGCCCACTTTGCCTATCCATTCGTCCGGTAAAGGGGCATCAAGGTCGACAGTTATTTTAAAGCCCTTGCCCACCGGCGATACGTGGATATGATAGGCAAACTTCAGATCGGGATAGATCACAGGGTTGAAACCTTTGCGGTCGATCGCTTCGTTCGGATATTCCATGCGTACGCTGATATCCTGTGTTTTTTCGTCCACAACCCTTTTGCCAACCTTAGGGATAGGCGACCACTGGCCGGGAGTGGGTTCAAGCCGCAGATCACCGTTGGTAGCAACCCTTTGCCCATTTTGGATAATGCCTACACCACCCTGATGCCCTTCGGGATAAAAATCATGCGCCAGCATCACATTAACACCCTGGTATTCCAGGTACTCCTGCTTGTTGAGTGCCATTCCGCCCGGTTTCTTTAACTTTTTTTGGGCGAATACCACACTGCCTGCGGCAATAAAATAGAAAACTACGATTGATAATGGGAATTTATATTTCATAAAAAAATGATTTATCCGAACAGGTTTATGCAGGCCATGAACGGGCCCGGCACTTGTTTTTGTAGTAAGTTAATAATTATAAGTAAAAATTGGCGCCTAATAATTTAACAAAAGCAAATAACAGCAATACGTTGTTGTAGCGCGTTTTAGCATGGTAAATTTAGTATAAAAGAAGGCTTGTTTTACCCGATAACATAGTATTATTTTACCAAAATATACTCAAACCAATCGCTTTATAAGCAGTAACACATAATCCATATAACTTTATAAATCAATATATAAACCATATGAATTTAACCCGATTTTCTGCAACAAGAAGCTTTTTTATTGTTGCTTTTACCTCAGTATGTATGTTATCGTTTAAAACCGATAATACAACCGAAAAGCAGCGCATTGCCGCTCAAATGAAAGAGTCGATGGTTAACCAACTGCTTAAGCAATGGTACCCACGATCGATTGATACCTTGGATGGCGGTTTTTTAAGTGCATTTACTTTCGATTTTAAACCGTTTGGCAACCAGGATAAAATGATTGTTACGCAGGCACGCCACACCTGGAGCAATTCCAAAGCGGCCGAAATGTTTCCGGAAGTGCTTTATTATAAAGCTGGCGCCAAACATGGTTATGAGTTTTTAAGAGATGTAATGTGGGATAAGCAATACGGCGGTTTTTATACCTATGTAGACAGGAAGGGTAACGTAAAAGCAGGTGGATTTTCACCCAAAGAAGCTTACGGAAACTCATTTGCTATTTATGGGCTGGCGGCTTATTATCAGGTAAGCGGCGATACTGCTGCATTAAACCTGGCTATAAAGGGTTTTTTATGGTTGGATAAACACAGTCATGATCCCATTTATAAAGGATATTATCAGCATATGCAAAGGGACGGTACGCCAATAAAGCGTAATGCCAGCACCCCTACAACGGCCGAGCTTGGTTATAAGGACCAGAATACATCCATCCATTTGTTGGAGGCATTTAATGAGCTGTACAACGTTTGGCCTAATAAACTGTTAAAAGCAAGGTTAAGTGAAATGCTTTACCTGATACGCGATACCATTGTTACGCCAAAAGGTTATCTGAATTTATTTTTTCATGATGACTGGACACCGGTATCGTACCGCGATTCATCCGAGGCAGTCATTCTAAAGCACCGTGGCTTAAACCATGTGTCATTTGGGCACGACGTGGAAACGGCTTATTTAATGCTGGAAGCATCGCACACGCTAGGTATAAAAAATGATACGAAAACACTGCTGATAGGTAAAAAAATGCTCGACCATGCGCTTGATAACGGGTATGACAACGCAGTAGGAGGGTTTTATGACGAGGGTTATTATTTTAAAGATAAGCCCGGTATCACCATAATTGCCGATACCAAAAACTGGTGGGCGCAAGCAGAAGGGTTAAACACGCTCTTAATAATGGACAAGTATTTCCCTAACGACCCGCGCCACTATTTTACTAAGTTTTTACAGCTGTGGAACTATGTGCAAACCTATTTAATTGACCCTGTAAACGGTGATTGGTACCAGGGCGGTATAGATAAGCAACCTAAATATAAAATGGCTTTGAAAGGGCAGATATGGAAAGGAACGTACCATAATTTCAGGGCGCTTATGAAC
>Ga0302315_10006006_pt1 | contig 10233 bp, 6 predicted proteins | sample III_Palsa_N3_1_FD_200532 | JGI IMG/M metagenome (GOLD analysis project Ga0302315, IMG submission 200532) | Peat permafrost microbial communities from Stordalen Mire near Abisko, Sweden - III_Palsa_N3_1 | ecosystem: Environmental > Terrestrial > Soil > Palsa > Peat permafrost | place: Sweden... | reverse complement strand
GGGGCGAAGCAGTTGAAGTCGTCGAACGTGAACCTTGGACCGCCGGTGATTTTGACTAACGCTAATGCAGCCACGGTGTGCAACTGCACGCCAACTTTCCAACAGATTGGCCGGCCTTATTACGGTTCAGCCGATCGTCTGAACCCTGCGTTCAATAACATTCAGGAAGTGGGTTCGTGGGGGCATTCGCGTTACAACGCGATGCAGGCTTCCGTGGTCCACCGGCCGACGCAGAGCATTACACTGCGCGGGAGCTGGGTGTGGTCCAAGGAGATTGACGACGCGAGCGACTTTACACAGTCGCAGCAGCCTGATAACCCCTACAATCCTCATGCGGAACGCAGCCTGGGCAATGAGGATCAACGAAACCGTTTTGTTGCCGCTGGTGTTTACACCGTGCCGTATGCGGTTCGCTCCGGAGAGCACAACTCTGCGCTGCGCTGGGTGTTTGGCGACTGGATGGGATCGACGATTGCTTCGGTTTACAGCGGTAGCCCGTACAACATTGTTGTGGGTTCGGATGCAAATGGCGATTCGAATACGAGCTCGGATCGTCCGTTTATCAATGGTGCAATCGTCAAGCGGAATGATCTGCGTGGGCCTCGACAGCAGAATGTGTCGCTACGTTTGCAGAAGCGCGTCAACCTGGGATCGCAGCGACGGCTTGAGTTTTCGGTGGAGTCGTTCAATACTTTCAACCATCCGAACTTCAGCGGGATAAGCACCGCATGGGGAACAGGAACCGGCCCCGGCAACGTGATCTGGGGAACGGCCAGCAAGTCGCAGGCTGTGAATACTTTCGGCTCGTACATCAGCACCAGCACGAGCACAACGACACCGGGCCAGCGTGAACTGCAGCTTGGCACCAAGTTCTTCTTCTAAACGCAAAGGGCCAGGTTGCTTATGAACAGCAAGTCTTTAGTTCGGTCGTCGATTCTCTTTGTCACCGTCGTTGGAGCAGCGCTCACGTTTGCGGGATCAGCGCATCATGCGCCTGCGGTGCAGGCTGCCCATGCTCCACATGAGGCTTGCTGTGGTGCGATTACGCCGGAGGGGTACAGGCTGGCGGATGTGATCGACTCCATGAACGTGGAGCAGCGTTGGCTGTCGCACGACCATGTGAACTGGGAGACTGGGGAACGGGACGAACCAGCCGGCTCTGTGGGGCATGATCGCGCGACGCATTGCTCCGCGTTTGCGGCAGCGGTTGGCGAGCGATTGAAGGTGTACATGCTTCGTCCGCCGGACCATCCGCAGACATTTCTGGCGAGTGCGCAAGCTGAGTGGTTCCACGATAAGGATGGAGTTGGGGATGGCTGGAAGCCGCTTGATGGCCCCGGCCACGAACAACGGGCGCAGGAGCTGGCAAACCAGGGCAATCTGGCCGTGATCGTTTATGAGAGCCCTGACCCGCATAAGCCGGGACACATTGCGATTGTGAGGCCATCCGAGAAGTCTGCCGATGCCCTGCGCACCGAGGGGCCGCAGATTGCGCAGGCTGGCGCGGAGAACCACAACAGCTCGATCGCTGCGCTTTCGTTCGTGCATCATCCGGGAGCATGGCCGGATGGCGTTCGTTACTACTGGCATGCGGTGGACTGGGCTTCGATCCCCGCACCGCAACCTGTGCCGGCGCAGAAGCAGTAGCTATTGAGCACTACAAGTAGTGCTCAATAGGAGGCGTCGATAGTCAGGATTGCGGAGACCTTTGCGATGTGCCACAACCGCTATCCCAGGTCAGTCCACTTCCACCCACTTCCGGTCCAGGCGAGTTCGCCGATCGTATCCGATGCGGTCAGCGCGTAAACCCTCGAACCTGTGCTGTCGGTATAAAAACAAGTGAGGGCGGTTCCACTGTGCGGCACGGCCTCCGTGTCCGTGATCTCCCAGTTGGAGCCCGTCCATGCCAATTCCTTGAGATAACCCTGAGTATCCAGGTAATACACCCGCGAGCCGTTACTCCCTGTATATAAGCAAGTCAACGCACTCCCGCTGTGTGCTACTGCACCCGTATCCGTTCCATGCCAGCCAGATCCCGTCCACGCCAACTCAATGACATGATCATTGGGGTCGAGGTAGTACACGCGAGAGCCGTTGCTCCCCGCGTACAGACAAGTCAGTGAGCTGCCACTGTGTGCCAGCGCACCCGTGTCCGTTACCTGCCAGCCCGAACCGGTCCAGGCAAGCTCAGTCACATGGTTCTCTGCGTTCAGGTAGTACACCCGGGAACCATTGCTCCCCGCAGACAGACAAGTCAAAGCGCTGCCGCTTTGGGCGGCTCCTCCCGTTGCGGTGACCTGCCAGCCGGAGCCTGTCCACGCCAGCTCGTTGATGTAGTTGTTTCCTTCGAGATAGTACACGCGAGAACCGTTACTCCCTGCGTAGAAACAAGTCAGCGCACTTCCGCCATGAGCCAATGCTCCTGTTCCTGTTGATTTCCAGGAGCCGGTCCACGCCAGCTCCTGAATATATCCATTGTCGTCAAGGTAGTAGACGCGAGAGCCCTCACCGCTGATATACAAGCTCGTCAGCGCACTTCCGCCATGAGCTACGGCTCCGGTGTCTGTAAAGAGCCATTCTTCGGCCGAGTCTCCCGACCAAGCCACTTCATTTAAATGGCTCTGTGAGTCGAGATAATAGATTCGGGAACCCGGGCCATTCGTTCCACCCGAATAAGATGGCCCAGTGTCCTCATACAAACAGGTCAACGCACTTCCTGATGCGACCGGAGTCCTAAAGACATCAAAGGACACCGAAAAAGCTCCAGGAGAAAACTCGCCATCACTGTTCCCTCCTGTGATCTCCCATTGCCACCTGCCGGGACTCAGGGTGAACGTCTGCGAGAAAGACTGGCCGACCTGCGCCACTCCACCTCCGGGGACAGTGTAGTTCTCCTTGATCGCTCCTGAAAATGCATCGTAGATCAGATAAATCTGAAAAAAGGTACTGTTGGCCCCAGCCTTCCAGCTCACCTCCACAGAATAGCCGTTGACAACGACCCCAATATCACTCGGGTTGGTTGGGACCGGCCCCTTCGACGAGGAACCACCCCCGCCACCTGCGCTACTCACCTGTTCCGTGAGCTCAAACAAAAGCGGAACGTTACAGACACCCATTTTGCCCGCGCCTTCAAAATTCGGCGCGGCTACGGAGATCAATGTCTGGGTTTGATCGGTCAGCGTAACCGTAGCGGACCCACCGGAATCGACCGGAATGTGCTGGAGCATCCCATTCGCGTTGTACCAACTGACGGTCGCATCGGTAATAGGAAGGTCACCGCCGCTCGCTGCTTGTGTCACCGTAACTTTGATCTCGCAACCCATTCATATACCTCCTTGAAATCATCCTTAGGCGCCCGGACTATGGTTGACTTACTAATTCGGGGGCTCTACGTTGCCCGGTGGTGGCAAGCGAAGTGTAAGCAGAAAATCGACGACCGCTTGCTGATCGGCCGGGGAGAGTTTTTCGAAGGCATCGATGACCGGAGCTGCTTCGCTTCCTCCGCCAGTGGCCGTATCGCCATGCATGAGGATGGCATCTCGCAACGTCAACGCACGACCATCATGCAGCCACGGTCCGGTATCGGCTACGCCCCAGATCGGTCGCGTCATGTAATCCTGCGCGGCGTTTACGATGTTGTCTACATCCGTACCTTGCGTTGGGATGGGCTGAGGGGGTGATGTGCCGGGGATATCTCCAACGGGGTCGGACAGCGCGCTGCCCATATTGTGACGCTTCAAATCGCTAAGCAGAGGAACATCGATGCTGCCGTCGGCGTTAGCGGCAAGCCTTGGCAACTGGTTCGCCGTAACATCCGCAGCAGGCGGCGTAAGCGGGATCACGTAGTCCTGGCCGACCACCGTGGATGGCGTCCCGAGCAGCAGTTTTGTGGAGAACGCATCTGGCTTTTTGGCAACGAGGGGTGCACGCAGAAGACGGAGGGATTCTTCCATCGGTGAAAGGCCGCCGGCAGTTGCCGTAAGTGACTTCCGCTTATCCGCATTCGCACTGAGTTCGGCTTGGTACGCCTTGTAATTTGCTTCATAACGTTTTACTACGGTTAGACTTTCTGACGATATTGACGGGGTAACCAATGCCCCGAGGTTCTTGAACTGTCCCTTTTGGGAGGTTGTGCCTGCTCCATAAGATGACTCTGCAGGACAGGGATTCACCATACCCTTTCCATCTGGCGGAATCCCGTTTGGGCAGCTTGCCTGTAAGACGGGCCACGTACTCGGATTGGCCGGATCGATATCGGGAGCGCTCTCGTTCGTTGCGTTGGTGGGCCACTCCACCAGCAAGTTTGGGGTAACCAACTTGAGCGGCGCCACGTGGCACTGTGCGCACATGTTCTTGGCAAGCCCGGGGATCGATGGGTCTCCATTGAAGATCAACTGGCCCTGGTGTTGGGAAGGAGTCGTGATTGGTAGCTGAATCGGAGGCCGCGTCATTCCAACGAAAGAGACCATCGCGGTTAGCTGTCCAATTGTCACCTCTGGGCCGGTGGCTGGTGTGCCTTTGCCATCACGATCACAATCGCACTCCGCCACCTTTTCAAACGCCTGCATACTAAAGTGGAAGTCCAGCGCGTCGCGCACAAAGTGGCGCAGGCTGGAAGCAACACCCTTCCACTGCATTGGCCGGATCACCAAGTCGCATGAGACACCCTGCACTGCCGTGACATTGTCGGTATAGCCCTGTACGCCGCCGATGTAGGTTGGATTTTTGCTCGCTGGACAGATCTTCATGTCTGCGATCACCATAGCGGGCTTGTTGGTATACGTCGTCACAAACGTTCCGAACGAGATGCCTTTTGCTGTAAGCGGCTGTGACACCGGTTTGCCCGGAGTTTTAATAGCTGCCATACGGGCGGCTTCTCGTTCCGTGAATAGCTCGTAGGTCATCTCGTCGCCAACTGCCTGCTGATAGCCGCTGCCAAATACTGCTGGCGGATTGCGGATAAACAGTGTCTGCAAGGTCGGGTACAAGGGGTTAATGAACGCGTTGCTGTTGCTGCCCGCAGATCCAGCGACACCGTAAGGGCTGCGAATGAGCGCGCCGCGCGAATCGATCACGTGGCTACCCGTCGAGTTATGGCACTCAAAGCAGCTTTGCGAATCGATTCCATTCAAACGCAGGTAAGGATAGTTCTTGTTCAGCTTGTTCGGATTGAAGGCCTTGCGCTGCGCAGCACGCGGGCCATCCGGGCCTTCGCCATAGCCGTCGCCCGTCTTCGTTGTGGCGTCATACGGCTGGAATGGCGTTGTCCAAAAATCGCCTCCGGAGTTCAGCACGTCCTTCAAGGAGTAGTGACATCCTGTGTCGGTGGCGATCAGGCAGCCCTGCAAGAGCTTCGTCTGATCGATGTCGACCGACGAATGAAAGACCGGGTCCTGTGCATGAGTGGCAAGAAAGGGGAACGTCGCGACGGTCCCCAGGAGAACGATGCGGCTGATTACGCTCAGAAGCTTCATGTCGTGTACCTCCATGACGGATTGAAAAGCGGATGCGTATTGCATGCAAGCTTGGAAACTGACCCTAACCCTCTGTTGAAGCAGACCTTCAAGCCTGCTTTAGCGGATGGCCGGGATGGACGCCGCCGGATGCGGTCAGCGTGGCTCCCGATGCAACCTGGCCCGTCAATACAGGAACGTACTCAAACGTTGGTGCAGCGTTCAGGCCCGAGTCCTCTTTGGCAGGGAAAGGATTTTTGAACAACGCCTGCGCTGCGTTGCGAAGCAGGTACATGTGCGGCACGCTCTGCAACAGCAGACTCGGTTCGCCCGTGAAGGCACGCTCCAGCAACTGGAGGAGCTGTCCATAGGCCATGTTGAACGCTTCCGCGTGGGTGCGTACCTCGCTGCCGGCGGGATACTCCGCTATTTTTGCGTTCACCGCAGCAGAGTATGCCAGATCGTAAGGCACGCTGAGGACCGCTCCCGTTGGGCCGCTTTGATAGGTGTCGCCGCTCTGGTACTGACGCCCCACAGCAAGCTCGTTGAAGCGGAAGTAATGCGCGACCTCGTTGTCTGAATCCTCTCCACCCACCCAGATGGTTCGCTCCATGCCCTCGCCCTGGTCGGTGATGATCTGTAACGCTTTGACGGCAGTCTCCAAATTAATCACGGGTACGGGCTGTCCTGCGCCATCGTAATAGAACATGTCCGGCTGCACCTGCCGTTTGAGATCGCCCGTAAATACGGCCGCTTCGCCATACTGAGCCACCACGCTCCGCAGCTTGGATTCAATCAATACGTAAAACTCACCAATGGTCATGCGCTCCGGATCGCCCAGCACAATCCGCACCGGATCAACATACTTGGGACGTTCGATGGCCAGCCCCTGCTGCACAAACTGTGGCGAGAAAGGCTCCAGGTTCACGATGAGATCGTCGATGTGATGCGGCAGATACGAGGGGTAATCGGGAATGAAATCGGGAGCCGTCAGGTTCGGTTGTCCACCGATAGCGTTGAGCACGTTGGCCGCAAGCAGCAAGTGCAGCATCTCCTCCACCACGATCGTGCGAATGATGCCGATGATGTTCCACGGCATCTCTGCCTTCATGGAGTACAGGCCGGTCAAGTACGGCGGTATGGTCGCATGCTCCAGTTGCATCGCCGATTGCAAAAGATCGCGCAGCTCCTTCAACTCCTCCTGCAGCGGCCCGCTCTGCAGTTGCACAAAACCCTTCTCGCGATAATGTTGATGCAGTGCCGCGACATCGCCTTCTGTCAGCGCGGCTACTTTTTGGGATCTCTCTTCGTTCATCGGGCTTCCATTTCTCAGCGATGTGTCGCCTGCGGTTCTATTTGTCGAGCGAGGCCAGAATGTTTTCGGCAGCCATGAACGTCAGGGCTCCGGCGGTGAGTGTCGGGTTGGAGGTAGCTACCGTGACCATGTTGCCGCAGCCAACCAGGTAAAGGTTCTCGTGGTCCCACGTGCGCTGCTGCGGGTTTACGACTGAGGTCTTCGGATCGCTGCCCATGCGGTGAGTCCCACATAGGTGCCCTGCCCCGTATGCGGTGTAACCGGTGTCTTTGTATTGGAAGTACCCCGCATCGGTTTTGCTGTTCACCACGGTGCAATCGACGGCCCCGATGTCTTTAAACATCTGCTTGTAGACCTTGGTTCCGAGCTCAAAACCAGCGCCGGTGTAGCCGTCGATTCCATAAGCGATGATGGGAATATAGTTACCCAGCGCGTCCTTGTGGTCCGGCGAAATCGTTACGCGGTTATCAGCGTTGGGGAGCTGTTCTACCAGAAAGGCCATGCGGAACTGGCGTCGCACCTGCTCCTTCAGCCGCTCACGAAGCGCTTTGCCCCATAGCTTCGGGAGCTGGATGGGTTCGCTACCGTTGGTTGCCGGATCAGGGGTGCCGTCTACCAACTCGATCACATCGGTGATGGGTCCACTGGTTGGCCAGCCCCAGCCATCATTACCAATCTCAATACGGAAAGATGCTGTGTCCTTGCGATACTTGCCAGTTCGCATTCCCTCGACGCCCGCAGTAGCCACTGGACCGCGGTAGGGCCAAAGCGGTTCCGGCGCGAGTCCCCAAGCCAGTAGCGTCGTGTGATCCATGAGATTGCGGCCAACCTGATCGCTGGAGTTCGCAGCACCCGACGCGAGCAGCAGCTTGGCGTTTTCTACCGCATGAGTTGCCAAGGCATACTGCTTGCCCTTGGCGACAAACTCTGTGTAGTTCGGGTTCGTGGCACTCTCGTAGTATTTGAAGCGAATGCCGGTCACGAGCTTAGTTGTGGGATCGATCTCTACCTTGCTCACTACCGCCTGTGTTACCAGCGTGACGTACTCGCTATCGGCGGAGTACAGCGTCTTGAGTGCGTTGTACTTCGCCTGGATGGGACAGATTGGTACACATGCCGTATTGCCCATGCAACGCTGGCCGAGTGATGGATTACCCACCGCCCCCACAGGCGTATAGCCTTTCCCGTTGGCATAGGCCTGGTTAGGTATGCTGTTGCGGCTTGCCGGAGTGTTGATGACGTCCAGGTTGAAGCTCTCCTGGTCCACTTCGTACGTCGTGCCATCGAGCGACTTTGAGATGGTCTTATCCGACCAACTCGCAGGCAGCTCGTGCATAGGATACACATAGCCCGGCGGGAAATGAATGCCAAGGTAGTTCTGCTTCGATACGTCGGCGGAGACACCCATCTCAAACTCAGCCATCGCGTAGTACGGCATCATATCGTCGTAGCTCACTGGCCAATCCTCGGCTTGCCCAAAGAGTGTCTTCATCCTGAAATCGTCGGGCAGCATCCGCAGGGATGTTCCCAGCCAGTGCAGCGTGGTGCCACCTAGATACCGCGTGTAGGTGCTTAGAAAAGGAATTGGACCAACCTGGATGAAGTAGCCATTCGTGTCTGGAATCGGCGGCGTGATTTGCTCGCAATCCAACTCCGAAGGCTGCGGCGCATTCGCGTTGTCCGGATATGGCGACTGCGGAATCTTGGCCTGTGACGTATAAAAGTTATCCAACAATTGTGAATAACTGCCGAAGTTAGAGGCGTCCGCTGTCCCGGCTTCCAACACGAGAACGCGCTTCTTCTTCGCAGCCAGGCTCTTGGCAAGAATCGCTCCAGTGATGCCGGCGCCAACAATCACTACGTCGAACACGGTGCCTTGCGTTACTTCAGGAGAAGAAGGATTCATGCGTTCCTCCCTTTGGACGATGCGTCCCCTGTTAGCGAAACAAGCGGTGTGAAGGGCTCTGACCACGCGCCGAAGCCCTGCTGCTTAGCCCCTGGCGGGTGTGCCTCAATCGCGTTCCATACAAGCCCCTGCTCATAGGATGAGGGGGAAAGAATCGGGTTGTCGGTAGCTGTTGCCGACGGGAACCACTGGCCTGTGTACCAAAGCTTGATGATCTGCCGCGCGAGTAGTCCCATTTCGGGATCGGCAAGAATTTCGCTCACTGCCGACTCACTCCCGGCCGCAGCCGTAACGCCCTGCAGCAACTTCAGCAGAGTAGGAGAGTCCGCGTGGGTGGACACATAGTCGAAGTATTGTTGGAGCAGGCCTGTGCCTAACAGATCGAAGCGCTCGAACCCCGTCAGTACAACGGAGGTGGCGAGGAAAAAGGCTAAGGAATCCGCAGGTAAAACAGGATTGCCTGTAGGTGCAATCTCAAACGTCATGGAACCCACTTTCGACAAACGATATAGAACTCGGCCTGTGGTGCTCGTTGTCTAAAAGACCCGGTGGTTTCCTTACGCTCAGCTTTTTCTGCAAGGAGAGCTAATGCGCAGGCGATGTGACGGTGAGACTTGGGAAAGAATGGTGTGCGTAAACGTAGCATCGCGGAAAAGTGATGTCAACGATTTGTTTGCTGATTATTTGCGTCGCGGGTTTCTCTTCACGTTCCTTTCACGCACATCCTCTCGTTCCTAAAATTCTTTTGCTATTGCCGATTGCCAGTGTTAGTCTTCGGTCAATCTTGAAGCTGAGCAGGACGAAAAGATGCCAACCGAAATAACATCACACCTATACCTCTCCATACAAAGCAGTATTTACGGGCCTCTTTTCAGTTTTTTTTAAAAAGCTGCGCGCGTAGTACACCTCCCTCTTCATGCCCTTTCAGTAGGGTACGGGTCCCGCCACACCGACGCTCACGGAGCTAACTCCGGAGTGATCTGCAATCTGCATCACACCTTCTCTCCCAACCTAAAACAAGGAACGCAGCGCCGGTTTGTACCACCCCGGCCCAGGAAGAGATGTGATGTCGACGACCCCTTTTACCGTGGCAGATTACCTGCTCACCCGGCTGAAGCAACTGAACGTTACCGATGTTTTTCAAATTCCCGGCGACTATGTAAAACACTTTACGCAAGCGCTCGAGCACTTCGACGGCATCAATACCGTCGCTGGAGTCAATGAGCTGGATGCAGCGTACGCTGCAGATGCCTACGCACGCACACGCGGACTGGCTGCTGTCTCCCTGCAGTTCGGGGTCAGCACGTTTAGCGCGCTCAATGCCATCGCCGGTGCGTATGTGGAGCGTAGCCCTGTCGTTGTGATCACGGCTACACCCGGCTCCGATGCGCGCCAGATCGGAAGCATGTACGGCGTGCTGTATCACCACTCCACTGGCGATCTCAACGCAGACCAGGCAGTCTTTGAACACGTTACTGTCGCTGCGATCACGCTTAGTACGTCGGCGGGCGCGGCTGAAAAGATCGACGACCTGCTCATCGCTGCCATCACGCACAAGC
>Ga0302315_10006004_pt1 | contig 10234 bp, 9 predicted proteins | sample III_Palsa_N3_1_FD_200532 | JGI IMG/M metagenome (GOLD analysis project Ga0302315, IMG submission 200532) | Peat permafrost microbial communities from Stordalen Mire near Abisko, Sweden - III_Palsa_N3_1 | ecosystem: Environmental > Terrestrial > Soil > Palsa > Peat permafrost | place: Sweden... | reverse complement strand
GTAGCAAGGAATCAATACGGCTATGCGCAGTGAACCTGTATCGCAGGGCTGTTCGGCGGAATGCAGTTTCGCCATATTCATGTCCTTGAGATTCTCTAGAAATTTGAATTTCCCGCCTACGGCCAGTGTTTGAAGCTTCCAGCGCGGCATGTTTACTGCTGGAACGGGGATTTCGGCACCACCACTTTCAAATTCGCGGATGCTAGTTTTTTAGTTTAGCTGATCGTCCAATGAATACGAGACCAAACGCTGTGCGAGTGAAGGCAGTTGCCTTGAACAAGTCATTGAGAGTGGCGTAGCTCGTTAGAGCCGGGGGCAATCTGCGCCTTGTCAGAGTTCTGCTCGTTGTTGTTTCAACCTCTGCGGGCCCCACCGTCGGGCGTACCGTCGAAGCGCTGACCCATGTTGGTGCGCAGCTTAATAGCTTAGTAGCTGTTTCAGTAACCGTTCGTCCAATCCGCCTGCAGGTCCTTGTGGGCGCGCTTGACCTCATTCCAGTGGGCCGACACTTCTTCGCGAGCGATCGCATTGTTCTCTTCGCGGCGGCTGTGCTGAATCGGTGTGGTGACGATGTGCACATCGATGATCTGACCGCCGCGGGCGATAAAGCCGGTCCGGCTCGCGCCACACCCTGATCGTCTTGGAATCCGGCCACTGTGCTCCAGCTTGGCAAGCGTTTGGAAACCAGTGCGGTCCAGCCGCTGATAATCGATCGTCTCACCGGACACGTTGTACATCTGCTGCTGCACCGGCAGACGGATCATCAACTCGGTCGCATACGGCGAACGAACGCTCCGACCCTACATCGCCGATGATCAGCTTCTCATCCAACGTTGCAGCCAGTGTGGGCGAGGTCAATGGCCGGTCAAGCATCTGCCGTGGATCGCCCAAGCGGTCACGTTTAGCGCTACGTTCTTCAACCGGCAAACAAGTAATCATCGGCTGGCCTCCGGCTCATGTTTGCGATGGACTCACGTTACAAGATGGCAGGAGGTTTTCGAGGCGCACATAAGGAGGCTGCAGCTTCTACCCGCACCGAATCATGGGTTATGAAAGATGGTGAATCAGGATCGGAAATATGATTTCGGGCAATACCAATACATGTTTACGTCTTCGATCAATAAGCGCGATGCAGAAATTCTGCAGCCTTCCTGACTTTTCCGAAATTATCCTGCAGAGGAAATGGGCCGAATTGAACAGATTCTCACGAAAACGGGGATTCAATGATTCAAACCTTCTTTTGCACGAAACGTCATGCCGATTTGCCAATCGAAAATGTCGGCCGAGCGGGTCAACCACAACTATGAGTTTATCCTTTCGAATGCTTGCTAAGGATTTCTGCTCAAGATTAATCGACTTAATGATGGATCGGCGGAAAGGCCTGCTGATCAGCCTTTAGATCCGCGTTGTCGTATTGGATGCCCATACCCTTGAAGTCCAGGCCGAGGATTCGCGGATCCCCGGACATGCCGAGAGACTCTGGAGATGTGGCATCAGGCAGTGCAAGCACCAAAGTTATCACTTTCGAGGAGTTCCATACCGAGGGCGGCACGAAAAAGGAGACTACTTGCCTCTTGGCCAACTCAACATCACCTATCGCATTACCATTGGCATACGCGCGGATGTCTTGCCTCGTGAGCTTGTCGCCATAGAGGAACGGAGATACGTCGAAATTCAATCGCACCGGATAATCCACATGCTGACCTACAAATTGCAAGGCGACGAGGTGACCTATTGTCCAGCTCCCTGCCTTGCCAATGCCCATGGCAGTCACTACACATTTGTCTCTAACTTCGTCCAGAGACATGGGAAGCGCAGTTATCGCTGGCAGGGGAGAAGACTCACTGATATGGCAGAACGCCGATAACTCAAAGATGTGCTTGTTGAGCATCGCGTGATCATCGCTGGGCTTCCAAATCTGAAATTGGCTATTGAGCTGGAGAACGCGGCTTGCATCTAAGGAGTGCCCCCGACCAAATACGAATGCCCAATTGGGAAGAACCATGAAATCGACGTTATGCCGCGTCAACCACAATGCCAGGGCCGTGGTCACGGGCCAATCTTTGTTATCGTATTGATCGATCAATACCGTAACAGGCGGCTTTGCCCCATCGTTGATGGCTTCATTTGGCATTCCAACTACATACGGTGAACTGAAAACAGGAGGAACCGGTCCTTTCAGAATAATGACAATCATGGCGATCAAGACAAAAACTGACGCTATTGCGATTTGTCTTCCATCGCGCAAAAGCAGTGAAAACGCCGTCACGATCGTGCTCGCACCGACAAACATGATTCCATAGATGAAGAAAGCATTGAATTCGTAGAGCGGGCCAGTGATTCGCTTGGCCCAGACGATCGACAAGACAAGTGCGACAACCGTAAACAGAGCCAGGGCTCTCAATGCTTGATATTGTGGTAGATCAATTTTGTTTTTCAGTAGCCTCGGCAGCGCCAGAAGCAGACATGTCAACGCCAGTCCAAACTTTACACGTCGCGTTAATATATGAACGTGCGATTGGTTATCGAGCCACTCATAGGAATGGTCTAACTGTAAATAGGAAAAAACATAGTTGAATGCTTGTCCGATCAGCGGTCGCCGATCATGATTGTTCCGCACGTAATCTATTATCCGATTCGCATTGCAATCAGGACAATGCGTCAGATCTATCAGCATGGGAATCAGGAAAATCGCGATGATCAACAGCGATATCCATAACGGCGTCCTTAGTGTCCGTATGGCACCGAGAACGGTTTCGCCCTGGGATCGCGCACTCAAGAAATAGAGTGCAATAGCAATGAAAAGCATGGGTAGTGTCATGAGTGGCTGCGCGACGTGACCATGGCAAAGCACACATGCTACAAAAACGGCGACCGGCAGCCAGCTACGATGCCCCAGACTTACAGCGGCGCAACTGACAATAAGCAGGATATACGGACCAAGCAGCACGTGTGGTGGCCATATGCTCGTCAGGGCACCAAGTGTTCGAGGAAAAATAAATGCCGCACACGCCAGACAAATATAGAGTGTCAGCCTTCGGCGCGTGAATGAAGTAAACCCACATATTGCAAGAGATATGCACATCGACTGAAAGATGGTTCCAGCGATGACATGCGCCTGATGCGGTGAATTCACTACATCGAGAAGATTGAAAAACAATCTTTCGCCAAAACTGTAGAGGTAAAAAAAGAAGGGCCCGGGATGGCTGAATCCCCAACGCGAGTAGTTGCCCCAGAGATCATTAAAATGACCGGCATCGAAAATTTGCATGCCATTGGCAGCAAAGTCACTTGTTTCTAGAACTGCAGGACCAAAGATGAACGAGCGTCCCTCAAAAAGGCTGTACGTCACCAGCAACACACTAGTAATAAGGAACAAGGTCCAGAATTGACGGGTATTGATTTTTTCTGTCGTCATGACATGAGTTTCGCAAATTGCCTTTACGTTAGTCAGCCATCGGATGGCACGAGCTGGATGGAGTTTTTTTAGCAAATCTTGAGGCTAACGAAATGAAAAGTGCTTGTGCCCGAAATAACTGGTGATGACCGGCACTGCAACGCCAAAAGCGTGCGCTACAAGTTCTGGCTGCCAATTCCAACCCACCCGGGGCAGCCCCCAGTTGACCAGGAGCAGGCTGATCGCGAGAGTCTGGACCAGTGCAAGCGCGTTTACGACGACGAACCAACTGGCCTGAACAAGTAACGGATTGCTTGTATGACGGAAGACCAACAATCGGTTGAATACGAAAGCTGTGACCATGCCAAGCAGGTAGGCGAGTACGATCGCTAAGCTGTACCGCATATGGTGGCTGAGCACGATCCGCGAAACAAAATTGACGGTAGCGGCGAACCCACCGACCGCGAGGAACTTGAGAAAACGTATGTGGGCCGGACCGATGGTGTGCGTTTGGGATTCGGTACTGTCCTGACTCACGTTGGAAAGTCGCTCTTGACGCAAGCAAAGAGTGCTTGTGCGGTGTTGATGCTTTCCGATACCGAACGATCCTCGGGGTAGTAGTACGACGTGTCGGCCATGTAGAGGCCCTGCAGCGGCGTCCGCATCGGTGGCAGCATGCCCTGAAATCCTGGCGGGCAGATCGTCTGTGCGAACTCGTACCGATGACAGTGCGTGGCCAGGATCCAGTCACTGCTGAATTCCGAGTTGATTTTACCGAGGTAGCCAACGACCTCATTAATGAGGGATTCGTTCGAGTAGCTCCACTTCGGGTTGGTTTTCGGCATGTAGAACGGTGCATACACGATGGCCTGCCCCATGGGGTTCAAATTTGAATATTCGATCACGCCCGGTATCTCTATGGACGGATCATTGATGTTCATCCAGAAATTTTCGCTCAACGGATGCTTCAATTTCAGAATGACGCAGGCAACAGGAATATTTTTGATTGCATTGATCCTGTCTGCGAATTCCTGCGGCAAGTCAGGTGCCAGCCTGGGTACGTATTGAATGGGTGCCGTGGAAAGCACGCCGTCAAATGCGTATTCCGCACCAGCGACAACAACGCCACGGACCCGGTCGTTCTCGCTGACAATCCGATCGATGCCAGCATTGAGGTGGATGCGCCCACCACGATCAATGATGAACTTCTCCATCTGCTTGAGCAGTGTGGTGGAGCCGCCCTCAAGGTAGCCCATGGTTTCCTGGAAAAGGTTCCTGCGGGAGAGTGCTACGCGCTTGATGCGGGTGCCTATCCACGCCGCGGAAAGATCTTCTGTATATTCGTAGAACTTCAGATCAAAAAGGCTCTTCCAGAGCACGTTGTAGGCGCGTTCGCCAACCCAGCGACGGATCCAGTCTGTTGCACGAACCTTATCCAGCGCACTCCAATCCTTGATGCCCTTGGTATACATGGCATGCAAGGCGTAACGGAACTTGCTGATGACGCCGAGTCCGCCGAAGCCTAGAAGCGCAAACGGGGTACCCCACTTGTACAACCTGCCTTTGTAGAAGAAGCCCATCTTTGTGTCGACCCAACGCAGCGTGTGCGCCAAACCGAGCTCGTCCAGGAGCTTGAACAATGGGTAATCGGTCTTGCAGATGAAGTGGTAGTAGCGTTCTATCTCAAGTCCGTCGAAGTCAAAGCTCGCCGACATGCCGCCGATGCGGTTGTCACGCTCATAGATGTCCACTTCGTGGCCCTGCTTCAGCAGCTCCATCGCGCACATCAGGCCCATCGGGCCAGCACCAAGCACTGCAAATCTCTTTTTGTTCATTGTCTTTCCTGGGCTCAGCGCTTGAGAACGATCTTGCTGTATTGCGGATCGCAATAGCTTTCGCGAATGGCATCTTCGAATGGGGTTTGCGTTACGTCAAAAACGGCGCGCGTATCCACACCGAGGAACTCATCGCCGGCACTGAGCGCCTTGAGCTGGTCGGCAGTGAACGGGGGTTTCCGACTGAACAACGCGTACATTTTGAGCAGAAAGCCGAATAGCCCATAAGGAATTCTCAGGATCACAGTGTGCAATCCCTTGACGCGCTTGATGGTTCGGATGATGTCGATGTAGTCCACGCGAGTCTCGCCCACGATGTCGTAGATCTCGTTATTCGGCTCACTTGCGATGCAGCGGGCGATACACCGGCAAAAGTCCCGCTCATAGAGTGGCTGGCGCATGTATCGGCCGTCACCGGGAATCGGGAATACCGGTGTTTTCGCCATGAAGCGCGACAGCCACCCCAGATGCTTGGGATCGAACCAGCCGAACATCAACGTGGGACGCAGCACACTGTGGCGGATACCGCTTGCGACGACGATCGCCTCCTGCTCCCTCTTGGTATTTGTGTAGTCATCATCGGCAACCGAATTCACCACGGAGGAGCTGATGTGAACCAGGTAGGGAACCGCATGATGCCGGATGGCTTCCAGGACTCGCTCTGTCGCCCGAATGTTGTTGCGTGCAAACAGCTCGGCATGCTTTCCCGTGATCTGCGCATGAAGTTGTACACAGCACCCAGCGCCCTCGAATGCGTCCATCCAGTCACCTGCTTCGGCAAGATCGGCATGGATTGCCACGACATCCGGATGGAGCTTTCGCAGAATGTCGAGGTTGTACTCGTGTTTGTCGATCACCACGAGTCGGGTGTAACCCTGTCTTTCCAGTTCGACGATCAGGTTCTGGCCGACCAGGCCAGCAGCCCCGGTGATAACGATTTTGACGTGTTTGTCGGTCATTCGAGGAACTCAGAGCTTGATGCGTTTGAAAATGGCTTCTGGAATATGTTTGATAACCAGCATGATCCCCATCCAGAACCATGGCAGGTATGCCACAGAGCGCCTTCTGTCGATCGCACGGCATATTCCTGAGGCGACCGCTTCGGGCGTGGCCCATAGCACGCCCTTCTTGAACTCGCGGGTCATGGGCGTATCGACAAAACCGGGTTTGATGGTCAGAACGTTCACGCCCTGCTTGCCGAGACGCTGTCGCAGTCCGCTCAGAAATTCGGAGACGGCGGCCTTGGCTGCACCATAAAGATAATTACTCGCACGTCCACGATCTCCGGCAACTGACGAGATCACTGCGATCGTGCCTTGACGCGATGCTGCCATCCGATTGGCGATCGGAGTCAGCAACGCGATTGTGGAACTGGCGTTGGTGGCGAACTCTTCGAGAGCGACGCTCACCGAAGCTTCGCAGGCCATTTGGTCCGGCAGCGTGCCATGTGCGATCAAGACGATATCGACACCGCCCAACTGCTGCCATGCCGCCTCGAGCACGCCTTCGTGCGCATCGACATGATTTACATCAAGTACCGCATTGTCCACTTCGTTGGCACCACGAACCAGCAGATCCTGTGCGATGTCTTTCAAGCGTTCGGCATTGCGGGCAACCAGGTAAAGCCTCGCACCGCGCGCAGCATAAAGGCGGGCGGTGGCTTCGGCGATGGCCGATGTTGCACCAATGATCAGGACTCTTTGCATGTTCACTCCATGACCCTGCGCCAGAAGCTCGACGAAAAACGCGGATCGATATATTGGGTAAAGGATTCCCAAGCCGGGAAATACTGGCGAAACAATCTGCCGGGCATGCGCGCATCCTTTGCTGGATAAACTGCACCGCCGGCTGCCGCCACGACACTGTCAAGGCGATCCAGTAATCGCAAGGTGTTTTCCCCTTTGTTGGGGAAGTCCAGGGCAAAAGTGGCACCGGGGCGTGGAAACGACAGCATGCCGGGTGAGCGCTGCTCGCCAAACTGCTTGAGCACTGCCAGGAACGAGCCCCCGCCCGCGCCGGCTACGATGCGCACCAATTGTTCAATGGCCCGCCTCGCCTCGTTGGGCGGGACGACGCATTGATATTGCATGAAACCGGCTGGACCGTAGATACGGTTCCAATCACGAACCCCATCCAGCGGATAGAAATGCGGTTCGTAATGCATGGTGGCATGTATGACCGGCCGTCGCTGCCGGTGGTAATACAGCGCATTGAACATCCGGAGCGTCAGCGGATTGATCAGCGACAGGGGCGGCACAAATGGGACGCCAAGTCGCCGAGCAGGAGAGCTGGGGCGCTGATCGGGGCACGCGGGCGCATGATTGGCCCGCGTGAACAGGCCGCGCCCCAGGGAGCGCCCCTTCGCCGCGCAATCGACCCAGGCAACGGTGTATTCGTAATCCCGGTCGGAAGCCTCCGATATTTCGAAGAAACCCTCCAGGTTTTCGAAACGATGGACTTCGGCACTCATCCATGGACCAGCGATGCGGCGCATCTGGATCGTTGCCCATGTGACCAGCCCGGTAAGTCCCAGTCCACCAATCGTCGCTGCGAACCACTCTGCGTTCTCACTCGGCGTGCACAGCAATCGTGCCCCATTGGAGCGCAGCAGTTCAAAGGCCCGCACATGGCATCCGAAAGTACCCGCCCTGTGATGGTTCTTTCCATGCACGTCGTTGGCAATGGCACCTCCTACCGTGACGAACTTGGTACCCGGCGTCACAGGCAGGAACCAACCTTGCGGCACCACCAGGCCCAGGATTTCCGAGAACAGCACACCGGCTTCGCACTTGAGTATCCCGGTCAGCGGGTCGAACTGGATATAGCGGTCCAGGCCACGAGCGTGAAGCAGGGTGCCCCCATGGTTAAGACAGCTGTCTCCATAGCTGCGACCATTGCCATACGGAAGCATGGAAGCATCCGAGACAGGCAACGATGCATGCCGATCGCGGATTGGCACGACGATTTGCTCCGTAGCCGGATAACGCCCCCAGGATTGCCCGATGATGCTCATCAGATGGATGCGGCGACGATGAGCGCGGCAAGCACGAGCAGTACGCGGCTGACATTGTCCATCACGGCGAACACGACTGGATCGTCATGCATGATCCCTCGGTGCGCTATGGCCCAGGTGCGACTGATCCAGTACAGCAGCAGCGGGCACAGCATCCAGAGATAATGAGGATGCCGGTAAAGCGCCACGCTGGCCGTGCTGTCGATATACAGGGCCAGCACCAGCACCGCGAGGTAGCCGCTGGAACCGCCAAGAGACTGGATCAGCGGGATATCCTCGACATCGTAACCGCGACCGCTTGCCTTGACCTTGCCTGCCTTCTGAGCGGCAAGCAATTCGGTGTAACGCTTGACCATCGCCAAGCTGAGAAAAATGAACATGGAAAATGCCAGCAACCAGAACGATGCCTTGCTGTGAATAGCGGCAGCTCCGGCCAGGATGCGGGTGGTGTAGAGCATCGACAGAACCACCACATCCAGCATCATGATGCGCTTGAGACGCACGGAATACCCGCTGGTGAGTGCGTAGTATCCAAGCAGCACGAGGAAGAACACGTGCGAGACAAGCCATGCCAAGCCGGAGCCCACGATCAACAACAGCAAGGCTACGATCGGCCCAGCCATTAACGGGAGGGTACCCGCCGCAAATGGACGATGACGCTTGCGATGATGCTGTCGGTCCGCGGCCAGATCCAGCAGGTCATTCGTCAAATACACGCTGGAGGCGCACAAACTGAAACATAGAAAGGCCATCGCTGCACTCAACACTGCGTCGAAGTCGAACACACGGTGTGAGGCCAGCAACGGAAGAAAGATCAGTACATTCTTGATCCACTGATGCGTACGAAATGCCTTGAGCCACAGACGCAAGCTGGCCTTCGGGACCTCGAAGCAACGTTCGACTTTAGTGAGTTTCGCGGCGGCGTTCGACAGGCGCGTGCCGGCTTCGACAACAATCGCCGCACGTGCATGTTTCCATACGTCGAGATCAATGTTTGCATTGCCGACATAATCGAACCCGCGCTCGCCATAGCGATCCACCAGCGTTTCGGCCTTCCGGCGCCCCGAGAGGTTCCGCTGCCCATCGCTGGCGAGCACCTCGTCAAAAACCCCAGTGTGTGCGGCGACTGCCATGGCCAATGCCATGTCCGATGCAGTGCAAAGCACCACCGGGCGAATGCTGCGCTGCTCCTGCAGCCATTGGATCAAAGCGGAATTGTAGGGAAGTGCAGCAACATCCAGATCGATGCGCTTGGCGATCTGCTCTTTCAGGTACGCCTTGCCGCGCAGCAACCAGCCGATCATGGCAAAAAGCATCCACGGCCTACGCGCCAACAGCAGCAGCGCGGACTCAATCAGCAGGTCGGAATGGATCAAAGTGCCGTCCAGATCGACACATAATGGCACGTTGTTGCTACTTTGCACGTCAGGCTTTATCCCCAAGAGCTGACTCATTTCCTATCCGTCATCCATTTACTGAAGAAAATATCGAAAACCACCTTCCTGACGCTTTCGGGTCGACGCGTCCGACACATATCCGGACACGTCTCTATCGAACAGGTATCTGCGTGTTCATCGCGGGAAGCTTTATCTGCTCAAGCACAAATCAGTCGGCGCAACTCATCAGTCTTGTCTTGAAGCAATGACATGTCGCCGCGTGTCTCGACGTTCAATCTTAAGAGCGGCTCTGTATTGGACGAGCGTACATTGAAACGCCATGTCGGGAATTCCAGGCTCAAGCCATCTGTTCGATCGATTGCCGGAACGTCTGCTGCGTAGTGGGCAAGGATACGGTGCAGCGTGGCGACGGTATCCTTCACGCGAAAATTGATCTCGCCGCTGCACGGATAGGTCTGCATGCGAGACTCGACCATCTCGGCCAACGGGGTTCCGGTGCGGCAGATGCGCTCCGCGATCAGCAGCCACGGGATCATCCCCGAGTCGCAATACGCAAAATCGCGAAAATAATGGTGCGCACTCATTTCGCCAC